>Ga0308417_1000161_pt1 | contig 50932 bp, 36 predicted proteins | sample HotsprSampleOS65_FD_203528 | JGI IMG/M metagenome (GOLD analysis project Ga0308417, IMG submission 203528) | Hot spring phototrophic mat microbial communities from Octopus Spring, Yellowstone National Park, Wyoming, United States - 20090730_OS65 ... | reverse complement strand
TTCGGAGCACAGGAAACCACAATCTCGTTGTCGCCAGGTTTGACCGCTGCCGTGATGTCCAATTCGAAGGGCGCGGCATAGTAATCGTTGCTGCCGACAAAACGGCCGTTGACCCAAGCACGCGTGACGTAGCTAGCGGCCCGGAATTCCAGCAGCACCCGCTTGTTGGCGGGCACTTCCTTGAGGTGCAGCGTGCGGCGATACCAGCCGCCTTCCTCGCGGGGGTGTTCGTAATACTTGAAGTGGCTCTTGCCGTCGTTGCGGTTGGGGATGGCGACCGGCTTCCAGCCGTCTGTGGGCAGGTTGGCTAGCGAGTCGAGCTTCCGGATCGCATCCAGACCCGTCACCGCAGCGAGTTGCCAGTTTTCGCACAGGTCACTGCGCTGGCGCACGGCGTCGGCGGCCACCTCCGGGTCGGCCGACAATCGAGGGGTGCTGATGCACGCGACGATGCCGACCCAGACGAAACACGCGAAGTGAGGAATCGAGAGCTTCATGCGTCAGTTTCCCCGCGCATCATTTCAGTGACACTGACGAATCAGTGACATTGACTAGTCATTTACGATACCGGGTCATTTCGTGATCTTTTGGCGGTCGGCCCGAAGCGTCGAGCGAAGCGTCCAGACGTCGAGCGAACGAAGCGTGGCGTCTCCGCCCCGGGTTTGCAGGTCGATGCCGACGGCATCTTCATTCGACGGGTAAACCCTGGCCGTGACGCAGCAGCGGCCGTTGACAAACACTTCCACGACGGAGCGGTCCACAAAGACGTGCAGTCGCAACATCTTCTCATCGCTCAGTCGGTCGAAGCGATGGGCCACATCACCGGAGGCCACGCCCGGCGAGCGGCTGGCCTGCCCTCGTCCGATGCTGACCTCGCGAAGGGGAAAGCCGTGTACCGTGATAGTGGTCTCCTGCCGGGGCTTCTCACCGTCCCGCGGAGCCACCAACACGCGGAGGACGATCGCTTCCGCCTTTCCGGGTTCCACTTCGGCGAGAATTTCCAAGCACTTTCCACGCACGTCTTTCAGGGCATCGGACATCCCGGCTTGGGTCAGCGTCCGTGTCTCGAATCGCCAGTGACGGTCGCGAAGCTTTTCGGTCTCGGCGACCGGGGCCATGCCCAATCGGCCATCCTTGCGGAGGGTCAATTCCCGCGGCAAGGACATGGCACCGGAGTAGCCCAGGTCCGGACGGGAACGGATGTCGCGGAGCCAGCCAAACATCAAGACCCGGCCCTTGGCGTCGCGGAAGACCTGGGGTGCGTAGAACGTCGCGGGATATGTGTGCAGATTGCCGTCCAAAGGCCCCGAAGTTTCCGGAGTGAATCGTCCGTCGCGGTAATCGCCGATGAACCAGAACGCCCGCTGACGGTGCTCGGCCGAGGCGACCAGCAACCATTTGTCGCCCAGGGGGACGAAGCTCACGCACTCGAAGTTGGGATGATAGGGCGAGTCGATGAGCCACTCGCGACAGACAAAGAGCGGGTTCATGTAGGTCCACGGCCCACGGAGATCCTTGGCACGATAGAGCAAGGCCGCGCCGCCCTTGTCGGTGATGCCGGACGAGATCGTCATGCACCACTCGTCCCCCTCACGCCAGACGTACGGATCGCGCCAACCGAGGATCGACTCGCCGATTCCCGGATTCGCGAGAACCGGATTGCGGTCGTACTTGGTCCACGTCGCCAGGTCCTTACTGGTGGCCAGACACTGCACCTGCGGGCTGATGCCGGTGTAGATCAGGGTAGGGGTCCCGTCCGTGTCGATGACGGCACAGCCGCTGTAGCAACCGTCTTTATCGGGACCTTTGGGAGTCGGGGTTAGCGCGATCGGCCAATCCTGCCAGTGGAGCAGGTCCTCGCTGACGGCATGCCCCCAGTGTACCGGTCCTTCTTTCGGCCAGACCGGATTGTGCTGGTAGAAGAGGTGATACCGGCCGCGATAATGAAGCAGCCCGTTCGGGTCGCCTAGGGACCCACGCGGGGCCGTGAAGTGGAACTGAGGGAGATCAGGGTCGCGTTCGAGCTTGGCTCGATCCTCCGCCACCGATTTCTGGTACTCGCGTACCGCGAGCGGCAACTCGTCTGCCGGGGCAGTGGAGACTCCGATCGTCACCGCCAACACGCTGAGCAGAATGCCAAGCAGAACACTCACCGACGTCTCCCGAGTGAAATGACCTTCTAGATGGATGTGAATTTCTTCCGTTCGGCGACGTCCTGGGGCGGTCGATCGATCCATGTTGCTCCTCCTGATGAGAGCCCAGTGAATCGGCCCCTGGAAAGTCGAGGGATGACAAACGCCACTGGGCTGATTACTCGTAGCCTGTGCGATTACAGGCATCGACGGTCGACCGCCATCGCGAACCGAACACCGGCTCAGACCAACTCGGGAATCGGCCGTCCGCCGAGGCGTTGCTGTTCGACGATCGGCCGTGAGCCTTGCCGCAGGGCGGGAGGCTCGACTTCTCCGTCGATACCCAGCACGTGGAAGATGGTGGCAAAGAGGTCGGCGGGTGAATAAGGCGTTGTGGCCGGTTGCTCGGCACGGGGTGTGGATCGGCCCACGACCTGACCCATCTTCAGCCCGCCTCCGATCAGCAGGAGCGGCGTCAGCGGTGCCCAGTGATCGCGGCCGCCCGGGAACCGCTTGTCGATGCGGGGGTTGCGACCGAACTCGCCGGTCATCACCAGCAGGATCTTCTTCTCCAGACCTCGGTCATAGATGTCGTCGATGAACGCGGCGAGGGCCTGGTCGAGCGGCGGGCTGCACTGCTCGAATCCCTCCTTCACCGGCGGTGTGCCGTTGACGTTGTGATGGTCCCAGCCGCCATAACCGATGTTGACGATGCTGGCCCCCGCTTCGCACAGCCGTCGCGCCAGGAGCAGGCACTCACCGACACGCGCGGAGCTATAGGGCGAGCGACCAGAGCCGTACTTCTCCCGCAGGCGGGCGCTCTCACGCGACAGGTCGAACGCCTTGGCGGCGTCGTTGGTGAGAAACCGCAGGGCCTGCTGCTCGTAGCGGTCCATGCCTTCGGCGATGCCCGACTGGTCGATGTCCCGACGCATCCGGTCGAAGGTCCTGAGCAGTTGCCGCCGCTCGGTCAGCTGATCAGGGCTTAGACGCAGTTGGAAGTTGCGTTCCGCCCCCTGCGGGTCGAACGGGGCATAGGCCTGGCCCAAGTAAACGGGCTGGTCCGCACGGATGTTGCCGCCGAGCTTGATGTACGAGGGCATCCCGGTCCGGGGATGGTTCAGTCCCCGACGATAAGCGATTCGCGAGCCGAGGGACGGGGCCGCTTGGGGCTGGTTGTTGTCGAAGCCGGTGAAGTCGATGCCGGTGTTCACCCAGTGCGTCCCGCCGCCGTGACCGCTGTTGCTGTGGGCGAAGCTCCGCACCACGGCGATGCGATGGGCCCGCGCCGCCAGCATCGGGAAGGTGCCCCCGAAGGTGACTCCTGGCAGGCTGGTCTGGACTTCGCCGGTCGTGCTGCGGAACTCCTCCGGTGCGTCCATCTTCGGATCGAACGTCTCGATCTGGCTCGGTCCTCCTCCCAGCCACAGCCAAATGACCGAGGTGTCCTTGGGCAATGTGTCGGCGGCGCGGGCACGGGCGGCCCAGATACCCCCTGTGGTGAGACCGGTGAGGCCGCAGACGCCCATCCGCAGGAAGTCACGGCGGGGTAAGCCGCCACAGGTCGGTGTCCGGCGGGGCAGGGTTAACTCGATCATGGTTCCCTCGACTTGATTGGTGGTGCGTGCGACGCGATGAGAGAAACCGGTGAAACCGGTGGTGGGAATTCATGCGGCTCGGGCATGACTCGGCAGGCGAAAGCATATTACCCGCCGGGAGCGGAGCGACACAATTATTCTTGAAATCGATTCTGGGAATAGGTCTATTAGAAGCGCTTATAGTCAGAGCCGGGACCGGACTACCATGATCGACCGGTTCAAGGAGGTCAGCTTCAGCCAGTTGCGCACGTTCTGCGAGTGCGTGCGGCAGGGAACGTATGCGGCGGCGGCACGATCCCTTCAGTTGTCCCAACCGGCGGTCTGGCAGCAGGTACGCGCTTTGGAACGCCTGGCCGGGGTGCCCCTCCTGCAACGGCACGGCCGGTCTCTCCGGCTGACCGAGGACGGGCAGATATTCTGGGAGCAAGCCCATACCGTCCTGGGGAACGTGGAATCACTCTGGGCAACGTTCGGAGAGCGTCGGCAACGTCTCCGCCGAACGATCACGGTCATCGCGACTCCCGCCGTCCTCTCGGAGGAATTGTCCCGACCGGTCGCGGCGTTCTACCACGCTCACCCGGAGATCACCCTTAGGCTGCAGAGTCAGCACGGACTCCCGGTGTTGGACTCGCTGACACGGGGTGACGTTGATTTGGCGATCGTTCCGGAGGACGTGCTGCGCGTCGCGGACGATGCCCAATTTCATCAAGAAGAATTGGGAGAGCGCCAGGCCACGCTCATCGTGCGGGAACAGGACCGCCTGGCCCGCCGCCGCCGGTTGGAACTCGAAGACCTGGCCGACACCCCGCTCATTCTGCCGCTCGAGGACAACCGCTGGTTCGTTCAGGTCGAGGCAATACTCCGCAGTCAGAACCTGGCCGAGCGTATCCGACCCGCCCTGCGGGTGGGGCACATTCTGACGGCACAGACGCTGGTCAGTCTCGGTGTCGCGCCGGCGCTGATGCCGATGCCGAAGAATGCCCACCGGCCTGCCGGTCTGGTCTATCGCCGGCTGGATCATGTCCTACCGGGTCTCAAGTTGATACTTTTGACCCGCCGCGGTGTGGCATTACGACCTCATGTCCGACAATTCGTGGAGGTCGTCCGCGGCTATTTGAATATGTCGTGAACCGACACTGCCGTGAGTTTCTGAGACGTTACGTGTTGGGTGGGGAGGAATGGCGCGGGAATAGCACGGAAATAGCACGGGGTGGAATAGTCTGGTCGGTCGAGTGGAGGCGCGGGGAATCGAACCCCGGTCCCGGAACACTTCCGTGCTGGCGTCTACGTGTATAGCTCGTCTACTCCCGGTGTACACCGCGAAGGCTACACCGCGTTCGTCCGTCCGAGTTCCGACGAGCCGGACCTCGGGCAGACTATCGGCCAGGTGGTTTTAACAGGAACGGCCGCCGAGTCGGTGCGGGTAAGTACCCTCACCTCAGGTTCCTGCGATCCCGAATTGCGTCCGTGCCGACACCTCTCGGGAGAAAGCATCGGGACGGCTCACGGTCAGGCCGCGAGAGAGAACTGCGGTTCAGCAGTTGTGTTTTGATCGATTTTTTACGTGGCCCCTCGATCAACCACGACACGCAGCCATGCACTTCTTTTGCCCGGTCGAAACCAATTCGCCCCCGGACTCGGTTCATTATACAGTCGTGTCTTCCGGGAAGAGAAGCCTCGAATCTGAGCCGCTGTCGATCGGACCCGCTCGCCTTCAACGGTCCGACCTGAGGTGACAACTTATTCGTTGACCGCCGCCGACCGACTTCCTACGATTGGCCCCGCTCGCGGTTTCTGAGCCGCACGACGGAACCCACGGGAAAGAGGAATCCGCGGATGCCCGGAAACTCGAACGGTGTGGGGGGCGTGCAATTACCCCTGGAGTTGCATTGGGATGCCAACACCCCCCTTCCCTGTCGCTGGGTCTTGCCCGAGTACCGCAAGCCCCGCAATCTTCCTCAACCCGGGTTCCGTCCGCCATTCGACTTTTCCACGGCGATGCGCCGGCTGTGCGAGGACATCGTTTCTCGCTGCGGTGTCTTCGCTCACATCGAGATGTCGCGTGTACTCATCTCGTTCACGCCGTCGCGGAACCGGAGCCGTTACGGTCTCCAGGCCCGCGTCACGCCGTTACGTTTTTCCTCGGGGAGCCTGACGCGGCGACACGGCGGCACCGAATACCAGGTGCAACGCTTCTTCGTCGACGGCCGGGAGATCCTCTACATTCTCACCTTCTGCCTGCCACGGTTTCTCGACCAGCCGTTCGAGGACAAGCTCGTCACCGTGTTCCACGAACTCTACCACGTCAACCCCGAGTTCGACGGGGACCTGCGCCGACACGCCGGGAGATATGCCATCCACTCCCGGTCGAAGCGGGATTACGACCGGTCGATGGCGGCCCTGGTGCGTGAGTACTTGGCAGGCCACCCACGGCCGGAGGTCTTTTCCTTTCTGCGGCTCGGTTATCGCGAGTTGTGGGAAAAACAGGGCGGGATCCACGGGATCGTGGTACCTCGGCCGAAACTCCTCCCGATCGGCCGAGTCTCTCCGCGTGCCGCCGCCCGTCGCTCGCCCGCCGTTCACGACCAGGTTCCCGCGTGAATTGCCCCTCGCAGCTAATGCTATGCCGTCGCTTCAGGTCTCCTGAGCGGGCTACGGAAGCGATTGACCTAGGTGAGGCGGCAGAGTTCGTCCCGCACCCCGCTCAGGTCTTCTAAACAACTTCTAAATTAGCCGTCACTGATCCCACGGCCAACTGTTTAAGGTTGATGCGACAGTCCCGACTTGAGGAAAAGTCGCGGCTGTGTCGGAACGAATAAATTCCGCCAGCCCCGCGACCGATATGTCCGATACAAGCGGTTCCTCCGCTCAATTTAAGCAAGTTAAGGCCGCGGTCCGGGAGATCGGGTCATGAATTTCCTTGCCGTAACGCTCGTTGGCGTAACCTTCGGCCAGCCGCCGATTTCTACTCCTGATTATTACCCGATGAACTCCCGGAACATCAGAATTCCGATCAGGTACGAGAAAGACCGCAAGGCGATCCGTCAGGTCAAGCTCTACGTCGCCCGCAACGGCGAGAACACCTGGTACCAAGAAGGTGCTGTGCCTCCCGACCGTGATTACTTTAACTACTATGCGAAAGAAGACGGGCTGTACTGGTTCACGATGATGGAGGAGGACCTGCAGGGCCGGAACATACCGGCCGACCTGACACGGACGCCGCCGGACCTGAAGGTCATAGTCGATACCGTTCCGCCCAAGGTCCATTTCACCAACGCCCGCAAAAACGGCGAAGAGACCGTGGTCGAGTGGTATGTGGACGACAAATACCCCGACGAGAGCGCGACACGGGTCCACTTCCGCCCCGTCGGCAGCGACGGCCCGTGGACCGAAGTCACGCTCCCGGCCAACTCCCGTTCCGGTGTCCGCTTTTCATCCGGTGTTTCCGGTCCGGTCGTGGTGCGTGTGACGGCCTTCGACCTGGCCGGCAATAAGACCGAACAGGTGCGAGAAATCGAAGTGACCGGGGGTAGCCAATCTGCTGGTAGCCAGACCGGCGGTGGCCAGACGAGCAGCCAGACGACCAAGAGCCATATTGCGGGGCATTCGTCTGCCACTGATCCGACCGGGTCAACAAGCCCCCAAGCGGGAATGACTGCTGGCCCGGCAACCGCGAGTGATGCTCCCTTGGCTCCAGTCGGACCGCCACCTGACAAATCGCCCTCGAGTACAACCGCGACCGGTTTCACCGGTGCGGTGCCTCCTCCAGACCTCGGTCCCGTGGCACCAACCGCACCAACCTCGCCCCCGCAAGCAGCGTCAAGCCAACCGAACCCGGCTTCATCAGGGGCATCAGGGGCCTCCGGCGAGCCGGTCGGTCCGATAGCCCCGATCACGCCGCCGGTCGTGCCGGCCGGCGTCGCGGGGATCGGAGGTCAGGCGACAGGGTCGTCCGCGAGCGGAGCTAATCTCACCCCGATCGCCCCGACCGTGTCGTCTTCGTCGGCCCCGTCGTTGACGACTTCCGCCCAACCTCACGCTCAACCCAACGCCGATCCTCGACACGCAACGGCCCAAGCTCTGCCGTCGGTCGGTATGGGAGAAGCAAACTTGTCCGGCCCGACCCCCGTGGCAGTCTGGACCAGCGGCAACGCACCCGCGACCCCGTCGGTCGAGGTCAACCGGGTGCAATACATCAACTTCTGGTCCTTCGACATGGCTTACGAGGTCGAGTCGCGAGGCCCGTCCGGGATCAGTCGACTCGACTTGTGGGTGACCCGTGACGACGGCCGGACCTGGCTAAAGTGGAGCCAACATGACGGAAAGGCAGCCACCGTCCGTGTGAACCTGAACGTGCCGAACAACCCGCAGCCCGAAGGGGCCTACGGCTTCCGGGTGGTGCCGGTGAGCGGCGCGGGCCTCAGCGAACGCGAGCCGGTCAGCGGCGATCCTCCCGACTTGCGGGTGATCGTCGATGTAACGCCGCCCACACTCGACCTGTACCGGCCGGTCGGTGACCCGAACAACCCGGACGCACTAGTGATCCAGTGGAAGGCCACGGACGCGAACTTCGGTGAGGATCCGATCACGATCGAGTGGAGTGACAAGCCGACCGGACCGTGGCAACCGACCGCGGCCGCGGGCGAGTTGCTCCCGGCGGGGGCCAGTCCACTCCAGCAGCCACGTCGATTGCCGAACAGCGGTCAGTTCTCGTGGCGAGTACCCGCCGGTCTTCCTCCACGTGTTTACCTCAAAGTGAGTGCCCGTGACGCCGCCGGGAATGTCCGCGAGGTCATCACTCGGGAACCGGTCCTGGTCGATCTGGTGAAACCGCGGGCGAAGATCAGCGGGATCATCACGCCTGCTACCGGAGCCGTAATACGTCCCTAAGTCTCTGTGAAATCAGGGCATATACCGTGCTTTGGTTTACCGGGCGGGTTCGTTCAGGTTGTAATCTTGTCGATTGCAATAAGCTTGCCGGTTGAGAAATTGGGGAAAATCGCTACAACTGTGCTTGGTCATCCGTCATTCCCGGAATTCATGGAGTAGCCTTTACTGATTGCATTACTCAACCGCCGGGCACTGCTTATGGCCGAGAAAGTGGCCGAGACCTGGATCACGTCACCCAAGCGGCTCCTGTCCTCGGTGGCGAAGGAGGCTTGCCTGGTCCATATCTATCCGACCGGACCTAGCATGGGCTGTCGTTACCCGCTCACGAGCCAATCTGTCATGATCGGGCGGGGCGAGGATTGCGACATCCGGCTCACCGACCACTCCGTTTCGCGTCGACACGCTTTGATCGAATCGACTCCGGAAGGTTATTACGTCATCGACCAGCGTAGCACAAACGGCACCTTCGTTAACGACCGCCAGATCGACACCGCCTGTTTGTTACAGGACGGCGACTACCTGCGTGTGGGCAACTGCATCTACCGTTATCTCGCCGGCGGCAATATCGAAGCCGAGTACCACGAAGAGATCTACCGCCTGACGATCCTCGACGGCCTCACCCGGATTCACAACACCCGCTACCTGAACGAGTTCCTCGAGCGCGAGGTGGTCCGCTCGCAGCGGCACGAGCGGCCCCTGTCGTTTCTCATGATCGACATCGACAGGTTCAAGTCGATCAACGACTCGCTCGGGCACCTCTGCGGAGATTTCGTCCTGCGTGAACTGGCCGACCTGATCCGGGTCACGGTCCGCAAGGAAGACCTCTTCGCCCGCTATGGGGGTGAGGAGTTTGCCGTCGTCTTGGTCGAAACCGATCGGCACGGAGCCACCCTGGTAGCCGAAAGGATTCGTGAACTCGTCGCGGACCACCAGTTCCGCTTCGAGTCCACCCCGGTACGGTTGACCGTCAGCATCGGCGTGGCAAGCACCTGTGGCGATCCGGTCGTGACGCCCGCGTCATTGATCCGCGCCGCCGATGAAAAACTCTACGAGGCCAAGCGCCTGGGGCGAAATCGCGTCGTCAGTTGACCGGTGACGCCTCGACAACCGGCTCCGTGTAACACCACAAGTATCTGCACCTATCGCCCCCCCGGAACCCCCCTCACCCCGCCCCGCTCAGCCCCACTCGTCTCTTATCGCCACATCGTCGCCACGGCTCGACCGACCTCCCACGATCCCGTGAACGGTCGCGGCGCTTCCAAGGCCTACCGATTCCGGCTCGCCACTCGATCCGGCACAGGATAACATTCTCATCGTCCCCCACGAATACACGATCAGAACGACGGCCACGACACGGCCGGTTTTCGACACCGAGGTCCTTCGATGATGCGATTGTCACACTTTGTTCTGCTCGCGGCGACCGTGATCGCCGGGCCCGCCGTCTCGACCCTCGCGGCCGAACCTCAACCGGTCACCCCGTTCAACGCCAAGGACCTCTCCGGCTGGAAGCTCAAAGACGAAAAGAAGAGCAAATGGAAGGTATGCACCGTCGTCATGAACCCGGAGAAGGACCGGGAGTTTCTCGAGGTGGCCTCGTCCTCCGAAAAGCCGTCCCTGACCAACCTCGTCGGGGGCGGCTGTGACATCTTCACCGAGAGCAAGTTCGGTGACATGACCCTGGAGGTCGAATTCATGGTGCCGAAAGGCTCCAACTCCGGGATCTACGTCATGGGGGAGTACGAGGTGCAGATCCTGGACAGCTACGGCAAGCCCGACCGACAACTCGGTCAGGGCGACCTCGGGGCGTTGTATTCGGCGGCGGCTCCCAAGAAGAATGCGTCGAAGAAGCCGGGCGAATGGCAGAAGTTGGTGATCGAGTTCCGGGCACCCCGCTTCGAGGGCGGTAAAAAGGTGGCCAACGCCCGGTTCGTCAAGGTGATCCTGAACGGGGAGCTGATCCACGAGCAGGTGGAGATGAGAGGACCGACCCCCGGCGGTCTGACGGGGAAGGAAGCCGAAACCGGCCCGCTGATGTTCCAGGGCGATCACGGGCCGGTCGCTTTTCGTAACATCGTCATTACACCGACGCCCGCCGGGAAATGACGAACAGGGATGAGAGGTGGAGGACCGTCGGGACGCCGGGGATCGCTTTCGCGGTCACGACGGTCGCCGCCCGCCGAGTCGCCTATACATTTCTGATATCCCAAGCTCCCGCCGGACCTTCTGCCGAGACCGCCGCATGACAACCGAAGCCGACTTCAAGCCGGGGCTCGAAGACGTACCCGTGGCCAAGTCTGCCGTCAGCTTCCTGGACGGCAAGAAAGCGGTCTTGGAGTACCGCGGCATACCGGTCGAGGTACTCGCCCGGGAGAGCTGTTTCGAGGAGGTGTCATGGCTCCTGATCAAGGGCGAGTTGCCGACGCAGAAGGAACTCGCCGACTTCGATCAGGCGCTTCGGCAGCGGCGAGCCATTCATTACCGGCTGAAGGACCTGATCAAGTGCATGCCCGCCGACGGACACCCGATGGACGCTCTGCATGCGTCGGTGGCCGCCCTCGGCATGTTTTATCCCTGCCCGACGGTCAACGACCCGGCCCGGAACTGGGAGGCCACGATGCGACTGATCGCGGCCATGCCCACACTCGTGGCCGCCTTCGCCCGGTCGCGACGAGGCCACGAGATCCTGGAGCCGCGCAGTGACCTCGACCACGCCGGCAACTTCTACTACATGCTCACCGGACGGGAGCCGACCCCGGCGGTCCGCAAGGTACTCGACGCCTGCCTGATCCTACACGCCGAACACACGATGAATGCGAGTACGTTCACGGCTCGCGTCACCGGGTCCACTCTCGCCAACCCGTACCAGACGATCGCCTCGGCGATCGGCTCACTCTCCGGCCCCCTCCACGGCGGCGCTAACGAAGAGGCACTGCGGCAGTTCGAGGAGATCGGCGGTCCGGAAAACGTGAAAGCCTGGCTCGATGCCAAGCGGGCGGCCGACCCGAAGTTCAAGGTCATGGGCATCGGCCACCGCGTCTACAAGGTCAAGGACGCCCGTGCCACCGTTCTCCAGGAAATCGCCGAACACGTCTTCGCCGAGTCCACCCGACCCAAAACTTACGAAACGGCTCTCGAACTCGAACGGGTCTGCGCCGGCATCTATGGACCCAAAGGCATCTACCCCAACGTCGACTTCTACTCCGGTGTCGTCTATTCCTCCTTGGGCATCCCCACCGACGTCTTCACCCCGATCTTCGCGATCGCCCGCGTGTCCGGCTGGCTGGCCCACTGGCACGAGCAACTCGTCGGCAACCGTATCTTCCGGCCCGAGCAGATCTTCGTCGGCAAGACCGACGTCAAGTATGTGTCACTCGCCCAACGCCCGTGACCGGTCAGCGGACTCAAACTCCCTAACGGTGTGGTCATGGCCCCTGGATCTCGCCTCGCCGAAGCCCTCGAGCAGATCGACTTCGCGCGTCGTTACACCTTGCAGCGACTCGACACGGTGCCTTTCGAGAAGTGGTTCGTCATCCCCCCGGGTGGGGTCACGCACGTCGGCTGGCAGGTCGGACACATCGCCATGGCCGAGTACCGGCTCTGTCTGGAACGACTCAGGCCCCGCACCCCTGAAGATGAGGCCCTGATCCCCGATGCGTTCCTGAGCTGCTTCGCTCGTGAATCGGTGCCCGGACCGGCGAGCGATTACCCCCCGGCCCCGGAAATCCGGGCCGTCTTCGACCGGGTTCACGCCCGTGTTCTCGCCGAACTCAAAGACTATCCCGACGCCGACCTGGACCTTCCGGTTCTCAAACCCCACCCGCTGGTCACGAGTCGCATCCAGTCGCTGCGATACGCCCCCTTGCACGAGATGCTCCACTGTGGCCAGATCGCCCTGCTCCGTCGCATGTTCGGCCTGAATCCGCTCTGGTGACCCACGCCAGCCCACGACTGCCGTCCCGAGTGACGCCCAGGTGTTCCGAGTGACTCCCATGCTCGATCCCGATTTCATCCGCGACAACGCCGACAAGGTTCGCGAGAACTGCCGGAACCGTGGCGTTTCGACGGAGCCGGTCGATGTGGTCATCGCAGCCGAAGGCCGCCGCAAGGAACTCACCCGCCGGCGGGGCGAAACGGCCGCCAGAAAGAACGAGATCAGTAAGCAATTCCCGACGGCAAAAACCCCGGAGGCCAAGCAGGCGCTTCGCGAGGAGGCGTCCCGGCTCGATAAGGAGATCGCCGACCTCGATGCCGAGCTGAAGACCGTTGAGAGCCAGCGGGACGCGGCCCTGCTGGTGATCCCCAACATGACGCACCCCGACGCCCCGGTCGGCCGGGACGCCGAGGCGAACGTCGTCGTGGGCCGGCACGGTGAACCCCGCTCGTTCGACTTCACACCGAAGGACCATGTGGCCCTCTGCGAAGCCCTCGATCTTGCGGACTTCGAGGCGGGCGCGCGTGTGGCCGGGCAAAAGTTCTACTTCCTGAAGAACGAGGCGGCCCTGCTCGAAGTCGCGTTGGTCCAGTACGCCATGCGATTGGTGGCACAGAAAGGATATACCCCGGTCATCACACCGGACCTGGCCCGCACCGACGTCCTCGAAGGGATCGGCTTCCAACCCCGTGACAAGGACCCCAACACCCGGCAAGTCTATACCGTCACGGATACCGACCTGTGCCTGATCGCCACCGCCGAGATCACCCTTGGCGGCATGCACCGGGACCGCATCTTCGACGAGGCCGAGCTGCCGAAGCGCTACGTCGGGCTGTCACACTGCTTCCGCACCGAGGCGGGGGCGGCGGGACGGGACACCCGCGGCCTCTATCGCGTCCACCAGTTCACCAAGGTGGAGATGTTCGCCTTCTGCACCCCCGAGCAGAGCGAGGCGATCCACGAGGAGATCCGCTCGATCGAGGAGGAGATCTTCCGGGGCTTGGGGTTGTGCTTCCGCGTGATCGACACCTGCACCGGCGACCTGGGCGGCCCCGCCTATCGCAAGTACGACCTGGAAGCCTGGATGCCGGGGCGGGGCGAGAAAGGCGACTACGGCGAGGTTACCAGCACCTCCAACTGCACCGACTACCAAGCCCGCCGCCTCGGTGTGCGCTACAAGGGTAAGGGTTTCAAGGGCACCCGATACGTCCACACCCTCAACGGCACGGCCGTGGCCTGCACCCGGGCACTCATCGCCATCCTGGAAAACTACCAACAGGCCGACGGAAGCGTGCTCATACCGGAGGTCTTGCGGCCGTGGGTCGGTCAAGACGTCATCCGACCTAAGAGGGCCTAACCGACAGCGACGCAGACAGGTCGAAACGAGAGCGAGAACCGGACTCGTCCAACATGTGACCGTCATGTGACCCTGATCGTGTCAGGGGAACAATGCAGGATGCGAACGTCAACCTCACCGACATGACCGGTCTGGTCTTGATCGAGTAAGAACGGTGACGCACCGGTGAAGCCGGCGGAGAGTAACGACGGAGGATAGGATAACGCACAAGGACGACGAGCCGCGTGTTTCGGACATTCAGTCGCGGCTGTCGCCGGTGGATTCACCGCTGTCCTGGGTTTCCAAGCGGAAGGGTTGCCAGATGTGGGGCCGGGCCAGTGGTTCGATGTGGAGGACCTCCTCCCCCCGTTTGAAAACGCGGACGGAGCCGGAGGATTGACTGACCGCGAAGGCCACGGCCGAGGTGGCCTTGCTGATGCCGGCGGCGGCCATGTGACGGGAACCGAAACCCTTGCGGAGCGAGACTCCCTCGGCCCGGGGGTTGAGATGAAGGCACGCCGCCTCCGCGATCCCGTCGCGGCCGATCAGGATGGCCCCGTCGAGTTTGGCGATCTCCTTGATCTGCTCACGCACGTCCCGCTTCCGCACGTCCCGCTCGGCCCGGGTGTAGCCGCGAAACGGGTTAAAGTTCTGGAACCGGGACAGGCTCAAGACCTTCTTGGTATCGCCCACCACCAGGATGGTGCCGGTCGGCTGACCCTCGCGACCCTCGCGGCCGATCTCGGTGGCGAGTTCGACGACCGCCCGCAGGACGTCGATCGGGGCGACGTCACCGAGGACGCGCAAGTCTTGGGCCGTCATCCGCTCCAGGTGCTCACCCAGGTGAATGACACTCAGGCTGTCGATCGGCTCGGGGGCGTCCTCGAGGCTGGCAATGCCGTTGTACAAGGCGATGACATGTGCCCCCGGCTGGATCTGGTTCTCGCTCACGGCCTTCAGCAGGGCCGCGTTCATCCGCTCCTGGGTCGGGAGCGGCTCCGGGTCGAGGTCGATGACGATCCAGCCGTAGCGCTCGCGGACCGACTTGGTCAGCGCGGGATTCTCGGCCGCGACGAGTAGTTTGCAACCGCCGAGCAGGCGGGCGAGTTCGTCCCAATCGACGGACGTTTCCGTGAGAAGGAGAACGGCATCGGCCGGCAGACTCTTGACGAGGTCGCGGGCCGCCTGGAGCAAGGCGACGGTCTGGCTCGGTAGGGTCATGGGGTACGTCAAGCGGGCACGAACGGCGCGGGTACGGACAGCGACAGGTTCGGCCAATTTAGGCGAGAAAGTCTGTCGTGCCATCGGTTATCCGAGGGATTTTGCGGAGTCCGGCATCCGGCCCGGTGAGCTGCTCAGCCGTCACGAAGAATCTCACGGGCGGCGTTCAACCCGCAGGCCCCCATGACGCCGCCGCCGGGATGGGTCGCCGCCCCGCACAGGTACAAACCTTTCACCGGGCTGCGGTAGTTGGCATAGCCGAGCGTCGGCCGGAAGCTGAACATGCTGTGCAGGTTCATGGCCCCCTGCATGATGTTCCCGCCCGTGATGCCCCACATCCGCTCCATGTCCGGCGGCGGGATGACGATGCGGTGCAGGACGCTCGACTTGAACCCCGGCGCGTACTCCTCGAGGATGTCGAAGCAGCGGTCGGCGAAGCGATCCTTTTCCGCCTCCCAGGTCGTGCCCTTGAGGTGGTACGGTGCGTACTGCACGAACATGCTGATGATGTGCTTGCCGGGCGGGGCCAGCGTGTCGTCGAGGGCCGTGGCCATCGTGCATTCGAGCATCGGGTTGGAGGCCCAGCGGCCGTACTTGGCTTCGTCGTAGGCCCGCTCGATGTAGTCCTGATCCGGGCAGATGTGCATCGTCCCGTGGTGTTGCGGGCCGACCCGGCCGTCGGACGGAAGCGCCTTGAAGTTCGGTGGACGATCGACCGCTACGTTGATCTTCACGGTCGCGGAGCTGTAGTCGATCCGCTTGATGGCCTGCAAGAAATCGGCGGGCAGGTCCTTCTCGTCCATGAGTTTCACGAAGGTGACGTGGGCGTCGGCACCCGAGACGACCCGCCTGGCCCGGAATTCGGTGCCGTCCTTCAGGGCCACGCCCTCGACACGGCCCTCCCTGACGAGGATTTTTCCGACTTCGGAATTGGTGCGGATCTCGGCCCCGTAGCTCCGGGCGGCGCTGGCAATGCTGTTGGAGATCGTCCCCATGCCACCGCGGACGTACCCCCAGACGCCACGGACGCCGTTACACTCGCCCATGACGTGGTGGAACAGAACGTAAGCGGTACCGGGGTGCGAGGGCGGGGCGAAGGCCCCGATGACGGCGTCGGTCGCAATGGTCGCCTTGAGTTCCTCAGACTCGAACCAACGATCGAGGATCGGGCGGGCGGCACCGGTCAGGATCTCGATCGCCTCGGCGGCGACGTTGCGGCCCAGGCCCTTGAACTTCCAGGCGAGCTTACCGATCTGCCACAGGTTGCTCGGTCGCGTCGACAGCGGATCGGGCGGGGTCTGCTCGAGCAACGGCTCAAGAAAGTCGGCCACGCGGGTCAGCATCTCCTCGTACTTGGGGTAAGCCTCCGCATCCTTCTTCGAGAACTTGGCGATCTCCCGTAGGGTCATTTCCTTATCGGGACCCATCATCAAGTAGCGGCCGTCGGGGAACGGGGTGAACGAGGACGGGCTACGCGGGAGCATCTCGAAGCCGTACTTCTTGAGTTCCAGCTCGCGGATGATCTCCGGTCGTAACAGGCTGTTGACGTAGGCGGCCGTCGAGACCTTGAAGCCGGGCCAGAGTTCCTCCGTAATGCAGCAGCCGCCGATGATCTCGCGTCGCTCGAGGACCAGCACTTTGTATCGGGCCTTGGCCAGGTAGGCGGCGGTGACCAAGGCGTTGTGTCCGGCACCGATGATGATCGCGTCGTAAGTAGTCGTCGGCATTGTCATCTGTTCCGTTGTGATTCGCGGTCGCTCTCATGATAGGAAGGCGAATCCGCAAGCGGCGCGGCCGTGGTCGCGGGGCGACACGAGCAGTCGCGTCACTCCCCCGGCCACGGCCGTGTTGGATAGGCATCATTCTCTGAGCTGCCGAGGCGGGCTGCCGAGGCTGTTCTCTCTCGCAGAGGTGGGCCGCGTTGACCGCGCGGGCGTTCCGGTCGGTGTGCCGAGGTCCGCCCGCCGACCGGTGTCAACCGGGGCCGTCGACCGGTGTCAACCGGGGCCGTCGACCGCGGTCACTTCTTGGGCTTGATCGTCCACAGGTAAATCGTGTGTTCGCGGTCGACGACTACTTTTTCTTCCTTATCGGGCTTCCAGTCGCCCATGTCGAAGTCGTGGGACACGATGCGGGCACCCGGCTTAAGCCCCTTTTCCAGGATCGGCCGCAGTTTGAGGTTCACCTCCGGCAACAGGTACAGGGTGACTACGTCCACGTCCTTGAAATCCTCCGGGGTCATCTTGAGTACGTCTCCCTGCTTGAAGGTCAGTGCCTTCTCCTGTTCGGCCGTCAGTTTCGCCTTCTTGACGCTCTCGGCACAGTCCTTGAGCCGTTCCGGGTTGAAGTCGATGCCCAGGCCCCGCTTGGCCTTGAAGTCCTTGACGGCGGCGATCACGATCCGGCCGTCGCCACAGCCCAGGTCATAGACCGTGTCACCCTCCTTAACTCCGGCGAGTTTCAGCATCGCGGTGACGACCGGCTCCTTGGTCGGCACATACGGGACCTCGATCTCGACCTTCAATTTGCCTTTTTCGTCCTTGGTGTCTTGGGCACGGCCGGCGAGGTGGTTCAGCCCCAACACGACCGCGACCGCCAGCGCAACAACGGCGAACTTGCTCACTCTCATGGCAGGAAACCTCTGTATCGGCGTGGAGAACCGCTCCGTTCGGCAGAGAGGATTATGCGCGAGTCGCCGGCGACGCGAAAGAGGCTGATCGGAAAATGAGCCGAGACAGTCTTCGTCGGAAAATGAGCCGGGACAGTCTTCGCTGGAGACCTGTGGGCGGAAGTTCAGCGACCGAGGCGGAAGCCGACCAGACAAATGACCCCACCGAGAAGAAGAGAGACGTGTTCGGCTTGCAGCGGTTCGACCGCACGGATGCCGTGGTGGTGTCCCACGGCCACGACGGCGGTGCCCACGAGTGTGAGCAAGGCCATGCTGCTCCCCCGGAAGAAGAGAGAGGCCAGGAGCAGCACGCCGGCGACGCCGATGTTCCAACCGACCACCCAACGCAAGTACTCCGACGGGATGCCCGCGATCTGCAGCGGTCGGCTCGGCCGCGTGAGGGGTTCCCCGGTCGCGCGTGCCAGGGTTCGCCATTCGGTACTATCGAACACCCCCGTGGTCGCCCCGCTTCCCGGCTCCGGTAGGGTGTGGTTCTGATAAGCCCACAGGATGCAACCCGACAATAGCAGCGCGGCTAAAACCGCACGCACGGGGGTGCCCGTCATCCACTCGATCGGGCCAGACGAGTGGGCACGCCGCACGGTCTGGACGGGGACGCTCAGCTCGGCGGCATCGACGATCGCATGGGTGACGTTCACCGGCGGGCAGGGCTGCTCGCCAACTCGTTCGCCGTCCCGTCTCCGCTCGGAATCGCGGACCCGGCCGACCACAGCGACCACGGCTTCGGCGGCCGCGCAGGCACGGCTCTCGGCCGTCTCGGCACTCGCCCCAGTGGCCAAGAGTCTTGCTTTCTCGACTTCCCGAAGGAGTTGCCGCTCCCGGGCCTCGCGGCGCGCGCGCTCCCAGCGATCCAGCAGGGCGATGACCGGGTCACGCCAGGCGGCGTATTTCTCACGGACGCCGGAGAAGCCGCCCCGAGCCAGGTAGTTGCGTTCGGCCAACTTGGCCTCGTAACCGAAGAACTCCTCGAAGAACTCCTCCCAGTCCCGGCCGGCGTACTTGGCGACGAAGTGACGAAGCTCCTCCTCATCCAGTCCCTGCGAGCGGAGTTGCCGGAGCAGGCGATAGGTCGCCTCGATCGGCCGACGGCGTTGCTGACTGACCATCACGTCGAGTGTGTAGCGATGGGCGAAGGCCAGTCCGACACCGATGATGCCGAAGCCGAGCCAAAGCCCCAGCACCTTGAGGATGGCAAGAAGTAGTCCGACGAGGACGAGTGCCGCCGCGGCGAGGAGCCAATCGCCCCACGACAGGCCGAAGAGGAATTGCCGGACGCGGGTAAAGAGGTAGGCTCGTGCCGACAGCCCGTCGATCAGGAAGTAAGTCAGACCGCCGTGGACCACCAGCCCGAGCAGGCCGAAGGCCCAGCCCGGCCGGCCGAAGAAGGCCAATAGCAGCGCCAGCAACGCCAAGCCCCCCGCGCTCCCTGCCACGACCCGACGACGGAGGACGACAGCCGGGGCCGTGTTAAACTCCCGGGCGTGGGCTTCAAGCTTGGCGATCTGCTCTTCCCGTGGCATGAACGTCCCGGCCCGTCGGACCCCGAGCCAGGCTTCGAGCGTGCGGATGAGCTCCCCCATGCTCGGGAAGCGATCGGCGGGGTCCTTCGCCATCATGCGTTGGATGATGGCCGACAACTCCATGGGTACCCGGTCGGCAATCTGCTCCGGGGGCACAAGCGGGTCATACGCCTGCTTGCTCATGACATCGACGGCTGAGGTGCCGTCAAAAGGCGGTCGCCCGGTGACCAGTGCATACAACGTGCAGCCCAGCGAGTAGATGTCGGAGCGGTGGTCGACCGTGTGGGCGTCCCGACACTGCTCGGGTGACATATAAGCCGGAGTGCCGACGGCGATGCGGACGCCGGTCAGCCCGTTCGGGACCGGGTCGATCTCGGCGGGCATAAGCTGGCTCGCCCCGGCGCAGTCGTTCGGCCCCGGGTCGGGGGTCTTGACCAGGCCCAAGTCGGCCACCTTCAACAAGCCCTCCTCATCGACGAGGAGGTTCTCGGGCTTCACGTCCCGGTGAATCATTCCCCGGTCGTGGGCGTGCTTGAGTCCCCGCGCGGCCTGGAGGACATAACCGACGGCGGTTTCCGGGTCGAGTTTTCCCCTAGCCCGCATGACCTCGGCGAGTGTGCTCCCCCGGACGTACTCCATGCTGAAGAAGCGGACCCCCGCCTCGAGTCCGATGTCGTGTATCTGGACGATGTTCGGATGGGATAATTGGGCCGCCGCGTAGGCCTCACGGGTGAAACGGGAGACGAACAACGGGTCGTTCGACCATCGCTTGCTCATGACCTTAAGGGCGACCGGCCGGTCGAGCGAGAGTTGCCGGGCGAGATAAACGGTGCCCATTCCGCCGCGGCCGAGTACCCGCTCCACGACATAGCCCCCGATCACGGAGTGGGGCGGAAGCAGGTCGTCCTCCCGAAGCGTTTCCTTGACCGCGGGCGGGTGTGAAGTCACCCCGCTCAGCAGACCGACACTGATCCGGGACTCCGACTCCTCAGCCGCGGGCCGGGCCGGTGTCCCAAGCCGGTCCGGAATCACGCCGCATGACACACCCGCATTAGTCTGGCATCCCTCCGCTCGTGCCGCGGAACCTGGGATGAGTACGCCGGGGGAACGGTCGCGCGGGGCGATCTCGGCACCGGCCGGGTCGTCCGCCCAAACCGGTCGGGCAGACGACACCACGGGCGACACAGTTCCCGCATGCTCTAGCCCAATTCCCGCTCCCTCCTGCCCTGCTCCCGCGCGTTCCGGGATCACGAGTTCGAATTGCTCCCCACAAGCCGGACAGCGAGGACGGAAGCGGCCCGGCTTCGTCGCTCGAACCGTGATCCGTTGCCGACACGTCGGGCAGTTGATCGCCACGGCGACTCCCTCACCACGAGGGCGCGAATACGCGGCGGGAGCTACTTGCTGGTTGGCGTGAGTACACTCCGGCCGACTAATCAACGGTAGTTCATGAACCCGCTATCGGGAGTGGACAATGCGTGAGCCGGTGGGGAGTTTTTGAACCGGGTTGAACTCGGAGTGAAAATGTCGCCCCAACGAAAAAACACGTTGACCACACCTTCTCTTAGGGGGCAATGTCTAGGGGGGTCGCCGGCTCACCCGGCGAGGATGACAGGCTAAGTCCGAACACGGGCCAGAAACGAACGCACTTTGGCTCGTGGTAGGTGTGGCTGACAGAGCTGACTTAGCTTACTGGGGTGGACAGCAACCCGACCCGTTCCCGAACGAGTCGCAAGGTGACTTGGGCCACCTCCCGCGCCCGCCTGGCTCCGCGGGTCAATGCCTCCTCGACACGGCCGGGGTCACGTTCGAGTTGCTTGCGACGCTCGCGGGCCGACGCGAAGTAGGTATCGATCGTTTGTAGTAACAAGGCCTTGGCGTCTCCATAACCGAACGGTCGCCCGCCGCGGGAGTCGGCCTCGCGCATCGGATTACGGTAGAGGTCGGCGAGCCTCTCGAGTTCTGGCCCGGTCACGAACAGCTTCATCAGCTTAAAGACGGTGCAGGTCTCGGGGTTCTTCGGCTCCTCGACCGGGGTCGAGTCGGTAACTATGCTCATAACGGCGTTCTTCAAAGCCCGCCCCTCCGCAAAGATCTCGATCGTATTACCGTAACTTTTGCTCATCTTCTGCCCGTCGGTCCCGGGTACGACGGCGGCCTCGTTGAACACGGCCTCCGGGAGAGGAAATACTTCCCCGTAGGCACGGTTGAACGAGCCGGCGATGTCGCGTGTCATTTCCAGGTGCTGTTCCTGGTCCTTGCCGACCGGAACGAGATGGGAGCGGTAGATCAAAATGTCGGCGGCCATCAGTATCGGGTAAGTAAACAGACCCACACTCGGACTGATGCCCTTGGCAACCTTGTCCTTGTAGGAGTGGGCCCGCTCGAGGAGTCCGGTGCCGACGAGAGTGCTAAATATCCAGGCGAGTTCGCACACCTCCGGCACGTCGGACTGCCGGAAAAAGGCGACCCGCTCCGGGTCAAGGCCGAGGGCCAGGTAGTCCATCGCCACGTCGCGGACGTTGTCGGCCAGGATCTGTCGGGCGGAGCGAGGCACCAGCTGCTTGTTCTTGGCAGCTAGCGCGGTCTCCCGCTCCTCGGCCTCCTTGAGGGTCGTGAGTGCGTGGTAGTCGGCGATGAAGAAGAAGCACTCGCCGCTGTCTTGCCGCTCGATGTGCTGTTTGATGGCACCGAAATAGTTACCGATGTGGAGCTTCCCCGAGGATTGCACGCCGCTCAGGATGCGGGGTAAGCGGTCGCGTACAGCAGTGATCGTGGGCATGACAGGGCCGGGGTTGGTCATAGCATAGCACGACGGCGAGTTGGCATTCTCAGGGCCAGCCGGTCACGCTTAAATTACGCCGGGCAGGATTCTGGAACACCCCGAACCCGCTGCAAGGCTGGTGACCCGGCATGGACGACGCCCCTGCGGCACGACAGGCAGACGAGACCTCAAAGCCCACCGTTTCGGTCGCGGTGCTCGGAACCTCGGAAGGTTCGCCCTCACGGTCAGAGGTCCTTCTGGAAGCTCTTAAGACCGCCCTGCACCGAGCGGGTGAGCATCGCCTTTTTCGTTCGGGCCGGCTTGACGGCCTTTTCCCGTCGCGGGCCGGGCTGTCGGCCGAAGCGGCGGGGTTGGCCCTTCGCCAGGGCCTGCTCGAAGTCGTTCGCACCGAGAGCCGGGGCAAGGTCGTCACCGAGTGGGTTCGGGCCACACCGAAAGCCGTCGCCTACGTCTACGATCACGACTCGCCGAAATCGGTCCTGCGTGAACTCAAGCAGTTGCTGGACGTCACGCGATCCGGTGTCCCACAGTGGATGGCCGAGGCGCGAGCGGAGGTGGCCGGGTTAGCAGCCCGCTTCGAGGAACAGGCCCAGGCCTTGCTGGTTCGGCTCGACGACCTCGCCTGTCGCGTCGAGGCAGCGCTGCGGAGAGCGGAGGCCTCGACACCGACGGTCGGAGAGCCGGTCACCCGTGTCGTCCCTTGGGCCGTCGAAGCCCTCGAATATCTGGACCGGCGGTCTGCCGCGGGTGCGACCGGGGAGTGTCCTTTGCCCGAACTCTTCCAGGCCGTCCGCGCACGATTCCCGGAGCTGTCCCTGGCGGGCTTTCACGACGGGCTGCGCCGCTTGCACGACACGCGGGCGCTTCGACTCGTACCGGTCGCCGTGATGTCCGAACCGGAACACGCCGTCGTCATCGACGGGAAGCTGGCCTACGCCGCGGTTCGTTAGCCACGCCGGCCGCAGGGCTTGCAACCGCTGATAGGGCGGTCCGGCAAGTCACGCGGCAACTCGTCTGCTCAAAAAGGCCAGGCCCTGCCGAGGGTGGCCTTCTGCGCGTGCGTGACCTGCTGAATGCCGGCCTCGCCGAGTTGCAGCAACTTCTCGAGCTGGCCACGGCTGAAGGTGGCTTCCTCCCCGCTACATTGCAGTTCGATGAACCTCCCCGTGCCGGTCATGACCAGGTTCGCGTCGACCTCCGCGTCCCGGTCCTCGTCGTAGTTCAGATCGAGTCGCTCCTCGCCGTCCACGATCCCCACGCTCACCGCTGCCACGCTGTCATTCAGGATCTCCTCGATCGGGGCGGGCAGGTCCTTGCGGATCGCCCGGAGGGCATCGACGACGGCAACGAAGGCCCCGTTGATGCTAGCAGTGCGAGTACCGCCATCGGCCTCCAGGACGTCGCAGTCGACCCAGAGGGTGCGTTCCCCGAGGCGGTCGAGATTCATGACGGCCCGGAGGCTCCGCCCGATCAGCCGCTGAATTTCGATGCTGCGGCCGTCGACCTTGCCGGCCTTGTCGCGGGGCTTGCGGGTGGCGGTCGAGCCGGGCAGCATGGCGTATTCGGCGGTCATCCAACCCTGGCCCGTGCCGATCAAGAAGTCCGGCACCTTCGGCTCGATGCAGCAGGTACACAGGACGGTCGTGCGGCCCGTCTTAACGAGGACTGAACCCGGGGCGTTGCGGGTGAACCTTCGCTTGAACGAGAGCGGCCGGAGTTGGCCCGGCTCACGCTGGTCGGTACGGCTCGGCATGGGTCGATCAACAAGGGTCCGGTCGCAACTTCGGACGTCTCAGAGCGGTCCGGCGGTTCGCCTCACTTCAGGAGCCACTCGAGGACCGCCTTTTGGGTATGGAGCCGGTTGGCGGCCTGCTGAAAGGCGGCAGAAGCCGGCCCGTCCAGCACCTCGTCGGTCACTTCCTCGCCCCGGTGGGCGGGCAGACAGTGCATGACCCGGCAGTGGGCCGGGGCCTGGGCCAACAGGGCACTGTTGACCTGGAAAGGGGCGAACCTCTTGAGGCGTTCCTCGCGCTCAGCCTCTTGGCCCATGCTGGTCCAGACGTCGGTGTAGATCACGTCGGCATCACGGATCGCCGCCACCGGGTCGTTCACCTCGGCGGGGAAGTCGGGACCGACGGCCTTGTGGTACTTCGCGCGGAAGTTCTCGTCGAAGCCATAACCCGGGGGGCAAGCCAGCACGAAGCGGATGCCCAACTTGCCGCAGCCGACGGCCAATGACCGGGCGACGTTGTTTCCGTCCCCCACGAAGACGACGGTGCGACCGGCTTCGCTGCCGAACAGCTCACGGATGGTGAGCAGGTCGGCCAGCCCCTGACAGGGGTGCGACCGGTCGGAGAGGGCGTTGACGACCGGAATCGTGGCATGTGCCGCCACGGCCTCGAGGGTCTCGTGCCGACGGACCCGCAGCACGAGGATGTCGATGTACTGGCTGACGGTGCGGGCGAAGTCGGCCAGTGTCTCCCGCCAGCCGAGGCCGACCTCGTCACCGGGCAAGTAGAGGCTCGTGCCGCCGAGCTGGGCGATGCCGCTTTCGAAGCTGACCCGGGTGCGGAGGCTCGGTTTCTCGAAGACCAGGCCGATGACCCGACCGGCCAGACTGGGCGTGGGGATGCGGCGGGCGTGCGCCGTCTTCAGGCGTGCCGACTCCGCCAGCAGCCCGGACAACACGTCGGTCTCGAGGTCCATGAGGTTCAGGAAGTGCTTCATCGGCCCAAACTCGGAACGCGGAAGGCGCTAACCGCTGTGGTGTGCCCCGTCACAAGGTCAAGCCCTTAAGCCTTCATGCCGAGGAGGACGTCAGCAATCACGTCACAGCCGTCCTCGATCTGGTCGTCGGAGATCGTCAGGGCAGGGAGCAGGCGGAGGACCGTCGCGTGCGTGCAGTTGATGAGGACTCCCCGCTTCAGACAGGCTTCGACGACCGGTGCCCCTTCGACCACGAGCTCGACGCCGATCATCGCCCCCTTGACCCGCACGTCGGCGATCAAGGGGCAGCGTTCCTTGAGGGCCGTGAACCGCGCCAGGAACCGCTCGCCGATCTTCTCGGCCCGCTCGAGCAAGTTCTCCTCTTCGATCGTCTCCAGGGTGGCCAGGGCGGCACGGGCCGAGACGGGGTTTCCGCCGAAGGTGGCGGCATGGGTGCCGGGCTTGAGCTTCTCTCCGACCTCCGGTCGGGCCAGGATGCCGCCCATGGCGATCCCCCCGGCCAGTGCCTTGGCAAGGGTCACGATGTCCGGCGTGATCGGCCAGTGCTGGTGGGCGTACCATTTCCCGGTCCGGCCCATGCCGGTCTGTACCTCGTCAAGGATGAGCAGCAGTCCGTGCCGGTCGCAGAGTTCGCGAAGTCCTTCGAGGAACCCGGCCGGTGGCAGGTTGATGCCGCCCTCCCCCTGGATCGGTTCGAGCATCACGGCACACGTCTCGGCGTCGATGGCACGCTCGGCGGCAGCCAGATCACCGTAAGGGGCATAGTTGAAGCCGGGCAGCATCGGTTCCAGACCGGCGTGGTATTTGGGCTGGGCCGTGGCCGACAGCGAGCCCATGGTCCGGCCGTGAAAGCTGTCGGTAAACGTAACGATCTTGTACCGCCCCTTCGGCTTCCCGTTGAGCCGGGCGAGCTTGATCGCCGCCTCGTTGGCCTCGGTGCCGCTGTTGCAGAAGAAGGCGACCCCGCCGAAATCGGTGCGCTCCGACAAGGCCCGTGCGAGTAACGCCTGCGGCTCGGTGTACCAGGTGTTGGGAACGTGTATGAGCGTCGCCACCTGTTCCTGGACGGCCTGAACGACCCGCGGGGGGCAGTGCCCGAGTAGGCCACAGCCCCAGCCGGGAAAGAGGTCCAGGTAGCGGTTCCCCTCGGCGTCCCACACCCAGCTATTTACGCCCCGGACCAGACACACCGGGTAGCGCGTGTAGTTTCCGATGAGGTGTCTCTTAGCAATCGAAATAACGTGTTCGCTCGAAAGGGTGTCGGTCGTCATGGGTCGATCCGCGGGGGTCGAGGGTGGCTAACGAAAGTGCCGGGGAAACGCATGCGTGCGGGGGGGTTGGTCATCCCGTAATTTCGGTACCCTTGAACGGCTCATTAAGGAACACGTCGAGCAGCGAGAACGGGACACGGCCGTCGACTATCAGTGCGGCCCGGGCACCGGCCTGGAGCGCCTCGAAGCAAGCCTCGACCTTCGGGACCATGCCGCCCTCGATCGTGCCCGAGGCGATGAGTTCACGACACTCGGCCTCGGTCAGTTTGGGGATGAGGGATTCGGGCCGGTGCCTTTCGCGAAGGACCCCGGGTGTATCGGTCAGGAAGATCGCCTTCTCGGCCTTTAACGCACCGGCGACGGCCGAGGCGGCGGTGTCGGCGTTGACATTCAGCCAGGTACCCTCGACCGAGACGGCCAGGGACGGTAGCACCGGCACGCACCCCCGGCCCGAGTCATCCCTTGGGGTCCCCGGGTCATGCCCCCGGGTTCGGGTTAAGGGTCGCACCGACGTGACCTTGCCGACATGGCCCAGGTCCACGGGTTGCAGGTCCGGTCCCGGCAACAGAAGTCGCTCGCCGCGCAAGGGGAATGTGGCCAGGTCCTCGTGACCGACCGCCGGGACCCCCAACGCCCGGAGACGGGCCACGATGTCACGGTTGATATCACACAACACGCGGACGACGATCCCCAAGGTCGCGTCGTCCGTGTAGCGCCGACCGGCGACTTTCTTGGCCGTTAGTCCCGCCTCGGCCATCGCCCGGTCGATCGGTTTCCCGCCGCCGTGAACCAAAACGACTGACACGCCGAGTTGGTTGAGGACGGCGACCGACCGCAGGCAGGCGTCGATGGCCAGCGGCTCTTCCATCGCACTGCCGCCGAGTTTGACCACGATGACGTGGTTACGGTACAAGCACAGTCGCTCGACAGCGGCGACGAAGGCTTCGCAGGACAGGGGCGGTCCGGTCGGGGGTATCACGGCAGAGGACCGACAATCTGGGCGGCGTCGGAAAAAAGCATAGTATGGTCACTCGCCTGGCCCGTCAACGGCTCTAAACCCTGAGCGGGACTGATTCCGCGAAACTCGGCCGGCGTGTGGGCCGTGTCCCGAATCGGAATCCGAAGGACGCCCCGACACGGTTGAGCGCAGGCGTGTCCCTCCGGAGCGGGTTTGCAGAGGTTCCGGCCAGCCGCTAATCTGCCGGTGGAGGGTTATCCATGAACGAATCACGTCCGTCTAGTCCGGAGCCGAGCGGAAGCGGTATCCCCGCGCCGGCTATCCCGAAATCACCCGGGGACGGCCCGGCCACACCGACGGCTTCAGCCTCTGGCACCGCGGGCAGCCCCACTCCCGCGGGCAGCCCCACTCCCACGGGCAGCCCCGCATCCGAAGTCGGTTCGTCGCCGGCCACGATCCGCAAGCCGGGCCCTCCCCGACCGGGTGCCCCTCGACCCGCAGGACCGAGTCGACCGATGCCCACCGGTAGCCGGCCGCCTCGGGAGAAACCGATCAAACCGGGCGGTTCCCCGCCCGTGCTCCGGGACTTTGTGGCCAACAAGCCCAACAATCGGGAACTCGATGCCCTGATCGAAGACGAGCTGAATCAGGCCATGGCCGGTTTCGACGTTGCCAAGGCAGTCGCGACGGTCGAGGCCGAAAACAAGCCCCTCTCCACGAACCCGACGGGACAGCGGAGAAAGGGCCGTATCGTCGGCATCCACGGCAAGGACGTCTTCGTCGAGGTCCCCGGCGGTCGTAGCCAAGGTGTCTTACCTCTCGAGCAGTTCGAGGGGAAAACGCCCCGGGTCGGCGACGAGGTCGAGTTCGAGATCGAGCGCTACGACACGACCAACGGACTGCTCGTCCTCACCCGCGAGGGCGCGGCGCAGGTCGTCAGCGATTGGTCGAGCCTGACGCCGCATGTGATCGTGGAGGCCCGCGTCACCGGCACGAACAAGAACCGTACCGGTCTGACGGTCGAGGTGAACGGGATTAAGGGCTTCCTGCCGGCGAGCCAACTCGATCTGCACCGCGTCGAGAACCTGGAGCAGTACATCAACCAGCGGTTGAAAGTCGAGGTCGTGGAAGTTAACCCCGCCGAGCGGAACCTGATCGTCAGTCGGCGGGCGTTGCTCGAACGGCAACGGCAAGAGCAAGCCGACAAATTCTGGGCGGAAATCGCCGAAGGACAGGTCCGCCGGGGTGTCGTGAAGAGCATCAAGCCGTTCGGGGCATTCGTGGACCTCGGCGCGGCCGACGGGCTGGTGCCGGTCTCCGAGTTCTCCTGGCAGCGGGTCAATAACCTCGAAGACTTCGTCAAGATCGGTCAGGAAGTGCAGGTCGTCGTTAGCCGCCTCGACCGGGAGGCCCGGAAGATCAGCCTGAGCCTCAAACAGCTCAGCCCCAGTCCGTGGGACGAGTATGCCAGCCGGGTCAAGCCGGGGGCACGTGTCACGGGGAAGGTCACACGCATCGCCGAGTTCGGGGCGTTCGTGGAACTCGCCCCGGGTGTGGAAGGCCTGATCCACATCTCGGAGTTATCGAATCACCGGGTGCGGCGCGTCCGTGACGTGGTGAGCGAGGGGCAATCGGTGCTGGTGGACATACTCCAGATGGACCCCACGAGCCGTCGCATCGCACTGAGCATGAAGGGGATCGCCCAGGAGGCCGAGGACGCCGCGCTCGCGGCCGAGGAGGCGGAGCGGCTGGCCGATCTGAAAGCGGCCGAGGAACTCCTCTCCAATCGGCCCGTCAATCCGAACTTACGCGGGGGAGTCGGGGGCGAGCCGGTCCGATTCGACAACCCGTAGTTGCCGCCAGTCGTCGTCGACCGCCGGAGTGGTCGGCCAGGAGTTAGCCGGTGAGGACGTGGGGGACGGCCTGACGTACCCCGTTCTTGATCTTCATGATGCCGTCACCGCTAGCGTAGGTCGCGCCTAGGCCCGACCCTTTTCGACGTGGGGCGGTGTTCTCCTTCTCGCCAGTCCCGCGGTCGGTCCTAGAATCGGCCTAATGATCCATACTCACCGGCACCGGGTCTGGTTCGCGCTGAAGACCACGCTGGCCGTGGCCGTCGTGGCCGGGGTTGCTCATTACTTCGCCCGCATCCTGGGCCGCTCGGAACTGGGGACCGTCGGCTTCGCCATCCGCCTCGAGTATCTGTTGCCGGCCGGCGTTCTCTATCTCGTGGCCCATGCGTTCTGGGGTTCGTTCTGGGTCCGCCTGCTCCACGGCCAGGGGGTGAATGTGTCGTGGTATGTCGGCCTGCGGGCTTACTTCGTGAGCCAGTTCGGCAAGTACATCCCCGGCAAAGCATGGGTGATCCTCATGCGCGTGGGGATACTCCGTCATCAGGCGCACGCCGCCTCGCTGCCGGTGGCAGTGACGGCGACCTACGAGACCTTGACGAGCATGGCCGCCGGGGCGTTCCTCGGCGTCCTGCTCGTGCCCTACCTCGGGGTACTGCCGTCGAACCTGTCCGGCCACACCTTTGCGTTCGTGGCGGTGGCGACTTTGCCGGTCGGACTCGGCCTGTTGAACAAGTTGGCGTCGTGGCTGTGGGCGAGGCGCGGCGCGCCGGGGGCGAGACCTTTGCCGGCACCGTCGTTGTTCCTGCTAGTCCAGGGTCTGGCTCATGGGGCGTGTGGGCACGCCATGCTCGGTCTGAGCTTGGGCCTGGTCATCCGCGGGTTGACGGCGGAGCTGCTGCCGGCCGGTGGGGGAATCCGTGCGGACCTGGGAGCAACGGCGATCTCCTATGTGACCGGGTTCATCTTCCTCCTGACGCCGGGCGGGCTGGGGGTCCGGGAGGGCGCATTGCAGTGGCTACTGGCCCCGCGTTTCCTCCCGACACACGGGCCTGAAGCCGCGGCCGGGTTTGCGGTCGTTGTCGCTCTGGTGCTGCGTCTGGTCTGGACCGCGGCCGAGGTCGTCGCCGCCGGTGTGCTTTACCTCCTACCAGTTCGACCCCGGACGACGATCTGCGGCGGTGCTGAAGAACCGCCGCCTGCCCCGCAACCGCAACCCGTCAACCGTCCCGGTTAGTCCCGTCGCCACCGTCTGAACCCGTCGTAATCGTCGCACCATGCCGTCAGAAACTGAGCCGGGTCTGGTCTCCCTGGTCGTCCCGGTCTTCAACGAGGCCGAGAGCCTTGCCCCGCTTCTCCAGGAGATCGTCGGGGTGGCCGACGGACTCGACGTGCGGATCGAGGTCGTGTTCGTAGACGACGGCAGCAGCGATGCGTCATGGTCCGTGATCCGTAGCCTGGCCACAGGCGACAGGCGCGTTCGCGGGGTGCGGTTTCGCCGGAACTTCGGCAAGGCAGCCGCCCTGCAGGCCGGGTTCGAGGCCGCCCGGGGTGACATCGTGGTGACACTCGATGCCGACCTGCAAGACGATCCCCACGAGATTCCGAAGTTCCTGGCGGCCCTTCGCGGCGGGCTTGACGTGGTCAGCGGCTGGAAAAAGGTCCGGCTCGACCCCTGGCATAAGACGCTCCCGAGCAAGGTGTTCAATCGCCTGGTCAGTTGGCTGACCGGGGTCCGCCTGCACGACCACAACTGCGGGTTTAAGGCGTATCGCGTCGAGGTGTTACGCGAGTTGGAACTTTACGGCGAGATGCACCGCTTTGTACCGGTGCTGGCGGCCGGTCGCGGGTTTCGCGTGGGAGAGGTACCGGTCCACCACCGCCCGCGTCGGTTCGGCCGATCGAAGTACGGCTGGCACCGCTTCGTGAAGGGGGCAATGGACCTGATCACCGTGCATTTCTTGACCAAGTTCGGCCGCCGACCCCAACACCTGCTCGGCAGCTACGGTCTGGGCCTGGGCTGCGGCGGGTCACTGACCCTCGTCTTGACCGCGCTGCTCCTGGCGACCGGAGCCCTGGTCGGGCCGTTGGCACAATTCCTCGCTTGGCTCGGGCTTGGCCTCGGGGCCGCGGGGATCGTTCTGGGCGGTCAGCTCCTGGCGACCGGTCTTCTGGCGGAACTCCTGATCGCCCGGAAGACGACCGACCGCGAGCCGTACAGCATCTCGGAACAAACCCCGGCAGGGATGTGCTCGGGCAACCAGAACTACGCCTAGCCGCCATTCATCCTCGAAATCGGGAACACACCGATGCCGGACGCAGCCGACTGCCGCCGTTCCGTCTACCTCATTCTGACGGCCGTGGCCCTCGCCGTGTGTGTGGCCCGTGTTTTCGGGGCCGAGAACGTCTACGAACCGAGTCGCCATACCGCACCCGAGGGTGGTTACTCGGCGATCCCCCCCGACCCGCCCCGACACTGGCCGAGCGCGCGGCCCGAGCCGACGCCGATGTTCAGTTCCAACGACAAGTCCCGCTGGGCGACCGTTCGCGCCCTGGTGGACGACCACACCTATGCCATCGGGAGACGAGTCTACCCGGACGGCCGCGACCCGAAACGCTTCTCGGATGAGGGGATTGTCACCGAGCCGCAGTTCAAGAGCTTGGACATCGTGTTGCGGCCGCTCGGCGAGAGTGCCACGGGCCGGCAGGTCCGCGAATTCTACTCGAGCAAGCCGCCTCTTTTTCCCACCCTTGTGGCGGGGGAATACTGGCTCCTCAAGCGGTTCCTCGGCTGGGACATGGTACGCGATCGGTTCCGGGTGATCCCCACGATCATCCTCACCGTCAACGTCTTGCCATTTTTCGTCTACCTCGTACTGCTGGCCCGGTTGATCGAGGACTCCGGCAGAACGGATCTCGGCAGACTGTTGGCGTTCACGACGGCCGCATTGGGCACGTACCTCATCACCTTCTCGGGCACGCTGAATAACCACTCACCGGCAGCTTACTGCGTGCTGTTCGCGGCTTACCCCCTGGTCCGTGCGATCCACGAGAAGCGGGACATGACCCCGACGGGCTATCTGTGCTGTGGATTCTTTGCCGCCCTGTCGGCCACGTTCGATTTGCCGGCGAGCGCCTTCCTGGCGGCATTGGGCCTTCCCCTACTGATCGCTCAGCCCCGGAAGACCCTGCTCTTTTTCGCCCCGGCGGCATTGGTACCGGTCGTAGCCCTGCTCGCCTGTAATTACGCCGCGCTGGGGCAGGTCCTTCCCGCCTACAGCGAGTTCGGCGGCCCGTGGTACAACTTCGAGGGGAGTCACTGGGCGAAGCGGGGCACCCCGGCCGGCAAGGGGATCGACTTCAACACCGAGCCGACCCCGGTTTACGCTTTTCATCTGCTCTTCGGCCACCACGGTTGGTTCAGCCTCACACCCGTTTGGCTGCTCGCCCTGGGGGGGCTGGTGACACTGAGTTTTCGGAGTGCCGCGGACGTTCAGCGGTTGTTCCAGCGGCCGGGAAATGCCGGTGCGACAGGCGGAACCCGTGGGACGGGCTGGACGCGGGAACTGTTCGCGGCGATGACGCTCGTCGTCTCGTCCGTGGTCTTCGTCTTCTACCTGAGTCGCACCCAGAGCTACAACTACGGGGGCTTCACCTCTGGCCCACGCTGGCTATTCTGGCTGATTCCCCTTTGGGTGTTGGCCATCCCCCCCCTGGCCGACCGGTTGGCACGCTGGCGGGTCGGACGACTCGTTGCTGTCGTGCTGCTCGCGTTCTCGGTTTTTTCGGTCTTCTACCCCGCCGTGAATCCTTGGCGTCATCCCTGGATACTCAACCTTCTGGAATTCAGCGGGGTCCTGCGTTATTGACGCCGGGGATCACAGAGTTCGTCTCGGGCCGTCTCTCGCTCGTCGGATCGCCGCTGAGCGTGAGATACTCACCCCCTCGGGTGAGGGACCCTCGGGTGAGGAAATTGAAAACTCGTCGGGGTGAGGTTTGTGCTATGCGGCGGTCCTACTGAGAATCGCCCGGTGCCGACCGTCTCCGTCTGAGGCTAGGGCCGCTGAGCAGGCTTCGTGCTGTTCGCCTGCGGCTTCGTGCTGTTCGCCCGGGCCGGGATTGCCTAAATTTCATGAAGTAACACGAGGGCCGACCTCCGTTATCGTCACTCGGGAGTCTCGGATGCGCGTCCTTCCTGCCGTAATTGTTTCGCTGACCCTCGGCCTTTTCATATCGGTGGCCGACGACAAAAAACCGACACCGCCGGGTGTTGCCCGCGCCCGGAGGCTCAAGGAGCTAGAGAAACGCTTCGACGACGAGGTGGCCGAGCTGAACACGCGGTTCGAACGAGCCAAGACCCCCCGGGAACGGGACGGCTTAGTCACCGAGGCCAAGGAAGTGGCGAACCTGATCACCGGCAAGCTCTACTCGCTGATCGAGGACGACCCCCGGGACACAGTCGCCTTCGAAGCCTTCGACCTGATCGTGCGAAAGACCGCCTTCGGCGGGGCAAAGGAAGTCAGCCGGGCGGTCGCACTCATGGCGGAAAACCAGATCGACAACCCGAAGATCGCCGAACTCTTCCCGGCCGTGGCCCGGCTCGGCCCGGCCGGCCGAAAATTGCTGGAAACCGCCGCGGTGAAGGCGGCCACCCAGGAGAGCCGCGGGCTGGCATCCTTCTTCCTGGGCGTACTCGAGGCCACCGACATCGACTTCGTAGAAGACCCGCAACAGCAGGAGGCGGCCATCAACCGAGCGATTCAGTCCCTGGAGCGGGCGGTCAAGGAAGCCCCGGAGGCCGCGGTGGGCAACAGCACGATCGCCAAGCAGGCGGTGACCGAGTTAGAGGGGCTCAAGGCCGCGGCCGCCCTGCTCGTCGGTAAACCCGCGCCGGACATCGAATCCCAAACCCTCGACGGGCAACCGGCGAAGCTGTCCGCCTCCAGGGGCAAGGTCATTCTCCTCGACTTCTGGGCCACGACCTGCGGGCCGTGCCGGTCCATGATCCCGCACGAGCGGGAACTGGTGAAGCGGATGCAGGGGCGGCCCTTTGAACTCATCAGCATCAGCGGTGACGCCCAGAAGGCGACGCTCGTCCAGTTCCTCGCCCGTGAGCCGATGCCCTGGACGCACTGGTGGAAAGACGGCGGCAGTGACAAGCCGTTTGAAGTCTACCGGGCCTATTCCTTCCCGACGGTCTTTCTGATCGACCACACCGGCACGATCCGGGCCCGATGGAAGACGCCGCCCAAGCCGGCCGAACTCGACAAACTCGTCGACCAGTTGGTCAAGGAGGCAGAAAAGAAAGGATAAACACCTCCTCTGCTTCGCTCGCCTTATGGCCGATCGGACGTATAAAAACCGCCACCACACAGCGGTAGGTGACCTGCGGGAGGCGGACCGTGGCCGGCGACCATTACCTCTTCACGAGTGAGTCTGTTTCGATGGGACACCCGGACAAGGTGTCCGATCAGATCTCCGACGCGGTCCTCGACTTCTGCCTGAAGTACGACCCCGAGAGCCGGGTCGCCTGTGAGACGCTCGTGACCACGAACCTTGCGGTCGTCGCCGGCGAGATCACGACCAAGGCCCCGCTCAACCGCCAGGCCGTCGATCAACTGGTCCGCGAGACGATCCGGGAAATCGGTTACGTCGCCCGAGACCCCGATGAGGCGAACGAGATCGGTTTCACGGCCGAGTCGTGCCAGGTGGACTGCCACATCCATGCCCAAAGTCCACACATCAGCCAGGGTGTCGATACGGGTGGGGCCGGCGACCAGGGGATGATGTTCGGCTTCGCCTGCCAGGAGACCTCGAGCCTCATGCCCCTGCCCATCCACCTGGCCCACCGCCTGGTGGAACGGCACGCCGAGCTACGCAAGTCCGGGCAGATCCCGTGGCTGAGGCCCGATGCCAAGAGCCAGGTCACCGTGGAATACGATCGGGATGGCACCCCCTTCCGCATCCACACCATCGTCCTCAGTACCCAGCACACCCGCCAGGTCATGGAATCGCGTGGCGGGCTCGATTATTTCACCGACGACGCCCGCCAACAGATCATCGAACAAATCCTGCGGCCCGTCCTCGAGCGGGAACGTAAGGACCTGATCAAAGGTGCGCTGGTGATGATCCGGCCGGGCCAACCCCACCCCCGGCTCGGCGAGTACGACATCCCTTGTCACATCAACCCGACCGGCTGCTTCCTGACCGGCGGCCCGCACGGCGATAGCGGCCTGACCGGCCGCAAGATCATCGTCGATACCTACGGCGGTCGGGGTCGGCACGGCGGCGGGGCCTTCAGCGGTAAAGACCCGACCAAGGTGGACCGCTCGGCGGCCTACATGTGCCGGTACATCGCCAAGAACATCGTCGCCGCCGGCCTGGCCCGCGAATGCGAAGTACAACTCAGTTACGCCATCGGCTACCCCGAGCCGTTAAACGTCTGGGTAAACACCGCCGGAACGGCCAAGGTGCCCGAAGCCAAGCTCATCGAGCTGATCCGCGAGCACTTCCGGCTCACACCGAAGGGCATCATCGAGACGCTGCAGCTGCGGCAACCGATCTATAAGGAAACGGCCCGGCACGGGCACTTCGGCCGTGAACTGGCCAGCTTCACCTGGGAGCGCACCGATAAGGTCGAGGCGTTGAAAAGGGCAGCCGGGGTCTGAAAGCTTCTCGCTCGCGATTTCCCGGTCGCCCTCAGACCTTAGACCGCTTCTGGTTGGGTTCCCCCGGCCTGACCGGTTGGCCAGGGCTTCATACCAGATGCCCCAGTGGCTAGCGTTCACGGCCCCTCACGCCCACCCGGGGTTGACAGCGTCGGAGAGGCCCGCCAAGCACTGCACGCAACCTCCGGCACTTTTCACTTCCACCGCATCCACCGCGAACTTCTTGACGGACCGAATCGGATGTCATCATCTTCACCGCTCTTGTCCGGCTCGGTTTCGGCAGACAATCGCGGCTTGAAATCATGGTGAAATCGTGTGAAATATCATCGACATGCGCTTCGGCAGCGCTCGTCGGCATAGTAAGATGGAAACAACTAGTCGATGGAGCCAACTCTCATGCTCCTTGTCGGTACTCAACGTGGTCGCACCTGCGACGGCCTCCACCGTCGTGCGTTCCTCCAGGTCGGTGCCTCTTCCGTTCTCGGGCTATCCCTGTCCGACCTCCTGCGGGCGAATGTGGCCCGGCCGGGCAGAGGCTCCGATTCTGTCCCTGCCAAGGCCGTGATCCTCGTCTGGTTGTGGGGTGGGCCGAGCCAGCTCGATACGTTCGACCCGAAGCCGAATGCACCGCTCGAGTACCGTGGGCCGTTCGGCACGATTCCCACCCGCATCCCGGGCGTGCGGTTCTGTGAACTGTTTCCCCAACTCGCCCGACTCACGAACCGCCTGTCCGTCGTCCGCACTCTGGTCACGGAGTCGAACGACCACGGAATCGCCGGCACGATCGGCCTCACGGGAAGCGGGGCCGGAGGGACCGGACTCGACGGAAAGCCGCTGTCGGGTACGCCACGCCCGGCCCTCGGCTCGGTCGTGGCCAAGGCGTTGACCCTGACGGGTCGCGAAGCAACCGGCCGGAGCGGTCTTGGCCTGCACCCCTTCCTCGTCATCGGGGGCAAACTGCATCAGGGCAAAAAACCGATCATTGGCGAAGGCGGTGGCGCGATCGGGGCCGCTTGGGACCCGTTCCGCCTGCAATACGACCCTGTGAGCGGGACGAAAATCCCGGCCCTGCGGCTGCCCCCGGGGCTAACTCCTGAACGCATGGCCGACCGCCAGACCGTCCTGGCCGCTCTCGACCGGGCCAACCGGCACGTCAGCGAACTCGGCGCGGCCGGGAAACTCGATGAGTTCCGGGGCCGTGCCCTGCAGATGCTCACCTCCCCGAACGCGGCCACGGCCTTCGACCTGTCCCGGGAAAACCCCGCCACGATCGATCGCTACGGACGGACCCGCTTCGGGCAGTCCTGTCTGCTCGCCCGCCGGCTCGTCGAGGCCGGGGTTCCTTTCGTGCAGGTGAACTGGAGCGACCACGTCGAGGCGGAAGAGGACAGCGGCGACGGCGGTTGGGACCACCACTACCGCAACTTCCAGATCATGCAGGACCGACACGCGCCGTGGCTGGACCAGTCCCTCGCCGCCTTGCTCTCCGACCTCGACGACCGGGGGCTTCTGGATCACACGCTCGTCGTCGCCATGGGCGAGTTCGGACGCGAGCCGAGGATCAACGACAAGGCCGGTCGAGAGCACTGGCCCGGCTGCTACTTCGCGATCCTGGCCGGCGGTGGGGTGAAAGGAGGACGAGTGATCGGTACGAGTGACGCCAAGGCGGCACGCCCCGTCGACACTCCGCTTTCGCCCGCCGACGTGAACGCCACGGTACTCCACCAGGTCGGGTTAACCAGCGAGCAGATCACCGGCATCGGGTTAACGCCGATCGGGCGTGTGATCGAGGAATTGCTCTGAGCCGGCCGGACCCGCAGCGACCCTCCTGCAGGCTCGGGTCAACCACTCGGTAGCCGCCCACTCGGGAGCGCCCCACTCGGGAGACCGACGAGATGTTAGCCGGTTTCTTACTTGCCCTGATCGTCTTGCAGAATCTGCCGTCGCTCGCCCCTCCCCCGTCACAACCCGTTCGTCTGACCAGCGACGGTAGCTTCAAGCAGAACCTCCAGTGGTCGCCGGACGGGACGACCCTGCTATTCACCCGCCTCCATGAAGGCCAGTTGGCCCTGTGGACGATACCCGCAACCGGCGGTGAGATGAAGCGGCTCCTGCCGGGGCACACCGAACCGCATTTCGACGGGCACTACTCCCCGGACGGCAAGCGGATCGTCTACGTCTACGACAACCTTCAGGGGACCGACGGCAAGCTCCGCATCAACAGCTGTGCCGCGGACGGCAGCGACGACAAGGTCCTGGTACCTCACAAGGCGTTCGAGGAATCGCCGCGATACAGCCCGGACGGCAAAAGCGTCGTCTGGGTCTCGACCCGCGACAAGAACCCCGACCTCTACACGGTGACGGCCGAGGGTCGCAACGAGAAGCGGTTGACCAGTGACCCGGCTTCTGACCTTCACCCGTCGTGGAGCCCGGACGGCAGGCGGATCGCCTTCACGAGCGCACGCAGCGGCCGACAGAAGGTCCACATCATGAATTCGGACGGTAGCGGTGTTCGGAAGATCACCGACGGCGAATTCCTCGACGCCTGGCCGGTGTGGCGGCCGGACGGCAAACGTCTCGCCTTCGTTTCCAACCGCACCGGGAACTACGACATCTGGCTCATGAACCCGGACGGCACCGGACTCGTCAACCTTACCGATCATCCCTCGCAGGACACAAGCCCGGCCTGGAGTCCGGACGGCCGGAAGCTGGCTTTCGTTTCAAACCGCCACGGTGGGAGCGACATCTACATCCTCACCGTGGAGTGAACGATGTCCGATTGCCCCGCCCTCCACGCGGCCGTGTGTGCCGATCCCGATGACGACACCCCCCGTCTGGTCTACGCCGACTGGCTCGACGAGAACGGGGAGTCGAGGCGGGCCGCCTTCATCCGCGCCCAGATCGAGTACGCGCGGGCCACCCCTTACAGCCCCGAGGCCCGGTCGGCATTGTCCCGTGCTGCGGAGCTTGAGCGGGGGCACCACAACGAGTGGGCCGAGTCTGTCGTCGGGCTGGTCTCCGAGCACGTCTTCGAGCGCGGGTTCGTCGGCTGCGTCACGGCCGATGTCGGGACACTCGAGCGGCACGCCGATCGCATTTTCCGCTCCGAGCCGATACGCGGACTCAGGCTGCTGCGATACCCGAACAGTCCCCAGAGTCCCTCGTTTGAGACGATTCGATCGTCGGTCGGTCCCGGAACCCAGTTGTCGCCGCTCGGTGCCGGGAACCGCGGGTCGGCACTCGCTCACGCAACCCGGGAGTGGGTCTCCCTCCGCGGGGCATATGAACTGCCCCACCTGCGCCGCATCCGTGTCCTGGAATTCACACTGGGCGGTTGTCGGGATCTGCTCGACGAAGACTACGAAGCCCTGCTACACTGCCCGAACCTTGGTTCGGTCGAAGACCTGTCCTTCCCGCAGTGCCCCGTTGCCCCGGACCGGATCGCGGAACTCCTGGAAAGCGACGCTCTCCCCGGCCTCACCGGTCTGGCTTTCCCGCAGGTCACCCACGTCGGCGAGCGATTGTCCGCCGCCCTGCACCGCTGCACACATCGTCGACTCAAGCGTCTAGATCTGACGGGCGTGTACTTCACCTCCGAGTCGCTCCGCCGGCTCGTCCAATCACCCCCCCTGCGGGAGATCGAGGAACTCCGGCTCGGCTGCCTCACCCCCCGTAACGGCTTCGGACCGGCTCACTACTTCAACCTGGGCTGGGTGCTTCCTTGGGACCGGCTCTACCTGCTCGACCTGAGCGGTCAACAGATCGGGGACGAGAACCTGCGGGAAATAACCCGCAACCCCGATGCCCGGGGGCTACGCTGGCTGGGTCTTGCCAACAACGGCCTGGCCGGGGAGGCCGTGCGGGAGTTGCTCGAGTCTCGGTACCTGGACCTTTACTTACTGGACGTCTCGGGGAACTTTCTGTCGGACGACCACATCGCCCAACTCCGCCGTCGCTTCCCGAATGCGGTGATCGTACATTAAGCCCGGCTCGCAAGACCCGGCCCAAGAACTTGCAACGCCGGCTCGTGCCCGGATAATCTCACGAGTGGCAGTTCTCGCCCCCCGAGGCTCGGGCATGCCCGGTGACTACCGCTGTTCACACGGCCACGTTTGGGAACCCCCGCCCGACGAGACGCCGACGGTCTGCCCCGTTTGCGGGGATAGAACGCTCCAACCGCACGTCGATAAGCACGCGACCGAACCGACCTACGTCGTGACGGTCTCATCGGGGTATGTGTTACCCGGCGGCAAAGACCCGACCCTACCTCCCGACAACGCGCTCGGCCGCCCGGCCGGTGACAGCCGACCCGCAAACACGGAGCCGGAGTTACCGTCCTTTTCCTCATTGGTTGGCATGCCGGGCCAGGGTGCCACGCTCGCCGACGCCGACCAGGTGCCGTTCGGGCCCGATCCCAACGGTGCCCAGTCCCCACCGGTGGTGCCCGGCTTCGAGATCCTCAGTGAGATCGGTCGGGGCGGCATGGGCGTGGTTTACAAGGCCCGGCAACTCAGCCTGAACCGGATCGTCGCCTTGAAGATGATCCTCTCCGGGAGTCACGCCGGGCCGACGGAGCGGGACCGGTTCTGGCGGGAAGCCGAGGCCGTCGCCTCTTTGCAGAACCCCAATATCGTGCAGATTTTTGAGTTCGGAGAGGCGAACGGGCACCCGTACCTCGCCCTGGAGTATGTCGAAGGTGGCAGCCTGGCCCAACACCTCGCGGCCAAAAGCTCCTGGCCGCCACGCGCGGCGGCGGAACTGGTCGAACTGCTGGCCCGGGCGGTCCACTACGCCCACACCAAGGGTGTCGTTCACCGGGACTTGAAACCGGGCAACATCCTGCTGGCCGCCGACCTCCCCTCGTCCGGCAATGGTGCTTCGGCCAAGGTCCACCGTTGGGTCACGGGCACACCCAAGATCACCGACTTTGGTCTGGCCAAGCGCCTAGGGGACTCGGGTCAGGCCAACGGCACGAAGACCGGGGCCGTGATCGGCACGCCGAGCTATATCGCCCCGGAACAGGCCTCGGGGAAGAGTCGCGAGGTGGGGGCCGCCGCCGACGTGTACTCGCTCGGGGCCATCTTGTACGAACTGCTCTGCGGCCGACCGCCCTTCCTGGGAGAGACCGCCCTCGAAACGGTCCTTCAGGTCCTGAACGACGACCCCGTGCCGCCGAAGCGGCTCCAGCCGAGCGTGCCGCGAGACCTGGAAACGATCTGTTTGAAGGCCCTGAACAAAAGCCCGTCGAACCGCTATACCACGGCCCTGGATTTTGCCGACGACCTCAGGCGGTTTTTGAACGGTGAATCGATCCTGGCCCGGCCCCTCTCCTCGTGGGGGCGCTTGGTCAAGTGGGCCCGCCGCCACCCGGCCCTGACGGTTCTGGGAGTCATCACCCTGCTAGCAACGATCGCTTTGGTCTCGACACTCTCGATCGCTTACGCCCAGGTACGCGAGGCGATCAGGATCAAGGAGGAGGAGGCGAGCGCGGCCCGCGAGGCGCGGCAGAAGGAGGCCGATGCCCGTCGCGATGCCGAACGCCTGGCGGCGGAGAACGAGGCCGCCCGTCAGAACACGGAACTGCAGAACCAACAGCTACAACGCCAGGCCGAGCGGACCCGCCGCGCCGCCTATGCCCTGCAACTGAGCCAGATCGCCGCCCTCTGTGAACGGGACCCGAGGCGCGCCCGCGACCTGCTGGAAGACGAGAGGCGCTGCCCCGCTGAGCTACGGGATTTCACCTGGTTTTATCTCCGTCGCCTCTGTCGCCGCGAGGAGCGCGTCTACACCGAACACACAGACGCGATATACACGGTCGCCTATTCCCCGACCGGTCAGTTCGTGGCCACGGCGGGCGACGCGGGTGTGGTACGGGTCTGGGACCCCCGCACCGGTCGGACCTGGGCCGTCCTGTTGGGGAACACCCGTCGGGTACTCGGTGTCGCGTTCAGCCCCGACGGCGGGACAATCGCCACAGCGGGGGCCGACGGTGCGGTCCGGCTCTGGGAGCTGCCCGTCGGCATGATCGAGGGTGCGAGGCGATCCCTCGACCGCTTTCCGTTCATCCCCTCCTCGGTCGCCGGGGTCGACCTGGAAAAGCCGTTGAGACTCGAGAACGCGGTGACCTTGGCCGATACCCACCAGTCGGAGGTGAATTGCGTCGCCTTCAGCCCGGACGGTCGCTGGCTCGTGAGCGGCGGCGAGGACCGCATGATCCGCTGGTGGAACCTCTCCGGTTGGAAGCCGACCAACCCGTCGATCGCGGTCGCGGGGGCTGCCGCTGCTTGCGCGGCCACCCTCACGGCCGCTGCTGCCGAGGGTAAACCGGTCTGGGAACACCGGGCACTCGTGGCCCATCCGGGTGGGGTGCTGTCCCTGTCGTTCGCGGCATCGGGCCGATTCCTGGCGAGCGGGGGGGGCGGGAGCGGAGCCGGGGGCGGGGGCGGTCAGGCGGCCCTCTGGGCCGCCGACGGATCGGAACTCATCCGCTCCCTCGGTTCGCACGCCGACGCCGTGCGTGCCGTGGCCCTGAGCCCTCAGGGTAAATACGTCGCCACCGTCAGCAACGGCAGCACCCCGACCATTCGCTTGATCGACACGGAAACCCGCCGTGACATCCACCGGCTGACCGGGCACACCTCCGCCATCTACTCACTCGCCTTCAGCCCCGAAGGCGACCTGCTCGTCTCGGCCGGGTTCGACAAATCGGTCCGGTTGTGGAGCGTCGAGGACGGCCGGGAGCGGAGCGTCCTGCACGGTCACGAGATCACGGTCACCGGTGTCGCCTTCGCCCCCGACCGACAGACAGTGGTATCCGTGTCGGCCGACCGGACGGCCCGGGTCTGGCAAACGGCCCCACGACCGAGCAAGGACATCGAGCTTTTCCCCGGCCGCAACCTCACAGCCGTCGACATCGCCCGCAGCGCTGGGGCGATCGCTGCCGGAGTTGACCACGGCCTGTTGCGGGCTTATCGCCTGGAAACCTGGCCCGCCCGCCCCGCCGCACCGGGCCAAGACCCGCTCGGACTCAGTCCCGCCCTCAGTAGTACGGAGATCAGCGTGAACCGCCCGCTCGTTGGCGTGGTCAAAGCCGTCGCCATTTCCCCTGACGGGACACGCCTGGTCGCCGCGACCGAAGACGGGAAGTTGGTCTTCTGGCATGTGCCGCGTCCGCCGCGCGGCCGGGGCCGACCCGTCTCCACCCTCCTCTCTTACCCGCCGGTCGTCGCCGAGGTTCCCGCCATGATCTACGCCGCCGCCTTCAGCCCCGACGGGCGACGCCTGGCCACGCTCGACGCAGGAGGGATTCGCGTCTGGGAGACGGACGATTTCATTGGCGACAGACCGCTCGCGGAACGGGGTCGTTCCGGGGTGCCGGTCCTGTGGCACGCGGTCGACAGCTCCGGGACCGAGTATCGCGAACTCGCCTTCCACCCCCGCCGAGATTGGCTCGCCGTGGCGACCCGCGGCGGGGTTCGCATCCTCGACCTGAAGACAGCTCAGGTACTCTCCGACGTCCGTGACGCGCACGAGTCCAAAGTCGAGGCACTGGCTTGGGAAGAGGTACACGGCGAGTTGCTAGCGACCGCCGATGCCGAGGGATTGATCCGGGTCTGGAAGGTCGGGCCAAACGCGAGCCTCACACCGCAAGCCGAGTTGGCCTGGCACACCGGAGGTGTGTACAGCTTGGCCTTCAGCCCGAACGGACGCACCCTCGCCTCGGGCGGGTACGACCGGGCCATCGTCCTCTGGGACCCGATGACCGGCCAGGAGCGAGCCGTCCTCACCGGGCACAACGATCGCATCCTGCGGGTCCAATTTCTTCCGGACGACCTCGGCCTCATCTCGTTGGGCCGTAACGGTACCTTGAAGTGCTGGGGTGTGACACCCGGACCCGGGACTCCAGCAGCCGAGCGATCACCGACACTCAAGCCCTGAGCCTGGCCCGCGGGAGGGCACGGGTTGTCTCGACGGGAGAGATTATCCCCGGTGTCCTGACGGAGTGATCGGTCAGTCGCCAACGCTACAAGAACGGAGCTTGTCTGCTACCAGACCCCACGGACGAAATCATGCCCCGCAAGGTACTCTTTGTTGCCGATCCAGGTATCGACACGGCCTTCGCGATCGCATTAGCACTCAACGACCCGGGCTTGGAAGTCGTCGGGATACTGCCCACGGCCGGGAACGTGTCGGCCGAGCAGGCGACGGCGAACGTGCACACCCTGATCAACGTGATCGACCCGCCGAAGTGGCCGAAGCTGGCCGCCGCCTTGCCGGCTCGCTATGACGCCGACGGACTGGCCCTTCACGGCCCCGACGGGCTGGGCGGTGTCCACTTCCCGTCCGCCACCCGGCACACCCTCCAGCCGGCCGACAAGGTCCTGTGCGAACTGGCCCATCACTACCCCCGGCAACTGACGGTCGTGAACCTCGGCCCACTCACGACGTTGGCCACCGCCCTCGACCGCGACCCGAGCCTGCCGGCCGTACTCGACCAGACGGTCATCGTCGGCGGCTGCTGGCGCGAGCCGGGCAACTCCGGCCCCGTCGCTGAGTTCCACATCTATCTCGACCCCGATGCCGCCCAACGGGTCCTCAGGGCCGACCTTCACCCCCTGCTGCTTCCGCTCGATGTCACCCGCAAATTGGTCTTCTCACCGACCGACCTGCTCGAAGTCCCCAATAACGAGTCGCGGACCTGTCAGTTCCTGCGAAGGATCATCCCGTATGGCATCCGGGCCAGCTCGAACCTCTACGGCATTGAGGGCTTCCACCTCAAGGATGTCCTCGGGTTGGCGGCCGTGGCACTGCCCGCGGCGGTGCCGAGCAAGGCCTACTTCGTGAATGTCGAGACCAAGGGGGAACTGACCCGCGGGATGACCGTCATCGACAGTCGACCGAACCCTTCAGGCCCTCCCAACACGCGCGTGGCAACCGGTGTTGCGATCCCCGAAGTCCGCGAGTACATCCTCCGTACGCTGCGTACCGCGCTGTGAATCCCGAGGGTCCGGCCGTGTACCACTTCGCTCGCGCGTTGGCCCTGCTCACGCTGGTCGCACAAGTTCGGGGTGAGCCACCCGGCCGGACCCCGAAAGCGAACCCGCCGGCCAAGACGCCGGCGCACCTGCCCCAGGGGCCAGCCCAGACCGACCCTGCCGAGGCGGAGGCACTGGCCCGAGTCCTCCGGGACCTGCTCCGCCAGAACATTCCCGACCCGGTCCTCCGCACCAGCCAGAATTGGGGCAATCAGATCGCGGTCACTCGCACCCGACGCAAGAGAGAGGGCTTCCGGGTCTGGAACGAGCCGGTACAGGAGTTCCGTAACGACGGCACCTGGCGGCGAATCACGGTACGGATTCCCGAGCCGGACAAGACGTTTCTGGCCGTCACCCGGCTGACACGAGGCGAGGACGGGAAACTCTCGGTCACCGTGGGAGTGATCGCGGAGCGGGTCGAGCTTCGTCTGGAACAACAGATCTGGAAGAATGGCCTTCGCATCTACGCGGGCGAGACGCGGGCACACTGTCGGGGCGGGGTACTCCTCTCGGCCGAGGTGAAAGTGCAAACGGTATTCAAGAAAGACTCGTGGCTACCCGACGTGACAGTGCAGGTGAAAGCGACCGAGGCCCGGATCGTTTACGAGGACCTGGTGGTGGACCACACGGCCGGACTCGACGGGGACGCCGCCAAGACCGTCGGCGAGTTGGCCATCCGGGCCGTCAAGGCGCTCAAGCCGGACCTGGAGCGGGACCTGCTCACCAAAGGCAACGAGGCCATCGTGAAGGCCGCGGGCACACGGGAATTCAAGGCGTCGCTCGCGGATCTGTTCAAAGCAAAAAAATGAGAGGAACTGCCCAACGCTATCACTCGCCACCACTTGGCACATGCCACACACGCGATGACCGAGCCGGGGGTTTGAATCGAGCCGGGCGATCGAGTCAAGAGTACTCGTTGTCGGTTTACACCCCGGGTTCGCCTTGCCCCGATGACCCAGCCGGCTTATAGCAGTAGCCCTGCTCGGGGCACCCATCTACCCGCAGCCCCGATCCCACCGGCAAGGAAGCCGATCCCATGCGGTATCTCCCGTCTTTGCTGACCTTCCTCATCTTGGCTACGCGACTCGCCGCCGACGACACGGGCGCGACCGACAAACACCGGGCCGTGCAGGAGGCGATGGCCCTAGCGCGACAGCACCTCGACCTGAGCATGCCGGCAGAAGCGGTGGCAGTGCTGGAGGCGGCCATCACACATGCGGACGGGAACAAGGCGTTTCTCATGCTCCTCCGCGAAGCCTACCTCGCCGAGTTGTACCGACTCGAGCGGGCCGAGCCTGCGGACCCGAACCGGGCCGCTCAATTGCGACGCAGCATGGCCCTGCTCGCGGCGGCCATTCCGTCCGGTCCGATGGCGGACATGTTAACTTCAGTGGACGGGTCGTCCTCGAAGCCGACAGCACCGGCACGCCCCGGGGAGCTAGCTGCGGCCGTGGCCGCCTTCAAGCGGGGGGACTATGCCGAGGCGGCCCGGCTCTTCGCGGCCGCACCCACGCTCAGCCCCGAACAGAAGGCGGCGTGGGCTTATTGCCGTCTGAAACTTGCCGCCCGACGCTTCACCACCGCAGACGGAGACCCGGCCACGGCTCAAGCACTGCTTCAGGAGATAACCGAGAGCCTCGAACTCGCCCCGCAGCAAGCCGAGTTGCAGCGGATCGGGCAGGCCCTGATCTCGGCCGTCCGCGAGCGAGCCGGCACGACCGGCGGAACTGCCGTGGCAACGAATCCGGCCGGTACGGTCGAAACACTCGAGACGAACAACTTTCTGGTCCAGTACTCGGGGGATGTCGAGTCGGCCCGGTCCGTAGCTGACACGGCCGAGAAGCAGAGAAAGGCGATATTCGGGCGGTGGAGCGGGCCGCCTGCGAGCGATTGGAAGCCGAAGTGCCGCATCGTGATCCACCCCTCGGCTGCGTCCTACGCCCGGTTAACCGGACGCCCGGCAGTTGGTACCGGGCATGCCACGGTCCGTCTGACCAACCGCTCGGCCACGGAACGCCGCATCGACCTGCGGGCCGACGATCCGGGATTGACAACGAACTCGCTGCCGCGTGAGTTGACCCACGTCATTTTGGCCGACCTGTTCCCCGACAAGCCACCGCCTCGCTGGGCCGAGGTCGGCATGGCTGTACTCGCCGGCACACCAGAGGAGGTGTCGCGATACACCCGGACCTTGCCCCGGTGCGCCCGTGAAGGAGAGTGGCTCGGCCTCGATAAGCTCCTCGAACTCACCGACTTCCCGCACGACAAGATAACGGCGTTCTACTGCCAGAGCGTCTCGCTGACCGAGTACCTGGTGCGGCTCGGCGGCGGGGAGCGGAACTTCACCCTGTTCCTCCGCGATTGTCAGCGCTACGGAACCACGCAAGCTCTGCGTCGGCAGTATGGCATCGACGGGGCGGCGGCACTGGAACAGGCCTGGACACGCACGGCACTGGGGGTCAGCCGCGGCCAATCTCCTTGAGGTAATTGATCTCGGAAGGGCCGGTCCGCACAGGTGAACGGTTCAACCCGGAACCCCAGTGTAGACCAGAACGAGGTTCGCGGAAGACGGTCAGTGCGAGAGGGGGGACTTGAACCCCCACGGCCTTTCGACCGGCAGAACCTAAATCTGCTGCGTCTGCCAATTCCGCCACTCTCGCGCAGAACAGCCACACAAGCCGAATCGCATCGGTGCGCTTCCGTCTCTGGGGATGATGATGATACTGTAGCGGCGTGCTAATCCGACTTCCACCGGGGTTTGTAGGCCCGCAAGAACGGTTCGATGTGTTCTCTCCGGTCAACCGGGTCGAAGCCGTAAAGCTCCATCTCGTTGACGGCCCGGTCGAACGGCCACCGATGATACTCCATGCGAAAGATGGCACACATCGTACCGGTGCGATGGACGCCGGCGAAACAGTGGACGAGGACCGGGTGGTTCTCGGGACGGTCCAGGACCGCGAGGAATTCGGCAACCGCCTGCTCGGCGGGGATGTCGCCGCTCTCGTTGGGACTCCAGACGCGGGGTACGATGCGGACGTGCCTTAGCCCGCGGGCGGCACAGAATTCTTCCTCCCACAAGTCCGGCGGCTCTCGCCCGAGTGTTCGCGCCGCCCGGAGGCTGACGATCGTGCGAATCCCCTTTTCCCGGACGATCCGGTCCAGACCGGTCGGGGTGAGCTGCCCGCTGCGGTAAAGCACCCCCTCCTCGACGACCCGGAAGTTGCGAAAGTGCGTGCCCCGGTGGGCGGCATAGACGAGTGGCGTGGCGGCGACGATGCCGGCTGCGGTCAATCCCAGAGCGATCTGCCACCGCTCGGCCATCGGTTGCCTCCTGACGTTTTGGGGAGTCACACGATAGCACACCGGGGCCGGACGTGAGAAGACGAGCTAGACGGCGAGTTCTTTTGTCGGCTCGTTCCGGGCCGGTCGCACCCGCCGCCACGCCGCGGTCGCCAGACGTGCCATCAGTCCTCCCCCCGGTTCGACGGCCGGCGGCTCGGCCGCGGTGAGGTTCGGACGGAAGACGAGCAGTATCAGCAGGGGAAGGTACCACATGACATAGACCCCGCCACGGTCGGCATGCCAGAATTGCGTACCGAGGATCAGGGCGGCGGTCAGTGCGATCAGGTGCGACAGGTTCTTCGGGTTCGGCCAGACCGTCGCCCCGATCAGGAACCCGACATAGAGGACGAACAACGGCATACGATAGGCCCAATGTGATCCGGTCCAGACGCTCTCGGCGATGGGCACGCGCCACGGCTGCCAGTCGGGCAGGTCCAGGGCGGCGAGAAGTCCCAGGCCGGCTCGTCCGTCCCAGGGCAAGAGGAAGGTAGTGACGGTGAGGCTGATCGCCACGGCTGAGAGGAACGACAGCCCGAAGCGGTTGGCACCCCTGCGCGAATAGAAGCCGAACCAGAGCGGGTAGAGAAGGATCGGGAAGAAGGAGGTGCCGGTCGCCAGGCCGATGAGCCAGCCCGATAAACTCGGGCGTCGGTAGAAGAACACGGCCCAGGTCACGAAGGCCGCGGGCCAGACGTGATGGAGTTGTCGCCCGACCTCATAGGCGGTGTACGGCACAAGCAGATAGAGGGTGGCCATGCCGATGCCGGCCGCACGGTCCTGAAAATGCCGCAGGCCGGTCATCAGCAGTGCGACGACGATAGCGGCATGGCACAAGACACACAGGCTGCGCTCGGCCCAGAAGCGGACCTCCTCGGCCGATGCCTGTCGGATCACCGCACCGGGGGCCTGTTGCACCACCGCCGCCGCACCGTCCTGAACACGGGCCAGCGGCCCCGGAGGGTTCCCGAGCGGTAGCTGATCGTTCAGGTCTGTGCCTTGTCGCAGGGCAACCGAAGACTGGCCGGCAAACATCGCCACCGCCAGGCAGACCAAACCGGCGGTCGTCAGGTTCGGGCTGACCATCGGCCGGCGCACGAGTGCCAGGTCACAGAGTGTCCGCACGAACCAATACCCGGTGGCCGCCAGGAGCCAACCATAGCCGAGATACAACTCCCGTTGACCCCTCTCCGTGCGGCCCACCGCGAGGTGGTGATGCGCTTCCTGGAGGATCAGGAACCCGGGTGCGAGCAAGTACAGGCTAAGGATGTCCAGGTTTCGCAGGCTGAACGGACGAGAGAACTGGAAGAAGAGGGCGACCCCGAGGATGAGGGAGAAATAAAACCAGGTGACCGCGTTCGGCAAGCTGAAGTCGAGGAAGATTGCTGCTTCCACGGGTCACCCTCTCGGCCGACCGGACGCACCTTCCAGACATCGAAGACTTTTGTGAAATCGTAATTACGCCGGTCGGTGGCACCCGTCAAGCGAGTCGAGGTCCGAGGTCACGTTCCTTCGGGGGGGCCGAAGCCGATCGCACCACCGCCGCCGTCCGTGGCGAGGATCACGCAGCCCGAGTGTTGAACGACCGTAACCGCTCGGGACGGAGCCGAACGCTCCCCGAATCCGTTGAATAGATCTGCATCCCCGAGGCAGTTGCCATGCGAATCTTGCTCACGAATGACGACGGTATTTATGCCCCCGGTCTGCGGACGTTACGGCACGAGCTGATGAAGCTCGGCGAGGTCATCGTGGTGGCCCCGGCTACCGAGCAGAGTGCCGCCGGGCACTCGGTCACCTTGCTCAACCCGGTCCTGGTCAGTGAGGTGTTCGAGGACGACGGGACGACTTTCCTCGGTTGGGCCGTCGAAGGTCGGCCGGCCGATTGCGTCAAACTCGCCTTGCTCGAGTTGTTGCCCGATCCGCCCGACGTGATCGTCAGCGGCATGAATGCCGGCAGCAATGCCGGGATCAACGTCCTCTACTCCGGTACGGTGGCCGCCGCCATCGAGGGAGCGTTCTACCGCCGTACCTCGATCGCCCTGTCCCTGGAGTATGACCAGAAGATCCACGACTACCCCCGGGCGGCCCGGTACGCTCGGCAGGTCGTCGAGCAGATCCTGGCCACCCGGCCGGCCGACGGCAGTCTTTTTAACGTCAACCTTCCGGTCCTCGAGCGAGGCCCGATCAAAGGGGTGAAGGTCCTGCCCCAGAACATCTCGCCGTACACCGAGAAATTCGACCGCCGGGTCAACCCGCGTGGCCGGACCTACTTCTGGGCCAGCCCCGAATTTCTGTGTCCCGACCCGCACCCCGGCACCGATGTGGAGGCCCTGGCGGAAGGATACATCACCATCACGCCGCTGAAATTCGACCTGACCGACCATGCCAAGTTGGCCGCACTGGCGGCCCACGAGTGGCGAATCGAGTGAGGGCGAGGCGTCACGACTCGTCCCTGAGCCGCTTGCGTCGCAGCATGTGGTGGTAGTGCTGGGCGAAGCGGTGGGCCTCGTCCCGGACGTATTGCAACAGTCGCAAGGCCGCCGAGTGCCGGCTCAAGCGGATCGACGCCGCCTCGCCGGGGCGGAAGATCTCCTCCTGTTTCTTGGCCAACGAGATCAGGCACGGCGGCTCGATCCCCAGTTGCCGGAAGGCGTCCCGGGCCGCGTTGAGTTGTCCCTTGCCCCCGTCGATCAACAGCACGTCCGGGAACACCTCGTCTTCTTGGGCCAGTCGGCGGAACCGTCGCGAGACGACCTCCCGTAGGCTCGCGAAGTCGTCAACCCCCGCCACGCTCGTGATCCTGAATCGGCGGTAACCCGGCTTGAAGGGAAGGCCGTCGAGAAAGGTGACGAGTGAGGCCACCGTGTCCTGCCCGCTCAGGTGGGCGATGTCGATCCCCTCGATGGTACGCGGCACCGCCGACAGCCCGAGGACCTTACGCAACCCGATAAGCCCCTTCTTCGGGTCGATCGGGAAGACCTC
>Ga0308417_1000160_pt1 | contig 51024 bp, 30 predicted proteins | sample HotsprSampleOS65_FD_203528 | JGI IMG/M metagenome (GOLD analysis project Ga0308417, IMG submission 203528) | Hot spring phototrophic mat microbial communities from Octopus Spring, Yellowstone National Park, Wyoming, United States - 20090730_OS65 ... | reverse complement strand
GCCGCCACTCCAGCCGGTCGTACCGCGCCTCCACCTCCACCCCCTGACCCCGACTGGGGCTGGCTACGAACAACGTCACGACAACTGCAAGAGCCGCATAGACGAATTGCAGACGGTAGGCCACTGGGCGAATCATGATGCAAGCTCCAGCCGGGTGCAGATTACTGGGTCAGGCTCTTCGTGGTGGTGGAGCGAACTCGGCTCGTCACGGATTACGGCATGTGTCATCAAGCCAGGGCAATTTGTGTCATCTGGCGAGGGCAAGGTGATGGGCTGTGCCACCTCTCAAGCCGTAACGTGCCGACCGGGATTAACACCGTTACCACAAAATTAAAGTGGAACAAAACCGATGGGAAGAGTTAATCCGTGAAAATCTACCGATCACTCAGAAACGATTGCTGGGAGTGGTAAGCCACCCATCGATTCAGCTAGGAAATAAACAGCGCTATGAAAAGCAAACAGTTTCTGGTCTCGTCGAATCCCGCAGGGCCGCCGAAGGCCGTGCAATTCCTCGGAATTTTCGATAGAATTTGTCCTCAATGACCCGCGCTCCACGCCCCGGGCTTATGCATGTCCACCCCTGCAACACCTACCCAACGACTGTCGCTACCACTCTGGCACGAGAGGTACGCGGCACCGCCGGCCCCGATGACCGCGGCCGAGGTGCGGGAGCGGGGGTGGGACGCCGTCGATGTCGTCTTCGTCTCGGGGGATGCCTACGTCGATCACCCGAGCTTCGCGGCCGCCATCCTGCACCGGGTCCTGGAGCAGGCCGGCTTCCGGGTCGCGATCCTCAGCCAGCCGGATTGGAGGAGTTGTGAGCCGTGGCGGCAGTTCGGCCGCCCCCGCCTCTTCTTCGCCGTGAGTGCGGGGAACATGGATTCGATGATCAACCACTACACCGCCAACAAGAAGGTACGCAACGACGACGCCTACTCGCCCGGTGGGCGGATCGGCCGCCGACCCGATCGGGCCACCCTCGTCTACTGTCAGCGGGCACGGGAGGCATTCCCGGGCGTGCCGGTGATCGCCGGCGGGGTCGAGGCCTCCCTCCGTCGCTTGGCCCACTACGACTACTGGTCCGACACGGTGAAGCGGTCGATCGTGCTGGACAGCAAGGCCGACCTGGTCGTGTACGGCATGGGGGAGAAGAACATCGTCGAGATCGCGCGGCGGTTGGCGGCCGGTCAGACCGTGCGGGATTTGCGTGACCTGCGGGGGGTGGCTTATGCCCTGGGGGCCTCGGAGTCGCAAAACGCGGTCCGCCGCAAGCGGCCGGACGGCGTCGAGGTTCTCGACTGGGGGTCCGCCTTACCGGTCCCGTCCCCGGCGATAGTACTGCCCAGCTACGAAGAGGTGCGTGCCGACAAGCGGAAGTTCGCCGAGGCGACCCGGATCATTCACAGCAACACGAACCCTTACAATGCCGCCACCCTGGTGCAGTTCCACGAGCGGCAGGCGGTGGTGCAAACGCCCCCCGCCTTGCCCCTCACGTCGCAGGAGATGGATGCCGTCTACGACCTGCCGTACACCCGCCGGCCGCACCCGAGTTACACCGAGCCGATCCCGGCCTACGAGATGATCAAGGACTCGGTGACGATCATGCGGGGCTGTTTCGGGGGCTGCACCTTCTGCTCGATCACCGCCCACCAGGGGCGGATCATCCAGAGCCGCTCCGAGGAATCGGTCGTCCGCGAGGTCCGCAAGTTGGCGGCCGACCCGGAATTCAAGGGCGTGGTCTCGGACATCGGCGGGGCGACCGCGAACATGTACCGCATGCGGTGCACGCGGCCGGAGGTCGAGGCCCGGTGCAAGCGACTGTCCTGTGTCCACCCCACGATCTGCAAGCTGCTCGGCACCGACCACGGCCCGCTCCTCGGGCTGATGAAGCGTGTGCGCCAGGTGAACGGGGTTCGTAAGGTCTTCGTGTCTTCGGGCATCCGCATGGACCTTGCCCAACTCTCCTCGGAGTACCTTCAGGAACTGGCCGCCCACCACACCGGCGGCCGGCTGAAGGTCGCGCCGGAACATACCAGTCCGAAGGTACTCGAGCTGATGAAGAAGCCGAGCATCGACAACTTCGGGCGGTTCGCCGGCCGCTTCCGCCGGGCTTCCGCCGCCGCCGGCAAGCCGAGACAGCAGATCGTTCCGTACTTCATCGCCAGTCACCCGGGTTGTGACCTGAACGACATGATCGACCTGGCCCTTTACCTGAAGCGGAACGGTTACCGACCCGACCAGGTGCAAGACTTCATCCCGGCCCCTTTCGACATCGCCACCTGCATGTACTACACGGGCCTGGACCCGTTCACGATGAAGCCGGTGCAGACGGCGAAAAACCTGCGGGACCGCAAGCTCCAGCGGGCACTCATGCAGTTCTTCAAGCCGGAGAATTACTTCCTGGTCCGCGAAGCCCTGATCAAGGCCGGGCGGGCTGACCTGATCGGCGGCTGCGAGGGGCTGATCCCGGCTCACCCGCCCCGAGAAGCGATCGAGGCCCGCCGTCGCTCGGCCAACCGACTGGCCGCGACCGAGGACGACCATTACCACAGCGTCGCCAACCCCGCCCGCGGCGAGAGGCCGGGAGAGCGGGGTGCTTCTCCCGTCAAACCGACGGGTTATCGACCGGGTCGCGCGACGCACCAGCGACGACCCGGCAAACGGGAAGAGCCCCGCGGGGACCGTTCTGCGACCGGAGGGTGAGCATGGCCGAGCAGCAGCCGGCGACGGTCTTCGTGGCCGAAACCTTGCAGGTCGCCGACACCGTGGTCCGCCTCCTCTCCGAGGTCGGCATCCCGGCCGAGATCATTACCCCGCCGCCCCCGACCGAGTCCCAGCCGATCACGGGAATGACCGCGGCCAGCGGGTCTGAGGTCTTCGAGGTCCGCGTGACCGAAGCGGGGAAGGTTGCGGCCGCCCGAGAACTGCTCGAGTCGACCGCCGCCGCCTTGGCCGTTCAAGCCGTCCGGCAGAAGCGGGCGAGCCGCTCCGGCGTCGTCACGGCGACCTGTGAGGAGTGTGGCAAATCGTCCGAGTGGCCGGCGACCGCCATGGGCACGACCGAGTACTGCCCCCACTGCGGGGCCTACATGGACATCCCCGACCCGGACGAAGACTGGTCGGGTGTCGACTTCGGGAAGCCAGACGAGCTGACGGGTGAGTAAGCGATGCCCGATTCCCTCCCGCCGTTCGCCGTCAGTCCCCAGGAGGCCGGCCACACACTGGCGAAGGTGCTGCGGTCACGGCTTGGTGGGCCGTCCTGGTCGCAGGTGCGCAGGTACATCGCCGCCCGCCGTGTCCAGGTCGGTGACGCCATCTGCTCCGACGACGCACGCCGACTCAAGGAGGGCGAAGTCGTGACACTCCTGGCCCAGCCCCGGCCGCTGCCCCGCGTCGCCCATCCCGACCGGCTCGTGATCCGCCACCTCGACGAACACCTCGTCGTCGTCGAGAAGCCGGCCGGCGTGAACACGGTCCGTCACCCGGCCGAGCTGGCCTGGTCCGAGCGACGCCGCGAACTCGACCCCACCCTCGAAGACCTGACGCAGTGGGCGATCGCCCGAAAGCTCGGCCGCCCCGCCCGCGACCTGCCCCGCCTCCGCATCGTCCACCGACTCGATAAGGAAACCAGCGGACTCGTGGTCTTCGCCCGCTCCGCCCACGCCGAACGCGAACTCGGCCGGCAGTTCCGCAAGCACACCGTGGTCCGACGCTACCTGGCCGTCATACCGGGTTACCTCTCCCCACGAACGATCAGCTCCCGCCTCGTGCCGGACCGGGGCGACGGCCGCCGCGGAAGTACCTCCCTGCCGGGGGTGGGGAAGCTCGCGATCACACACGTCGCCGTCGAGGAGCGGTTACCCCGGCACACGCTGCTGGCGTGCCGGCTGGAAACCGGCCGCACCCACCAGATCCGCATTCACCTGGCGGAAGCAGGACACCCGGTCTGTGGCGACAAGGTCTACACCCGGCGGCGGGACGGCCACGTCTTCGAGGACACCAGCAACGCCCCCCGCCTGGCCCTGCACGCGACCGAACTCGGCTTCAAGCACCCGGTGACGGAAGAACACCTGCACTGGTCGATGCCGCTGCCGGGCGACTTAGTGAGGTTCATCGACGGCCTGCGCAGGTCAACGCTGACCTGAAGCGTGTGCCCCGGCGAGCCACGGGCGGCGGCCCGTGTCACCTACGCGCCCGGACCAGCGCCCGAACCACCGGCCCGAGCCTCCGGCCCGAACCACGCGCCTGAATATCCACCCTGAACTACCCGACTGAAGCACCACCCCGAACCACGCGGCCGAATCACCGGACCACCCGTGGCACGGCCCGCAAACTGGACCAGAGGCGTGGCCCTTCGTGGCTGGGCTTCGGGCGTGTGCTTTTCTCACTTAGCCAGGCTGTAACAGACCAACTCCTTGTCGTTCCGCGCAAAGACGCAACGGTTGGCGAAGGCCGGGTGTGACCAGACGGTGGGCCGGCCCCGGGCGTCCTTATTCGTCGGGTCGAGCAGGTGGGCACGGCCCAATTCCTCGTACCCGGCGGGTGTCAGCCGGGCGAGGATCAGATCGCCCTGCTCGTTGAACAGGAAATAGCGGTCGGCCTGGCGGACCAGGAAGGCATTACTCCAACGCTCCGAGTCGGCCGGCTCGTCGTTCATGGCTACCTTGGGCGGCGTGAACCGGCCACGGGTCGCCTGCATCGTCGCCCACACCCGCTCGCCCGTTGCCGCCTTGACACACCGTAACTGCCCGTAGCTGCAAACGCCGTAGACGTATTCGCCGTCAACGAACGGCGTGGGCATGATCGAACTCAGGTCGGTCGTCTGGTTCGGGAGTTCGCCCCGGGCTTTGCTCTTCCAGACGACCTGGGCCTTGTCGGCGGCCACCCTCAGGAGCATCGAGCCGTTGTAGAACGAGGTGACGAACAACCGGTCGCTGCCGACCTTTCGCGGCATCGGGGCGGTCAGGGCCGCCTTCACGTCGAAATCGACCCGCCAGAGCCGCTTGCCCGTCTCAGGATTTAGGGCCACGACGGCCCGCGAGTGCCAGATGATGAGCTGGCGCGTGCCGGCGAACTCGTAGATCACCGGGGGGCAGTAGCCGAAGTCACCACCACAGCTCTCCGCCGCCCAGAGTTCCCGGCCGGTCTTCTTGTCGAAGGCGACGACGAGACGGTCATCCGACCCCCCGACCAGGCAGATCAGCCGGTCGCCGTCGATCAGCGGGTGGGCCGCGAAGCCCCACACGGGCAGCGACGCGCCGTAGTCGGCGAGGAAGTCTTTCGACCAGAGCGGCTTCCCCGTGGCGGCCTCGAGACAGAACAGGTTCCCCATCGCCCCCAGGGTGTAGACCCGGTCGCCGTCGACCGTCGGGGTGCAACGCGGGCCGCTCGCGTAGCTGATGGCGTAGTCCGCCCGGTACTCGTGCTTCCACAGTTCACGACCGGTGTCGGCGTCGAAGCACAGCACCCGCTCCGAGCCTTTGATCGTCGGGCGAGTGAACGGGTTGTCGGGGGTCTTCTGGCCGGTGGCTAACACCCGGTCGAGGACGAAGACCTTGCCGGCGGCGACGGCCGGCCCCGCGTATCCCGTCCCGACCGGCACCGACCACAACCGCTTCGGCCCGCCTTCGGGGAACTTGTCCAGGATGCCCGTCTCACGCCAGATGCCGTCCCGCTGCGGTCCAAGCCACTGCGGCCAGTCGTCGGCACGGGCCACGGCGGCGGAGAGTAACACGACGAGGGGGGGCAAGATTCGCATGGTCGAGCTTCCCAGTGAGGCCGAAAGAGACAGTTATCTCCGCGGACGCAGTGATCCCGTTCGCCCGGGTCCCGCGGCCCGGCGCTGACACGGTTGCACACCTTATGGCTAGCCCCCGATACCACTCCCGGACCCCGGCACCGACTTTGGAACTTCGGAACCCGGCACCAGGCCCGCGACTCACGCCCGACACGGACCACGATATCTTACTCGCCCCGTGTTACTTTGGAGTTTTGGGTCGACGGATCGCTTCGTTAACGGCACGGACCACGACATCTTACTCGCCCCGTGTCACCGCCAGATACCGCTCGCGGGCGGCTTTGGTGATCGGTCCCTCCGTTCCGTTACCGATGTCGCGGCCGTCCACGCGGACGACGCCGATGACTCCACAGGCCGTGCCGGTCACGAACGCTTCCTCGGCGGCGAGCAGGTCGGCGAGAGTGAGCGGCCGCGGCGAAGCGAGCGACTCGGGCGGCACGGCGTGCCAACGCACGAGGTCCGGTGGCAGGTCCTGTGACGCGACGATCCGACGACCGGCACACACGAACAGGGTGCCTTCCGTCGTGCCGACGAGCTGACCGGCCCGGTTCGTCAAGACCGCTTCGAGGCAACCGCGTCCCAGGGCGTGACGCTTGGCCCGGCTTATGTGCGGGCGACCCAGCGCGCGTACTTGATTCTCGGGAGCTTCTGTATCGACCGGGACGGGGTAGACCGCGGCGTGCAGGCCGTAGCCGTACAACTCGGCGGGGAACGGCTGGTACTCCTCGGCCACGATCAGGACTTGCGGCTCGCACTTCCGCGGGTCGGGGCCGAGTGTACCCGGTCCACGGCTGACGATGACGCGGACGTAGCCGGCGGTCCGGTCGTTCGCCTCCACTGTCTGCCGGACGGCCGCCGCGAGTTCCTCCCGTGACAACGGGATGTCAATGCCGAGGGTCAGCGACGCTTGGTAGAGCAGGTCGAGGTGCCGACCCAGATCGAAGGGCTTGCCACCGAACACCCGCAAGTGTTCCCAGACGCCGTCGCCATAGAGAAACCCGTGATCGAACGGGCTGACCTGGGCCGCGAGCTTGTCGACGAGCGCGCCATTGTGCCACAGGTAGGACATCGGTCGGCCGCGAGCCGGGGGGGTGTTAATGCCAAGGAACGGACGGTTATTTTATTCAGCCCCCGGCAAGCGGAGTCGGCCCGTGCTCAGACGGCGGCAAGGAGCGGCTGGGGAAACGGGGGGGACAACGCCCGGGTGTCTTCCGTGACCACGCCGTTCACCATCCGCACGACGCGATCGGTGGCGGAGACGATCTCGAGGTTGTGGGTGACCATGACGATGGTCACACCCTCGTTACGGTTCAGGTCGCGGAGCAGCCGGACGATCTCGTTTCCGGTCTCGCAGTCGAGATTGCCGGTCGGTTCGTCGGCCAGCAGGACCCGCGGGTTCATGAGCAGTGCCCGGGCGACGGCGGCCCGTTGCATCTCGCCTCCAGACAACTCTCGTGGGCGGTGCCGGGTGCGGTGGGCCAACCCGACGCGACGCAGCAGTTCCTGGGCCCTGGCCCGCCACTTCGCCCGACTCTTCCACCAGCCGAACACGGAATGTCCGATGTATGCCGGTATCAACACGTTGTCGAGCGTACTCAGCTCCGGGAGCAGGTGGTAGAACTGGAAGATGTAGCCGAAGGTCCTGTTCCGCAGGGCGTCGCGGTCGCGGACCGGCAGGTTATCGATCCGCTTTCCGTCGAGGATGATGCGGCCAGAATCCGGCGCGTCGAGCGTGCCGAGCAGGTGCAAGAGGGTACTCTTACCCGAGCCGGACGCCCCGACGATGCTCAGGAACTCGCCGGTCTTCACTTCGAGGTTCAAGCCGTTGAGGACGCGGACGACGTCAGCATGTCGGCGGTAGGTCTTGTACAGGTTCTCGGCGACGAGCATCACGACTCCCCTGTGCGGCCGCCCCCGGCCGATGTGGAAGCAACTGCTTGGTCCCGACTCCAGACCCGGGCTTCAGTTCCCGCCTCCAGGTTCCGCCTCCAGGTCCCGGCTTCCGAAGTCCCGGCTTCCAGCGACGACCTGGCAGTATCTCACGGCCCGCGGGTCCGGCCGACGACCCGACCTGACCCCCCGACGTGGACACCACGATACCTACCCGTCTCGATGCCTCGACTCGATGCCTACTCGAAGCGGAGGGCACGGACGGGGTGCAGCCGGGCCGCCCGCCACGCCGGTAACAGGCTGAACAACACGGCGACCCCGACCGCCCCGACGTTCACCAGCAGCACATGGGCCGCTTCCACATTAGTCGGGATCTCCTTGAAGTAATACACGTCGCGGGGGAAGACGGCCTGGCCCGTGACCCGCGTCAGGAACGCTTCCAGTTCGTTGATGTCGTCGGTGATCAGCAGTCCGCAGGCGGTCCCCAGAACACACCCGACTAAGCCGAGCAGGAGTCCGTAGCAGACGAAGATGCTCATGACGCCGCGGTTGCTCGCCCCGAGCGACTTCATGATCCCGATGTCGCGGTACTTCTCGGAGACGATCATGGTGAAGATCGCCAGGATGCTGAAGCCCGCCACGCCGATGATCATGAACAGGAGCAGGTTGAGGATGCCCTTTTCCACGTCGATGGCGGCCAGGAGCGGCCCCTGGTGCTGCTCCCAGGTCACCACCCGTGCCCCCGATTCGGCGGGGAAGAGCGTCTGCAAAGCCCGGACGACGAAATCCTTGTCCCGCTCATAGTCCTTGAGCCTGATCTGCAGGGCGGTGCAGCGGCCGTCCATCGCCCGGATGCGTTGCAACTGCTCGAGCGGCACGTATACGAAGCTCTGGTCGTACTCACTCATCTCGGTCTTGAGGTAGTCCGTGACCAGGAAGCTACCCCAGACGGGCTTGAGTGACTGACCGCCGACGGTGACGACGGTGATGCTGTCGCCCGGCTTTAGGGCTGCTTCCTCGACGACCCGGCCGTGTTCGTCGCGGTAGCGGTAGTGGGCGATGGTGTAGCCGGGAATGGCCCCGTGGAGCGTGGCGACGGGCATGCCGCCGGTCATGGCCTCGGGGTCCGGTTCCGGGATCGCGTTCGGGTCGGGGACGAGCTTCGGCGGCGGCAGGTTCGGCAGCTCCAGGGCGTTGGCCTGCTCGTGGGCCCGGCGGTTCTGCTCGTGTCGCCGCACCGCCTCCGGGGTCAGCTCGAAGCTGGGCACCGGCTGGCCCCTCTGGCGGACCAGGTATTCGGAAAACCCGCCCACGGCCGCCCGGCTCTTGGGGTCGATGCCGATCAGCCGCACCGGCTTCGTCATCATCTGGCCGCGGAACGGGAACTGAAGTATGGCGAAGACCTCGATCGTCGGGGAGACGGCCGCGATCCTGTCCCCGGCCGGACCCCGCATGATCTTCTCGACAAGTCCGGCGGGTGTCAGCGGTTTCCGCTCCGGGTCCGACTCGTCGTACACCTCGAAGCCGTCCATCCGGTCCGTCTCGACGATCACGTCCGACAGCACGCCGTGCAACCGGTCCTTGAGCTTGGTGCTGAAGCCGCTCATCACGGCGTTCACGACGATCAGCGTGGCGACCCCGAGCATGACGCTGACGATGCAGATGAACGCCAGGTATCGGGTCTTCAGGTAGCGGACGCAGAGCAGCAGCTTGTACACGGGATCGACTTCCCTCTTCGCGTCCGGCGGGGAACGGGACGGCAACGCCGGCCGGCGTATCGTTCGGCGTTGGTGTCGGCACACGGGTCGGGGTCTGGCAGCGGGCCGACCCGGCGACGGTTATAACACTACACGCCCGAGAGAAAAAGGCGAACTGCCCGGTGCCACCCGCACCCGCTCGACCGTCGCCGCCGGTGAGGCCGTCACACCACGCCATACGTCAGACCGTGAACCTCACGCAGGCGGTTGACTTCGCGAAAGTGAGGTCGAGCTTGCCGACCGCATCGGCCAGGTCGGCCGCGACCAGCACCAGGTTCAAGGCGTCGCGGTCCAGTGCGGCCGGATTGAGCGACGTACCGTGACCGGTGCGGACCAGCACCGTGCGACACCCGACCGCCGCACCGGCGGCGAGGTCACTGACGCGGTCCCCGATCAGCCACGACGCGGCCAGGTCGATGCCCAAGCTTTCAGCGGCCCGCACCAGCATCCCCGGTCGCGGCTTGCGGCAACTGCAGTCGACCCGATAGCGGGCGACCGCGCCTTCCGGGTGGTGTGGGCAGTAGTGGAAGGCGTCGATCCGGGCACCGTAGCCCCGCAACAACTCCGCGAGATGGTCATGGACCTCGGCCACGTCGTCTTCGCCGAACAAGCCCCGTGCCACCCCGGATTGGTTGGTAACGATCACCACCGGCCAACCAGTCCGGTTCAGGGTCGCGATGGCCTCAGCCGCCCCGGGAAGGAGCCGCACCCGGCTTCGGTCCGCGAGGTAATGCGAGTCCTCGATCACGACCCCGTCGCGGTCGAGGAAAAATGCGGGTCGGAGCGTCATCATGAAGGGCGGATCTTCCCAGACCGACACGAGCCTGACAAGCCGAACTTCCCCGATTCCGGGAAAAAGCGCTGCTTGCGCGAAAAGCGATGCTCCGGGTGAGAGTGCTGCCGAACGCCGGTGCCGAACGCCGGACTCTGTCCCGCCAACTCAGCCCCGCCGGAATTGCCTATCGAGTTCCTGTCGGCTGAAGAGCAAGGATGTCGGCCGGCCGTGCGGGCAGTGGTGCGAGTCCTCGGCTAACTGCCGCAGGTGAAGCAGGTGGGCGATCTCGTCGGGAGTGAGGCGGTCGCCGGCTTTCACCGCCGCCTTGCAGGCCAGGGTCGCCATCAGCTGGTGCAGCAGGACCTCGCGGGTCGGCGGCCGCTCCTGAGTCACCAGATGATCGACCACGCCGAGGAAGATCTCGCGGGGCGGCTTGCGGCCCAGAAGCGTGGGGTAACTCGACAGCAGGACCGTGTTCCCCCCGAACTCCGACACCTCCAGCCCCAATTCCTTCAGTGTGTCCGCCACCTCCAAGACTAAGGCACACTGAGCGGCGGGCAACTCGATCGGCTCGGGGATCAACAACCGTTGCGCTTCCAGTTGCCCGGCCCGGAGGCGGCGGCGGATCTGCTCGAAGAGGATGCGCTCATGCAGGGCGTGCTGGTCGATGACGAGCATGCCCTCAGCCGTTTCCAAAACGATGTAGGTGTCCTGAACCTGAAGAGCGGCCCCCGGTGCCACCCCCGGTGCGACCCCCGCTGCAACCTCGCTCCCCTCAGGCAAGGTGGCGCTGGCCGAGGTCCGCGGCCCATCCGGGACTCGGGTCTGAGCCGAGGGAGCTGAGGCGGGGGTAGCAATGCCGGGCGGTGGGGCCGATGTGGCCGGGACGGCGGACGGGGTTAAGCCAGATGATGCTGATGCGGCCGGGGAGTGCGGTCCGGTCGGTGACGCGACCCCGGGAGCCGGCTCCTCCCACGGGGCGGTCGTGCGGCGGGCCGTCTCGGCTCGGGGTGACGACGCCCCGGCCGGCGGGGCTTCAGGCGGCCGAGCTTCGAGCGGCTGAACCTCGAGCGGCTGAACTTCGAGCGGTCGAGTTGGTGCTACTGACAGCACGCGGGGAAAGGGTTCGGAAAACGGCCCCGGTGGCAGTGTTGATGGTTCCGGATAACCGGTTCCCTGCGACGACGGATCGCCCGGTGCCGGTGCGGCCGAGGTACCACCGACCGGAGGGGCGAGCCGGGGGACAAGATTCGCCTTGAGAAGTCGCGACTTCACCGCCGCCCGCACCAGGGAGTAGACCTGCGAGTTGTCCTGAAAACGCACCTCCGACTTGGTCGGGTGAACATTCACGTCGATCTTCTCTGGGGGCACCGTGAGGTAGACGAACCCGATGGCATACCGCCCCGTCATGAGAAGTCCGCGGTAGGCCTCCTGCAGGGCGTGCCCGACGCTGCGGTCCCGGAACCACCGGCCGTTCACGAAGAAGTACTGGAGCTTGGGGTTTCCCCGGTCGCAGCTCGGGTCGGCGACGTGGCCGGTCACCCGCAGGTCGCCGCTAGCGGCCTCGAATTCATAAAGCGAGTCCCGGACCCCGGCCCCGAAGAATAACCCGATCCGATCGAGGCGGCCGGCCGTTGCCGGGATGTCGTAAACAAGACGGCCGTTGTGCCGCAGCGTCAGGTGAACCGTGGGGTTGGCAAGGGCCAGACGGGTGACCGTTTCACAGACGTGGCCGAGTTCGGTGGTCACCCCTTTGAGGAACTTCTTGCGAACGGGCACGTTGAAGAACAGGTGGCGGACTTCGACCCGGGTCCCGGGACTACCGTTCCAGGGCCTCAAGGGTGAAAGGACCCCCCCGTCACAGCGGATCTCGGCCCCGGACGATCGGCCACGGGGGCGGGATTGTAGCACGACCCGACCCACCCCGCCGATCGAGGCCAAGGCCTCACCCCGGAAACCCATCGTGCCGATAGCGAACAGGTCGTCGGCATGACGCAGCTTACTGGTGGCATGACGGGCCAGGGCGAGCGGCAAGTCGTCCGGCTCGATCCCGCTGCCGTCATCGACGACCCGAATGAGTTCGATCCCGCCGGCCTCCAGATCGATGTCGATGCGCGTACTGCCCGCGTCGAGGGAGTTCTCGCACAACTCCTTCACGACCGAAGCCGGCCGCTCGATCACCTCACCGGCGGCAATCTTCGTGACCACATCGGGCGGAAGTTGGCGGATTCGCGACATCGCATCTCAGCTCAGGGCGTGAAATTCCTCGACTCGGCAGTCGCCACTAGCTCCAATAAGACCCCGACGGCATCCGATTGCAACATCAGTAGCTTTCCTGGGCCGATAGACAGCCCTGAATCGAGGACCGCACCGGCACGGAATGACGAATGCCGATCATCTCGGCCGTATCGTCGCGGCTCGGGTTTGCCGTTCGTTGATGCCGTGTACAACACCGATCGCATCCCGCGAACCGGGTTGAAGAGTCCCGTGAGGAGCCGATCCGATGATCCGTGTCAAACCGACTCGACCGAACCGAACGACGCCGCGAGTGCCGTTGACCCGGCTGATGCCGGTCTTTGGGCTAATCCTGCCACTCCATCTCGGGCTTGCCGCGGACGAGCCGGCCGTGAAGCCGGTGCCACCGGTCACGGCGGTCAAGATTTGGGACCAGGCACCGCACAACGCTTTCACCGACCTGGTCCGTTTCGAGGGCCGCTGGTTCTGCGTCTTTCGCGAGGGCAAGGACCACAACTCGCCGGACGGCAAGCTGCGGGTCATCACTTCGACCGACGGCCAGAAGTGGGAGTCGGCGGCCGTGCTGGACACGAAAAAGGGCGACCTCCGCGACCCGAAGATCAGCGTGACACCGGACGGGGACCTGATGCTGCTCGGCGTCGAGGTGGTCCAAGACGGCCCACGGCAGCGATACCAATCGCTCACCTGGTTTTCCCGCGACGGCCGGACCTGGGGGGAGCCACATCCCGTCGGCGACCCCGACTTCTGGCTCTGGCGCGTCACCTGGCACAAGGGGACCGCTTACGGCATCGGCTACGGCTGCGGCCAGGACCGATCGGTCCGGCTCTACACCAGCAAGGACGGCAAGAAGTTCGACACTCGGGTCGAGCGGCTGTTCGATGTCGGATACCCGAACGAAGCGTCGATCGTCTTCGACGGCGAGACGGCCTATTGCCTCCTGCGTCGCGACGGCCAACCGTCCTCAGCACTTCTGGGGGTCGCACAAGCCCCGTATACAAAATGGCAGTGGAAAGACCTGGGCGTGCGGGTCGGCGGCCCTCACCTGATCCGCCTGTCCAACGGCAAGTGGATCGCCGCCGTGCGACTCTACGACAAGCGGGTGCGGACCTCACTGTGCCGGATCGACCTGCAACCTGGCCGACTGACCGAGTTTCTCGAATTGCCCTCGGGCGGCGACACCAGTTACGCCGGCCTCGTGGAGTATCAGAACCAACTCTGGGTCAGCTACTACTCGTCGCACGAAGGAAAAACGTCGATCTACCTGGTAAAGATACCGATCTGAAACCCGCGGGGCGTCCTGCCGAGAGATTAAGATTAAGTGATGACCTCAACGCCGAAGCGGTTGCACAATTCCCGAATCTTATCGACATCCTCATCGGGAATGCCGTCTACTTGCAAAAAATAGTCGGCAAATGCGCCGGGTATAACGATGAGTAATAGTCGAGCATCTGTAGTACCGATGTTACGGAAAGTGTGAGGTATATCGCGGGGACCAGCAATGAAAGTCCCAACCGTGGCCCGGATCGTCTGACCGGCCACGGTGAACGCGAACTCGCCTTGGAGTACATAAAACAATTCCGTTTCGTGTCGATGAACATGGAGCGGCGGCCCCCCACCGGGCGGCACCTGCTGTTCAAGGACGGCGTAAGCCCCATCCGTTTCCACAGGCGCGACCTTGAACGTCGTCCGCCCCCGGACAACACCAACGCTCCGGCCTTCGCCAGGATACCGGACGATTGGCGCTACCAACTCGGATTGCGGCAGAAAAATGCGTGGATCGGTCACGATTAAACTCATGGATTTCGGAGCGCTTCGATCGTGAAGCCAGTGGCAAGCACCATCGGGTGGCTACCATCCGAATCGCTCATCGAACACCTGATCGCGGCGGCGGTCGGTCGGGAATCCCAAGAACCAGTCCCGCCCTGCTCCACCTCGCAATTCGTCCGACGCTTGGTCGTTGTGTATCGTCTGGTCGTTCAAGAAGGAATCGCCGTTGTTGCGCTGCGACGATCCGCTGCCGTCGATCAGGTTTTGGACCCGTTCGTCATAGGAGCGGGGGGAATTCCACTCGGCCGCGATTCGTTGGAATGCGATCGGGTCACCGGCGAGGACGGTAGTGCCACCGATGAGCAGATCGTCGCCGCCCTGCCCGATCAGCACATCGGCCCCCGGCCCACCGATAAGGATGTTGCGAGTCCAGTTCCCGCGGAGATGATCCGCAAAGGCACTGCCAATGCCATTCTCAATGGTCCCACCAAGCATCAGGCGGTTGCCCAACGAGTCGATTCGCTGTGATTGAGACGCGGACCGTTCGAGATCAACCCGGACGCCGGCCAGGGCTGTGCGGAAATCCAGTGTGTCGATTCCGTCCTCATCCATGATCTGGATGGCGGTGTGGCGTGTACCTAACGCGTAGGTGTCGTCGCCAGTACCGCCTTTCAGCACAACCGTGCCGCGACGCAGCGGGTTTCCCTGCACGCTGAGGACGTCCGCACCGCCTCGCCCGTCCACAGCCAGGATTTCAATATCGCTCCACCGAACCCGCAGTTGATCATTAATGAGGGCTCGATTATGGGAGATGTACACACGGTCCGAGCTGTTGCCCAGAACGATTCGCAGGGCATTACGTCGGTCTGGGTCGCCACGAACCGTAATTCCGCCGGGAAGGACGAAGGCACCACCGCTAGCCATGTCCAGAACGAGTCGCCCACGGAACGCGCCACCGGGGCCCGCCACCGTGATCGAGTGAACGTCCGCAAGGGAGTAACTGGCAATTATGCCGTGAACCCGGTGCAGAACTTCGAGACGATCGCCGCGCCGGATTAGTCGCACGGCATCTCTGCCCGCCGAGACGTACAGCGTGACGTCCTGAGTGGCCACGGCGCCGAAGTGCCGCTGGAATTGTGAAGAATTCGCGGCCGGGATCCGGACCTTGTGCAGACCCGGGCTGGGGATGGAAGTGGTGTGACCCGCCGGAGGTATGACCCGAACATGATAATGACCGGCTGGCAAGCCCGCGAAGGAATAAAGCCCGTGCGGCCCGGTGACCATCCGAGGTTCGCCTCGGTCGAGCCGGCCGTTGCGGTTGAGGTCCACGAACACGGTCGCCCCGGCCAGTCCCGGCTCGTTGCCGGTCAAGCGACCGTCGCGGTCGTGATCGGCAAACACCCTCCCGGCGACCTGACCGGTTTGAGCGTTGACGAAATTGTTGCCGGTCGACGTATTCCCGTCCACGGTCACGATCATCGGTGTCGGCCTGTTGGTCGTGGCGTTCGTCAAGACCTGGACGGTACCAGCTTCTTTGTCGATGACGATCAACTCCGCCAGCCCGTCGCCGGTAAGGTCGCCAACTGTCATCCGCACGTTACCACTGGGAGACACGGCGAGGCCCCAGATCGTGTCGTCGGATGATCGGAACCAGCGGCCAACTTCGCCGGTGTTGAGTACGACATGGACCGCTTGGCTACCGGCCCCTTGAACGACCCAGACCAGATCGGGCCGTGTGTCGCCATTGACATCGTGGAAGACCGCCGAGCCGACCGTGGAGTTCGGTACCCCCAGGCCCGGTGTGATGGCCTTGAAATTGCCCATCTGATCCTGGATCGCGTAATGGAATTGGCCGTTGGTGTCGAACACACCGATGTCGATCAGGCCGTCGCCATTCACATCGGCGGCCAGCACATGGTACGCCGAGGGCAACTCGGGAATCGAAGTCTGATGGCCCAAGGCAGTGGAGACCGGACCGGACATGTTATAAGTGCCGTACAGGATATACGGACTTCTCCAACGGTCGCTGATGATCAGATCGTGATAACCATCACCGTTAACATCCACACTGAGCATCTGCTGAGGTGACGCGGCATTTACAAGGGTGGTAGTGTTAAAAGCCGCATCATCAGGCATTTGGAGGTTCACCGTGGCGATCGTGGGCTGGCCGTACTTGTTCCAGTAGAAAACTCCTAGGTTGTCGAAGTTCTCGGAATACGAGGACCGGTCGAGTGGAAGCCGGACAAAATCCCCCACATCACGCCGGTCATAATCGGGTAATTCCCAGGTGTCATAAATCAAATACCCAAAATTATTTGTGCGGGAATTATTAATGTTTTCCAAGGCATCAATGCGGGCATGATATTTTTGCTCCGATAAACCGAAGAAGGCGAGACTCGGCCGACCTGTTCCCCAGAAGTCGCCAATCACCATCTTCTGGTAATTGGTGTCGTACTCCAAACCGTAGCGGACGGGCTTGTCCCACGCACCGTTGTAGTAGATCAGAACGTAGCTTTGCTGGTTGGTCTGGTTGTAAACGGCATGGAGAACAGCCACGTCAAGCTTACCGTCGCCGTCGAAGTCGGCCACGCCCAGGTCGATAGGCTTGGGATTCCCCGGCAAGCTCGGCAAATGCCAGACGTTGCTACCGGCGGGCGTCTGCAGGTGCAGGTCTGTTGTGGCGGGAGAAATGACCTGCCATCCGCTCGGTGGAACCTGAGCCACGGTATAAGTTCCCGCCTTCACGCCGCTGAAGCTATAGTTGCCGTTGGTATCCGTCGTCGTCGTGGCTACGATTTCACTGACATCGATGCCGTTGATCTGGGCATTGTCCCTAACCGACGCGAACTGAATGGAGATGGAGCCGTTCGCATCCGCCGTCACCGTGAACGACTCGACGACGGCAATGAAAGCCCCACCGGCCTGGGCGAAGATATCGTAATTGTCGAGCACCGGCTGACCGTTAATCGCCACATTGAAGACTCGCTCTCCTGGACCTGACCAGTACAACTCCGCGAAGTGTAGGCGAACGAGGTGCTGCGCCTGTGGTGTCAGACCTGTGACGGTGTAGGTCATTGAAGGGCCGTAACGGTTACTTTGGTAGACGACTTGTGGGGCTGGGTTAGCGACCCGGCTCGTGTCGATGGGGCGGTCAAAGTTGAACGCCGTCTGCGTATCGCCGCTGGTCGGGCCGGGGTCGGCCTGGTAGCCGTTCGACACCGCACCCCCAACGTTGAGGCTCTCGGAAGGCTGCAGGAGTTGCACGGTAGTGGGGATGATCGCGCCGACTTCGATGCCGTTGATTTGCGCCTTATCTGTGACAGCGGTGAAAGTCAGGGTAATCCGGCCATTGGCATCTGCCGTAACGGCAACCGACTCGACGACGGCGACAAACGCCCCACCGGCTTTGGCGAAGATGTCGTAGTTGGTGAGCACCGGCTGATCGTTGGCCGTGACGTTGAACCGCCGCTTGCCCGCTGCCGACCAGTATAACTCGGCAAAGTGCAGACGGACCAAATGGGGAGCGTTCGGCGTCAGCCCGCTGATCGTGTAGGTGAACGACTGGCCAAAGCGGTACGTTTGATAAACCATTCGAGGCGCGGGGTTGACGGCTCGACTGGTATCAACGGGGTCATCGGCTGTCCGAGTCATCGTCCATCCGCTGGTCGTTCCGGGGTCGGCCTGGTAGCCGTTTGTCGCCGAACCCCCGATGTTGAGCGACCGGATGAACTGAACCAGCGGCATGGCCGTTGACCCGAGCGTGCCGTTACGCAGCGGATACCCCGTGACCGTTCCGCTGATGGTCGAGAACGGCAGCGCGGTGAAATCGTTATGACGATAAATCTCGAACGGGTCATTCGACACAGTCACAACGCAGGCATCGTTAGAGGTGAGATAATAACCCTCCGGTACGATGAGCCGCACGGTTTGCGTGCTGTTCAGAGGCACACGGCGGAAGACATAGGAACCGTCGGTCCCTGTTAAGGTTTGGATCTCACCGGTGTCGAGCATGCCGTTGTTATTGGCGTCGAGATAGACTGTCCAACCGACCAAGGGCTGGCTGCCGGCCGTGAAGTTGGCCGTGACTTGACCGTGAATTGCTGCGAACTCATCGACGACGAAATTCACGGTCAGGCCGTCGGTGCCGTTGTATGTGAGGTTCGTAACAAGGTTCGGACTGCCGCCGTGCATCTGGAAACCATTGGGCAGAATCAGGCCGACGGCAAACGGCGTATTCAGCGGCAGGGCAGACGAGCCGAAGCCATACAAACCGAATTCATTGGTGGAGGTGTACGGGTCGGTATCCGGGTCGAATTGCTGATTGCCGTTCCGATCGACGAACACCAACAGCCCGCTTTCCCGGAAACCCTGCTGGTAAGTGGTCACGGTGCCATACAGGGCGGGATTCGGCGTCGCGGGCTGGGAATACGCCGAGTGAACCGGGGCGCTCACACCGTCATTGATGGAGGCATAAACGTAATACTGCCAGGGCATCAGGCCGTCCATGTTCCAATCGGCCTGCACGGTCCAGTTCCCTTGAGCATCCACGTTGATCGGTAGGTTGCTCGCTCCCGGAATCGGTGTGCCGTCGTAGCCGCTGTTGTCCCGATCGACGTAGAGCGTGACGCGGGCGTTCGGCCCCAAGCTGCTGGCCACCTTGCCCGCGAGCGAAACCGTCGTGGTCAAGGAGGTGGGCGGTTGAACCACGAGCGATTCAATCGTGGGGCGGGCGGTGCCGAACGAGGCCGTGAGCTTCGGTGGGCGAGAAAACTTGTAATTACTCGTGAGTACCAACTGATAGGTACCCGGTGTAAGAGTGACAAAGGGGTCCGTACTCAGACCGGTCATGCCCACCCCATAGGACTGACGCGAGGTCAGCGGGACCAATAGCGTGAGGTTGTGGCTGGGATCGCCAAACTGGCTCTGATTGATCGTGGTGCCGTCAGGCCGGACGATCGCCACCGACTGATTGCCGCCGATCTCCGGCCAATGCACCTGGAGTGTCCCTTGCGTGACGTTCTCGGGGACCGTGAACGGCATACGGTAGTGGTACACCCGGGGTTGGCTGTCCGGCGGCGGGGAATCGATCTTGTGGATGAAGCTACTGCCGATCATCGACACATCACCGGTGAAATCGACCTTCACACCGACATCGATCGAAAAGAAGAAGAAATCGAGATCGACCCAGGCGGCGACGAAGTTCTCGTCATTCGGTCGGTTCTTCCGCCACTCGAGAACGAAGTCCACCTCGGCCAGGGTCTGGCCGCCGATGAACGGGATGTCGTCTGGCACGTCTACATCCGCCCGACCTTTGACGTAGACACTATCGCCATCATGAATGTCCATAATGGCGTCGAACTTGAATAGGCCGTCGAGCCAATCGACCTTTACGGTGGCCGAGTAGTCCTGCTCGGCCCAGTCGAGCACGAGCCGAATGTCCCCTTTGCCCACACCATCCAGGAAATTGATGTTGCCGTGTAATACCAACTCGTCGGCATCAATCGTGAAGTCGCCCTCGATCTGGACAAAGCTCTTGTACAGCCAAACGGCCTCCAATTTGCCGGTCACGATGATGTCCGACGGGTGTTGCAGGTTGTAGACCCCGGCCTCGAAACCGGTGATGATGATTCCGGTATCACCGATCTCAACGCCCTCGTTGCTTTCCAAGCCCAGATCGATCCCGTTGATCTGGCCATCCTCCCACTGGACATAACCTTTGACCTTCCACCATCCCGGGAACCACACATCGAGAGTGACGGCGAAGGTATCTGGGGTGAACGCCACGAGTAGCTCGTCGATCGTGAGGGCCCCCAGGTTGACGTCTGATAATTCGAGCTTGACATCTTCGAGTTCGAAATCGCCATCCTGAACGACCAAACCGGGGTGCCCCTGCGAACCGAGAATCACGGAAGCATTCCACAACTGCGGCACCGCGAGCTTGCCGGAAAGCGTAAAGCGGCTTGGGGTGGTGTCCGTCGCGTGACTATAGGTGATCGTCACCGGGTTGGTGGACGTGCCGAGGTCGACCTCCAGACCGAGAAGGCTGAGTTTTCCCTGGAACATCATGTCCAAATCGGTCAGCTCGCCGTTGACGATCTTAAGCCCGGCGGTACCACCTTGACCGAAGGTCACGGTAAGCGATTGATTGCCGATGGTCGCTTGGACCTGTCCGGTCAGTGTGAACGTGTCATTGGCATAATTAAAACGGAGGTTCTTGGTCGCGAACTTGACACCGCTGAACGTCAGGTCGCTGTTGAGAACCAGCGGAAACGTCAGAATCTGGCCACCGCTGATCTGCAAGCCGGGGCTCGCGAAGGTGACCTGAACCGATTCGTTCTCCGCTAGGCTGATCTGGGCCGAGCCGGTGATCGTGAAGGTTTCGTCCGCATAGGAAACGGACAGGTTACTGATGGAAAAGCCCAGCCCGCCGATGGATAACCCGCCGGTGAACGCCTCCGAGACGCCCGTCAAGCTCACGCCGGACTCGGTGACTTTCACGAAGTTGGAGCCGGCCACGGTCATGCTCACACCCGTCAGCGGTGCCTGCGTCAGGCTCCCCTGCATCCAGATCTGCCCCTTCTCTTCTCCTTCGCCGTCGGGATCGACAAAGCGGATGTTGTCCATCGTGAAGTGGCCGGCCAACACGGTGAACGGCTTAGCACCCGCATAGATGTTCACACCACCGGTCGCGGAGGCCAGGGCCGCCGCATTGAAGGTGAAGGCGTTGTCCGTCTCCCACAGCGTAAGATTGGGCAACGACACCATGGAGATCAGTTCTGCTTTCTCGACCGTGAACTCCGGGTTAGGGTTACTCGGCGAGAACCATACCTTGCCCTCGGGCGTGGTGGAGAAAACGGCCAACTCCTCGAACGATTCTCCTGGCGCGGGCGGGAAGCCGATTTTGACTTCGCCCTTGGCCCACCAGTTGCTTTGCGTGTCCATGAAGAAGTCGCCGTACAGGTACATCGGCCCGATCGCGAACCCCTGCATGTCCAGGACCATGCGGTCTTCGAGCGGCTCGACCTGAAGTGTGGGCCGACGGCGACGGTATGGCCTGCGTCGCGGTGTGAAGAGGTCACGCACCCAGGCAGCTAACCGTCGCGTTCCCCGCAGCAGGCTCATCGCTGTCTCCTCAGTGGTGGGGCCAACACGTTACCGCCGGTCTCACACGACACAGCGACCGAATTACAATTCAGTAGGCTGATCGGAGACAAAACCTTGCACGGCGGCCCGCGAACCGGGCTTTAGACTTTCCTTTCGTTGCGGGTGTCAGAAAATGGTGGAATAATTCCGTGCAAGGTTGAGCTGTCACGGAACCTATCTACTTATGGCCGAGGCCGAAACGACCCAAGTCAGTCTGTTGCTCCGCCTGCGTCACAACCCTCCGGACACGGCGGCCTGGCAGGTGTTTGTGAGTCGTTACGGCCGACGGGTTTATTCCTGGTGCCGACGCTGGGGCTTGCAGGACGCCGACGCCGAGGATGTGACCCAAAACGTCTTAGTGATACTGGTCGAGAAAATGGGCGAGTTCACGTACGACGCGAACGGCAGTTTCCGGGCGTGGCTCAAAACGGTCGCCCGTCATGCCTGGAGCAAGTTCGTGACGGCCGAATCCCGTGTGGCCCGGGGCGGTGGCGACGGCACCGTTGTGCCTCTGCTGGACTCGATCGAGGCCCGTGACGATCTAGCCAACCGACTCGAAGACGAGTACGACCACGAGCTTCTCGAACAGGCCATGGTGCGTGTGGCCCAGCGGGTCGAATCGCATACCTGGCAGGCGTTCACGCTGCTAGCGTTTGAGGGACTGTCGGGTGTCGAGGTCGCGGCCCGCCTCGACCTGCCGGTCGCCATGGTCTATGTTGCCAAGTCCCGGGTGCAAAAGCTCCTGCGCGATACCATTCGCTCCCTGGAACAGGGCCACTGAACGGGCCATGCCCATGTCCGCTTGCCCAAGCCCGGAGGAACTCCGCCGGTTCGTCGACGAGCCGCCGGACGGAGCCGATCTGACCGCCTTGTGCGAACATCTTGAACTCTGTGCCGCATGTCGGGAGTTCCTCGACCGCTCGCACGACGACCCCGACAGCCGCCGCTGGCGCGACCTGCGTGCCCGACACCAAGCCGACCATGAACTGACCGCGGATGTCCTTTCGCGGCTCGAGCAGGCCGTCTTGCGATCATGGCCCGCTCGGACAGTTGCAACCCCGACCGCGGACGCGGTCGGCTTCACCCCGGCCGGATATGAACTCCTCCACGAGATCGGCCGGGGAGGAATCGGCGTCGTTTACAAGGCCTACCACCGCAGCCTGAACCGGATCGTGGCCTTGAAAGTGCTGCTGGCCGGCCGCCATGCCGGGCCTGAAGACCGTTCCCGCTTCCAGGCCGAGGCCCAGGCGGCCGCACGGCTACAACACCCGGCCATCGTGCAGATCTATGAGGTCGGCGAAGCGCAGGACCGACCCTTCCTGGCACTGGAGTTCGTGGCGGGGCCGAGCCTCGCGCGGCAACTGCAAGGTCAGCCACAGCCCCCGCCCGTCGCCGCAGAACTGGTCGAGACACTCGCCCGAGCCGTCGCCTTCGCCCATGCCCACGGTGTCGTTCATCGCGACCTCAAACCGAGCAACGTCTTGTTGCAGCCGATCGCCCATCAGCAGTCGGGGCCAGACCGATCGAAACCTCGGGTCGATTTCCGCCCCAAGATCACCGACTTCGGTTTAGCCAAGTTGCTAGACCAACCCGATCGCACGGAAACGGGGCGCATCCTCGGCACGCCCGGCTACATGGCTCCCGAACAGGCGCGGGGGCAGAGCAAGTCCGTCGGGCCGGCGGCCGACACTTATGCCTTGGGGGCCATCCTCTACGAGTTGCTGACCGGGCGACCGCCTTTCCAAGGCGTCACGCCCGTCGACACCGTCATCCAGGTCCTGCATCACGAGCCGGTGCCGCCACGCCGCCTGCAACCGAAGCTCCCCCGCGACCTGGAGACGATTTGCCTGAAATGCCTGCAGAAGAACCCGGCTGCCCGCTACCCGACTGCCACCGCCCTGGCCGAGGACCTGCGCCGCTTTCTCGACGGCCGTCCGGTGCTGGCCCGGCGAGTCGGCCCGCTCGGTCGCCTGGGTCGGTGGTGTCGTCGCAACCCCGCCCTGGCCGCCCTGGCGGTGGGGTTGCTCCTCGCCGTGGCCACCGCCTTCACGGGCGTGACGTGGGGCTACATCTCGGCCGAATCGGCGCGCCGGCACGAACTCGCCGCTCGTCTGGACGAAGCCCGGCAACGGGACCACGCGGAATCGGCCCTCTACTACAGCCGTATCGCCCTGGCGGAACGCGAATGGCTGGCCAACAACGTCGCCCGCGCCGATTCCCTGCTCGACCGGTGCCGGCCGGTGGGTCAGGTCCCGGACCGCCGGGGCTTCGAGTGGTACTATCTCAAGCGGCTCTGTCGCAGCGAGTTGCTCACCATCCCCGCTCACCCGGGGCTGCATGTGCGGGGTGTGCTTTTCACGCCGGACGGTCAGCACCTCCTCACGGCGGCCGGCCGGCCCGACTACGCCCGCCTCGGGGCCGAGCAGGGCGGCTGGGCTCGGTGGACGACATCCGGGCAAGCGCTCGGCCCGATCGACGGGTTGCCGGCGCAGGTCATGAGCCTGACGCTATCCCGAGACGGCACCCGCCTGCTCACCCTCGGTTCCGAGCAGAAGGCCTCGTTGTGGGACGTTCCGTCCCGGCGATTGCTGGCCACCTACGACGCGGTAGCGACCGATGGGATCACCGCTCGCGCCGCCATCTCACCCGACGGTCGGACAGTGGCGATTCCCACCAATCAGGGGGTCGAATTACGCGACGCCCGAGATGGTCAACTGTTGGACCGGCTCGGCGAGAACCGCCCGGCGACGTGGGCCGTCTTTCATCCCGCCGGCAACTACTTGGCGACCGCCGAGCGCTCGGGGACCGTGCGACTCTGGGACCTGGCTCATCACCGGCAGACCTGGCAACTGGCCGCCAAACCGCACGCCCTGGCGTTCTCCACCGACGGCGCGCGCCTTGCCATTGCGGAGCAGGACGCGATTCGGATCTGCGAGGCCGAAACGGGTCGGGAGTGCGGTCGGCTGCGCGGCCATAACGGAACCGTCCGCAGTCTGGATTGGCTTCCCGGCAGCCAGCGCCTGGCCAGCGCCTCCAACGACCAAACGGTACGGCTCTGGGACGCTGACACCGGTCGGGAACTGCGCGTGTATCGTGGTCACACGGCCCCGGTGTTGTGTGTCGCCTGTTCACCCGACGGCCGCCACCTGGCCTCCGGGGATGCAGCCGGTCTGGTCAAGACCTGGGATGCCGCCGAGGATCAGCGAGCCGCCGTTCTCGCAGAAACCCCCGAGGCGGCCGCCCTCCACTTTGATCCGACGGGGCAACAATTGCGGGTGGCCAAGGTCAGTGGCGGGAAGTTCGGCGGCGTGCGGACGTTCGACCTGGGAAGCGGTACCATCGTGGCCGACCACACACTCGATCTGGCACGGCGGGTCGAGTGGCCCCTGCGCTACGTGGACTTCAGCCCGGACGGCCGCCGCCTCGCCGGACCGACCGGCTCCGATCCGAAGTGCGTCGGCCAGTGGGACGCCACAACCGGGCAATTGCTGACGACCGTGCGCGGTCATGCAGCCGAGGTCCGGGTCGTAACCTTCAGCCCCAGCGGCCGACATCTGGCCACGGCCGCTTGGGATCGGCAGCCGAATCAGGAAGGCGAACTCGCCCTGTGGGAATGCGAGGAGGACGGTCGCGTTGCCCCGGTGTGGCTCGTTGCGACGCCGTCGCCGGTCGATTGCCTGACCTTCAGCCCGGACGGCCGTTACCTCGTTGCCGGTGATCGGGGCGATACTCGCAGCGAACCGGGGCGAACCGTAAACGGGCGGTTGGTCGTGTGGGATACCCAGACCCGCCGACCCCTCCGGACCTGGTCGGCCCATGCCGGCCGGGTGCAAGCTGTGGCCGTCAGCCCTGATGGCAAGACTCATGTCTCGGTCGGCCGAGAGCCGGGAGCCGGCCTGCGGGTCTGGGACGCGGACTCGGGTCGCCTGCGCCACGACTTACCCGCACCGCCCCGGGCGACGGTGGTACGCTTCAGCCCCGAGGGCACCCGCCTGGCCGTGGCCGGTTACGAGGGCACCGTCCAACTTTGGGACCCCCTCACGGGGCAGGACATCCTGACGCTTCGGGGGCCGATGGGGCAGATCACCGAAAGCGAGGCGAACGATACCGACGTGGTCTTCAGCCCCGACGGCACCCGCCTGGCCGTGAACTGCTGGACGAAAGCCATCCATGTCTTCCGGGCTGAGCCACTAAACTCCGACTCTCGGAACAAATGATTTGACAGCGGCGGACAAGTCATGAACCGAGATCGGTAAGCCTGACCGGAATCGTTAGCCCTGACAGTTAAGGGGAGAGTTATGGGGGGAAACAGCGATGCCGAGGCCACTTCCGCTCGCCCCAGCCCCTCGTCCGGACGTATGACGCGGGGTTGCCGGGTTGGCACTACGGCAACTTCTGCCACGACGGCATGGACGTTCATCTGACGTCGAAGGACGAAAAACTCAGTGCAAATCGGGGATAGCACAGGATCGCAGAGAACCCAGGTGATGGCGTACCTCTAAAACACAGCACCCATCATAGGGCACGACGCGAAAGTGAGCCTCAAGCACTACGTCCCGACTACGGACGAGCACTTCGAGCGGGCGTCGCGGCCACAGAATCCGAAGCACCCGCGCTGCAAAAAGCGGTGCAGCGGGCAGCGGCGCGGAATTAGGACGACTCGCAGACCGAGGACGTAAACGGCGACGGGGAGGCCGCTGGTGCCAACCTCTGGTGCCACCCCGTGCGCTTCATCGCGACACGCTGAACATGCTTCGAGCGGAGAGGGAGGGATTCGAACCCTCGTTACCCTTGCGGGTAAATCGGTTTTCGAGACCGACGCATTCAACCACTCTGCCACCTCTCCGGTGTCTTCGACTATGGCAACTATACCGCGACGGCACACGACGGGGAAGACCGAGACCCGGGAAGTCGTCCGGCCGACACGAGCCGGGCAATTCCGTCGGCCCCGGCGGTAGGAAGCCGTGTCGGCCCCGTGCCCATACTGCCGGCCGGTCCTCGCCTCTCAGTTCAGGCGGAAGGCCTCCTTCAGGCAGGCGAGTGCCTCCTCGCCGCGTGACCGCTCGACGACCACGCTGACGCACACCTCGCTGGTGTTGATCATCGCGATGTTGATGCCACGCGCGGCCAAGGCCCCGAACATGGTGCGGGCCACGCCGGTGTGCGTCCGCATGCCGACTCCGAGTACGAAGAGGACGGCGATGTCGGCGTCACCCACGACACGACAGCCCGGGTCCAGCTCCCGCGCGACGTCCTGAGTGCGTTTCAGGGCCTGGGGCAGGTCGGCCCGCGATACCGTGAAGGACAACTCGGCCTTGCCCGGGCCGCTCTGGTTCTGCACGATCATGTCGACCAGGATGCCGCTCGTCGCGATCGAGTTGAAGACACGCGAGCAGGTACCGGGTTCGTCGGGCAGGTCGTGGATCGTGATCCGGCTCTGCTCGGTGTTGAGCTGAACGCCGCTGACGAGTACGTCTTCCATTCCTTCCAGCCGGGCGACGGCGGCGGACGGGTCGGAGGCTGCGGAGGTCACCAGCGGTCGGGGACGGGGCCTGAAGCCGCTTGGCCCCGGGTCGGCGGGCATGCCGGCCCCCTTGCGTGGCTGGCTCAGTCCGAAGGCGGCGTGGACCGCCCGGAGGGCCTTGCGGCCGCGGATCGCCCGGAGGGTCTCGAGGTGGGCCTTCTTGATCGGCTGGGCCGTGGCCTCGCCGGGGAGTTCTTCGGGGGTCGCGTCCTCCTCGACGAGTACGCTGATCTTGATGTCGCCGGTGGTGATCATCTTGAGGTTCAGCCCCTCGGCGGCGAGGGCCTGGAACATCCGTTCGGCCACCCCCGCCAGGGTCCGCATGCCGGCCCCGACGACGGAAACCTTGCTAACGCGGCCTTTCGTCTCCAGGCGGGCCCCGAGTTCCTCGACGATCGGTTGGAGGGTGAGCCTGGTCTTTTCCAGGTCGGAGTTCAGTACCGTGAAGCCGATGTCGGCCTTACCGGCGGTACCCACGCTCTGGGCGATCATATCGACGGCGATGTTGGCGGTCGCGAGTTCCGAGAAGATGCGGTGGCTCACACCGGGCCGGTCGGGGACGCCCTCGATGACCAGCCGGGCCTCGTCCACGGCCAGGGCACAACCGCACACCGGGAACTCGCTCATCCAGTCCTCCTCCGGCACGATCCAGGTGCCGACCACGTCGGACTGGGAGTTTCGCACCATCAACGGCACGTCGTATTTCTTGGCGAACTCGATGCTCCGGGAGTGCATGACGCCGGCCCCCATGCTGGCCATCTCGAGCATCTCGTCGTAGCTGATGACGTCCATCTTGCGGGCGTCGGGGACGATGCGGGGGTCGGTCGTGTAGACGCCGTCGACATCGGTGTAGATCTCGCAGGTCACGTCGTGGCCGGCCATCTTCAGGGCGGCGGCGACGGCCACGGCGGTCGTGTCGGACCCGCCCCGGCCCAGTGTCGTGATGTCGTCACGCTCGTCGCTGCCTTGAAACCCGGCCAGCACGACGATGTTGCCGCCCTCCAGGGCCTCGACGAGCCGGCGGGTGTCGATCGACTTGATGCGGGCCTTGCGGTGCGTGCTGTCGGTGACGATGCCGATCTGCGGGCCGGTGAAGCTCACGGCCGGTTCGTACTCCTGGATCGCCATGGCCGTCAGGGCGATCGAGATCTGCTCGCCGGTCGCCAGGAGCATGTCCATCTCCCGGGCCGACGGACAGGCGGTGATCTCGGCCGCCTTGGCGATCAGGTCGTCGGTGGTACTGCCTTGGGCGGAGACGACGACGATGACATGATTGCCGGCGTGCTTGGCCCGTATCGCCTTCCGCGCCGCCTCCTTGACGTGGGCGGCGTCCTTGAGGCTCGAGCCGCCGAACTTCTGAACCACGACCCTCACGAATCGCCCTCACAAGCGGTGTCGATCGACTCAATCCTGAGGTTATACGGGACGACACCATCTCGTTCTACCACGGCCGTGTCGGGGCCGACCCGGTTGCCCGGACCCCCCGCAGCCGTTAACCTCAAAGACAATCCCGCCGGTCGTCCGGACCTGATGCCCACCTGGCCTAAACCCCTTACCGGAGAAGTTCCCACATGCTCAGACCCGTACTCCCCGTCGTACTCGGCCTGATCGCAGCCTGCCCCGCTCAGGCCGAAAACTGGCCCCAGTGGCGCGGCCCCAAGAACGACGGCCACTCCCGCGAAAAGAACCTCCCCGTCGAGTGGAGCGAGACCAAGAACATCGTCTGGAAGGTCAAGCTGCCGGCCGACGGGTCGTCCACCCCGGCGATCTGGGAAGACAAGATCTTCCTCACCTGTCCGGACGGACCGGACATCGTACTGCTGTGCCTTTCGACCAAGAACGGCCAGGAACTCTGGCGGGACACGCTCTCGAACACCGGCACGAATCGCCGCACGGCCGAGAAGACGACGGACGCCTCGGCCTCGCCGACGACCGACGGCAAGCACGTCTGGTCCTATGTCGGCGGGCACACGGCCGGGCGGATCACCTGTCACACGGTCGACGGCAAGCTCGTCTGGGACAAGAACGTTCAGGACTACGGCCGTCTCGACATCGCCTTCGGCAGCCACTGGACCCCGGTCGTGTACAAGGGCGTGCTTTACCAACAGGTCATGCACCGCAAGGCCCAGTTGCTCGTGGCCCTGGACGCGCTGACGGGCCGGGAGATCTGGAAGGTCAACCGCCCCGGTTATGGCAAAGGGGAAAGCCCGGACGTGTACGCCTCGGCCTTCGTCTGGGAGGGCGAAGGCGGACCGCTGCTCGTGGCCCACGGCAACGACTACTGCACCGGCCACAAACTGGAAAACGGCGAGGAGGTGTGGCGGGTCTACGGCCTGAACCCGAAGAACAACGGGGCCTGGCGGTTCATCTCCAACCCGCTGCTCACCCCCGACCTGATCGTCGTCCCGTCGTGCAAGGACGGTCCGACCGTGGCCTTCAACCCGGTCGGGGCGAAGGGGGACATCACCCCGGACAACAAGGCCGAGCTGTGGCGGCTGCCGGCCTCGGCCAACTTCCGTACCCCGGACGTCGTCACCCCGGTGCGGGTCGATGACATCGTCTACATCACCGGCGACGGGCCGTTCTGGGCCATCGACGCCAAGACGGGCCAGATCATCTACCGGCAGATGTTGAGCGGCGGCCGCCACCGCGGCAACATGGTCGTGGCCGACGGGCTGATCTACGTCACCTCGAGCACGGGTGCGGTCGATGTCGTCAAAGCCGGTCGGCAGTTCCAGAAGGTGGCCACCAACAAACTGCCCGACACCTTCTACGCCGGCCCCGCCATATCGAACGGGCGGATTTACCTGCGGGGCTACGAGTACCTCTGGGCGATCGGCACGAAGTGACCGGACTACTGTGACCGGCCCCGGTCCCCACCGACTCCCGTATCCGAACGCTGCCCCGCGCCCGCGCTGGCTACCCCCCAGGATTCGGGTGTCCGCAGGTGGGGGCACAGATCGACGGGCAGCCGCTGGCCCGCGCGTGCCGCTACTGCGTGCCACTACTGACAGGTGGTTAGACACCGCGCCCGGCCGAAGCACTGCTCACGGAATGATGCGCTGCGCTCGGTCACACGGCGATCGGCCACACGGCGATCAGTCACAGAGCGATCAGTCACAGAGCGATCAGTCGTCCGGAGTTTTCGGATCGGGGTAAACGTCGGGCAAGACGTTCCGACGCAGCGGGGCTGAGCCGCCGTCCTTGGGGGAGTTCCGAGGGGCGGAGGCCTCCTCCATCTTCTCGAGTTCGACACCGAACTTCACCTGGAACTGCAGGTTGGCAACTGTCAGGGTGTCGTTCGGCAGCAGCGCGGCACGCCGAACCCGTTGGCCGTTCACCCGGGTGCCGTTGGTGCTTCCCAGGTCGCGGAGCAAGATCAGCCCGTCACTCTTGACAAGGACACAGTGGAACTTGGAAACGCTTCTATGACTCAGACGTGCGTCGCAGTCCTCGTCCCGACCGATGACGGTCAATTCCTTGGTGAGGTCGATCGACGGTCCTCCGTTGAGGGGAACCAAGCGGGCACGCATGTGTAACCTTCCGGGCGGCGGACGACGGGATACCTCGGGCTATTTTCTTCACGCGCCGTGGGGCAGAAAAGCAGAATCTGGCCCCGCCCACTCTTCGCGGCCCGGGTGATCCTTGCGCCATACCCGACGGGCGGGCCGAACCGCTCGGCTCGTCCTCGGTCCAGTCCGAGTCAGTTCAGCCTGGCTCGGTCAGTTGGTTGGCGCGTGCCGAGAGCCACTTGACGTACTCGGCACGCCCCGGGAAGCGGGCGTGGGCGGCGGCCCGGGTCGCGTAGGTGCGCCACTCGGCGGCGGCGGCCGCCCAGGCGTTCTGGGCTTCTTGCCGGAGGGCGGACGTGTCCCCGCTCGCGTTCTCCAGTCGGGCCTGGATTTGCTCGGCCTGCTCGTGCTTACAGAGTGCCATCAGGAAGGTCGCCTCGGCGTGCCCGATGTCGGCCGAGGCCCGGTCGAGGACCAATTGAAGGGTCTGGAGGTTGGACTGCCAGTGGCGGTCGATCTGTCGCAGGGCGGCCTCCTCGGCTTCCTTGTTCTTGTCGAGGAACCGGGCCCGCCGGTAGTCCTCGTACAGCCCGACCGCCTTCCGGGCCCAGTCACGGATCTGCACCTCGGCGTTCGGGTTATTCCGCAGCCGTTCCAGACCTTGCCAGTAGCGATCCTGCCGGACCACCAGTTCCCGGGCGGCGTTCTGAAACTCCCCGCGGTGAATCCGTTCCCGGGGATTGGGCGGTTCGATGAAGGCCGCGGCGTAAACGCCCGCGACCGCGGCCCGAAGCCGGGCGATGGCTTCCGGTATGTCCCGCAGTTCGGGCGGCGGGACGATCATCTCGGCCGGCAGTTGTGCGGACAGGTAGCGGTCGTACAGCCGTGCCCCCCGCTCCGAGCGGTCCGTGCCGCCTTCGTCCTGAGGAAGGAACGTGCGGGCCGTGCGTCCGTAGGCGAACGGATCGGACGGCGGGTTCCAGAACGCCGGCTTGGGGTCCGGGAAGCGGGCCTGCAGGGCGGCCGGGTCGATAGACAGAGTCACCGAGATACTCAGACTCGGGCCGAGGTCGCCGAGCTGTTTTTGTAGAGCTACCATCCGCGGGGCGAGGGAGTTCACTGGCACGGCAAGGTAGAGCGTGGCGGCCTTCAGGTCCTCGGGGCTGACGCCGGAGCCGTTGGCGGGGTCGGCGAACCACGCCTTGTGGGCTTCCGGGTGGGCCCGCAGTTCGTTGAGGCTGGCGGGGAAAGGTTCGCCACGCCAGGGGTCGTAGAGCCGCACGTCGTGGCCGACACGCACACCGACCGCCCAGAACGGCCCCCGGGGTGTCCCGGTCAATACCGTCTTGTTGTCCGGTCCCAGGGCGACATAACCGGCGGGGGTGTTGCCGGCGTTCGGGGGACCGATCAGGCAGCCGTCGAGTTGCAACTGCTGGAGCAGGGCCAGGAAGACATAGGCCCGTTCGAGGCCCGACCCGTAGCCGCGACGGAGGACGTAAGTCGGCGGGAGGGCGGTCGCCTGGAGTCCGACCGGGGTCTCGACCAGCCAGGGGTGCAGGTAGACCTGACGGCACACCCAGCGGAAGGCGAGGTCGCCGAGTTTCTCGGCCGAAAGCCCCGGTATGTTCAGCGAGTTGGCACAATCGCGGAGGTAGAAGCACTCCGCCAGGTAGGCGGCGTCGTGGGCGGTGAAGGCGGCCGGGCGGACCTCGGCGAGGTCGTCCGGGTTGAGCGGGACGAGGGCCGTCAGGGCGTCCTGGGCGTCCTTCGACAGGGCGGTCGGGTGAGGGGCGGAGGGGTCGGCGGCGAGGTCGTTGTTCAGGCCGTTCAGGGCCGCCTTGCAGGCCGCCGGGTCGGTATCCTTGCGCAGCCGCCGCGCCGCCGTTTCCCACGGCTTACCCCGCGGCTGACCGGCCTCCGACACCTCAGTACGGGGCGGCTGTCTGGCACATCCCGAGGTGCCGCAGAGGCCGATGAGGCCGACGGCCAGACCGAGGGCCGACGCGCACAGCCTGGTCACGGTCCGGAAACGGCCACAGGCTCCCGAAACCGGGGGGTCATTCTCGGATCGCGGCTCGACAGAGGGCAGCGCAGTCATAGGCAGGTAACCCGGTGGGGGAAGACGACCGCGTCCCGGACCCGCAGGCAGAGCCGGATCAGGTCGGGGAGTTGGTCGAGCGGTATCATGTTCGGGCCGTCGCTGGGGGCATGGTCCGGGTCCGGGTGGGTTTCGAGGAACAGCCCGTCGCAGCCGGCGGCGACCGCGGCGCGGGCCAGCACCGGTACCATCTCACGGATACCGCCGGTACGGTCGCCCAAGGCCCCCGGTTTTTGTACGCTGTGGGTCGCGTCGAAGATCACCGGGCAGCCGGTTTCTTGCATCCACGGGATGGCCCGCATGTCGTTGACCAACATCCCGTAGCCGAAGGTCGTGCCGCGCTCGGTGAGCAAGACCCGCCGGGCGCCGACCTCGGCCAACTTGGCCACGACGTGCCGCATGTCCCAAGGGGCCATGAACTGCCCCTTCTTGACGTTCACCACCCGACCGGTCCGCCCGCACGCCTGGAGCAAGTCCGTCTGCCGGGCGAGGAACGCCGGTACCTGCAGGATGTCGCACACCTGGGCCACGGCCGGGGCCTGGGCCGGCTCGTGAACGTCGGTCGTGACCGGTAGACCGGTCGCGGCCTTCACCGCCTCGAGGGTCTTCAGCCCTTCCTCGAGTCCGACGCCACGGAACGATTTCGCCGAGGTACGGTTGGCCTTGTCGAAGGAAGCCTTGAATACCAGTGGCAGGTTCAACTCGTCGGCGACCCGGCGGAGGGCTTCGGCCAGACCGAGCGTGAAATCACGACCTTCGATCACGCACGGCCCACAGATCCACAGCAGCGGCGTGCCGTCACCCACCCGGTAACGCCCGATCTCGACCATAGGACACCGTCGCGAGCATGCGGGGGTCGAGTCCCCCCTGGTACCGACCGGTTCGCCTCCACCCGTACACGAGGCGGGTCCACTCGTCGACGAGAGCGCGACCAATCACCCAGGCTAGTCCAGAATAGCGAGCGGCTTGCCGCCGAACCACACCGACCGCGCGAGCCACACCGACCGGAACGGTCTTGTAACTCCGTCCGCACCGGACGGCAAAAAATGCTCTCGTCTTGTAAGAACGCTCTTGGTACAGTCCCGCCTCCTGGGAGTGACCCCCGACCGGGGACGTTCGGGGGAGTGGCACGGAGGGCGTAGCGGTGGCCCGTCCCCGCCGGCTGCGGTACAAGTTGATGCTCGGTCTGGGGCTGGTGACCGGCAGCGTTCTGCTGCTGGTGCTCGGCACCCTATACGGCATCCGGGCCTACACCGCGACGGTGAAAACGACCGAGCGGAAGATGCTCGAGTTGCAACTGGCCAACCTGCTCGTCGAGACGCTCAACGGGCCGCCCGAGCAGGCCGACCCCGCCGCCGAGGCCGAGAGCTTCCGCCTGTTCCTCCAGACGGCCGAGGTCCACATCAGCGAATTCCGCAAGGCGAATGAGCAGACCGTGAGCCTGGGACTGGACCCGGACGGCGGCGACGAGGAAGCGGGGCTGGTCATGCAACTGGAGGCGGAGCTGAAGAAGCTTCACGAGGCCATCAAGGCCCGACCGAGTGGCAGCAGCGACCACACCGTCCTGCTGCGGAACCGTCCCGAGGTGCGACCGGCCCACGAATCGTCCCGACGGATCGCCGAGCACCTGCGCCTGGCGCTGATCACCGACATCGAACGAGGCATCCGCCAGTCGAACCGCACGATCAACCAGAGCAAGTGGGTGGTCTACATCGCCACCCTGTGGGCGATCGTGCTGACGCTCATGCTGCTGCACTACTTCCGGGTGTGGATGTTCGCCCCGATCCGGCAACTCCAGGCCGGCGTCGCCCGGGTCCACGGCGGCGATTTCGAGCACCCGATCCGGCTGGAATCCGGGGACGAGTTGCAGGAACTGGCCGACGAGTTCAACGCCATGACGGCCCGACTGGCGAGCATCTACGCCGACCTGGCCCGGCAGGTCAACGAGCGGTCGCGGCAACTGGTCCGCAGCGAGCGGATGGTCTCGGTCGGCTTCCTGGCCGCGGGGGTCGCCCACGAGATCAACAACCCGCTCGCCAGCATCCTGTTCTGCTCCGAAGCCCTGGAGCGCCGCCTGCAAGAGGTCCTGCACAACCTCACCCAACTGGCCGGGAACGCCACCCCCGCCGAGTCCGAAGTCCTGACACGATACCTCAAGATGATCCAACAGGAAGCCCTGCGCTGTAAGGACATCACGCAGAAGCTGCTCGACTTCAGCCGGACCGGCGAGCGCAAGCGGGAGCCGACCGACCTGGCGGGACTGGTCCGCGGTGTCCTCGAGGTGGCCCGTCACCTGCCGAACTGCCGGGGTAAGCACATCAGCTTCGAGCCGGCCGCTTACATCGTCGCCCCGGTCAACGCCCAGGACCTGAAGAGCGTGATCCTCAACCTGGTGGTGAACGCCCTGGACAGCATGGACGAGGGCGGACGACTGGTGATCTCCTTGGAGACCAAGGGAGACGTCGCCGAACTCGTCTTCACCGACACCGGCTGCGGCATGACCCCGGAGGTCCTGCAGAACATCTTCGAGCCGTTCTACACCAAGAGTCGAACCGGCAAGGGAACCGGTCTGGGGCTGTTCATCAGTCACCAGATCATCGACCAGCACGGCGGGACGATCGAGGCGAGCAGCCCCGGTCCGGGTTTGGGCAGCACCTTCACCGTGCGCTTACCCCTCCACGACGCCGGGACCGCCCCCGGCGAGGGCCCCGCCGCCACCGCGGAGCCGACGGTCTTGCCCTTCCCCGGCTCGCGAGCAAGTGCCGCCTGAGGCTGACCGACGGCCGCGGAGCGGACCGGCCCCGGCGAGCGCGAACCCGCAAACAGACTGACGATGACAACCCCGGGGCGAGTGGTTATGTACCGCCGCAGCCCTCCGAACGAGACGAACGAGACGAAGGACACGGAGAACGAACGTGGCGACGCCGGCACACAACCGACTGCGGATCCTGTTCGTGGACGACGAGGCCCACCTGCGAGAGTTCATGCGGACCGAGTTGCCGCGACTCGGACACGAGGTCACGGTCTGCCCCGACAGCCGCTCGGGAATTGAGGCCGTCAAGAAAGGCTTCTTCGACGCCGCCATCCTCGACCTGCGGATGGAACACGAGAAGGCCGGCTTGCAGGTCCTGGCCACTCTCAAACAGGTTTCCCCGGATACCGAGGCCGTCATCATGACGGGCTACGGCAGCACCGAGACCGCCGTCGAGGCGCTGCGTCTGGGGGCCTTCGATTACCTGACCAAGCCGTGCAAACTTGCCGACATCGAGGCCCTGTTGCTCCGCATCCAGGAGAAGCGGAAGCTCAAGCACAAGGCGGCCGCCCTCGAGTCCCGCGTGCAAGCCGCCGAGGGTCCGGCCGGCCTGGTCGGCCGCAGCCCGGCGATGGAACCGGTCCGCCAGTTCATCGAACGGATCGGCCCGACCGACGGCCGCGTCCTGATCACCGGCGAGACGGGCACCGGCAAGGAGGTGGTCGCCCGTAACATCTTCCTGCACAGCAAGCGGGCCGACATGCCGTTCGTGCCGGTGAACTGCGGCTCGCTCAACCAGCAACTCGCCGAGAGCCAGCTCTTCGGGCACAGGAAGGGGGCCTTCACCGGGGCCGACCGCGACCACAAGGGCTTCTTCGAGGTCGCCAACGGCGGGACCGTCTTCCTCGACGAACTCGGCGAACTGGACAAGAACATCCAGGTCAAACTGCTCCGCTTCCTCGAATCCGGGGAGATCCAACGGCTCGGGGACAACCACCCGATCGTGGTCGACGTCCGCGTCATCGCCGCCACCAACAAGGACCTGCGGCAGATGATCAGCGAAGGCCAGTTCCGTGAGGACCTACTCTTCCGCCTGAACATGTTCCACATCCACCTGCCGCCGCTGCGGGACCGCCGGGAGGACATCCCCGAGCTGGGACGGCACTTGCTGGCGCGGGCGGCGAAGCGGCCGGTTGAAGTCGTCGGCCACCTGCTCACCCCCGAGGCGCTGCAAGTGATGATGAACTACCACTGGCAGGGGAACGTGCGGGAGTTGGCCAACGCCATGGAATACGCCTGGATCGTCTCGGGCGGACAACCGATCACCCCGGCACACCTGCCGCACGACGTCCGCAACCCGCGACCGACCACGGTGCCGCTAACGATCCCCGTCACGGCGACGGCTGCGGTCCCGGCTGGCTACTCCTCCGGCCCGCCGACCTTGCCCTTCCCGACCCTGGCCCCGCCGGGGACCAGCCCCGCCGCACCTCCCGCCGCACCGGCCACGGTACCACCCACCGCACCGGCCGTCCCGACGCCGAGACCCGGCACCGGCGGCAAATCACTGGCCGACGTGGAAATGGAGTACATCCTACAGGTCTACGCCAAGAACAACATGAACAAGCAGGCGACCGCCAGCGAACTCGGGATCAGCCTCAAGACGCTCTACAACAAGCTGCACAAGTACGAGGAAGAGCGGCGGATGCGGGCGGCGAGCTGACCGGACTGCGGCCGAGTCCATAAAACGATCCCATGATCTACGAGGGGAACTTCACCCCGCCGGCCGGGCGATTCGCCCTGGTCGCGGCCCGGTACAACCGCTTTATCGTCGAGCAACTCGTGGCCGGGGCGACCGACGCCCTGCGGCGACACGGCGTGGCCGACGACCGCGTCGATCTCGTCTGGGTCCCCGGGTCGTTCGAGATCCCGCTGCTGGCCCAGAAGCTCGGCCGGTCCGGTCGCTACACCGCCGTCATCTGCCTGGGCTGCATCATCCGGGGCGATACCGACCACTACGACCACGTCGCCTCGGCCGCCGCCAGCGGCGTCGCCCAGGCCGGGCTTAATTCCGGCGTGCCGGTGATCTTCGGCATTCTGACCTGCGACACGCTCGAGCAGGCGATCCAGCGGGCCGGGGCCAAGGCCGGCAACAAGGGCTTCGAGGCCGCCGTCTGTGCCGTCGAAATGGCCAACCTGCTCACGCAACTGCGGGTCGAGTGAGGCCGTCGAGTGATGCCGCCGAACTCCCCGGCGTGATCCTCCCCGGCGTGATCGCGTCTCGGCTGGATCCGACACGACGAGGCGATCCAGGAAAACTCCCCGGCGTGATCCTCCCCGGCGTGATCGCGTCTGATCCACTCGTTAGCGGGCGTCCTTCACGCAACGGAAGCCGACGTGCGACGAACTGGTGTCGATGTCACCCTCGCCCCGGCCACACGGACGGTAGCGGGAACAGAACCCGTCGCTGCACAAGAACGAGCCGCCCCGCATGACCCGCTTGGGCATGTACGGGTTCTCGCCGGCCCGTACACGCGGGTCGTAGCTGCTCCGGGGACCGGGCGGGTTGCGCCGCGGGCTGTTCTCGTAGTAGTTGGGCTGGTACCAGTCGGCACACCACTCCCAGACGTTGCCCGCCATCTCGTACAGGCCGTAGCCGTTCGGGGGGAAACTCTTCACCGGGCAGGTACGGAGGAAGCCGTCGGCCAGGGTGTTCTTGTGCGGGAACTCGCCCTGCCAGATGTTGCACCGCCACCGGCCGCCGGCATCGGGCGGCTCGTCACCCCAGACGTATTTCTTGCGGTCCAACCCGCCACGGGCGGCACGCTCCCACTCGGCCTCGGTCGGCAGCCGCTTGCCGGCCCACTCGCAGTAGGCGACGGCGTCTTTCCAGCAGACGTGAACGACGGGGTGGTCCATGCGGTCGGCGATGTCGCTTCCCGGCCCCTCGGGGTGCTTCCAGCAGGCACCGGGGGTCCAGATGGTCCAGCGGGCTTCGTCGTCCCACGGCACCGGTTGGGGGGTGGTGTGGAAGACCAGGGAACCGGGCACGAGCAACTCCTCCGGCGGGGGGGGAGTGCCGGGTAGCAGGTTGGCCAGGATCTGCTCGCGGGTCGGCTTCCGCTCCGCCACGGTGACATAGCCGGTAGCCTTGACGAACTCGGCGAACTGGGCGTTGGTCACCTCCGTCTCGTCCATCCAGAAGCCGTCGATCTCGACCTCGTGTTCCGGGTGGGCGTCGAAGAACCGCGGGTTCGTGTCAGCCGTTCCCATGATGAACTTCCCGCCCGGTATCCAGACCATGCCGGGGGGTGCCGGACCGGGTGGCCGATCACCGGAGTTCAGTATGGTACTCAGGCCCCAAGCGGCCGCGACGACGACGACCACGAGCAGCAGTCCGTACCAGCGGAAGGGTCTGGACGGCGACGCGGTGCCCGGCACGGAGCCTTGTGCGGTGCCGGCCGCGCTGCCGGCCGAGGTGCCCGAGGCGGTCCCCGACGCGGTGCCCGGCGCGGTCGGCCGGGTCAGCGACCGCGGCACCGGTTTGCGACGCCCGGACGACTTCCGGCCCATGACAAGTCCCTCCGGCAGGTCCCGGCGCGGGCGGCGGTCGTGGCCCGGGTGGCCGTGCGACGCCGCGCTATCTGACCCATAATCCTAATGATAAGTGAACACTCAGGCGCGGGCCATACAACGACACCCGCCCCCAGGCCCGGAGCGTATCCGACATGTCGATCACGGCACTGAACGTCTCGAAACGGTTCGGGGATTTCGTCGCCCTCGACAACGTCAGCCTGGAGTGCCCCTCGGGTCAACTCGTGGCGCTGCTCGGGCCGTCTGGCTCCGGCAAGACGACGCTGCTGCGGATCATCGCGGGGCTGGAAACGCCGGACAGCGGCACGGTGCTGTTCCAGGACGACGACATCACCCGGCAATCGGTGAAAGACCGGAACGTGGGTTTCGTCTTCCAGCATTATGCCCTGTTCCGTCACATGACGGTGTTCGAGAACGTCGCCTTCGGACTGCGGGTGCGACGTGTGCCGGAGCAGAAGGTCCGGGAACGAGTGATGGAGTTGCTCCGTTTGGTCCGCCTCGAGGAGAAGGCGTGGCACTACCCGGCCGAACTCTCCGGCGGTCAGAGGCAGCGGATCGCCCTGGTGCGGGCCTTGGCACCGGACCCCAAGGTCCTGCTGCTCGACGAGCCGTTCGGTGCCCTGGACGCGAAGGTACGGGCCGAACTGCGGACCTGGCTACGACGCTTCCACGACGAGTTACACGTCACCAGCATCTTCGTCACGCACGACCAGGAGGAGGCGTTCGAGGTGGCCGACCGGGTCGTCGTGATGAACCGGGGCCGGATCGAGCAAGTCGGCACCCCGATCGAGGTGTTCGAGCACCCGGCCACGGCGTTCGTGATGGACTTCCTGGGCAACGTCAACAAGCTGCCGGTCCGCGTCGAAGGCGGGCGGGCCTTGCTCGGCGAGTCGGGCAGTGTCGAGTTGCCGGCGAAGTTGTTCGGCACCTCCGAGAACGGCAAGCTGGACGCCTACATCCGGCCGCACGAACTCGACCTGTCCCGCTCGGGGGAGGGTTCCAACTGCCTGCTGGCCCGCATCGTTCACATCAACCCGGCCGGCTCGGTCGTCAAAGTCCGGCTCATGGCCGAGGACTTCGGGCTGATGATCACCGTCGACATCTCTCCCGACCGCCACAGAAGCCTGCGGCTGAAGACCGGCGAGATGGTCTACATCATCCCCAAAGCGGGGGGTACTCCCGACTCGGACTACACGATCTGACCGCCGGCGTGTCACCCGACACGATCCGGCCGTCGCCGCTCCAGGAGTTCGTTCGGGTCAACCGCTCGACCGCAGTGACCGGGCGACCTGGATGAACTGGTGGGCGAACGGGGCCTTCTCGTCCCACGGGCACCAGGCGTAGACGGCGATGACCTTGTCCGCGGCCCGGATCGCCGACACGACGTAGTAGCGGGTATAGGCCGGGTTCCGCTCGTTCACGCAGCGCAGCATGACATACGGGGCGTTCCCCTCAACCGTGTTCGCCGGCGGGTCGGCCTCCGGCGGCTGACTCAGCTCGGTGAACTTCCATTGCCCTTGCAGTTCCGCTAACACGTTGGCACGCTCGGTGACGTGGTCCCGGGCCACCTGGAGCGGGTCGCCGCCCGGCTCGAGGACCGCCACCACGAGTTCCGCCTTGCGGGTCGGGTTGCGCTTCTTGGGGTCGGCCAAGACGACGAGGAACTTGTCGGCCTTGGGATCGACCGCCTTGACCTGCTCCTCGTCGGTCACCTCGCTCCAGATGCCGTCCGGATCGAGGAGGGTGTAGCCGAGTACGTTGTTCTTGAACGGCACGACCGACGACTGCCTTTCTCTCCAGTCGTTCCGGGACGAGAGGAGTTTGCACCGCTTGCGACCGGCCGCGAACTCGTCCTTCTGTTCGTGATAGATCTCGTTCGCGCCGGTCCAGGCCAGGAACCAATAGCCGATGCCCTTGAACGACGTGGCGAACGCCTGGCCCTCGATGGCCCCGCCGGAGTTTTGTTGTCCGGTGAACTTGAACGACCGGGCGGGCTGACCCATCCACGTCTTCTCCACGTCCTGGTCCTCGAGGATGATCTTGAGGGTGTCCCGCTCGACCAGCCTGCCGACGATTTCGCTCAGCTTGCCCTCTAGCTCACTCGGCCGGGGCGAGCGGGTGTCGAAGTTCCTGGCACCGAAGGCCATGAACGCCTCGGGATTCTCCCGCCTGTAGACGAGCATGAACGGCGGCCCGAGCTTGACGCGGGTGTCCTCATCCCGGGTCCAGGGCTGGGGCGGTGGCTCGAACGACAGGTTCAGTTCCTTGAACTGCGTGGCGACATCGACGGGCAATACCGGGTTGCGGTAGCTCATCTTGTACCAGATGGCGATGCCGGCGGCGGTGAGCGACACGGCCACCACCACGAACAACAGGAGGTTCTGCAGCTTCGACGGTTGGACGGGAAGCCGGGGGCCGACCGCATCGTCAGGCCGGGCGGAGAGCGGCGTCATTTCCGCAAAGGCCGGGCTCGCAGGGGGGAGCGAGGCAGGGTTCGCAGGGGGCGGCGCGAACGGCGATCCGTGGCCGAGGCCGTAACCCGGTTGGCCCGGCGACAGATAGCCCATCGGTGGGTAACCCGCCGGCACACCCGGAAGCCCCCCAGCCGGCACACCCGGAAGCCCCCCCATCGGCACTCCTGGAACAGCCCCCGGCGGTGGCGGGGCCGGGGTCGGCAGGGATAAGGTGAACCGCATCCCGCAGCGCGGACACGCCAAGACCAGCCCCGGCGGCACCGTACTCGGGTCGAACAGGTAGGTGCAGTGCGGGTTCGGGCATTTCAGAGGTGAGGGCATGGCCATGCGTCCCGGAACGAGGTGGCGCGGACACTCCGTTCATCATAGCGGAAGGTGAGGCGGGTGTGCCGGTGGTGTCGGCACCGGCGGAGGTTGTGGGTCCGGCCCAGGCGACGGAGGGTTGACCGCGACCGGCAAGAAACCGAGCGGGGCGGCCGAGCGCGGGTTACGGACCTGTAGCGCGTTCCGGCCGTCGAGGACCGCCGTCAGTTCCCCGAGTACGGCGGTCGCCCGCCAGCCTCCGGCCAAGGGGATGTCCGGGAGCGGATCACCAGTCACGTGATGCCGAACGAGGGCCCTCAGGTCCGACCCGGAGGCGACGAGGTTCGCGGCCAGCTTGTTGCGGGCACACCAGTCGGACAGGACGACGCCCAGCAGGTTGGCCAACAGCACGACGGGGGGCGGGTCTGCTTCCCGAGGCTCCAGGCTGGGGCAATCGTGAACGGGAAGCGCCCGCGCCCGCCGGACTGCTTCGAGGATCGACTCGACTTCGCCCCGGGGCACCCCACGGTAGGACGCCAGGTCATCGGCCCGGACCGGGCTGCGGCGGGCGATCTCGACCAACACGTCGTCGCGGAGCAGTTGCCGGGCCGGTCGGTTCACCCGGGCCGCGAACTCTTCCCGCCAGGCGTGCAGTTCCCGCGCGACGGCCAGTTGCCGACGGTCCAGGCGGCCGATGCCCTTGAGGCGACGCCACTTCTCGACCGGGGATTCCTCGTCGCCGGTGGCCCGCCGCACGGCGGTGACGAACTCCTCGCGGGCCCAGTCGATCCGCTTGAGCCGCTTCAGTCGCTCGGTCAGTTTCTTCCAGGCCGGCAACAGGAAGCGGATGTCGTCGAAGGCGTAACGGACCTGGGCGGGCAGAAGCGGGCGTCGCCGCCAGTCGGTCAGGGTCTCACTTTTGCTCATCTTGTGTCCGAGCAGGTCGTGTACCAGCCCGCCGTAACCGATCGGGTAGTTCAGGCCGACCAGGCCGGCGGCGATCTGCAGGTCGAAGACGTCAGCCGGGGGTTTACCGACCTGGAAGCAGCAGATCCGCACGTCTTCGCGGCCGGCATGGACGACCGTCGTTCGTCCCGGGTCGAGCAACAGTTCCCAGAACCGGTCCAGAGGACCACAGTGGAACGGGTCGATGACGTAGAGGTGCTCCGGGGTCGCGACCTGGAGGAGGCACAACTCGGGGCGGTAGGTCTGTTCGCCGACGAATTCGGTGTCGAAGCCGATCACCGGGCAGCGGGCGATGTGGTCGAGGCAACCGACCAGTTGCGACGGGTCGGTGATCAGGTGTTCGGGAAGTGTCGGCAGTTTGACCGGCTGGCCGGGGGGTCGGGGCATGGGGAGACCTGACGGCAGTTCCGTCGCTTCGGGGTCAGGAGCGGTCCCGCTCAGCAGTACTTGCGGTACTCGGCCCGGAAGCGGTCGGCGAGTTCACGGGCCTTGCGGTCGTAGGCGGTCGGGTCGTGCCATGACTCCCGGGGGCGGAGGACGGCGTCCGGCACACCGGGGCAATACCGCGGCACCGACAGGCCGAAGATCGGGTCGGGGACGAAAGGGGCCTCGTCCAGGGCACCGGTCAGCACGGCCCGCAGCAGTGCCCGGGTGTCGGCCAGCCTCATGCGCCGACCGACACGGTACGGACCGCCGGTCCAGCCGGTGTTCACCAGCCACACGGGCACGGCGTGCCGCTGCAACTTTTCCTTGAGCATCTCGGCGTATCGCTTCGGCGGCAGGGGGAGGAACGGCTTGGCGAAGCAGGCGCTGAACTCCGGCGTCGGCTCGGTCACGTCCGACTCGGTCCCGGCGACCTTGGCCGTGTACCCGCAGAGGAAGTATTCGACCGCCTGTTCCGGGGTGAGCCGGGCGAGCGGGGGCAGGACGCCGAAGGCGTCGCAGGTCAGGAAGAAGATGTTGCGGGGGTGGCCGCCGACCCCGGACAGCTCGCAGTTCGGGATGTACTCGACCGGGTAGGCGGCCCGGGTGTTCTCGGTGAAGCGGTCGCTGTCGAAGTCGGCCGTGCGCGTCCGGGGGTCGACCGGCACATTCTCCAGCACACAGCCGAAGCGCAGGGCGTTCCAGATCTGCGGCTCGCCGGCCGGCGAGAGGCGGATCGTCTTGGCGTAACAGCCGCCCTCGATGTTGAAGACGCCGTTCTCTCCCCAGCCGTGTTCGTCGTCCCCGATGAGTCGCCGCTCGGGGTCGGCACTGAGGGTCGTCTTGCCGGTCCCGCTCAGGCCGAAGAAGAGGGCCACGTCCCCACCCACCCCGATGTTGGCGGAACAGTGCATCGGGAAGACGCCCCGCTGAGGCAGCAGGTAGTTGAGGATGGTGAAGACGCTCTTTTTGATCTCCCCGGCGTAATGCGTCCCGCAGACGACGACCAACTCCTGCTCGAAGCTGATGGCGATGCAGGCCTCGGAGTTGGTGCCGTCGCGGGTCGTGTCGGCGAAGAAGTCGCAGGCGTGCAGGACGGTCCAACGGGGGCTGAAGCCGGGCAGGTCCTTCCGGTCCGGCCGCAGGAACAGGCAACGGGCGAACAGGCAGTGCCAGGCCTTCTCGGTGACCACCCGCAGGGGTAAGCGATAGCCGGGGTCGGCACACGCATACCCCTCGAAGACGTACAGTTCACGGTTCTGCAGGTAGGCCCGGACCAGGTCGCGGAGCCGGGCGAAGACGGCCGAGTCCATGGGCTGGTTGGCCGCCCAGTCGATCTGCTCGGCGGACCGGCCCTCGCGTACCGTGAACTTGTCCTTCGGGGAACGCCCGGTCCGCTTGCCGGTGAAGACCGACAGGGCACCGAGATCGGTGAGCAGCCCCTCGCCGCGGCGGACGGCGTGTTCGAGCAGGGCGGCCGGGGAAAGGTTGGCGTATACCCGACCGGGGTGTGACAGGCCGAGCGTGGCGGCGTCGAACTCGGGCACGTCGTTGGGGACGGCTTCGAGCAGGGAAGACATGAAGCGGTCTCCGCGTCGCCCGGCGGAAGCCACCGGGACCAGGAAGACGTATTATACGTCGGTCCTCGTCGGGTGCCGGGCCGGTCAGACGAACGCGGCGGCGATGGCGTTCGAGAGACTCACGAGCCGCCACGGGGCGACCTCGCTCGGCAGCGTCGTCAGCAGGATGCAGAAGCCCTGACTCGCCGGGTCGATCCAGAGCAGTGTGCCGGTCGCCCCGCTGTGCCCATACACCTCCTTGCCGAGCAGGTCACCCCAGCTTCCGGCCGTGCCCGGATGGTTCAGCCGCCAGCCCAGGCCCCACGGCTTACACCGCGCGACCGGCTCGGGCAACTCGGGGAACTCGGCCAACCGGTTCGTCGTCATGGCCCTCACCGACGCGGCAGAGAGCAGCTTCACCCCGGCGTGCGTCCCCTTGGAGAGCATGAGCTGGCAGAGAACGGCCAGGTCCTCCGGCGTGCTGAACAGGCCGCCCCAGGGGGCACCGAGTTGCTGCCAGTACGGGCTGTTCCACCCCCAATCGGTGCCGACCTGCTCCGCCGGCAAGCGGACCCGTACCAGCCGCTCACGCGGGAACCCCTTGGCCCCGAGTGCCGTGGACTTCAGGCCCAGCGGGTCGAAAATCTCCTTCCGCAGGAACTCCGCGATCGTCTGCCCGGAGAGCCGCTGGATGATCTCGGCCACCACCGCGGTGCCGGTGCTCTGGTAACTCAACTGCGTGCCGGGCTTGAAAGCCAGTACCGTGTCCCGCACGGCCCCGTCGAGGAACCTCTGGACCGGCACCTGCTTGCGTCGTAACTCCAGGTTATCCGGCAGCATGTCGGGCAGGCCGGACGTGTGGGTGAAGAGGTGCCGTACCAGCACCAACTCCTTATCCGGGCCGCGGAACTCGGGGACGTAACGGACGACCGGGTCCGACAGGTTGAGCAAGCCACGCTCGACGAGCATCATACCGGCCAGGTAGACCACCGGCTTGGTGATGGAGGCGAGCAGGAACATGGCATCGTCCCGGATCGGCGGCGCGTCCGGCTCCGGCCCCTGACGACCGAACAGCCGCGGCGGCACGATCTTGCCGTTGCGACCGACGACGACGGCCCCGCCCGGCACCGGGGCATTTTCCCCCGTCGTCCACTTGGCCAGAAGGTCATAGGCTACTCGCAATTGCTTCGGGTCCAGGCCGATCTCCTCCGGCCTGGCATGGGGTAAGTGGGCGGGGGAGCGGGTGGCGGGCGGTTCAGCGGCTACACCCGCATCGGCGGCGACGGTCGCGGCGGCGGCCACCGCCCCGGCAGCCCGTAGGACATCCCGGCGGCTCGGTTCGCTCGGCATGGTCATGGCGACCTCCTGGAATAGGACCCGGGAACTCCCCGATAGCATATTCCCGGTCCGGGCCGCCGCCGAATCGTTGTGGGTCGCCGCGACCTCTTCGTCTCCGTCGTCCCGCACACACCCAGAACGCCGTTGCCGCTCTACCGCGGCGGAAGCGTGCGACCTGTACGGACCGTAACGGAACGGAATCACGGCCGAGACCATGCCCTCTGTTCTCAGGCTCAGGAGTGGCTGCCATGTTCATCTTCGAGAAAGCACCGTTCCCGTCCTGTCACGCCTCGACGCTCGTCGAACACGAACCGGGCAAGTTGCTGGCGGCGTGGTTCGGTGGCACCGCCGAGGGGGCCAAGGACGTGCAGATCTGGTCGAGCCGCTACGACGGCAAGCGCTGGACGGAGCCGATCGTCCTGGGAACCGAGCCGGGGCAGCCGTGCTTCAACCCGGTACTCTTCAAGACCGCCAAGGGTACGCTCTACCTCTGGTACAAGGCGGGGCCCAAGCCGGATAACTGGACCGGCTTCGTCCGCACCTCCGACGACAATGGCAAGACCTGGAGCAAGCCGCAGATGCTACCGGCGGGCTTCTACGGCCCCGTGCGGGCCAAGCCGATCCAGTTGGCGGACGGGACGATCCTGGCCGGCACCTCGGTCGAGAGTCATCGCAACTGGACGCCATATGTGGACCGCTCGAGCGACGACGGCAGGACCTGGAGACGCTCGAACTCGTTCGAGGTGCCGGAGAAGTTCGGCCAGATCCAGCCGACGCTCTTCGTGGCGAAGGACGGGCGGGTCGTCGCCCTGATGCGATCGCGCAACCCCCGGCTGGTGTGCCGGGCCGAGTCGAGAGACGGCGGGGTCACGTTCACGCCGGCCGAGCCGACCGAACTGCCGAACCCCAGCAGCGGCATCGACGCCGTGAAGACCCGGGAGGGCGACGTGTTCCTGGTCTACAACCCGACGACCCTGACGCGGTCGCCGCTCAGTCTGGCCCGCAGCAGCGACGACGGCAAGACGTGGAAGAAGGTGGCGGACCTGGAGACCGAACCGGGCGAGTTCTCCTACCCGGCGATGATCGAATCCGCGGCCGGGACGCTGGAGATCACTTACACCTGGAAGCGAACGCACATCCGGCATGTGAGCATCGACCCGAAGAAGTACCGGGACTAGCCCGACGGCGCGATATACTAGGCAGCGGTTTTGGGGCGGTATTCCCACCTGTAACCGTCCCTCGCTTCCGACCCGGTCACACCCGGCGTGCGGCCCGGCCGGTCGCCTTCTTGCACATCCATGAGCGCATCGTCGTCCCCCCCGGACGGAACGGCCAGCACGCACCAGCCGCACCAGTCGTTCTGGTTGTGGGTCATGTGTCTGACCGGGGTCGATTACTTCTCAACGCTCGGCTACCAGCCATCGATCGCCTACCAGAACGCCGGCCTGCTGGCCCCCCTGGCGACGGTGGTGCTGGTGCTCGTGACGCTCTTCGGTGCCTTCCCGGTCTACGCCTACGTCGCCGGGCGGTCGTTTCAGGGTCTAGGCTCGATCGGCATGCTGGCCAAGCTGCTGTCCGGTTGGCCCGGCAAGATCATGGTCCTGGTCCTGCTGGGCTTCGCCGCCACCGGGTTCGTGATCACCAAGACCCTCTCGGCAGCCGACGCGGCCGTCCACCTCGTGGAAAACCCGCACTGGCCCTGGCGACCCGAACCGGGCGAACACGACACCGGACAGTTGATCGCCGTCACGATGCTCCTGCTCACCCTCCTCGGCGCGGTCTTCCTCCGGGGCTTCCGGGAGGTGATCGGCCTGGCGGTGCTGATCGTCGCCGTCTACCTGACCCTGAACCTGATCATCATCGGCTCGGGGCTGGTGTACCTGGCGGAGCATCCCGAGTTGTGGCGGCTGTGGGTGGACCGCCTGCAGACCGGGGAGTGGTACTTGCCCGAGAACCCCCTGGGGTCACTCGGCACGAGCTGGGGGGCGATGCTGGCCGTGAGCCTGGTCCTGTTCCCGAAGTTGGCCCTGGGTCTGAGCGGGTTCGAAACCGGGGTCGCGGTCGCCGCCCACGTCCGCGGTCACCCGGGCGACGACCCGAAGCGGCCGGCCGGGCGGATCGCCAACACCCGCAAGCTGCTGCTCACGGCGGCGGGGATCATGTCGTTTTATCTGCTCGGCTCCTCGCTGGTGGTCAGCACGCTCATCGAGCCGGGTCAGATCACGCCGGTGACGAGCGAGGGGCGGCTGCCGACCGATGCCCGGGGGGAACCGATCCGGGAGGTCGAGAAGTGGCCGAAGACGCCGGCGGCCGGCCGCGCCCTGGCCTACATCGCCCACGCCGAGGGGCCGGGGCTTCACGACGTCTGTAGCCTCTTCGGCCCGACCTTCGGCACCATCTACGACATCAGCACCATCGTCATCCTGTGGTTCGCCGGGGCCAGTGCCATGGTCGGCCTGCTCAACCTGGTGCCGCAATACCTGCCCCGTTACGGCATGGCCCCCGAGTGGACCCGGGCCGTGCGGCCGCTCGTGCTCCTGTTCACGGCCGTCAACCTGCTCGTGACCTGGATCTTCGAGGCCAACGTCGATGCCCAGGGCGGGGCCTACGCCACCGGCGTACTCGTCCTGATCACCAGTGCCTGCGTGGCGACCGTCATCGACATCTGGCAGAACCGCACCGGCCGCTGGTACCGCCGGCTGTCCTGGCCGTTCGCCCTCATCACCGCCGTCTTCATCTATACGACCGTGGCCAACGAGATCGAGAAAGGTTTTCGCGGCCTGACGATCTCGACCTTCTTCATCCTCACCATCCTCATCACGTCGTTCTGGTCCCGTTGGGTCCGCAGCCGCGAGTTACGCTTCGCCGGCTTCCGCATCCCGGACTTCGAGTCACGACTGATGTGGGACACGATCCGGCACCTGGAACTGACCGTCCTGGTGCCGCACCGCCCCGGCCGCCGCAGCCTCGCCAACAAGGAGGCCCAGATCCGCCGCGAACACCGCATCCCCCGCGACCTGATGATGGTCTTCGTGCAGGTCGAACTCGCCGACGCTAGCGACTTCCTCAACGAGCCGGTCATGCGCATCCGCCAGGAAGAGGGGCGTTATGTCCTCAAGATCACCGGGGCCACGTCCATCTCCCACACCCTCGCGGCCCTGGCCCTGGAAATGGCCAAGGTCGGCCGGCCTCCCGAGATCCACTTCGGCTGGACCGACGAATCGCCGGTCAGCGGCACCCTCGGCTTCCTGCTGTTCGGCGAAGGGAATGTCCCGTGGATGGTTCGCGACCTCATCCGCCGGGCCGAACCGGACGAATCCAAGCGACCGTTGATCATCATCGCCGGCACGGCCTAGGGCTAGCAGACCGGTGAGGCGACGCCGAACCGGCCGACGGCCTAAACTACAGTGCGGGGTACTCGGCAAGTGTAATGCCTTCGCGACCCACGGCGGACAGCGGACGGCAACCCACGCTTCGGCCCTGAGTCAGCCAGGGCGGGCGGCCAAGCGGTCATGGCACACGACGTACTGATCATCGGGGCGGGATTATCGGGCCTGTGCTGTGCCCGGAGCTTGCAGCAAGCCGGGCTTACGGTCCTGGTCCTGGAAGCCTCTGACGGCGTCGGCGGGCGGGTGCGAACCGATACGGTCGAGGGCTTCCGGCTCGATCGTGGCTTTCAGGTCTTCCTCACTTCCTACCCGGAGGCCGCCCGTGTCCTCGACTACCCGGCACTCGACCTTCGCGCCTTCGAGCCAGGGGCCTTGGTCCGCACCGGCGGCCGGTTCCGCCCCCTCACCGACCCGTGGCGACGCCCGCTTCGCGGCATCCGCTCGCTCCTGTCACCGGTCGGGACCCTCGCCGACAAGTGGCGGATCGCCCGGCTCCGCTCCCGGGTGCTGCGGGGGACCGTCGAAGACCAACTGGCCCTTCCCGAGACGACGACGCTCGCCGCCCTGCGGGAGTTCGGCTTCTCCGAGGCGATGATCGGGCAGTTCTTTCGACCGTTCCTGGGCGGGGTCTTTTTGGAACGCGAACTGGAGACTTCCAGCCGCATGTTCCGCTTCGTCTTCCGCATGTTCGCGCGGGGCGAGGCCTGCCTGCCGGCGGAGGGGATGGGGGCGATCCCCCGGCAGTTGGCGAGCCGACTCCCCCCCGGCACGATCCGCCTCGGGGCGCGGGCCGTCGGGGTCGGGCCGGGTCAGGTGAGGCTCGCGTCCGGAGAGGTCCTGGAATCGCGGGCCGTGGTGGTGGCGACCGAGGGGCCGGCCGCGGCCGCGATCCTGGGCGACCTCCCCCCGCCGGCTTTTCAAGGCGTCACCTGTGTCTACTTTGCCGCCGAGCGGTCGCCGGTGAACGAGCCGATCCTGGTGCTCAACGGCGAGGGTGAGGGTCCGGTCAACAACCTGTGCGTGCCAAATGTGGTCGCCCCCAGTTACGCCCCGCCCGGTGCCCATCTGGTGTCGGCGACGGTCCTGGGGAACCCGTCGATCGACGACGCCGAGGTCGTGAGCCGCGTCCGCGAGCAGCTCACCGGTTGGTTCGGCCCGGCGGTGCGGAGTTGGCGGCACCTGCGGACCTATCGCATCCCCTTCGCCCTGCCCCGTCAGGTGCCGCCGGCCCTGGCCGAGATCGAGCGGCCCGTCCGCTGGGCGGAACGGGTCTACGTCTGTGGGGACCACCGCGACACCGCCTCGATCCACGGGGCGATGGTGTCCGGCCGCCGTGCCGCCGAGGCGATCCGGGAGGACCTGCGGTGAATCGAACCCGGTACCACGAGAGCCTGGATCATGAACGGTACATGCGGCGGGCGATCGAGCTGGCGGGCCACGCGCCCGGCTTGCCGTTCGGGGCCGTGATCGTCGACGGTGATTCCGGTCGTATCGTGGCCGAGGGCTGGAACCGTTCCGGCGAGAACCCGACCTGGCATGGCGAGATCGACGCCCTGAACTGCCTGTTTCGGCAAGCCGAGCGGCCGAGCGGGGACCGACTGACCCTTTACACCACCGCCGAGCCGTGCCCCATGTGCATGGCCGCGATCCTCTGGGCGGGGCTGGGAAGTGTCGTCTTCGGAACCTCGATCCGCTTCCTGATCGCGCACG
>Ga0308417_1000158_pt1 | contig 51352 bp, 36 predicted proteins | sample HotsprSampleOS65_FD_203528 | JGI IMG/M metagenome (GOLD analysis project Ga0308417, IMG submission 203528) | Hot spring phototrophic mat microbial communities from Octopus Spring, Yellowstone National Park, Wyoming, United States - 20090730_OS65 ... | reverse complement strand
CTGGAAGGCCGGGCGAAGCGGGAAGGCCAGCTCACCGTCCGCTGGCAGTAACCCCCCGGCCCGACCGCCCCGTTCACCGCCTCACGTTGTTGAGCGTTTCCAGGGCCAGGAGCAGGGCCTGTGTGCCCTTGCGGCCCAGCCCCTGGGCGCGCACGGCCTCGTAGAGCTGCTTGGCCAGAGCCAGGCCCGGCAGGCACAAGTTCATCTTCTCGGCCTCGGCCAGGGCGATGCCCATGTCCTTGATGAAGTGTTCGACGTAGAAGCCCGGCTCGAAGTTACGAGCCAGCAGCCGCTGGCCGTAGATGTCCAGCGACTTGCTGCCGGCCGCCCCGACCGAGACGCTCTTGAGTACCGTCTCCACGTCCAGACCGGCCTTGTAGGCGTAGAGCAGGCCCTCGCACAGGGCGACCATCGTGGACGAGATCAGGATCTGGTTGACCATCTTGGTGTGCTGTCCGGCACCGGGTCCGCCCTGGTGGACGATCGTCTGGCCCATGGCCCGGAAGACGGGTTGCACGGCCGCTACCACCTCCGGGTCGCCGCCGATCATGATCGACAGGGTGGCGTTCCTGGCCCCCAGGTCGCCGCCGGACACCGGGGCGTCGAGCGCCCCGACGCCCTTCGCCTTCGCCGCCTCATAGATCTCCCGGGCCAGCGACGGCTCGCTGGTCGTCATGTCCACCAGGATCATGCCGGGCCGGGCACCGGCCAGGGCACCGTCGGCACCGAGGAAGACTTCCCGCACGTCCCTCGGATAGCCGACGATGGCGAAGACGATATCAGAGTTCTCGGCGACGGCCCGGGGACTGTCGGCGGCGCGGGCCCCCCGCTCCAGCAGGGGTTGGAGTTTGTCCCGACTGCGGTTAAAGACCGTGGCCGAGTAGCCCTGGGACATGACGTGCTGACACATCCAGCGGCCCATGACCCCGGTGCCGATCCAGCCGATCCGGGTCTTGTCGGGGTTGGCGACGAGGAAAGCCATTGCGAAGTCCTCGTGGAGGGACTGGGTAGATTCGGTACGGTGGAACCGCCGGGCCGACCCTCCTCCGCGGCACGGACACGGTGACCGGCGACCGGCGACCCGGTCACGATAACGACGCCGCCCTCTACCGACCACGACCCCGACCCCGACCACGACCACAACACCGACCCGACCACGACCACGACCACGACCACAACATCGACCCCGGACGCAGCACCCGTCGGTTGGCCACGGCCGGCTTCGCCGACCCAGCCCACTCGGCCGGTTAATCCCGCCCATCCGGGCGAACCCCGCCCATCCGAACGAACCCCACCGATCCGGGCAGGCCCCGCCCAAGCGACCGTCCCGCCGGCAACCGCGCAGCCGTGAAGCCGTGACGACCCCTAGACTCGCCGGGACTGTTCGCCATCGCCCAGGGATCGCCGACCGCTCCGGTGTCGTAACACGTCGTTCGGGAGGGCCAGTGGTCGTCCGCCCGGCCGATTGTCCGATGCCGCGGCCCGGGCACTTCCGATGCCAGAGTAGCCGTTCCCAGAACGGCCGATTCCCAACTCGGAAGGGTCTTACCATGCACCGGAAGTCTCGTCGCGTCCTGTTCGCCCTGGTCGGCTGTCTCGCCGTGGCCGGCCCGGCTGCCGCCCAAGCCCCGGCTGCCGCCCAAGCCCCGGCCCCGGCGGCTGTCCCCGCCCCGGCCCCGGCGGCTGTCCCCGCCCCGGCCCCCCAGCCGCTGCCCCCTCTGCCCCCCCTGCCGGTGACCCCCTTGGTCCCGGAGGTGACCCCGGCCACCGCCCGTGAGGAGCTCCGGCCGACCTCGGGCGGTCCCGTCAGCGAGCACGTCACCCCGCCGGTGGCCGCCGGCTTCCGGGCCACCCTCAGTCAGCTCCACGCCCCGATCCCCTACGGACAGTACGGCCCCGGCTACGCCAACGGATGTGGGAGTTGCAAATCGACCACCGGCTTCATCTTCGGGTCGTGCCAGTCGTTCTTCGAGCCGTGCGGCCCGGTCCCCGGACACGGCCTGGGCCTGGGCGCGGGGCGGCTCGGCTGTCGGCCGTGCGGCATCCACCCGTTCGGGCAACCCTACAACAAGGGGATCAACGGCTGCACCTACGACAGCTATGTGAACCACTGAGCCGGAGTTCCTGGGCTGAACCCCGACTCGCGCCAGAAACCCGACTCGCGCGCTCGTCTGACCAGAAGTCCCGGCCCGGGCGTTTCTGGCCCCGGGTCAGCGGGAGCGGTTCCACCACCGGCCGAACTGCTCGAAGAGCCACCAGCGGGGCTTCACCCGCGGGCCGTAGGTCAGTCCGAAGCGCTGCATCGCCGTGTCGGTCACCGCCGAGACGACTTCGCCGGGGTCGTCGCTGACGATCAGGCGGTCCACGTCCTGCGGGTCGATGGTACGCTCGTCGGCCATCTTGCGGAGCAAGTCGAGGAGCGGGGCCCAGTAGTCGGTGCCCATGAGGGCGACGGGGAAGTTCTGGACCTTGCCGGTCTGGATGAGGGTGGCGACCTCGAAGAGTTCGTCGAGGGTGCCGAACCCGCCGGGGCAGACGACGAAGGCGTAGCTGTACTTGACGAGCATGAGCTTGCGGACGAAGAAGTAGTCGAAGTCGATCCAGGAATCGAGGTAGGGGTTGGGCTTCTGTTCCCGGGGCAGGACGATGTTGCAGCCGAGGGACCGGCCGTTCACGTCCTTGGCCCCGCGGTTGGCGGCTTCCATGATGCCGGGTCCGCCGCCGGTCATGACGGTGAAGCCGCTCTGGGCCAGTAACCGCCCCACCTGCCGGGCCATGGCGTAGTAGCGGTGGGTCTCGTCGAAGCGTGCGGAGCCGAAGACGGTGACGCACGGCCCGACGAAGTGGAGTTTGCGGAAGCCGCGGATGATCTCGCGGAAGATGCGCAAGGCACTGCCGAGTTCGCTGCCCCGGGGCTGCGGGCCGAGCAGCAGCCTCTGGTCGGCGGGGGAGGCGGTCCGGTCGGCCTTGGGCCAGGAACCGGATTCGTTGGCGGCGGCGTTATCGGTTACCAAGTCGGCCATGGCTGTTCCGGGACTGTTCCGGGACTGTTCCGGGGCTGTTCCGGGGTGGGCCGATCATCCCCGCGGGATGCCGGCTTCCTTCAGGAGCCGATCGGTCGCCGCATACGCCTCGGCGACCCAGTCGGCGATCTTGTCGGGTTCCGGGGAGTACTCCAGTTCGATACTGATCGCGCCGTCGATCCCCAGGGCGGCGATCTCCTTGAGGTAGGGGACGAAGTCGACGACACCGCGGCCGGGCGGCAGGTCGCCGTGGACCTTGCCGTCGCAGTCGCTGATGTGGACGTGGGTCGCCTTACCCTTGAGCAGGCGGAGTTCCTCGGGCCGGGTGCCGGACAGTTGCAGGTGGCTGATGTCGATGTTGGCCATCACGGCCGGGTGCCCGACCTCGTCGATGAAGCGGACCATGTTGGGTACGGTATTGAGTAACGACAGCTTGAACGGCTCCAGTTCCAGGGCGATCTTCAGGCCCAGGTCGGCGGCAGAGTCGCCCAAGTGCTTCAGGTGCCGGACGCCGGTGGCCCACTGCTCGGCGGGCGGGATCACCTGCCGCTCCCAGATGTATTCGCCCAGGACCAGCAGCAGGTTCCGCGCCCCCAACTCATAACAGAAATCCAGGTACGACTTGCACCGGGAAAGATGGAACCGCTGCACGGACGGGTTGAAGTCGATCAGCCCGACGGCGACGCAGGCCACACTCACGACGGGCAGCCCGGCCGCCTCGCACTCGGTACGGATGAGCTTACGCTCCTTGGCGTCTAAGTCCAACGGGTCGGCGAAGATGTCGATCGAGTCGAAGCCGATGGCCTTCGTCTGACGGATGCCCCAGGCCGTGTCGCGGCCGGCCTGAACCCACGCCGAGTTGATGAGTCCCAGTTTCATGACAGGTCTCCGGGCCGAGGACCGCACACCGAGAACCCGACGGTCGTCGGCGTTCGTCAGGATACGGACCGGGGGCGTCACGGCAGGAAGGGACCGCCCCGAAGGCGACCCCCCGGTTCCTCTCGACAGGCCCGGCCGCGTCCGCTATCGGGCACCATCGGGCGTGATCGGGGCTATCGGGCCTCGCCGAGCCGTCCCAGGAGCCGTCCCATGCCGCGTGTCGTCCCGGCCGTCCCCGCCGTCCCCAGCGTTCCCAGCGTCCCCGCCGTCCCCGCCGTCCCCGCCGTCCCGGTCGTCCCCAGCGTAGTTGTTGTCGTGGCCGTCGCGCTCGTCGCCGGGGCCGGGGGTTGCGCGAGTACCGCGGGGGAGTGGTCGGTCGGCCGGCTCCTCGGCTGGGAGGAGGTGAAGGTGCCCCGGGACATGACCTTGCCGCGGGCGCACCTGGAGATGGCCGAGCGGGTCGAAACCCTCGGTCGGCGGATCCTCGCCCAGAACCCCTTCACCGGCATCGAGCCGATGTTCTACGCGATCGGGGTGCCCGAGCCGGTCCTGTTCCACCGCGGCCCCGAGGAGTTGTTCATCAGCGAGGGTCTGGTGAGGCGGTGCCCGACGGAGGCGGAGTTGGCGGCGGTCCTCTGTGCCGAACTGGGGCAGATGGTGGTCGAGAAGCGGGCGGGCCGCCGGGCCGGCTTCGACCGCGAGACGATCCCCGAGGTCGCCCTGCCGGGTGGTACAATGCTCGGGGGCGGGACCGCCGCCGACCCGGGCCGGGCCGCCGAGCTGGCCTTCCAGGAACGTCGCCGGGACGCCAAACTTCCCGCGGCCGCCGAACCGGCTGATGCGAAGAAAGTCGCCCGCGAACTGCTGACGGGGGCGGGCTTCGACCCGGCCGAACTCGACCGGGTCGAACCGCTGCTGCGACCGTCGGACCGGGGGGCTCTCCTGCGCAAGCAGATGAGCGGCCCGGCCCCGGCCCCGAAGTGGGAGCGCTAGCGGGCCAGCGGCGGACGTCCCCACCGACGCCACCGGCCTCGACGCCAGCCGCGGACGTCCCCACCGACGCCACCGGCGAACGACACAGCGGAGGTGCTTCCATGGTCTTCACGATGCTCAGCCTCCGGCCCGAGGTGCTCGACCGCTTCGCCCTTCCCCGCATGCCCCTGCCGGTCCGCGTCGAGAAGATGCCGGGCATCCTGCTACGGGAGACGGTGAGTACCGAGCAACTGCTGGAAGAGCTACTGCTGTGGCTGCCCGAGAACCCCGGTGAGCGGGAGCGGTATCGGCCGGTGCTCGCCCGTCTCAGCTTCCTGGCCGGGGCAGCGGCCGGCCAGGAGGGCCGCCACGCCGACGCCATCAAGTTCCTGCGGACCAGCCTGGAGGCGATGCCGGACAGCATCGAGGCCCTGCTGTACCTGGGCAACCTGCTGCGGCACACCGGCGAACCGCAGCAGGCCCTGGACGCCTTCGAGCGTGTCCGCCAGCTTCTGAACGGGCGGGCGATCTCGCCCGAACTCTGGCAGGACCTGGCCGAACTCCACACGCAGTTCGGCAACTACCGGCAGGCCCTGGAACTCATCGAGCAGGCGGTGGAGTTGGCCCCCGAGCGGGTGCCGAACGGCCCGAAGCTGGCCGACGAGATCCGCCGCAAGATGGCCGCCGCCGGTTGAGGTCGTCGCACGACCGGATCGACCCCCCGACGACCGCCGGAAGTACCGCCCGGCTCGGGTTCGGCCCCGGCCCCGGGAGCCGACCCTCAACCGGACTGCCATCGACTCACTTCACCTCCGCTTCCTATAATCCCGCATCCCCCCGCTCCCCGTCCTCTCGGAGAACGGCCGTGCTGGACCGCATCGCCTACATCGGGATCACCTTCGACGACGTGCTGTTGGAACCGGCCTACAGCGACGTGGTGCCGCGCGACGTGGACGTGCGGACGCAACTGACCCGCAACGTCCGGATCAACATCCCGATCGTGTCCAGCCCGATGGACACGGTCACGGAGAGCGACCTGGCGATCGCCCTGGCCCAGGAAGGCGGGATCGGCATCATTCACAAGAACCTGAGCATCGCCGCCCAGACCCGCGAGGTCGACAAGGTCAAGCGGAGCGAGAACGGCATCATCACCGACCCGATCACCCTGCCGCCCGACGAGACGGTCGGCCGCGCCCGCCGCATCATGGAGGAGCATCACGTCAGCGGCGTGCCGATCACCGTCGGCCCCGAGAAGTACCTGAAGGGCATCCTGACCCGCCGCGACCTGAAGTTCCTCGACGACAACGAGCAGAAGATCAGCGAGGTGATGACCAGCAAGAACCTGATCACGGCCCCGGAGAACACGACCCTGGAGGTGGCCGAGAAACTGCTGATGCGGAATAAGGTGGAGAAATTGCTCCTGGTGGACGATCAATACAGACTGAAGGGGCTGATCACGATCAAGGACATCGACAAGACGCTGAAGTTCCCGCACGCCTGTAAGGACTCGCGGGGCCGGCTGAAGGTCGGGGCCGCCGTCGGGGTCCACGAGTACGAGCGGGCCGCCTCCCTGATCGAGGCGGGGGTCGATGTGCTGGTGGTGGATGCGGCGCACGGCCACAGCCGCAACGTGATCGAGACGGTCAAGGAGTTGAAGAAGCGGCACTCCATCGACGTGATCGCCGGCAACGTGGCGACCAGCGAGGGGGCACTGGCCCTGGTCGAGGCCGGGGCCGACGGTGTCAAGGTCGGGATCGGGCCGGGCAGCATCTGCACCACACGCATCGTCTCGGGCGTCGGCGTGCCGCAGATGTCGGCGATCCTGAACGTGGCCAAGGGCCTGGCCGGTACCGGCGTGCCGCTGATCGCCGACGGCGGCATCCGTTACTCGGGGGACATCACCAAGGCCCTGGCGGCCGGGGCCTACTCGGTCATGATCGGCGGCCTGTTCGCCGGACTGGAGGAAAGCCCGGGCCAGACGATCCTGTACCGCGGCCGCTCCTTCAAGCAGTACCGCGGCATGGGTTCGCTCGGGGCCATGATCGCCGGGAGCGCCGACCGCTACCAGCACGCCGGCAGCGGCCAGCCGGCCGCCGGCAACGGCAAGCTCGTGCCCGAAGGCGTCGAGGGACGGGTGCCCTACAAGGGACACCTCGCCCCGTTCGTGTACCAACTCGTCGGCGGCCTGCGTGCCGGCATGGGCTACTGCGGCTGCCGCACGCTGGAGGAACTGCGGACCCGCGCCCGCTTCATCCAGGTGACCACGGCCTCGGTCCAGGAGAGCCACCCGCATGACATCTTTATCACTCAAGAAGCACCCAACTACAGCTCGGCGGACGCGAGCGGCGGTGACGCTATCTAGCCTCACCTGGCTCAGCATCGCCGTCCTCACCCCCGAGCCGGCCCCGGCACAGGCCCCGACACCGACGCCGATACCGACCCCGGCACTGATCCCACCCCGCCAGTTCTACCCCCTGCCAGCCAGCGCCGCCCCCCGCCGCCCTCAGCCGGCGGTCCCGGCCCGAACTCCGCTGACGGTCCCGAGCGCTGCGGCCACCGCCGACCGGGCCACCGCCGAGCGGGCCACCGCCAACACCGGTCTGACCCTGTACTTCCGCAAGTCCGCTGATTCGCTCGTCCCGCAAGCGGGCGGTGCCGCACTTCTGGCGAGTGCCGACAACCCCGCCCCCTGGACGAGCGACATCCCGCACCGGCCGATCCCCGAACCGGAACCCGAGTCCCAACCCCGGACACTCGGGCAGCCGGGAGCAATCGAGCCGCCGGTCGCCACGCCCCGGCCGGTCACGGCCCCACAGACCACCCCCGCAGCCCCCTACACGCCGCCCCCGTCGCCGCGGACCGCCACCGGCCCGGTCAGCCCGGTCGGCCCGGTCAGCCCGGTCAACGCGGCCGCCGCAGCGAACGCACAGAAGCCGACCGGCGGTCCAACCCCGCCCCCGCAGCCCAGTGCCGGACCCACCGACACCGAGCGGTATACCCAGGCCCCGCCGGCGGATTACGTCTTCGCGCTTCCCAACGACGCCAACCTGGAAAAGTTGATCCTGGACAGGCTGCGTGAGGAAGAAGCCAGCCGCCCGCCGGACAACGAAGGGAAGCGGCCGAACCCGTTCGACAAGTACCCCAAGGACCTCACCTTCCCCAAGAGTTCGCAGGTCGGCGGCAACATCCCTTACCAGCCGAAGACCGTGACCTATGCCCCGATGCGGGCGGAGTACGCGGCCCTCTACGTGGTTCACCGCCGCTTGCACTTCGAGGACCGCAACTCGGAGCGCTACGGCTGGGACCTCGGCATCGTGCAACCGCTCGTCTCGGCGCTGCTCTTCTACAAGGACGTGCTGGCCTGGCCGCAGAGCCTGGCCTCCGGCTGCGCCTACGGGTTCTGGGACACGAACGCCGGCAAGTGCCTGCCGGGCAGCCCGACCCCCTACATGCTCTACCCGCCGGGGTTGACGATCACAGGCAGCGCGTTCGAGACGGTCGTCATCACCGGGGCGGCGTTCGCCTTCCCGTGATCCCCGTCGGCTGGAGGGGAACGTGACCCCGGTCCCGATCGAACGGAAGCGTGTCACGGAAGCGTGTCACGGAAACGAGTCACGGGAAGCAAGTGACGGGGGCGAGTGACGGACGCGAGTGACGGGGGCGAGCGACGGAGGCGAGTGACGGGGGCGAGTGACGGCCTGTATAGCCTATGAAATTGATAGCATAATGGGTCCGTCGCCCGCCCCCGTGCTGCCGCCTGCCGCCGTGCTGCCGCCTGCCGTGCCGCCCGCTGCCGTGCCACCCGCTGCCGTGCCGCCACCCGCTGCCGTGCCGCCCGCTGCCGCCTCCCCCCCCTGGGTCAGCCCCCGCTCCGCGTATGTTCACATTCCTTTCTGTGCCCACCACTGCGGGTACTGCGACTTCGCCGTCACTGCCGGGCAGGACCAGCTGATCGAACACTACATCGATGCCCTCCTCGCCGAGCTTCAGACCCTCGGGGAACCGTGGCCGGTCGAGACGCTGTTCGTCGGCGGGGGCACACCGACATATCCGGGGCCGGCCCAACTCGAGCGCATTTTGGCGGCCCTGAACCACTGGCTGCCCTGTCCCGGGGGCGAGTTCTCGGTCGAAGCGACGCCCGACAGCCTGACCGACGAGAAGGCCGGCCTCCTGGCCGGGCACGGCGTCACCCGGGTGAGCCTCGGCGTCCAGTCGTTCGACCCCCGGACCCTGGCCGCCCTCGACCGCCGACACACCGCCGACGAGGTCCCGCGTGCCGTCGCGGCCGCCCGCCGACACGGCCTGCACCTGTCTCTCGACCTGATCTTCGCCGCCCCCGGCTCCAGCCTGCGCAGCTGGAACGACGACCTGGACGCCGCACTCGCCCTCGCACCGGACCACGTCTCCTGCTACGGACTGACCTACGAGAAGGGGACGCCGCTGTGGAAGGCCCGCCGCCGCGGCGACGTGGTCCCGGTCGGCGAGGACGACGAACTGGCGATGTTCCAGGCGGCGATCGACCGGCTGACCGCCGCAGGCTTCGACCACTACGAGGTGTCGAACTTCGCCCGGCCCGGCTTCCGCTGCCGCCACAACGAACGCTACTGGGCCAACGAGGCGTACCTCGGCTTCGGGGTCGGGGCCGCCCGCTACGTCGGGGGCCGCCGGGAAGTCAACACCCGCGACACCCGGACCTACATCCGCAAGGTCCTCGCCGGCGAACCGGCCACGTTCCAGAGCGAGACCCTCGCCCCCCGCGACCGCGCCTTCGAGACGGTCGGCACACAACTCCGCCGGAGCTGCGGCATCGACCGCGGCCGGTTCCGGGAACAGACCGGTTTCGTGCTCGACGACCTGCTCGGGGAACGGCTGACGCGGGCGGTCGATCTGGGCCTGCTGGCCGACGACGGGCCGTCGGTCCGGCTCACCCGCCGGGGCCTCTACGTCGCCGACGGCGTGATCACCTTCCTGATGACACGTCCCGAGCAGCCGTCCCGCCCGTTGACGTTGAGGACGAGGGACACGACCGGCTCATGAAACCAAACCGGACGTGAGGCGGGAGAGCCGTTCGGCGCGGGTCGAGGACCCCGCACTCGACCGGGCGACCGGTCACACCCTCAGCAGGACCGCCCCCTCGCCGTTACGCAGCGTGACCGACGTCACGAGCGGACCGAGCGAGCCGTCCGCGTTCAGGACACGATAAGTCGCTCGTAACGGGATCGTAGTAGCCGTGTCGTTGCCGGTCGTGCCGGTCCCCACACCCGGGGTGTACGAGAGCGGCTTGTACAGGACCAGGGCGTTAGAGTAGTCGCGGGCGAACACCTTGAAGGTGAGGGCGGGGTTGGCGGGATCGGAACCGGTGGCCCAGACCCGCAGGCTGCCGGAGGGCGACCCGATGTCGACGGCCGCGGCCGGTACCCAGTGTTCCGTCCAGGAGGACGACGGGTTCCAGCCGCCGAAGAACATCACGAAGGTTCGTTGCGGGTCGTTGAGGAGGTAGTAGTAGGCGAGGGTGGCCAGTTGCGTGCGGGGGTCGGTCGGGGAACCGCCGGCGGGGTGGCTGTCGAGTACGAGATACGGCGCGCCGTCGTTGAGCCGCTGCTGCACGAGGTCGGCCACGTCGCCGACCTGGGACCAGTTCGCCTGCAGGGGTCGCAGCAGGAACTCCTCGAAGGCGGCGGCCGAGGCCGCGGCGACCGGCGTCGCCCAGGTGCCCCCCCCGGCCGTGTTCGCCATCACCCACCGGGGAGCGATCGCCCGGCTGACCGCGGCCAGCAACGTGCCGGAATCGAGGCTGTAGGTGGCGGTCGGCTCCAGTACCGGGGTGCCGGCGAAGGGCAACTTGCCCAGGGCGTTGTCCATGAAGATGCCGTCGGCCAGCGGCTGCGCCGCCAGTAGCCTCAGGTGGTAGTCGGCGGCCCAGTGACGGACGGCCGGACTCGCGGGGTTGGTGACGAACCGCATCTGCCCGTAGTAGGGGTAGAAGAGTCGGCTCTCGTGGACGAAGCGGGCGTCCCGGCCGGGTTGCCGGTTGGCGTACTCGGCGTCGCTCAGGTAGCCGTCCTGGTCCTTGTCGGCCGCGTAGTCGAACGCCGGGATCACGCCGGACTGCGTGCCGTTGGCCCCGACGTAGTCGCGACCGAGGACCGACCTGAGCACCGGTGCCTGGGCCGCCGTTCCCGACGTGGTGCGGAAGCGGACATAGAACAGCCGCGGGCCGTCGCCGACCGAGGCGGCCTGCCAGTCGGGCGGCGGGTCGAAGGTGATCGTGCCGGACTGCCTCAGCCCGTGCGTGCCGTCCTGGTTCAGGGCCAGGGCCCGCCAGGCGGTCGGGTTACCGTTGGCGTCGACGGCACTCGGGTACTCCCAGACGCCGGCCCAGCCCGTCGCCGCGACCCGCGAGAGGTTCACGTTCACCTCGCGGAACCGGTCGGTGTAACCGATGCTCGTCGTCGTCCCCGCGGCCCCGAAGGTCAGGCTGTAGTTACGGCCGCCACGGGCCGCCGCCGTGTGATCGACCGGCACGCCCCCGGGCACCGCCTGGTAGACGCCCCAGAACCAGTTCACCGGTTGTGACGAGGGGCTTGTGCCGCTGAAGGGGGTCGCACGGGTGACGTGGTAGAAGGCGAGTTCCCGCGACACCCCGGCCCGGTCGGCGTACTCCAGCCAGTCGGTGAGCAACTGGCCGTACAGGTTCGACACGTTGCTGTAGATCAGTTGCGGCGTGTCCGGCGCGACCGCCTCGATGGCCGACAAAAACCGCGTGTTCGGCACGACCAGGTCGACCGAGGTCTGCAACAGGTTGCGCTCGAACGCCCCCATCGGGTTGCCGCTGTAAGCGAGTTGGGCGATGCGGATGTGCGAGTACTTCCGCGGGATCGAAGGTACGGGGACCGGCCCCGCGTCGGGGTTGGCGGTGGCGAACTGGTACTCCGCCACCCCGAAGTTGCCCTCGGCGTCGATGGCGCGGACCACCAGCGAGTGCGACCCGTTGGCCAGGGTCGCGGTGTCGAGCGTCCACAGTGCCGGCACGTCGGTCGAGACGAAGCGGAGCACGCCGTTGAGGCGGAACTCGACGCGGATCGGATCCCCCGTCGCATCGGCCCGGAACGTCACCTCACCGGAAAGCGGCCCGGCCGGACGGAGCGGCTCGACGCGGACGAGGGGTCCGGCCCCGGCGGCGGCGGGTCGGGCCTCGAAGTCGTCGAAGGTCACGTTCCCGGAGAATCGGGCCCCCCGGCCGACGCCCGCCATCCCCCCCGCCCTGATCGCCCCGTCCCGCACCTCCAGGGCCACATCGGGAGAGTCCGACCACGCCCCGTCGGGCGTCAACCACTGGGCCGTATCCGTGCGATACACGACAACCCGCAGGCGGTCCCCCTGGGCGGTGAGGCGGACCCGCACCCACTGACCACTCGAGTAGCCCTGCGACCGGACGGAGCCGATCGGCGTCTCGACCCCGTTCACCACGCGCAGCAACTGCACCCCGACTCCCCGCGTCACACTGGCGGCATAATACGTCGGGGCCGGGCCGTTCAAGTTCGCCCCCCGCACGAACAACTGGGCCGGGACCAGGCTGTCGAGGTAGACGGCGACCGAGGCGGTCACATCGGCCGGCAGTCCGGTACTGGCCCAGGCGCGGCTGGCGGTCGACGAACCGCCGCTCGACGTCAAACCCCTCGACGGACTGACCGACCGCCCGGCGGTGACGGCGAAGCCGCCGGGGCTGCCGGCCGTCCAGGTTCGCCAGCCCGGGGGTGTGGAACCGACCGGCACGTGATCGAACGACTCCGTGACGCCCGGGATCGCGGCAGCGACCGGAAAGACCACGAAGTCGTCGAGCCGAACGGAGCCGGAGTACTGGCCGTTCCTTCCCACCCCGACCAACCCGGAGGCCGGCACCAGCGTGGTGGGGGCCGTGATCGCCGCGGCCGGGGTCGACTGCCAGGTGCCCCGCTCGTTCAGGAACTGGCCGGTGTCCGTCCGTACCACGCGGACGACGACCGTGTTGCCGCTCGGCGTCAGCGTCAGCCGTACCCACTGGCCTGAGAGGTAAGAAGAGGGCGGACTGTTGACGACCCCGAGCAGCCGCGACACGCCGTCGCTCACCTCCACGAGTTCGACCCGCAAGCCCCGGGTCACGACCGCCGCGAGGTAACTCGGCGTGCTACTTCCCAGTCGGGAGCCGCGGGCGAACAGGAAGACGGGGACGAGGCTGTCGGCCTGAACGCTGACGCCGACGGCGGTATCGGCCGGCTGCTGCCGGTCGACCCAGGCCAGCGCCACGGTCCGGCTCGTACCACCGCTGACCAGACCGACCGAACCACCGACGCCCTGGTTGGCAGCGGTCACGAAGGCCGCCGAGTTGTCATTGCTCCACCGCGTCCAGTCAGCCGGTAACCCCGGCCCGGCCACACCGTCGAACGTCTCCGTAACCGGACCGCTACTCGGCAACTCCCGGGGTTCCAAAGACTCCACGACCAGGCGTCGCCCGTGACGGTGCTTCATGGTGCTCACTCACGCTTCGCGAAGGCCGACTGAAGCGACATCGGCCGCCAGACCCGGCCCGTGGCAGCGAATCACCGCAAGAGTCAGCGGCGGGAGTGACAGCGCACTGTCACGACCGAAACGACACGCGCGACGGTCAGGACGTGAACGACCCGACGACCGGGACCACAAGCCGACCGGCGACGGTCGTGCCGATCGGGACAGACGAGTCGAACCGAAGGGTCAGTGCGGTGGGTCCGTACCGTACTCCTGATCGGACGGTAAGGGTTGCGGCCGGTCGGCGGGACGAGCGGTTCGTAAGGACCGCCCCTCACTCGCGTTGACAAGCGCTGTAAGGACCGCCCCTCACTCGTGATTCTCGGCTCGCGGAAAATCGTCCCGGGCTTCATGCGGCACGAAGGGACTGTAAGGACCGCTTCCCGTTCCCGGGCCGGGAGACTTTCGCCCGAGCTGAGTCTATCGTTCCGCCCCGAGGCGTTCTCAGGTCCGGCCCGAATCCGGCCGTGGCCCAGCGGTATGTTCTCTTTTCACGGCGACCTTTGAACTAGAGTTTGGAACGGTGGAACACCAGGAAGCACACCGCGTCCACCCCGGAGGATCGCGCCGATGCTAACCGGTCCGCAGCACCAGCACGGCAGCCCAGACGGTTCGCCCCCCCGCAACGGCCCACGACCGATCCCGGAGACGGACGACAACCCGGCGGCCGCGTTTGCGGCTCCTGCGGCGGCCCCCCTGGCAGCCCCTGCGGCGGCCGCGTCTGCGGCCCCTGTGGCGGCCCCCCCGCCGGAGTTGATCATGACCCCGAACGGGACCCATCCCGCTAGCGACCCCTCCCCGTCCCGCCTGGCTTCGGTCGCCCCGTCCGCCGCCAGACCGGCCGGTCCCTCGGCCGCGCCGCGAGTCCCGACCGCAAGCGCGTCCCCGGTCCTTGCCCGGCCACCCGAGCGTCCCCTGAACGAACCAGCCTCCCGGTCGCCTGCCTCTGCGGAACCCGGCTCACCGACCACACAAACCCCGCAACCGGCCCGAACCCCACCCGCCACCCCGAAGTTCGTCGTCCTGCGCGGCCTCCGCATCGGCACCGAGTACCCGATCTACGAAGGGCGGAACACCATCGGGCGGTTCGCCGAGCGGCCCGTCGACATCGACCTGTCCAACCAGGAAACGGTCGAGCAGATCTGGTGCTCGCGACAACACGCGGTCGTGACCTACGACAAGGGCATCGCCGTTCTGGAAGACCTGAACAGCCTCAACGGGACGTGGGTGAACGGTTCCCGGCTACCGCCCGGCCAACGACGGCAACTCCAGGCCAACGACATCGTGCAGATCGGCACGGTGCAGATGAAGTTCGTCCTCAGTTAACGACCAGTCCAACAACGAGGCGATCACTCGCCCCGGCGAACCGAACCGACCCGGCGATCGCCCACCCCCCAGCCGAGCAGCGTCAAGTCCCCCGCCACAAATCCGCCCGCGACCGGAACCATTCCCGGCGGTCGGCAGGCCGCCACGGGACGATACCAGGTCCGTTGCGCCCGCCGCGTGGACGGTGCCGGCAGCCCCGTCACCGGGCCGGCTCGGCGGGTTGGCCCCGGCCGTTTCAGGTCGTAATATCGACGGCAAGTCGCCCGGAAGGTCTCACCACACCGATCAGCATGGCCGATACTCGTTCCCGACTCACCTGGGGCACCCGCTTGCGGTTCCTGATCCGGTTCCTCGGTCTGACCGGGGTCTTGGCCGGGGCCGTCGGGGCCATCCTGTTTGCCAGCGAATTTCCCGACCCGAGCCAGTGGACGGTCGAACACCTGAGAACGACGGCGGAAGGCGGGTACGGCCGGTTCGCCCAGGCGGCCGCCTGGACTTTGATCGTGGGGGTGGCGGCGGTCGCCTCGGCCCTGGGGGTCGAGTTACTGGCGGCCGTGCTGACGGTCGCGGGCCGGCGGACCTCGGCGAACGCCTCGGCCACGTTGGGTACGGCCGCCGCCCTCGCCCTGCTCGTCTTCGTCAACGCCTACTCGTTCACGCACCACGCCCGCTTCGACCTGACCCGCGACCGGCGGTTCACACTGCCCGATGAGCTGGCCGAACGCCTCCGCGGCCTGCGGCCCGAAGTCCCCACCAGCATCATCGTGCTGCAGAAGCACCGGCTTTTCGGCACCCTCTCCGAGGAGCGCGACTCGTTCACCAAGGCAGCCGAGGAGAAGGTGACCGAGAAGGTCAAGGACCTGGTCGACCTGTTCCGTGAGTTCGGCCCGCGGTTCACCGTCGAGGTACTGGACACGGAAGCGTTCGAGTACGACCGGCGGCTGGCCGAGGTCACGCGGGACTCGCCGCGACTGCGGGCGGCGATCGAGGCGGCCCCCGAGAACAGCATCTTCTTCGCCGCCGACGGCCGGGTCCAGAGGCTCGGGTTCAACGAATTCCTGCAACTCGACAGGACGGCCAGCCGCGACGCGAACGGGGGCCGCGGCAACCTGGTGCTGCTGCCGCAGGGCGTGGAGAACTTCGCCCGCCGCGTTCTGGCCGTGCAGGAGCGCCGTCCGAAGGCGGCCGTCTGTGTCGTCCACCCGGTCCTGGGCACCGAGCCGGACGAGGCCCGGGCCACGCTCGGTACCGCCGGGCTGAAAAAGGCCCTCAACGACGCCGGCTACGACGTGATCGACATCGTGCTGAAGGCGAACTGGGAGAGCGAGTCGAAGCCGCTGGTGCCCTCGGCCCTGACCGGGCGGGAAAGCAAGCTCGAGCAACTGGAAGCCGAACTCGACGCCGCCGACGACCGGGCCCGGACGGCCCGCGAGGACCTCGGCATCATCGTCGAGGAGGCGGTCCGACTGGCCCGCACCCTCGGCCGACCGTTCCCCGAGCAGGTGAAATACTACCAGGAACTGTTCCGGGTCGCGGCCCAGGAGCAGTGGCTGGAAGTGCTACTGGCCTACCAGCGGTTCGAGCTGGGCCGACGCGTGAACCCGGACACCGAGCCGGACTTCCGCAAGGCCGTCGCCGACGCCCTGGCCACCCAGCGGAAGCGGGCCGAGGAGGCCGTCGAGAAGACCGCCGAGGAACAGGCGGCGGCCGAGGCCCGGGTCCGGGCCGCCCTGGCCGACGAGCAGGCCACCGAGGACCGCCGCGAGGCCGACGTCAAGGACAAGTTCCGGCGACTGCTCGACGACGTGGACGTGCTGATCGTGCCCCGCATCACCCTGGTGAACGCCACCACCCCCGTGCGGATCGCCGACCCCCGCGTCCACTCCCTGAGCAAGGACCAGGCCGAGGTGATCAAGGAGTTCATGAAGGCCGGCAAGCCGGTCCTGGCCTGCCTCGGTTCGCTCTCCGGTCCGAACGGCTTGACCCCGAACGCCAGCGACGACTTCGAGCGGTTGCTGGCCGAGCGCGGCATCGAGCTGGGCAACGACACGATCATATTCGACGCCGAGGCCCGGGCCTTCGCCGGCCGCGGCGTCCGCTTCGGCGGGGCCGCCGGGGCCGACGTGCCTCCCCTGGTCGTCGGAACTAGCCCCCGCGAGTCCGGGAAACGGCCCAACCCCATCGGCGACGCCTTCCGCCTGACCGGCCGCGTCGTCGATCAGAAGCTCGACCTGCAGTTCCGCGCCTTACGACCGGTCTACCTGTCGCCGGCGGTCGAGCCGCAGCTGGCCTTCGCCGGCGAGTTCGTCTTCACCGCCCGCGAGGCCTGGAACGAGGAGAAGCCGTTCGCCCTGGCCGACCCCGCCGGGAACATCAGCTACCGGCCCCGCTTCGAGCGGACGGCCGGGTCCGACCCCAAGAAAGGTACCCGCGACGAGGAACGGCAAGGCCCGTTCCCGGTCGGGGTGGCGATCGCCGCGGCCCCACCGGCCTACTGGTCCGACCCGGGTCTGCCGGACCCGGCCCGGCTCGCGGCCCTGTTCGCCAGCGGCACCCGCTACGAGCCGCTCGTCGCCGCCGCCCTGGCCGTCGAGGCCACCCGGCCCGCCGGCCGGCCCGGCCGCCTGGTCGTCTTCGGCAGTGGCCACCTCTTCGCCGGAGCCAAACTCGAACCGGCCCAGGAGAAGTTGCTCGTCCACTCCGTCAACTGGCTGACGCAACGCGAAGACCGACTGCCCAAGGCCGAACTGCCGGCCTGGTCGTTCCCACGCGTCGCCCTGTCCGACCGCGACGTCTTCCTCTGGCGGTACGGGGCGACGGTCGGCTTGCCGCTGGTCGTCGTCTACCTCGGACTGGTCACCCTCACGCTCCGCCGCCTCCGCTGACCGAGCGGCGTCGCACGGAAGGTGCGTGAAGTTCACCCCGCCGGGCAGTAGAACAGCGGTACGACGCACCGTCCGCCCCCTGTCCCCGGAGGTTGCCACCATGCTGACGCTCGTCAAGTACTCGGTCGGTATCGGGGATCGGTTCGGCTGCCAGGCGCAGGCCCAGCTACGGGCCTGCCAGCGGGCCGCCGAGTGCGGGGTCGAGGTCATCCCGGTCTGGAACAAGTCGAACTGGGAACACGGCATCACCGGCTCGGAGCCGGCAGCGGTGCGGGCGGCGGCCGACGCCGCCGTGAAGGCCCTCGGCTGGAAGAGGCCCTACCACGTGGACGCCGACCACATCCGCCTGGACACGGTCGATCGCTTCCTGGCCCACTGCGACTTCTTCACCCTCGACGTGGCCGACAGCATCGGCCAGCCGGTCGCCCCGGACAGCGTCGCCGCCTTCACCGCCAAGCACGCCGAACTGATCGGCGAACTGTCCCTGCCCGGCTCCGCGGACGCCCTGTGCATCCCGCGCTCGAGCCTGGAACTGATCGGCCGCAAGTACCTCCGGGCCGTACAGGCCGCCGGCGCGATCTACCGCAAGATCGCGTCCGCCAAGGGCGAGGGGAACTTCATCACGGAAGTCTCGATGGACGAGACCGACGTGCCGCTCTCGCCGCCCGAGTTGCTCCTGGTCCTGGCCGCCCTGGCCGACGAGGGCGTGCCGGTGCAGACGATCGCCCCGAGGTTCACCGGGCGGTTCTACCAGGGCGTGGACTACGTCGGCGACCTGCAGAGGTTCGAGAAGGAGTTCCGCGACGACCTGGCGGTGATCGCCTATGCCGTCAAGCGGTTCCCCCTGCCCCCGAACCTGAAGCTGAGCATCCACTGCGGCAGTGACAAGTTCTCCCTCTACCCGATCATGGCACGGGCGATCCGCGAGGCCGACGCCGGGTTACACCTGAAGACGGCCGGCACCAGTTGGCTCGAGGAGGTGATCGGCCTGGCCGAGAGCGGCGGCGACGGTCTGGCCCTGGCCAAGGAGATCTACGCCCGAGCCGTAACGAGCCGGCACGAACTCTGCGTCGCGTATGCCGCCCGCATCGACATCGACGCCGCCCGCCTGCCGCCCCCGGAGGTGGTGAACGGCTGGACCAGCGAGCAGTTCGTCGCGGCCCTGCGGCACGACCCGAACAACCCCGCCTTCAACCCGTCGATGCGGCAACTGGTCCACGTCGGGTTCCGGGTCGCGGCCGACCTGGGCGACCGCTACCGGGGAATGCTCCGGGCCTGTGAGGAGGTCGTGGCCCGCAACGTGACCACGAACCTCTTCGAGAGGCACCTGAGGCCCCTGTTCCTGTCCTGACGCTGACGCCTGACAGGACCGACGACGGCGGCCGAACGACGGAGTCCGTCCCCGTCGGACCCCGATCCCTCCGTTACCCCCTGACCGGTATTGCGTACTACCATGACCGACCTGTTCGATCTCACGGGTGAGGTGGCCGCCGTGATCGGCGGCACCGGCGTACTCGGTGGGGCGATGGCCGAGGCCCTGGCGGCGGCCGGGGCCCGCGTCGCCGTCATCGGCCGTAACGAGCAGCGCGGCCGCGAGCGGGTCGCTGCCATCGAGAAGGCCGGCGGGACGGCGATCTTCCAAGCGGCCGATGTCATGAGCCGCGACTCCCTCACCGCCGCCCGCGACGCCGTCACCGCCCGACTCGGCCCGGTCACCGTCCTGGTCAACGTGGCCGGCGGCAATAAACCGGAGGGCACCCTTCCGCCGGGCGGCGACTTCTGCAAGATGCCGCTGGACGGCTGGAACGCCGTCTTCGACCTGAACCTCGTCGGCGGCACCTTGCTACCGTCGCAGGTCTTTGGCGAGGCGATGGTGGCGGCCGGCAAGGGCAGCATCATCAACATCGCCTCGCTGGCCAGTATCATTCCCCTGTCGCGCGTGGTGGCGTACTCGGCGTCGAAGGCGGCCGTACTGAACCTGACGCTGTGGCTCGCCCGTGAGTGGGCCGGCAAGGGCGTGCGGGTGAACGCGATCAGCCCCGGCTTCTTCCCCGCCGAGCAGAACCGCCGCATGCTCCTCAAGGAAGACGGGACGTACACGGAGCGCGGCCGGGCGATCATCGACCACACCCCGATGGGCCGCTTCGGCCACCCCGAGGAACTGGCCGGGGCCGTCATCTGGTTGGCCAGCCCGCGGGCCAGCGGCTTCGTCACCGGGCAGAATATCGTGGTGGACGGCGGCTTCTCGTCGGTCACGATCTGACCGCCCGCCGCCACCCCACCGCTCAGGCACCGCCGAGGGCACCGGACATGAACGGTAATTCCACCGCCATCGCGAACCTCTCCACCATCCTGGCCGCCTTCGACCCGGAGTTACCCCTCCAGCGCGCCCGCACGATCCCGAACACCTGGTACACCTCCCCCGAGATCGAGCTACTCGAACGGGAGGCGGTCTTCGCCCGCACCTGGCAAGCGGTCGGGCGTCGCGAACTCGTCGGGCAGCCCGGCCAGTTCGTCACCGCCGACGTGGCCGGCGACCCCGTCCTGGCGGTCCGCGGGGACGACGGCCGGTTGCGAGCGTTCATCAACGTCTGTCGGCACAAGGCCGCCCGCGTCTGCCCCCAGGAACACGGCACCGTCAGCAAGCTCCGCTGCCGCTACCACGGCTGGACCTATGACCTGGCCGGCAACCTCCGCGGCGTGCCGGAATTCGACGGCGTGGAGGAGTTCCGCCGGGAGGACAACGGCCTGCCCCCGGTCGCCGTGGCCGAATGGGGGCCCTACGTCTGGGTCCACCTCCAGCCCCCCACCGAGTCCCTGGAAGAGTTCCTCGGCCCGTTACCCGCCTGGGCCGACTCCTGCCACGCCTTCGACGGCTTCGTCTGGCACTGCCGCCGCAACTACGACCTCGCCTGCAACTGGAAGGTGTACGTCGACAACTACCTGGACGGCGGCTACCACGTGAACACCGTCCACCCCGGCCTGGCCGGCGTGCTGGAATACAAGGAGTACCGCACCACCTGCGCCGGCAACACCGTTCTCCAGAGCAGCCCGCTCAAGCCCGGCGAGGGACCGACCGGCCGTACCCGCGTCGGTACCGAGGCCGCCTACTGGTGGATCTTCCCCAACGTCATGATCAACCGCTACGGCGGCGTTCTCGACGTGAACATCGTCGTCCCCCTGGGGACCGACCGCTGCCGCGTCATCTTCGACCTGTACTTCACCGCCGGCACCTCCGAGGACTTCATCCGCGAGAGCCTCGCCGTCACCGACCAGGTACAGATCGAGGACGTGGGCGTCTGCGAGGAAGTGCAGCGCAACCTGCACGGGCGGAGCTACCAGGTCGGCCGGTTCAGCGTCAAGCGGGAGAACGGCGGCTACTACTTCCACCAGTTACTCGCACGCCGACTGCGGCGGTTCGTAGGCTGAAGCACCGCTACCACGGACGGGAAACCGACCACCGACCTCGAACCACGGCTTGCGTACCACCGACCACGGGCGGCCCCGGCGGGTCGCCCGGTCATTTTTCCGGGGAAACTTCTCGTGCCTAACGCGGCGGCGGAGTTCCGTTCGGGACTGGCATACGGCCTGGTCGCCTACCTGTGTTGGGGACTGGTGCCCCTGTACTTCGCCGCGGTCAAACGGTTCGACGTACCGGCCGGCGAGGTCCTCGCCCACCGCATCACCTGGTCGCTGCCGATCCTGCTCGTCTTGACCGCCGCGGTCGGCGGCTGGGACGACATCCTGCGCGTGCTGCGGAACCGCCGACTCGTCCTGACCCTGCTCCTGTCCGCCGTCCTCCTGGCCACCAACTGGCTGCTGTACATCTACGCCACGCTCACCGACCGCGTCTCGGAGGCGAGCCTGGGCTACTACATGATGCCCCTGGTGAACGCCGCCCTGGCGACCTTCTTCCTGGGGGAACGGCTCCGCCCCGCACACTTCCCCGCACTCGCCCTCGTGGCCACCGGGGTGGCCGTCCCCTTCCTGGCTACCGGCACCTTCACCTGGCTCGCCGTCGCCCTGCCGGTCACCTTCGGCTTCTACGGACTGGTCCGTAAACGGGCCCCGGTCGAGAGCCTCACCGGTCTGACGGTCGAAACCTTCCTCCTGCTGCCGCCCTCACTCGCCTACCTGTGCTACCTCGGGACGGCCGGCACCAACCACCTGGGCGGCGATCCGGTGCTGGACGGGCTGCTCCTCTTCAGCGGCGTGGTCACGGTCGTACCGCTGCTGGCCTTCACGCTCTCCATCCGCCGCCTGCCGTTACTGGCCGTCAGCTTCATCCAGTTCCTGTCCCCGACCGTGCAGATGATCGTGGCCGTGACCGTGCTACACGAGACGCCGACGCCCGACCGACTCACCTCGTTCGCCTGCGTGCTGGCGGCCGTGGCGATCTTCATCGCCGACGCCACGGTCCAGGCGCGGGCCCTTCGCCAGGCCAGACTCTGGGGTGCAACGACTGACGGGTACGGAACCGAGAGGCCTTCACAAACGAACCCCGGGGAACTATCGTCCCCCGGGTCGCGGTTCGGAGCGGAGCGGTCGGCCGTGCCGAGACGGGTCGATCAGTAGCCCTTGCGGTCCTTCTCCTTCTTCTCTTTCTTTTCCTTGCCGAAGCCGCCCTCGCGGAACGGGTTGGGCCGGACCTCGCCGGAGCGGCCCTCCGTGCCACGTTCGTTGGTGGCACTGATCTTGTCACTGCTCGCGGGCGGGGACGACCCCGGGAGGGCGAACCCGCCGCCGCTCGGGGGTCGCCGGCCGCTGGCGACCATCGCCCCGACCCCGGCCTCGTTGATCGCGGCGATCTTCTCGGCCTCGGCTTTAAGGAATTGTCCGCGGAGGATCTCGTCGGCGGTGACCAGACCGTCACCGTTCAGGTCGTACTGCTGGAACTCCGAGATCTCTCGCCCGGCCTTGCGCCACTCGTGCAGGGCGACCTGGCCGTCCTTGTCGGCATCGTAGGAATCGAACCAGTCGGGCAGGCCCTTGGGAAGGTGGCCATAGCGAACGGCCACGGGTTTGGGCTCCTCCTCGCGGCGTTCCCGGCGGTTGTCCGAACCGGTGTTGGCCCAGCCGCCGCCCCAGCCGCCCCAGCCACCGGTATCTCCGCCCCAGCCGCCGCCCCAGCCGCCGCCCCAGCCGCCGCCGAACGGTTGGTCGCGGTTCGAATCCCGACCACCGCCCATCAAGCCGCTAAGGGCCGCCGTGTACTCCGCCAGGGTGATGTAACCGTCCCGGTCGGTATCCATGCGGTCGAAGTTGCCGCGGAGGCGGCCGTCGGCTTCCTCGCGGGAGATGCGTCCGTCCCCGTTTTTGTCCTGTTCGGCGATCCGCCGCTTAGCCATGTCCTCGGGGCTTTCGTTACCGCGGCCGCCGCCGAAGAATCCGCCGCCGCTGCCACTACCGCCGCCGCCACCACCCGGGGGGCCGAAGCCCGGGGGGCCGAAACCCGGGGGGCCGAAACCGCCGCCGCCACCAGGAGGAGTGCTGCCGGGGCCGGGCGTGACGGCCGAGGTTCCCCCGAAGGCGGGCGGACCGCCGGGGGGGCCACCGAAACCGCCGGGGGGGCCACCGAAACCGCCGGTACCGCCCGGCGGGCCGCCCGGACCACCGGCACCACCGGCACGAGCCGCTTCGATCTTCACGGAGTTGCGTGCCGAGAAGGCCAGGAACTCGGCCTTGGTCATGATGCCCGTTTCGGGAAGCATCTCGGTGCCGTACTTCTCGGCCAGTCGGCGGCCCATTTCCCGGCTCCAGGCGGGGACCTTGCTCAGGTCGAGGGTTTCGCCGTTACCCCCCGTCTGCTGCTGCAGGAAGTTCCAGACCATTTCGGGGTCCATGCCGCCGGCCCGGCCGCCGAAGCCGCCACCACCGAAGCCGCCGCCGCCGAAGCCACCGCCGGGTTGACCGAAGCCGCCGAAGCCGCCGCCGCCCTTACCGAAGCCGCCACCGCCTTTTTGCATGAACTGAGCGGGGGAGATCGCGGGGTCGAGGAGGACGACCATTCCCAGCAGGAACGTGAAAGCGACCCATCTCAGGCGACGCATGGCAGGCCCCTTTTCGCGGGCGGGATCGTTAGTTGCATACTAATATCGGGCGGCTCTTCGTGTCACGCCCCTCTGGCGCAAGTCTCATGCCGCTCTCAGAAACCGTGCCGCGGGGTCGGTCGGCGTGACCGGTCGCACGGCCTGGTCGGATTCGCCTGTCAGTTCGGGCCGACTCGGCCGTCATTCCGTTTTGAACCCGGAGAAGGGACCGGGTAAGCTCGGAAGATGCGGTCGGTGCCGACCGCCCCGGAGCCGTCGATGGGAACGCGATGCAGGAACGCGATGCCATGTCCACGCCGACCCGCACCCCGGTACTGCAGCAGTTGCCCGTGTGGGCCTGCCTGTTCGTCTTCGTCCCGACCCTGGCGAGTGCCCAGGAACCGATCCGCTTCGCCCGGACCCCGGACATCGCGCCGGACGGAAAGCAGGTGGCCTTCAGCTACCTGGGGGACATCTGGACGGTGGAGGCGATCGGCGGGGTGGCCCGGCCGGTGACGCTGCACGAGGCCCACGACATCAACCCGGTCTTCAGCCCGGACGGCAAGTGGATCGCGTTCAGCTCCAACCGCCACGGCCAGTACGACGTGTTCGTGATCCCGGCGGTGGGCGGCAAGCCGCGGCGGCTGACCTACGACAGTGCCCCGGACATGGTCACGGGCTGGACGCCGGACGGCAAGCGGGTCGTCTTCTCGTCGCCGCGGTCGACGGCCTACCCGCCGAGCCTGGACAGCTATACGGTGGCCGTGGAGGGCGGGCCGGAGCGGCGACTGCCGCTCTTCGAGGGGAAGGAAGCCCACTTCGGACCGGGCGGCCTGGTGGCGTTCGTGCGGGGGCCGGGGACGTGGTATCGCCGCGGCTACCGCGGTTCGAGCAACGACGACATCTGGATCGGCCGGGCCGACGGCAGCGCCGCGAAGCAACTGACCCGGTTCGACGGCCAGGACGGTTCGCCGATGTGGTCCCCCGACGGGCGGAAGCTCTACTACGTCACCGAGCAGGGCAGCAAGACCGGTTGTGCCAACATCGTCGTCCAGAACCTCGGGCCGGGGTCGGTGCCCGAGGGTCCGATCCGGCGGCTCACGGCCCACGACGACGACACCGTCCGCCGGGCGCGGATCAGCGGCAACGGCGAGTGGATCGTCTACGAGTGCGGGGCCGACCTGTGGGTGGTCGGGACCAAGGTCGGCTCACGGCCGCGGAAACTGGCCATCGAGGTGAACGCCGACGACAAACTGAACACCGAGCGGACCGTCACCTTCAGCCGCGACGCGACCGGCTTCGCCCTCAACCCCGACGAGGACGCCGCCGTCCTGACCGTGCAGGGGGAACTGTTCCTGCTGCCGCTGCCCGACGGGGGCAAGGCGACGCGGCTGACGAACTCGCCGGCCTTCGACCACTCCGCCAGCTTCAGCCCCGACGGTAAGAGCCTCCTCTTTCTGTCCGACCGCTCCGGACAGGAGGACATCTACCGCCTGGAAGCCGACGACCCCGAACACCCGGACCTGAGGAAGGCCCACAAGTTCCAGGTCCGGCGACTGACCGACACGCCCGAGCCCGAACTCGCCCCCCGCTTCAGCCCGGCCGGGGACCGCATCGCCTTCCTCCGCAGCGGCAAGCTCTGGACGATGAAACCGGACGGCACCGAGCAGAAGCCGCTCACCGACGACACCCAGGTCTTCGACTACGACTGGTCACCGGACGGCAAGAGGCTGGTCTACGCCCGGATGGACGGCTCGTTCGCCAGCGAGTTGTTCATCGCCGCGGCCGACGGCAGCAGCCCGCCCCGGAACGTGACCCGCTACGCGACCTACAACGGCGACGTGACCTGGAGCCGCACCGGCGGCAAGATCGGCTTCATCGGCCACCGCCGCGGCGTCTATGCCCCCTTCGTCCTCAGCCTGCAGAAGCCGGGTACTCCCGGCGGGCCTCACGAGATCGACTGGGACGACATCCACCTGCGGGTCGAACGGGCCAGCAGCATGGCCGCCGACTCCGCCGCCATCTCCCCGGACGGCAAGCAGATCGCCTTCCGACACTCGGTCAACGGTGACGACCTGTGGGTCGCCTCCAGCACCGGCAGCAGCGTCACCCGCGTCACCACCTCCGGCCAGTCCCCGCGCAACATCCGCTGGGCCTACAAGACTACCAACCTCGTCTACTTCCTGAGCGGCACCGGCGAACTGAAGTCGATCCGGGTCGGCCCGGGGCTGAGCACCGAGCCGAACAAAGTCCCCTTCCAGGCGAAGATGACAGTCCGCCGCGACGAGGAGTTCGCCGAGATGTTCGTGCAGGCCTGGCGGGCCCTTGCCGACTCCTTCTACGACCCCCACCACCACGGCACCGACTGGAAGGCCGTGCGGACCCGCTACCAGCCGCTCGTCGAACACGTCGCCCTCAAGGAAGACCTGTACGCCCTCATCAGCCTCATGCTCGGCGAGCTGAACGCCTCCCACCTGGGCATCAGCGGCCAGCTCCCGACCCCCGACGAGTGGACCGCCGACCTCGGACTGCTCTTCGACGAGAACTACCCCGGCCCGGGGCTGAAGGTCCTCGAAGTCCTGAAGCGGGGACCGGCCGACAAGCGGGGGCTGAACATCAAACCCGGCGACGTGATCCTGGCCATCGACCGCGTCGAACTCACCGACTCGGTCAACGTCTCGCAACTGCTCAATAACAAGGCCGGCGAGGGCGTGCTGCTGGACGTGACCGGCGACCCGAAGGACCCGAAGTCGAAGCGGCGAATCGAGGTGATCGCCGCCAGCCGCGACCGCATCTCCCAGCTCATGTATGACCGCTGGGTGCGGCTCAACGCCGAGGCCGTGGCCCGGACCAGCGGCGGCCAGGTCGGCTACATCCACATCCCCAGCATGGACGACGCCGGCCTGGAAGCCTTCGTCCGTTCCCTGTACTCCGACCACTTCGACAAACAAGCCCTGGTCATCGACGTCCGCTACAACAGCGGCGGCTTCACCCACGACCAGGTCCTCAACTACCTCGCCGGCAAGGAACACACCTTCTTCCGGCAGCGCGACGGCGGCGAGGGGCTGGTTCTGCGCAACTACGACCGCAAGTGGACCAAGCCGCTCGTGGTCCTGACCAACAACCGCTCCTATTCCGACGCCGAGATCTTCCCCCACGCCTTCCGGGTCCTCGGCCTGGGCAAGATCGTCGGTCAGGCGACCGGCGGCCTGGTGATCGGCACCACCAGCACGCGGCTGATCGACGGCAGTACCTTCCGCATCCCCCGCACCGGCGTGTTCACTAACCAGGGCGTGAACATGGAGAAGCAGGGCGTCGTCCCGGACGTGCCCGTCGAGATCACTCCCGACGACTGGCGGAAGGGGATCGACACGCAACTGCTCAAGGCGGTCGAGGTCGTCCAGGCCGACGTGAAGGAGTGGAAGGCGAGGAAGGCCGGCGATGCCAACCCGACGCCCAAGAGCGTGCCCCCGGCGACCGACCCGCTTCCGTGACCACACGGCAGGCTCACGCCCGCCGCCCGCAACCCCCGACCCGCTTCGCCCGGCCTACTTCGCCGTGAAGGTGCGTTCGACCCGCGTCGTGTTCCCCTGCCGGTCCTTGACGCTTACGGTCAGCCGGCCCCGCTCGACGGTGAGCGGTTTCGCCAGCTTCCACTCGTACACGCCGCCGCCCAGAAACTTGAAGTTCCCGGCCAGGTTCTCGCCCGGCTTCGTACCGTCGATCGGGAAGTCGGCCACGACGGCGAGGCTCGCCAGGTCTAGCCCGGTCCCGTAGTCGTGCAGGCCGATCAGGACGCGGTCGAGCGGCGGGTTGGTCCCGGCCTTCGGAAGCGCGACCGTGAGCGTCGGCCGCTGCTCGTCGAGCATCCAGCCCCGGCCGGTCTTCTGCGGGTTCTTGGGGTCGAAGGTCAGGTCGATCGGGCAGCCGAGGTCGATCCAGCGGACCAGGGTCAGGCGGTCCTCGTCGGTGAGCGGGGCGACCGTGCCGGCCCTCACCGCCTCGGGCGGCGGCATGATGCTGCCGGTGAAGTCGAGGTCGGCCCGGTTGCGGTTCGCGGGCGTGTCCGGCACGGGCTGCCCCTTCAGTTGCAGCGTCTTCGGGTTACCCGGTACGGTCTCGGTCGGGAAGTCGTCGTTGCTCCAGCCGTCGAGCCGTTCCCCGAACACCTTCCAGACGAGCAGGCTGCGGCGGGACTGGAACATGCGGACGTAGCGACTGGCGTTGGCCCCGCGCCAGGCCCCGGTGAGCGGCTTGTGGCCGAACCGGCCGGCGTAGTCCATCGCCAGGCGGTAGTAGGTGCCGGGCACGTCGTCGCAGTCGGGCAGGTTCACGGTCCGGTCGTCGTCGAGGACGAGGTTGCCGGCGGGCTTGCCGTCCTTGGCCGTGTGACACGCGGCACAGCTCCGGTCGAGGATCGGTTTGATGTCGCGGAAGTACTCGACGTTCTTCGGCCCGGTCTGGAAGCGCAGTCCGGTCTCGTCCCGCGCGTCCCACTTCCGCCGGCTCTCGTCGGCGGCCTTGGTGGTCAGCAGCGGCGTCCGCGCGGTCAGGTCGAAGACCTCATAATCGGGCCGGGCGGCGGCGGTGAGCGAGAAGGGGGTCGGCTTCTGGCTGTGGGCGTGGCAGCCGCCACAGTCGTGCCGGACCTCGCCGGGGCGGAGCTGGTGCCAGGTCTGCGACATGTTCAGGACCATGCCGCGGCTGTCGAGCGTCTGGAAGGTGAAGCCCACGTCGGCCGGGATCTTCGCCAGGAAGCTGGTGTCCGGGTTACCGTCGGGGTCGGTAGGCTCCTTCTCGCCGGCGAACTTGCGGAGCGGGATCTCGCCCAGGATGCGGAGGCGTTCGTTGGCGTGACTGCGGAAGGTGCGGCCGGAATCGGGGCCGAGGCGGCGGTCGGTGTGCGGCTCCATCACCAGGATGCGGACGGCGTGGATCTGGTCGTTGGTGTAGCGGCCGGCGTCGGCCCCCTGGTTGGACCAGTTCAGGGAGGCAGCCGGCTCGGCGGTGTTGAACGGGTCGAGGTCCTGGTAGCCGGTCGGGTCGGGGCCGCCGGCGAAGGTTGCCGTCACCGTACCGGGCTTGACCACGCCGTTGGGGTAGCTTTCCCGCTTGTAGAAGCTGGAGGTGCCGACCAGCCCGAACGGTGTGCCGGCCGGCAGGTGCGGCGAGCGTGTCCCGTCGTTGGCCAGGGCAGGCAACCGTCTCGGCTCGTCCACCCCGTGAATCCGCTTGTACGGGACCAAGGCCCGCGGCCACTGCTCGTTGTAGTTCGGGTCGTTCTTGATGAGCAGCATCTGACCGGGCTCGACGACCGGCTGACCGTCCTTGATCAGGTACAGGCCGCCGTCGACGGCCGGCTGGTGGACCGAGTAGCCGCCGTTCACCGGGCCGGGCGACCAGACGCAGAGCAGGTGGTTGTCCGGGGCGGCCGAGGGGTGCGTGACCTTGCCGACCCGCGGGCCTTCGGGCCGGCCGCGGGCAGGTGGCCGTTGTCCGCGCACGGCGTAGTCGGCCGGGCCTTCGTCGGTGCGGGCGAAGAGAGTGAGCGACTCGGCCCCGAACGGCGTGAACGGCAACCGCTGCACGCGGGGGGAACCGTTCTCGAGGCGGCCGTGGATGAGCGGCGGGTTGCGCGGGTCGCCGGTATAGGCGGGGCCGAAGGCCGGCTCGCCGTCCGGCCGGGTCACGGGGAACTTCACGAAGCCGCCCAGCCCGCTACTCGTCTGGTTGTAGTAGATCTCGGCCACGATCGAGCCGTCGGATAGCTGCGTCTGGAAGTGCCAGGCACTGGGGCTGGCCCCGGGCAGGAAGGCACTGGCCAGGGGTGCCCAGTTCGTGCCGTCCGGGTGGATCGCCCACAGGCCCCAGAGCGTGGACGAGCGCAGCCCCTGCGATTCGAGCGAGGAGAACATAACGCGGCCGTCGCGGAGCACGGTCGGGTGTAGGGCCGTGCCCAGGTTCAGGTGCCCGACGCACTCGACGTTGGAGCCGTCGTCGTCCATCACGAACAGTTGCAGGACGTGCGGCAGCCGCTTGGGCGGCTTGAAGGCGTTGCGGTTGCTGGTGAACAGGACGCGGCCGCCGGGCAGCGGGCACGGCCCCGTGTTGAAGACGCCGTAATCGAGGGAGTTCTTGCCCGGCCGGGGCGTGCGGAAGTCGTCGCTCCAGTCGGCGGCCCCGGTGTTCGGTGTGAACTCCTGACGGGTGAGGCGGACGACCTTCCGCGACTTCACGTGGACCTTGTAGATGTCGGCCCCGCCGGCCGGGCCGCGGCCCAGGCCCGCCCCCTTCATGTCGTGGAAGTACGAGTAGTACACCCACTGGCCGTCGAACGACACCACCGGGTCGGTGACCGACCCTTCGCCGCCCTTGACGAGCACTTCCTCGCTGCCGTCCGGGTGCAGCAGCATGAGGTCGGCCCCGGCGTCCATGAACACGGGGTTGGAGATCTCCGGCCAGTTGGTGCCGACCGTGTCCCCCTTCCGCGGGGCCCGGACGTAGACGATGTCGTAGTCGAGCTTCACCGACCTGTCCGAGGTGACCGGCTTGGGCCGGATGTCGATCGTCTCCGGGAACTCCGGCGGTGCCGGCCTCCCCGACGTGACTGACAGCCCGATGAGCGGTACGACCGCGAGGAGGGTCTGACGGGTGAGGCGCATGCGGCTCACGGTGCGAAGTGCGGGGAACGAGTGACGAAACGAGCCGGAAGCGTCAGCGACGGCCCTCACTTGAGGGCGACGGCGGCCCGCACGAGCCGGAAGCGTCAGCGACGGCGGCGACGGCCCGCACGAGCCGGAAGCGTCAACGACGGCGGCGACGGCCCGCACGAGCCGGAAGCGTCAGCGACGGCTCTCACTTGAGGGCGGCGGCGGCGGCCTCGGCGATCTCCTTGGCCTTCTCGGCGGCCGACTTGGTGTCCTTGAAGGCGAAGTTCTTGCTGATCGCGCCGCCCTTCTTGTACACCAGGACGGTGACGGCGGCCTCCTTGTTCAGGTTGTACTTGGACGGGCCGTCCCTGTCCTCGGCGATGGTCAGCGGGGTGGTCAGCTTGTGCGTCTCCTGGATCTTGTCGAAGTCGGCGGCCTCGACGCCACCGATCCCCACCACCACGGTGCCCAGGTCCTTGTTGTTCTTCTGCACCTCATCGACGGCCTTGACGAGGGAGACGAGGTTGTCGTCGGCCTTCTGGGTGAAGATCAGGACGACGGCCGGCTTGGCCTCGGCCCCGAACTTGCAGACGTAGCACAGCGACTTGCCCTTCTCTTCGCCGGTGATCGCCTTCACATAGAAGGCCCCGCCGATCTTGGTGTCCGGGCCGGACTTGATCTCGTCGGCCCGCACGGCGGACACCGCCCAAGCCAGAGCCACCACCGTCAGAACTCGCAACGCACGCATGGGATTCCTCCGTTTCTACCGCTCCCGAACCCGTTCCGGGAGGGCGGCGTGAAGCCCGCAAGTGAGGGGGCGATGACCGGTGGTCGGTTCGTCAGGTCTGACACGCGCGAACCGGTCGAGACTCGGAACGGACGAGCCGACCCCGGCACCAGACAGACGCCCGGCCGGGTCGAACTATTCGATCCGAACCGACCCGAGGACCGGGTCCGGCCCCCCCGCACGGGCCGGAGGTTGGGATATGCCCCCTGGTCGAGGCGGTCAACGATTTTCCCGCCGACGGACGCCGGCACCGGTCGGTATCATGGTCCCGCGCCGCATCATGGTCCCGCGCCGCGGCGGCCGACTCTGTCGCGGGTCGTTCGGAGGTGGCGATGGTCGGTTCGCTCGCGGGTCGCAACGCGGTCGTGACCGGTGCGTCGAGCGGGATCGGTCGGGAACTGGCGCGCCGCCTCGCCGCCGGGGGTACGCGGGTCGGACTCGTCGCCCGCCGGGCCGCGGAACTGCACGAACTCCGCGAGCAGATCGCCGCCCGGGGGGGCACGGCGGTCGTCGCCGTGGCCGACGTGGCCGACCGGACCCAGGCCGAACTCGCCGTCGCCTCGATCCGTTCGCAACTCGGCCCGATCGACCTGGTGATCGCCAACGCCGGGATCGGCCGCAGTACCGAAGTGGACCCGCCGAACGTCACCGAGATCGAGGACACGATCCGCGTCAACCTGCTCGGTGTCATCTACACCCTCTCGGCCGCACTCCCCGAGATGCTCGCCCGCAAGAGCGGGCATCTGGTCGCCATCTCCAGCCTCGCCGCCTACCGCGGCCTTCCGGGGAAATCGGCGTATTGTGCCAGCAAGGCGGCCGTGAACGTCTTCCTCGACGGACTCCGCGTGCAACTCCGCGGCACCGGCGTGCGGGTGACGACCGTCTGTCCCGGCTTCGTCCGGACGGCGATGACGGCCGGCTTCGATTTCCCCCTGCCGCAACTGATGGAGGTGGAAGAGGCGGCGGCCCGCATCCTGGCGGCGATCGAGCGGGGCACGAAGGTCTATAACTTCCCGCTCGGGTTGCACCTGCTCGTGAGGCTGAGCCGCTGGTTGCCCGACTGGCTGCTCCAGCGGCTGGTCGGCGAACCGACCGGGCGGAGGGGCGACCGGCACCGGCGGGACAAGACCGCTCGGCCGGGCGGCGTCACTCCGCCCTGAGCCGGATCGCCTCGGCCGGGCAGACGAGTTGGCACACCGAGCAGGCCACGCAGTCGAGCGGCCGGGGCAGCCACGGCAACCGCGGCCGCTGACCGGTCAGGGCCAGGCACGCGGTCGGGCACACCGCTACACAGTCACCGCAGCCGGTGCAACGGGTCGCGTCAAGAACGGGCAGTTCCCCGACGGCTGTCACGGCTCGAAGTCCTCCTCGGCCAGGTCGATCACCTCGCCGCTCGCTCCGGGTCGCGGCTCGTCGCCTCGCCGCTCCTCGCCTCGTACTCGTAGCCCGTCGCCTCGCGGCTCGTCGTCCCGTTGCCCGTCGCCGGTCAGGCGGCGGATCGTGGCCGTCATCAGGCCACTGACCACGTCCTCCAGCACGACCCTGGTGAGCGGCGGGAACAGCACGTACCGCGCCCCGAGGTCGAGCAGGGCGGCGGTCCAGGCGGCCCGCTCGGCGTCAGGGAGTTTGGAATCGGCCACGGCCACCACCGGCACGGCCGGCACGCGGCGGTGGACCTCCGGGATGAGGGCGAGCGGCGCGGGTCGGTCCTCGGCCGGCTCGAACTGCACCAGCAGCACTACCGGGCACCGCCCCTGGAGCAGTGACAATACGGCGTCACTCGACCGGGTGGACTTCACCAGCCAGCGGTTCTCGGCGGCCAACTCCCGGAGTTGCTTCGCCAGCCAGCCGTCGGCTTCGAGAACGACGATGCGCGGCGACTTCACGGCCCGGTCCCCCCTGTGCCCACGCCGCCCGACCCCGCCCCGCCCGACCCCGCCCCGCCCGACCCCGGGCCAGCCGGCCTGGCACTTCCCGACCCGTCGAGCCGCAGGGCTTCGAGCCGCCGCGCCAGCCGCGTTCGCAACACGCCCAACAACTCGGCGGCCTTCGTCTGGTGGCCGACGGTCTTCCGCAGCGCCAGGGCGATCAGCCGCTTCTCGACCGCTTCCAGGATCGGGTCCAGGGCCAGGGAGCGGGGCGGCGGAGGCGGGGGCGGGGGCACCGACCCGGCCCGGAGCCGGAATTCGCGGGGGAAGTGCTCGGGCGTGACCGGCCCTTGGCCCGCGGCGGCGACCGCCTCCGCCAGCACATCGGCCAGTTCCCGCAGGTTCCCGTCCCACGGCTGGAGGTGGAGCAACTCGAGCGTCCGGGGGTCGATCACCGCGGCGGGGGCGAAGTGGGCCACCAGCCGGGGCAGGTCGGCCAGGCGGTCGCGCAGCGGCGGTACCGCGAGTTCGAGGACCGACAGGGCGGTGTGGAACAGGGGAACGAGTCGGCCGGCGGCGACGGCGTCACGGGCCGGACGGGCCGAGCCACAGATCAGCCGGGGACGTGCCGGGCTTTCGGCGACGAACACCGAGGCGATCCGCTGCTGCAGGTCACGGGGCAGGGCGGCAGGTTCCTTCAGGTACACCGTCCCGACGTGGCCCGACTCGAGCACCCCGCCGTGGCCGGAGAACAGGCTCTCGATCAGGTACGGCTGCAGGCCGGCACAATCGACGCCGACGAAGGCCCGGTCGCGGCGTGGCCCGGCGTGGTGGATGACGCGGGCGGCGGTTTCCTTGCCCGAGCCGGGTTCACCCCACAGCCACACCGGGGCGGAAGCGGTGGCGGCGTGGCGGAGTTGGCTCAGCAGGCGTTGCGTGGGCGGGGCCGGACCGGCGAACAGGTCGAGGGTGAAGTGGAGGGCGTGGCGGTCGCGGAGGGCGGCGAGGTCCGGCGGCAGCTTCCGCACCGCGGCCGGGGCCGGCTCCCCCACCACACTGACGAAGCCGACCACACCGAGCGGGCCGTTCTCCCCGGCCAGGGGCACGAACGTCACGTCCCACCACGGCGGGCCGCCCCGGGCGGTCGGCGGCAGGCGACGGGCCCGGTCGGGCCGACCGGCCTCGGCCTCGGGGGTGGGGGCCAGGGCCGCACCCAACGCCGAGCCGTGCCGACGCGAGGAACACACCAGGCCCAGGCAGTCGGCCAGCTTCGCCCCGGTCAGCTTCTCCCAGGCCGCGTTGGCGTACCGCAGCCGCCGACCCTTCCCCAGCACATACACCGGGGTGCAGGACTGCTGGAAGAACGCCCGCCAGGGGAACGAACCCGACCCACGGGGGCGGCCCTTGCGGTTCGGCGGCGGGGTGTCGGACATCGCGCCACCTCGGCAGCACCTCGGCCACAACTCGGCCGTAGCACGACCACAGCACGACCACAACTCTTTAGCCGGTCGGCTACAACCCGGCAGCTACTCGGCCACGGTACGACCACAACTCGATAGCCGGTCGGCCCCAACTCAGAGCAGGTCGGCCACGGCCCGGGGCCAAGCTAGTTCCCCTTGAGCCATTCCTTGCGCACGCTACGGACGTTGTTCTGCACCACCGGCGGCAGTTTGGAGCGAAGGAGGTTGGCCCCGTCGAACCAGCCGGTCGGCTCGGTGAAGATGACGTGTTGCTCGCAGAAGAGGGCCCCCTGCGGCTCGGCCAGCCGCGTGATCTTCAGGTACAGGGCGGCACCGCCCCACGGCTGGGGGGGACCGGCCTTGACCACCCCGCCCTCCTTGGAGAGCGGCTGCCACTGGTTGGGAAATTCGGCGTCGGCGGCGAAGCGGGGGTCGATCTCGGCGGCGACCACGACCGATTCGGCGGTCCGGCTCCAGACGGCCCGGCCGGTGGCCCGCACACGGACCTTGTCGAGGAAGTCGAACTCCACGACCCCATAACCTTCCTGCTTGCCGGGGGCCGGGATCTTCCGCCTGGCCAGGTCGTCGGTGGTGAGGGCGGCCACCTTGCCGCCGTCCCGGCCGTGGCCGGCGATCCGCTCCAGGAACTTCTCGTCCTCCAGGCGACCCATCTCGCCGTGGACCACGAACCACACGTCGACGCCGCGGGCGGGGGCCTGCGGGTCCGAGGGGGTCACGTCACGCAGCTTGAGCAGGTGCGGGGCCACGACCGACTTGCGGGTGAACTCGGCGAGGCTGTAGTCGGGGCCCAGCAGGGTGGTGAGGGCGGCCTTCTGGGCGGCGGCGTCCAGCCCGTCCGGCAGCGTCGGGGCGGGGAACTTGGCCCTTCGGTCCGGCCCGACGAGCAGACCGGAGGTGAGCAAGGAGCGGTAGAGGGGGTTCTGCTCGTCGTGGCTGCCGGCGGCCGGTTGCCCGGCGGCGAACACGAGAAGGAGGGTCAACATGGTAGGGTGATCCGGGGAACGCCTGACCGGGTCGGGAACGGGTCAGCCGCCGGGCGACGGCGGGCGCGGGTCAACGAGAACGAGAACGGCCTGCGAACGGGTGGTTCGCAGGCCGTGGGGCCAGCTGGGGATCATGGATTCGAACCATGACTAACTGATCCAGAGTCAGTCGTGCTACCGTTACACCAATCCCCATCCCGGGCTAGGAAGTGGCTCGCCTCGATCTGTAATACTAGCAGGTCGGCCAGGGCTTGTCTAGGCGGTCCTTGTCCCGGCGGTCGTGGCAGGGCCGGGTGGGCCGTCGGCCGTCCTGCCGTCGTAAGTAATCGCTGTCGTAACCGACGTCGTAATCACTTCAGATGGTCGTGTCCCCGCTGGACCGGGAGTCGTCGGTCACCCGGGCGAGCAGCCAGGCGACCAGGATGACGAAGCCGACGGCCCCGATGATGATGAGGATGCCGAACTCGGGGCTTCCGGCCCGCTGTGGTTGCCCGACGACCTCTTCGGCGCGGGAGGTGGCGGGGGAGCGACCCGTGGCGGCGGCCGGGCTTGCCGGGGTCGTGCGGGAGGCGGTGTCCGCCGCCCCGAGCATCGGGCCGACCACCGCCACCACGAGGCTGGTGAGCCAAACGCGCAGTCCGTTCATCAGGTCGGTCATCGGGCGCCCTCCCGGTTAAAGAGGAGTTAGAGCCGGGAACCCTGTCCGCTCTGACACTCTCTGACACTCGCTCCTGACATATTGTTCGCGCCGAAGGCGTGGGGATGAAGTGCAAACCGGGAAATCGGCGCGGGGCGACGCCGCCGTACCGCCGGGGGGGCAGCGCTGCTGCATGCCGCCGCGTACACGGCCGCCGTCGGAGGCACCCCCGCCGGGATCACCGCCGCTGCGAGTGGCGGGCTTCTTGTGACGCGCCGGGCAGCGGGGTTCCCGTACCGCCGGCAGCGTAAGGCGGTCACATCGCCTTGCGGGCGGCGGCGACGAGTTCCTGACAGTAGCCTTCCAGGTCGCGGTCGCCGGTTTCCCGGGCCTTGGCCAGTCCCCTCTCGGCGAAGTTGAGGGCCTTGGCCCCGTTCTTGAGACGGAGCATTTCCTCGGCGGCGGTGGTGTAGAAGCGGCCCTCGTCGGGGTAGCGGGCGATGATGGCCTCGAAGGCCCCCACGGCCCGCTCGGTGTCTTTCATCTTGACGTACAGTTGGGCCTTCTTGAGGCCGTAGTCGATGCTGCGGGCCCCGCCGTTGTATTCGGCGTCGTACTTCTCGCCCTGTTCGGCCAGTTCGATGGCCCGGGGGAATTCGCCGGCGGCGCTGGCCCCGGTGATGGCCGCCGCGTAGAGCGTGTAGCGGTCGGGGGTGGCGGGGTCGAACGGCTTGAGCACGCCGGCCTGGGCGAAGGCCACGGCCAGGTCGCGGGCGTCGAGCTTGAGGGCCGCCCGCATCGCCTGGTCGAGTTCGCCGACGGTGAGGCTGGAGACGTCGAGGGCGGCCAGTTCGCTGGCGTTCATGGCCGAGAAGTCGCGCTTCTTGGGTGCCTCGGGCGGGCCGCCCGCGGCCGGGGCGGCGGCGGTCGTCGGGGAAGCGGCGGCCGCCGGTTCGGGCGGCACACTCACCCGGGGCGGCTCGGCGCGGACGTACTCCAGGCCGAGCTTGTGCCGCAGCGCGTCGAAGGAGTAGGACTCGATCGGCACGAGTTGTTGGCCGATCTGCTTGCGGGGCAGGACGGCCTTGTAGCACTCCTCGACGAACTTCACGACCCCGAAGAGCCGCTTGCGCAGCCGGGAACTGCCGACCGCGTCGAGCGGGGTGTTGCCGGCCAGGGACTTCAGCGGCCGATGGATCCAGACGTTCTCGAAGAAGTCGCGGGCGTGGTCGCGGAGCTTGGCCTCGGCCAGGAGCAGGTCGGTCGTCTGCACCGGCTGGGCGAGGGCCTCGAGGGCCACGTCCCCGAGGCTGATGGCCCGGGTCGTCTCCTGCGGGGCCTCGACGGCCAGTTGCAGCGTGCCGCGGAGGTCGTCGGCCACCCGGGCGACCGACTCCCGGTTGGGGTGGGACAGGACGATGACGCCGTTGGCGATGACGAACTTGGCCGCCACCCGCGCCAGCGTGGTACCGCCCACGGCCAGGATCGACCCCAGTTCCTCGACGATCAGCCCCATCATGACGCCGGCCTCGGGGCTGACCCGCAGGCCGCGGATCTTGCCCGCCTGGCTCCAGGTCTGGAGCATCGTCTGGACGGCCCCCGGGTCGCGGATCGGCATCACGAAGCCGTGGGAGAGGTAGTCGGCGTCGGCCTCCATGCCCTGGCCGCAGCGGAGCACCTCGACGAGGGCCCCGGCCTCCTCGGCACGGTAGTCGTCGGTCTCCAGGTCGATCGACCTCAGGAGGGCGTCGACGGCCTTGGGCTGCTCCCCGGTCCAGGCCAGGACCAACCCCAGGTTGAACCAGGCGGCCGGGTCGTCGGGGGTCAGGGTCGTCAGCTTCTCGAAGGCCTTGCGGGCGTCACCGAAGCGGCCGGTGGCGGCGTCGGCGGCGACCGGCTTGGCCGTGGGACGGAACGTGTACTTCTTGCGGGCCGGCCCCGGCAGCGGGCTGTGTTCGCCGAACTCGGCCTCGAACTGGCCGCGGAGCTCCGGGTCGGCCGGCAGGTAGTGGACGACCCGCTCCAGGGCCGCCCGGGCCGCCACCGGACGGTTCAGCATCGTCTCGTGCTGGTAGATGCGGATGTACACGTTGGCCAGGGCGTCGTGCGCCTCGGGGTCGTAACCCTCGGCGGCGCGGCGGTAGAGCAACAAGGCCCCGATCAGTTCCCCTTCGTTCTCGCGGAACTGGCCCCGCAGGAAGTGGGCCATGCCGAAGTCCGGGTTCAGCCGCAGCGCCTCGGAGAGGGCGGCCTCGGCTTCCTCGACGGCCTTGTGACGGGTCGCCTCGTCCCGGCTGGCCATGCCCGAGTTGTACAGGAACTGGGCATAGTACCCCCAGACCGGCGGCTTGTCGGCATACTTCCGGGTCAGTTCACGGATCGTCGCCAGGGCCGCCTCGTGCTGGTTGCGTTGCTCCAACTCGAAGGCCTTTTCCACCTCCGGGTAGTATGGGGCGCAGCACCACTTGAACTTCTTGCCGCTCCCACACGGGCACGAGGCATACGGGTCGATCGACATTGTGCGGAACCTTCCGGTGCAGGGGAGGCTACCAGACGAAGGCGGGCGGGCGGGAGACCCGGGGTCAGACCCGGCAGGGGGCCAGACCCGGCAGGGGGCCAGACCCGGCACGGGGAAGGTCCGGGGTCGCGGCTGCGGGAGGGTCGGGGCCATCCGGCGTGACCGCCACGACCGACCCGAGCCTCGGACTCGAATCACCCCGGCTCACCGCCGCTGCGCCGCTGCAACTCAAGATAGTGGTCAAGATAGTGGGTCGGCCCGGACCTGAAAACGGCAACGGACGAGTTTGACAGCACCGAAAGCCGTCCTAACTTTGCTTAGCCGGAAAACTCGCCGGGGACGGTACGGAACGCGACAGGTCTTGCTGCTGCGGCTTCCCGGACCGGCCGGCCGGCTACCCCCCCAGACCACCCCGACATCGCGACAAAGGATGACCTCGTTATGGTGACCAGCGACCTCGGCGCGTGCGAGTGGTTCGTATGGGATCTCCGCCGCAGCGGGCTGATCGACCGTGGCCAACTCGATACGATCGTCGGCGAGTTCTTGAAGCGGAACCCGCGGGCGGAAGCCCCGGCACTGGCCGAGTACCTGGTCAACCAGGGCACCCTGACCGCCTTCCAGGCCGAGCGGGTACTCAACGGCAAGACCCAGGGCCTGGTCCTGGGGCCGTACGTGCTGCTCGACGTCATCGGCTCCGGGAGCATGGGGCAGGTCTACAAGGCCAGCTCCAAGAACGATACCAACCTCTACGCCGTTAAGGTCTTGCCGCGACGGAGCATGTGGAACGTGCGGCTGGCCCGCCGGCAGGTCCGCACCTTCGGCACCTTCGCCCACCCGGCCGTCGTCCCGTTCGTGGACGTCGGCACGGCCGGCGGCCTGCACTACCTGGTCTGGCCGCTCGCCGAGGGGGTCTCCTTGGAAAACCTGGTGCAGCAGCACGGTAAGCTGCCCCCGAACCAGGCCGCCCTCTACGCCCTCCAGGTCGCCCAGGGGCTGACCGAGGCCCACAAGAACAACCTCTTCCACGGCCTGGTGAAGCCGTCCAACATCCTGATCGGCCCTGATAACCAGGCCCGTATCCTGGACTTCGGGATCGGCTCGCTGCTGGTCGAGAACGAGGGCGAGAGCCTCGTCGACACGATGTCGACGGCCAACACGCTCACCAGCGGGCTGGATTGCGCCAGCCCCGAGAGCATCATGGAGCCGACGAACCGCACCCCGGCCGGGGACCAGTACAGCCTCGGCTGCGTGCTGTACTACTGCCTCACCGGCCGCGTCCCCTTCCCCGAAGGAAGTGCCGTCGAGAAGATGATGGCCCACCAGTCCAAGGAGCCGCTGCCGATCCGCGAACTGGCCCCGGACGTGCCCGAGGGGCTGGTGGCCGTCGTCCGCAAGCTCATGGCCAAGAACCCCGAGCAGCGGTACACCGGCTGCGACGAGGTGGTCGAAGCCCTCGAGCCGTTCCTGGGCGAACTGAGTGCCATGCCGGGCGGCCTGCCGGCCCCGACGGGCAGCGGCCCCCGTCCCGGTTCGAGTGGAGCGCTGCCGGGGCTGGGCAGCCGGCCCGCACCGAGGTTACCCGGACAGGTCCCGGCCTCACCTGCCACGACCCCGGCCCCGAGTGCCGACAGTCGGTTGAACCCGACGTCGGTCGGCGCGGCCGCCCGCCCGACCCCCCCGATGCCGACCCGTCCGCCGGTGGCCCCGCCGCGGTCCCCCGTCCCTGGTGCCGTCATGCCGACCCGGGCGTCCCTGAACACGCCGAACCCGCCGCCGGCCGCCGAGTACGAGCCGCAACCGGCCCCCGCCGCGATGCCGCCCCACCGCGCCGAGGCCGGACCGCGTGTACCTGCCTACCCCACCCGGGCCACGACCTCGCAACCGACCGGCCGCGTTCCCGTGACGGCCCCCGTGGCCGCCGCCCCGCAAGCGGACGCGGAACCCGCCAACCCCGAAGCCCCCTGGGCCGACGAAGAGACCGCCGGCGATGCCTCGCGGGGCAGCAACTTCGGACCCCTGGGCCTCGTCTGTGTCGCCCTCATCCTCATGATCACCGTCTACCTCGGGGCGACGATGCTGATGCGGCAGTGACCCCTACCCCTGCCGGTCCCGACGCGGCCGCGGCCGACACTCGGCCCTAGCCGGCTGCACGGGTAGCCGACGCGTCGGGCACGACCGGACCGCTCACCCCGGCACGTCGTGCGCCGGGCGCGACCGGACCGCTCACCCCGGCAGCCGGACCGCCTCTGGCTCGGGACACGTCGCCAGACCTGTCGGCGCGAGGAACAGCGACCCGGCGTTGGGGCACCGGACCCGCAGGTCGGGGGGCATCCCTTCCGTCGCCGTCGTGAGCAGCAACTCCACTCCGCCTTCCCCCTCGACCAGAAGCGGGCAGGTCACACGCGGGGAACCCGGCGTCGTCCACTCGTCGAGGGGCTGACCCGTGGCCAGGTCGAAGCGGACGGCCCTGCCGGCCTCGGCATACCCGGGGTTGTAAAAGGCGACGATCACGCTGCCGTCGCCGCAGTCGCACATCCCGTCGGGCAGGCCGGTCTGTGCCGAGGTATCGACCGCGACGCCCTCGGGTGTGGCCGTCCGGGCCACGACGTCGAGCCGATAACGGACCACCCGGCGGGTCGGGGTGTCGATGTCGAACAGCAGCCACGAGCCGTTGTCCCGGCGGATCACCTTACCGTTGGAGCAGAGCTGCCGTTCCGCCAGGACCGACACCCGGTTGTCATCGACCGTGTACAGGTACAGGGCCGCTACCGGGTCCTGGAAGCGTGTGTCCTTGGTGCCGAAGACGACGGCCCGGCCACCGGGCACGACCTCGGCATCGTTGATGATCGTCCGCGGGTGGGCGTCCGGCAGCCGGACGAGCGGTTCGCCCCAGCGTCCGGTGGAGAGGTCCAGGACCCGCAACTCCTGATCGAGGCCGACCAAGGCCCGGTCGCCGCCGGCCACGGGAAGCAAGAAGCCCGGACGGGCGGGGCACGGCAGCGCGAACGTCAGGTCCGGCCGGCCGAGCGACCGACCGTGGACGCTCCCCGTCGTCGCGTTCGGGCCGTCCTGAATGTTCACCCAGACCAGCCAGGGCCGACCCGAAATCAGCAGTCGGCGGGGCCCTTCGGGCAGGTAGCCGTACTCCTCACGCGGCGGCGCTTGAAAGACTCGGGCGGCAGTCGTAGGCATCGTGGTTCCCCCGTGGCGACGTCCGTAAAGTAACCGGATCGGCGGCGACGCACCAGCCGGCCGGGCTGGTGGGGCCGAACAGACCGGTGGGGCCGAACGGACTGGACGGGCTGGACGGGCCGGACGGACCGGACGACCGACGATGTCAGGGGAGCAGTCATGTTAGCGGGCAAGTCGGCACTGGTGACGGGCAGCAGCCAGGGTATCGGCTTGGGGGTCGCCCAGGCGTTCGCGGCGAGCGGGGCGAAGGTCGTCGTCACCAGCGAAAAACCACTGGCCAAGTGCCCCGAGGTCCAGCGGTTGCTCAGCGACTACGAACAGACCCGCTACATCCAGGCCGACCTGTTGCAGGACGGCGAGCCGGAACGGCTGGTGGCCGAGGCCTGGGCCGCCTTCGGGGGCCTCGACGTGCTGGTCAACAACCTCGGCACCTACAAGGAACCGTCCCTCACCGAACTCACCCGCGACCACTTCGACTTCGTGTTCCGGCTGAACGTGTGGGTGCCGATCGCCGTCACCCGGGAGGTGGTCCGGCGGGCGCAAGCGGCGAGGCGGGGCGGCCGCATCCTGTTCAGCTCGTCCCTGAACGCGACACGCTCCGAACCGTTGCACACCCTGTACGACGCCAGCAAAGGGGCGGTCAATGCCCTGTGCCGGCAATTGGCCGTGGAACTCGCCCCGCACGGGTTCACGACCGCGGCCGTCGCCCCCGGACTGGTCGAGACGCCGCTCACCGACTTCGGCCTGAAGTCCAGCCCTGCCGAGCGGCAAGCGGTGACCGCCCAGATCCCCCTCCGCCGCATCGCCACCGTCGAGGACGTGGCCTGGTGGTACGTCTTCCTGGCCAGCGACCGGGCCGGCTACTCGACCGGCAGCATCTTCGTCGTCGACGGCGGGCTGGACGCCCAACAGATGGCGGTGCGGCCGGTGACCGACGCCGAACGACGCTAGCGAGCGACGCTCCGACGACGCCAGGACTTCTGGAGGCAGGCGACGATGTATCTGGGCATCGAGATCGGCGGGACCAAGTTGCAACTCGGTCTGGGTGAAGGCGACGGGACCATCACGGCCCTGTGGCGGGGGACGGTGGACCCCTCCGAGGGCGGTGCGGGCATCCGCCGGCAGATCGAGGCCGCCATACCCGAGCTACTCGTCCGAGCGGGGCAGGACCGGACGGCCCTACGGGGTGTGGGGATCGGCTTCGGCGGCCCGACCGACGACGCCACCCAGACGGTCGTGAAGTCGCACCACATCGCGGGGTGGGACGGCTTCCCGCTGCGGGACTGGGTGACGGACCTGGTCGGCGCGCCGGCGGTGCTGTGCAACGATGCCGACGTGGCCGGCCTGGCCGAGGCCCTCTTCGGGGCGGGCCGGGGGCTTTCGCCGCTCTTCTACATCACGGTGGGAACGGGGATCGGCGGCGGCCTGATCCTCGACGGCGAGATCTACCGGGGGGTCGGGCGGGGGGCGACGGAGATCGGCCACCTGCGGCCGGTCTACCCACGAACGGCGGGCGGGCACGACGAAGTTGTGGAGTACTACGCGGCCGGCTGGGGCATCGAGCGGGCCGCCCGCGAACGGATGGGGCAGCCCTGCTCCGCCAGGCAGGTGGCCGAGGCCGCCCGCGCCGGCGACCCGATCGCACGGGCCATTCTCGACGAGGCCGTACAGGCCCTGGCCGAAGGCGTCTGCTCCGTCATCAAGTTGCTCTGCCCGCGGCGGATCGTGATCGGCGGCGGCGTCTCCCTGATGGGGGAAGACCTGTTCTTCGCCCCGCTGCGGCGGTACGTCGCCGAGCGGGGCCTGGCCGCGTTCGCCGGCCTGACCGACATCGTTCCGGCGGCACTGGGCGAGGAGGTGGTCGTTCACGGGGCCTTGGCCCTGGCCCGACGCAAGCTCCCTCCCCCGTCCCGGGCGGCCTGAGCACGCCCCGCGAAGTACACCCCCACTTGTGAAGAACGCCCCCATTCGGGATGCACGCCCCGCGAAGTACGCCCCACTTCGCGAGCCATGAGGAGGCCCGATGACCCGCATCAAGATCTGCGGTGTGACGACCGCCGAGGATGCCCGCTTCGTGGCCGAGGCCGGGGCCGACGCCGTGGGGCTGAACTTCTACCCCCGGTCCCCCCGGTTCGTGGACCCGGCACGGGCGGCGGCCGTGGTCCGGGCACTGCCCCCCTTCACCGCCGCGGTCGGCGTGTTCGTCGGCATGCCGCTGCGACAGGTGTGTGCGGTGGCGTTCCAACTCGGGCTGCGTGCGGTGCAGACGTATGAAGAGGGGCCGCCGGAGGAAGACCCCTTCCCGTTCGCCCACGTCCCGGCCTTCCGGGTGCGGGACGCCGCGGGGCTGGACCCCGTCTGCCGGTTCGTGGAGCTGTCAGCGCGGCGGGGCCGTCGGCCCGCCGCGGTGCTGATCGATTCGTTCGTCGACGGGGCGATAGGGGGGACGGGGCGGCCGGCACCGTGGGGGCTGTTGGCCGGCTTCGACCCCGGAGTGCCCCTGATCCTGGCGGGAGGACTGACGCCGCAGAACGTCGGCGAGGCGATCGCCACGGTCCGCCCGTGGGGCGTCGATGTGGCCAGCGGCGTGGAGTCGGCCCCCGGGGTTAAGGACCACGAGAAGGTTCGGGCGTTCGTCCGGGCGGTGAGGGACGCCGACCGATGAGGCAGCCGCACCGCCGACCGACTCGGCACCGACAAAACCGGTTGAGCCATTCGCCCCGGCCCCTACAATAACCGCGCTTCACGGACTCGCTGCCCGTTTCCGGGTACTCTTCCCACGGGACCGCAGCATGACCGCGGGTTACTGGCTGGGCGTCGATCTGGGCGGCACGAAGATCTTGTCCGGGGTCTTCGACGAGGACCTCCGCCTGCTCGCCCGCTCCAAGCAACCGACTTCGGCCGAGGGGGGGCCGCCGGCGGTCTTCGCCCGGATCGTGCAAGGCGTCGAGGCGGTGATCAAGGAGGCCAACGTCGACCCGGCCCGCATCCGGGGTCTGGGGATCGGCATCCCCGGCCAGATCGAGCCGGGGACGACGCGGGTGCGGTTCGCGCCGAACCTCGACTGGCGGGACGTCGACCTCAAGCCCCTGATGCCGGTCTCCTGGCACTGGCCGCTGATCGTCGAGAACGACGTCCGCATGGGCACCTACGGGGAGTTCGTCCACGGGGCGGCCCGCGGGGCCCGCAACGTCCTGGGCGTCTTCGTCGGCACGGGGGTCGGCGGCGGGCTGATCCTGAACGGCGAACTCTTCACCGGCTTCAACGGCAACGCCGGCGAGATCGGCCACCTGATCATCCACTGGCGGCAGGGCACGGAACTGGAAGGGATCGCCGGCCGGAAGTTCATGATGAAGCGGGCCAAGGAGATCCTCGACGACGCCCCCAAGCGGGTCCGCAAGGAGTGGAAGGGGGTCGAGCTGTCGGCCGTGCGCAGCTCCCAGCTGGCCGAGTTCTACCAGAAGGACGACCCGGTGGCGGTGCAACTGGTGGACGACGCGGCGCGGGCCCTCGGGGCGGCCGTGGGCGGACTGGTCAACTTCCTCAGCCCCGAGATCATCGTGATCGGCGGCGGCCTCGCCGGGGCCCTCGGGGAGCCGTTCATCGAACGCATCTGGGAGATCGCCCAGCGGTACACCTTGCCCGGGGCGACCAACGGCATCCGCTGCGTGAGTGCCCAACTGGGTGACGACTCCGGTATCGTCGGGTGTGCGGCCTACGCCAAGGCGCACGGCTCGGCCGTCGTCTCGGCCGACGTGGCCTGATCCTTCCCTGTACCCCTGCGACCCCATGAATGCCGACTGGCGCACCCGCTACGAACTGGCCGTCGAGACCGCCCAGAAGGCCGGCGACCTGGCCCGCCGCTACTACGAAACGACGTTCGAGGTCGAGTACAAGCACGACAGCAGCCCGGTCACCATCGCCGACAGGGCCGCCGAGCGACTCATCCGTGAGGCGGTCGCCGCCGCCTTCCCGCAGGACGGCTTCCTCGGCGAGGAGTACGGTGACCAGCCCGGCGGCAGCGGCTTCCGCTGGGTCATCGACCCCATCGACGGCACCAAGTCGTTCATCCGGCATGTGCCGATCTGGGCCACGCTGATCGGCCTGGAATACAAGGGCGAACAGATCGGCGGGGTGGTCTACATCCCGGTCCTGGGCATGACCTACCGCGCCTTGCGCGGCGGCGGGGCGTTCCTCAACGAGCGACCGATCCGCGTCTCGACCACCGCCACCCTGGCCGACTCGTTGATGTGCTACTCGAGCATCAACTGGTTCCGCAAGGCCGGCCGCGAGACCGCCTTCCTCGAACTGGCCGCCCGCTCGAGCCGGCAACGGGGCTACGGCGACTTCTACGGCTTCGTGCTGGTCGCCGAGGGGGCCGCCGAACTCATGCTCGAACACGGCGTCAACCCCTGGGACGTGGCCGCCACCAAGGCCATCGTCGAGGAGGCCGGCGGACGCTTCACCGACTGGAACGACGTGCCGACCATCCACGCCCCCGACGTCCTGGCCAGTAACGGCCGGGTCCACGCCGAGACGCTCGAGATCCTCCGCCGGGCGTGAGACTGAAGCCGGAACCACTTCTGCCGCCTACCGCCAGCGGCCAGCCGACGGCCCCGGAGCGGCCGGCCGACACGCCGGCGGCGACGGCGTGCCCCAGCGGACTACAGGTCGTCTGTTGAAACCGCTCCCGGACCTCCCCCCGACACCGGCCGGCCCCGACGAACGGTTGCCAGACGGGCCGTCTCATCGAACAATTAGGGGGACCGGGAATCCGGTAGTCCCACCCGACTCTACTCCCTTCCCCGATTTCGGAGTGTACGCGATGACACACGTCCGGCTCACCGTCGCCGCCCTGGCCTTCGCCGCGATGTCGGTCGCGTCGGCCGCCGCCGCCGACTGGGCCACCATCAAGGGCCAGGTCGTCTTTCCCAAGGACAAGCCGGTCCCCAAGCGGGAGCCTCTGAATGTCACCCAGGACAAGGAGCACTGCCTGAGCAAAGGCGACATCCTGGACGAGTCGGTGATCGTCAACCCGAAGAACTACGGGATAAAGAACGTGGTGGTGTGGCTGCGGCCCGACGACAAGAACCCTAAGGCCAAGTTCGCCCCGGAGCAGATCCACCCCGACGACGCCAAGCGGAAGCCGGCCGAGGTCAGTATCGACCAGCCGTGCTGCATGTTCGTCGAACGCATCACGATCGTCCGCCCCGGCGACACCCTGGTGGTGAAGAACTCGGCCCCGGTGGCGCACAACTTCTTCTGGAGTAGCACCAACAACGGGGAGTACAACGTCACCATCCCCAAGTTGGAGAAGTGGACGATGCCCGAGAAGATCGTCGCGGAAAGCCCGCCGATCCAGTACAAGTGCACGATCCACCCCTGGATGACCGGTTATGTCCGGGTCTTCGACCACCCCTACTATGCCGTGACCGACGAGGACGGGAACTTCGAGATCAAGAACGCCCCGACCGGGAAGTTCCGCCTGGTGCTGTGGCACGAGAACGGCTTCAAGGGCGGTGCCCAGGGCCGCTTCGGCGAGGAGATCGAGATCAAAGGTCTGGTCCTGGACCTGAAGACGATCGAGTTCGACGTCAGCCCGAAGAAGAACTGAGTCCGGCCGGGGTCGGTCCGGAACGGACCGGCCGGGGTCGTGGGGGTGGCGGCCGGGGACCGGCCGGTGCCGTCACGTCTGGCCCGGCCGGCCGCCCAGAATGGTGACGAGCAGCCGGTAGATGTCCTCGGGCCGCTCGCCGTCCTCGGGCCTGAGCCGCAGGTAGAGCGACCTGTCGTCGATGACCTTGACCCGCCCGCCGCTGGAGCGGGCGAGTTGGCCGGCAAGCTCGGCGTCGCGGTAGCTGAGGACCAGGTCCGGGCCGTTGCGGTGGACGCCGGAGATCTGCCAGCGCATGCAGAGGAGTCGCACCTCGGTGGTCCGCAGGAGCCACTCGGCGGCGGGCGGGGGCGGGCCGTAGCGGTCGCGGAGTTCCTGTCGGAAGTCGTCGAGCTTGCTCAGGTCGCGGAGCCGGGCCAGCCGGCGGTACACCTCGATGCGGAGCTTCTGGCCGGGCACGTAGTCGCGCGGCAGGAAGGCGGGCCAGGGCAGATCGACGTTGACCTCGACGGCCTGCCGGGGCGGCTGCTGCCTCAAGGCCCGCACGGCGTTCTCCAGTAACTGGCAGTACAGCTCGTAGCCGACGCTGGCGATGTGCCCGCTCTGCTCCGGCCCGAGGATGTTGCCGGCCCCACGGATCTCCAGGTCACGCATGGCGATCTTGAAGCCCGCGCCGAGTTCGGTGAACTCCTCGATGGCCTTGAGCCGCCGCCGGGCGTTCGGGTTCAGGGCCTTGAGCGGGTTGACGATGAAGTAGGCATAGGCGCGATTCCTCTGCCGGCCGACGCGACCGCGGAGCTGGTGCAGGTCGGCCAGGCCGTAGGTGTCGGCGTCGTCGATGAAGATGGTGTTGGCGTTGGGAATGTCCAGGCCGCTCTCGATGATCGTGGTGGCGACGAGGATGTCGACCTCCTTGCGGACGAAGGCGAGCATGGCCTGTTCGAGCCGCTCGGGGGGCATCTGCCCGTGGCCGACGACCAGCTTCGCCTCGGGCACGATCGCCTGCACCTTGGCCGCCGTGTCGTGGATGTCGTGTACCCGGTTGTGGACGAAGTACACCTGGCCGCCGCGGTTCATCTCCCGCAGGATGGCGTGACGGATGAGCTGGTCGTCCCAGCGGATGATGCGGGTCTCGACCGGCTGGCGTTCGGGCGGCGGGGTCTCGAGGTTGGAGATCTCGCGGATGCCGAGCAGGGCCGCGTGCAGGGTGCGGGGGATCGGCGTGGCCGTCATCGTCAGGACGTGGACGGTGGCCCGCAGCCGCTTCAACTTCTCCTTGTGTTCGACGCCGAACCGCTGTTCCTCGTCGATGATCACCAGGCCCAGGTCCTTGAAGCGGATGTCGGCCGACAGCAGCCGGTGCGTGCCGATGATCACGTCGACCTGGCCGCAGGCCAGCTTCTTCAGGGTCTCCCGTTGTTGGGCGGCGGTCTTGAGGCGGCTGAGGACCTCGACGGTGAAGGGGTACTCGGCGAACCGCTGGCTGAAGGTGCGGTAGTGCTGTTCGGCCAGCACGGTGGTGGGCACCAGGACGGCGACCTGTTTGCCGTTATCGACGGCCTTGAAGGCGGCCCGGATGGCCACCTCGGTCTTGCCGTAGCCGACGTCGCCGCAGATCAACCGGTCCATCGGCTTGGGCCGCTGCATGTCGACCTTGACCTCGGCGATGGCCGAGAGCTGGTCGGGTGTCTCCTGGTAGGGGAAGGCGGCCTCGAACTCGGCCTGCCACTCGGAGTCGGGCGGGAAGGGGAAGCCGGGGACGGCCTGCCGCAGGGCCTGGAGTTGGATCAACTCGGCGGCCAGGTCACGGACGGCCTCGGCAACCCGCTCCTTCTTGCGGGACCAGGCCGTGCCACCGAGCTTGCTCAGTTCCGGCTCGGCCTGCTGGCCGCCGACGTACTTCTGGACCAGGTCGATCCGCGAGGCCGGCACGTACAGGAACACGCCGTCGCGGAACTCCAGGATGAGGTTCTCTTCGACCGCCGGGCTGGCGTCCGGGGCCGGGGCCTCGTCGGCGTCATCGCCGCGTCGCTCGTCGGTGCGCAGGGCCGCCTCCCCGCCGCGCGACTTGTCGAGCATGCGCATGCCGCGGAACCGGGCGATCCCGTAGGCGACATGGACGACGTAGTCGCCGTCGTTGAGGTCCAGGAAGCTGTCGATGGCCCGCGACTCGACGCGGCGGCTCGACTGGGCGGCCGGGGCCTTCACGCCCGGCGGCAGCAGGTCCTTGTGAAACAACTCGTGGCTGCCGATCACGACGATGCCGGCACCGACGAGGCGAAAGCCGGCCCGGACGTGGCCGGTGACCAGCCGGAGCCGGTCCGACCCGGCCAGCTTGCCGGCCCTGAGCACCTCGGTGAGGCGGTGGCACTCGGCCGGGGTCTGACAGGCGATGAGAACCTGCTGGGTGCCGGTGGCGGCGATGGCGTCGAGTTCGTCGCGGACGCGGTGGACGTTGCCGCTGAACCGCTCCACCGACTCGACCCGCAGGTGCACGGTCGACTCGCCGTCGGGTCGCGGCAGGGCCGTCACGGTCGCGCCCGGCAGCCGGAGCAGGTCGGCCAGGGCGGCCTCGGGCAGGAACAAGCCGGTGGGGTCGGCGACGCGATCGAGGAAGTGGCGGCCCTGCTCCGTCAGGTCGGCAGGCTCGACGAGAACGACCCACGAGCCGTCCGGCAGGTAATCGGTCAGGAAGCCCTGGGCGGGCCGTGGGCCGTCCACACCAGCCGGTCCTGAGGCCGCAACCGGAGCCGGTCCGGGGCCGCCCGTCCCGACCGGCACCAGGGTAACGGCCGGCCACGTCTCCAGGCTCCGCTGGCTACCGACCGCGAAGGTGCGGATCGACTCGACCTCGTCGCCGAAGAATTCGATCCGGTAAGGGTCAGCCGCGGCGGGGGGGAAGACGTCGAGGATGCCGCCCCGGCGGGCGAACTCGCCGGGGTACTCGACCGCCTCGACCCGCTTGAAGCCGCCGGACACCAGCCACTCGGCCAGTTCGGTGGGGCTGACCGCTTCGCCGACGGCGATCCTGCGGCCGCAAGCGACCAGGTCGGCCCGCCGGGGTACGGGCTGGCAGACGGCGGCGATGGTGGTGACCACGAACCGGGGCGGGCTTTCGCCGGTCAACTCCTGCAGGAGCCGAAGCCGGGCCGACGTCGTCGGGTCCAGTTTACCCCGCTTATCGGTCTGCACCGGCCACGTCTCCCAGGCCGGGAAGACGGCGGGGCGGCTTCCGCTAAAGCTGTGCAGGTCCTCGGCGAACGGATCGAGGTCGGTCGGGTTGGCCACGACGACGAGCAGGCTACCGGTCGTCGAGCGGGCCAGGGCGGCGGCGGCGAGCGCGGCCGAGGAACCCCAGGCACCGTCGATCGTCCCGTGGTCCCCAGCTTGCACGGCGGCGACCAGTTCGGGCCAACCGGGGCTGGCCGCCAACACCTCCGCCAAGGCGCGCAACCCGGCACCGGCCGGTGTCTCGACCGCCGTAGTCATCGCGGTTCCTCCTGTCGCGGAAAGCTCATTCACTTTACCGCAACCGACCGGGAAACGACCAGACCGCTGGCCCCGACCGCCCGACACGATGACTCTCACGACGACCGCCTGACACGGACCGGTTAGCCGGAACTTCGTTCCGGAGACGGCCACCCCGGGGCGACTGCTTGACTGGGGCGACCACCCGACGGACGCGGAGACACGACGGCTCGTGGGAACGAACAAGCTCGCATCGAGGGAACATCATGCCATTTTTCCCTCGGGCCGGGTTGCCGGCGGAGTCGAAAATTCGCAGTAGTAAGTAAGTCATTGCTGGACATGACCAGTTTCTGGACACCCGACCCCGGCGCGTCTGACGTCTGACGTGTCCGACCCGTCCGGCGCGACCCGGCTGAAGGAGAAGGTTTAAGGACACCGATTGCCGGCCGATACCTCGGGCGGCGCAGGTGTCGAAAGGAGCCCCCCCACCGCTGAA
>Ga0308417_1000157_pt1 | contig 51450 bp, 44 predicted proteins | sample HotsprSampleOS65_FD_203528 | JGI IMG/M metagenome (GOLD analysis project Ga0308417, IMG submission 203528) | Hot spring phototrophic mat microbial communities from Octopus Spring, Yellowstone National Park, Wyoming, United States - 20090730_OS65 ... | reverse complement strand
GGCATGGATACTGGGTAAAGGTGAAGAAGAATATAGCACTCTTCGCCCCAGCCTGGTCTGAATAGTTCTGCAGTCCAGAACTAGGTAAACATAGAAGGCAGTGCCCTTCCGTAAGGGCACTGCCTTTATTCCTTGTTCTCTTTTGCCTAAATAACTACGCCGATGGTACCCATCATATATGGGAAATCGCCGTAGAGGTGTCAAAATTGCGGCTAACTCAAGTTCAGTATTAGGTGTATGTCCGCTCCTGTGATAGCTAGAAGTTTGTTTTACCGCTTCTTTGAGCAACTTCTCCGTAGACTTAGTCCATCCAGCCAGATATCCATAGCCAGATAGACAAGCCATAAGAAAACACCGAATATTATCACCAATGTTGCTAGAGTTGGGCGGTTCAGAATGCCAATAGCTGCTATCCATATATCTTTAGGGCGTGTAATCAGATCCCAGCTATTGAATCTGCGGATCAGACCAAGGTATACGCCGATCGAGTTTAGTAAGAACAGAGGCATTCCCCACACCCAGAGAGTAAGACCTTTGTCTCTAGCAAGCCCAGCGATAGGTCTGATGGCTAGGGCAAATGTCAGTACCCCTAATCCGCTGAAGCAAATGTAGAAAAGCGTGTATGTCATGAGCTTCATGGCCAACCACGAACTCCCTTGCCAGCGTGCATAGAGGTTCGTGTAGCCGACTGTGTCTAGGAAATGTCGCCATTCAGTGAGTAGGTAACAAGTGTTTGGTAGGAAAGACAGCCAGATGAGGCCAACAAGAATCGCTACTATTCTGGCCAACACGTTACCGGCAGGCCGATGTACTAGCCATAGCACCACATACGCCGCCGCCACTGGAATGAGCGCGAGAAAGGTATTTATTGCAATCCAGCGAATCTCGTCTGTCCACATAACTAATTATACGTTTGTTTTCAGTCTTAGAGTTCCCCGTCTAGCTGACATGCCGAAATATCGATCTCAAAGTCTTTCCAGAACTGCATGTCCCAACATACTAGGCATGGGTCTTTTCTTCATCAGTCAACTCATCTAGAAACACTCGCACGAAGCTGGAAACTCCCCATCCTCCACCAATTAGTACTAAGGGAATCAGTTCGGCAACATGCAGCATTGGATGAAGAGACAAGTTTGGTAGCGCAAGATAACGAACAGTATCTCTGATGCCATGAGCGGCAAAGCCTAGACCAAACCGAATTACTATATAGGAAGCCATTAGCACCAGCAACGAGTTGTTTGTACGCTGTCTTATCGAACTATAAAGCCAATAAACTAGCGTGCCATACACCGGTCCCGCGAGAAATGTCACTCCTACTAGAAAAAGTACGTCTTCTCGTAGCTCATCATGGTAATCCGGAATTACTTCGAAGACTCCCAGCAACAGGCCGGAAATGAACAGTAGAGGCACAAATTGATTTAGCCAGGCGTCTTTATGAAAGTGCACGACCAGCATGCCCAATGCCATTAAGATAAGCATGATGCTGAGGTATTTCTCAAGTCGTAGGCTGGAAGTGACAGGAGTGACACTTGGCTGTCTTACCAACTTACTCTCTCTCTTCTTGGTTTCCACAGGTGAATACACGTCCGTTTCACCTGTGTCTGGCTTATCAACCAACAATACTTCGCCAAGAACTTCCATGGGATCATTTGATGATGTGTTTCCGGTATCGCTCACAGGTCTTGTTTCAGATGTGGCTTTTTCTCTTGTGATACCTGAGGGGTCGATTGCTTTCCCACACCATGTGCAGCGCTTGTCATCTTCACTTTCCATACCGCACCATTTGCAATACATCCGAAAAATACCTCCTGCACCCTAGGTATCCACACAGGCCAGCCACTTCAGCCTCTACATCTTTCCAGGGCGAAAGCTTGATGCAAAATCATTGAATAATGGCTGAACTGTGGCGAAATCACCCGCAGGACAGACCATCAGTAAAGAAATGGGCTTGCGGTTATTCCAGGTGGTGATCGCTATTCCCCGCATCTTTCGTGCTGCCAATCCCCGGCGCAATTCAAAGCCGAAACTTGTTTCGCGCGCTTCGAGTCCAGCCTCTGGCTCACCAACTGTGATGGAACGGGTGTCCGACTTGATGATTCCCCTGAACTTGTTTCCAAGACCTTCCAGTACTGCATTATGACAGCGGGCGATTAGTGGTTCGTTGAGTTCAGACGTCTTAGTTCGGAGTAAGTTCGCTATTCTAGCGGCTTCTAGGGAGTAAAGCACCGAAAAATAGGTGTCCCTGCTCCGGGCAAATCGAGTCTCGTTTTCAACATCCTTAACCTCGATTTCCCTTTTTGTCCAGTCAGCAGGATATCGCACGTTATAGCCGAACTGGGAAGAATAATAAACCTTACAGTCGCTTTGAGGAGCTGTGCTCACTTCCTGTCTATCGAGACTTATCAAAGCAATGACCCCAATGTTCGCAATGATACCGGCGATAAGCAGTCGTCGAAAGAATTTAGGAGTACCCATGGATGCCCTCCTGAATTAGTGTAGCCAAAAACTGATGTAATTGCTACCCACTTTTTTACGAAAAGCACATCCGGTATGTTCCTGCAAGCGTCCCGGAGTCTATTCCTATATCCCCGCTCTTCCCGCTGCCACAAAAACCTCTACATTAGCGGCGGGTGTGCCAATTATCAGGGGGCTGCCATTAGCCAGCACGAATGCGCCGTATTCAGCCGCGTGTAGTTGCTTGCAGACCTCGTTTCGAATCTGCTCACTCGTTCCATGAAGAAGCATCGCACTGTCCACGTTTCCGATGAGACAAATATCTGGCCTCAGTGCTAGGCGAATTTCCAGCGGGTCCAGAACAAAACCTTTCTTGCTTTCTTCCATCATCAGAGCAGCCATATCCAACTGGTTGATGAAACGCACGTTCCGACGTACATCTCCCAACCAGTAACCAATCGGAAGCATGCCTATCTTTCGCACCTCGGAATAAAACCATTTCTTTGCATCCATCTCGAGGCGTTCGTGCATTTCAGGAGAAAGCTGATCAAGGCTGCCACCAAAACCTTCTGAGAAAATATATGCTTCAGCCCCGCATGCTTTTGCCGCTCGCACATCAACAAGAAACTGTTCACACGACCTAAATATGCAATGCGCCACTAGGTCGGGCTTCTCAGTGCACGCTATCATTGCTTCTTCAAAGGAATGATCCGGTATGCCACACCCGGGCGCTCCATCATTCACCGCTATAAGTACGTCGCCCCCATACTCTTTAGCAAGGATTGAAACATGCTCGAACCGACCGGATTGCAAAATCTTATTTTCTGAATATGCTCTAGCAGCGAAGTAATCGTCTATTTCAGCCCTGGATTCTAATCGAAGTCGCCTATTCTGTGTTCTGGTCGGCTGATCCTCTTCAGCAAGTATATAGTTGTCCTGGATTTCAATCCAACGTGTGCCGTCCGAACTCCGAATGAAAGCACGATTACCATCGACTCTTCGGGGCCGGCCCCACCAATTCCTGTCAGCACCCGAACCTAGATGCAGCCAGTCCGGTTCGAACCGCTTGTAGAAGCTTCGCTCGATTTCAGCCAACTCCGGTCCGCCTAGATAATACTGGTACTTCGGGTGGATGCCAGCCAACTCTACCTTATAGTCACCCCAGCTATGAAGTACCACTGGGGGTGGGTCCAGGCTCTTGCCCGAAAGTGCTTGTTTCAATCGTTCCTTCGCATTCATCATAATACTATTATATTCGCTTGCCAAAAACTCTATTCCTACTCGCTCTCGACCGTTCACCGAAGTCTTTGGTATAATGGCGGCGAAATCTGTGACTAACGCATGAGAGGAAAGTACCATGGATACTATGCTAGCGGCGGTTTTGCATGACTTCAATGACTTACGGCTTGAACAAGTTGCTATTCCCCATCCTGAGAACTTCGGTGAGGTTCTAGTGCGAGTAAAGTCGTGCGGAATATGCGCTACCGACTACAAGGCGATCAAGGGTATACGTAAGAACGTTACATTTCCTTCGATCCAAGGACACGAGCCAAGTGGTATCGTCGCAGAAGTCGGCCCAGGAGTCTCTCATTTCAAGGTTGGCGATGAGGTAATCATTCAGCCGCTAGGTCACTGCGGATTCTGTAAGCAGTGTAGATTAGGCTTTACCCATTACTGTGAAAACGGCTTTGTGTACGGCGGCGATGGCCCGGGCGACGTTCGAAACGGAGCCTTCGCAGAATATATCCTCGTCCAGGAGAGTGTGCTATACCCAAAGCCTGCGAATATATCCTTCGACGCGGCAGCTGTAACAGAACCACTTGCAGGCGCATGGAAGGGTGTCATAGCTCACAGCCAAATGCAGGTCGGCGATGATGTAGTGGTTATTGGCGTCGGAAGTATCGGTCTGCTCTGTATGATGGTTGCTAAGGTCGCCGGCGCAGCAAGACTAATCGCCGTTGACACCAGCGATTATGCGTTGAAAAACGCTGTGGAACTTGGTGCAACTCACGTTGTCAATCCCTTGAAGGAAGACGCAAAAAAGCGCATCTACGAAATAATTCCTGAAGGCCCAGACTTGGTAATGGAGGCAGCAGGGCCAATAGAAGCAGTCCGGTTAATGGTAGACCTGCGCCGTAGAGGTACCAAATGGAACGTCTTTGGTATCACTACCCACGAGAAATTTGAACTTGATGGTGGGCTCACACATTTTCTTGAGGGACGCCAGGATGCCAGTTTCGGCACAACCACCGTCGCTATGCAGAAATCCATACGTTTGATGGAAACAGGGCTCATAGACACAGAGAAGATTATCTCGCATCGTTTCCCCCTAACCGAGATTTTCAAAGCACTTGAAGTCATGGAATCTCCTGAGCGAAACAAGGTCATCATTCATCCATAGCTATAAGAGGGTAATGGTGCAGCAATGAGTGGAGCCGAAGAACGGATACTTTGGCAAGGGAAGCCCGATAAGCGCGCCTATGTCCTTCGCGGCTCATTCGTACTTTTCCCGTTCTCCATTTTATGGCTCGTACTCGTGATCTCGTGGATATCGATCATGGCGTCTAATAATGCCTCCTGGCTCAGCCTAGCACGAGCTGCACTTGTGCTACTGATCGGTCTCTACTTCGCATTCGGACGGTTTTGGGTTGCAGCTAAGGACGCTGATAACTCATTATATACTGTAACAGATAGGCGAGTAATCATCCGTACCGGACCTTTCCATCCTCACATTACCGAGATTCCTCTGGCCGATATCCGCTCGGTTCGGCTAATTCGCTGTGCGTCTGGCATCGGAACCATCCACATCGAAACTGCACAACGCCGACGTAATACGCTTTGGTCTGTTCGAAATCCAGATTTCGTATACCAAGCAATTCAGGATGGTCTCAAGACAAGCCAGGAACTAACCTAGTGTCTATTGTACGTTTGAGCTCATAATTGTTCGATATTCAGATGGGTCTCAGCGAGAAATCAGCAGTCCTGCAAGGTGAGTCCTCCAGCGTGCTGAAGTTTGTCATTAGACGATTTGGGACTTCTGATGCCGTCGCTATCCTTTTTCTGCTCTTGCCTGATTGACAAGCCTTGCCCGCAAGTTTATAATGTACCATGTTCTGAGTTATCAGAATTTTCATACGTTGCAGAAAGAGGTGATCTCCGTATGACCGACAGAGTGTCCGTTGAAGATTGTTATGTCGGTACGGTTACGGTTGGCGAACGCGGACAGGTGGTTATTCCTGCAGAGGCGAGGAAGAAAATGGATATCCAAACCGGGGATAGGCTTATTATCATGAGTCAGCCGCACGGAAAGGGGCTCGTGTTATTGAAGCTTGACGCCGTTCGGGAGTTTCTGAATCGTCTCGCCGAAGGTCTCAACATTGCTGAAAGCGCTGTGCGAGATTTGGAGCAACTGAATGGAGGGTGCTAAAGGTGTTTAGGAAACCGAAGCATAGAACAGCTAGTAGAAGCGCTGTTGGCGATGCATTCCGAGCACGGACCGCAATGGTTATAGCTTGTATACTAGCTTTGCCCGCGTATGCACTTTGTGCCGAAAGACTGACACTGGAAGATAGTGTCAGGATTGCTCTCGAAAACAACCCAGCCGTGCAAATCGCGCGAGAAAATATGCGTAAAGCAGACGCTATGATTGCCGAAGCTGTTTCGCGCGGTATGCCCAAGCTCACACTGGATGCCACCTATCAACGTGTCGATAGAGTTCCCACCGCATCATTTGGCGATAGAGCGGTCGAACTCGGAAGCCTAGATAATCGCTCGGCAAACCTGGCGTTAGCTCAACCGATCGACATATTCGGCATTGTGAAAACAAGTAAAGAAGCTGCCAAGTCGGGTAAGTCAGGCTATCAGTATGCGCTTGATGCTCAGGTGAATAACACATCGCTGGACGCGAAGACCGCATTCTATCAAGTGCTGAGAGCCCAAAAGTATCTCAAGGTGCAGGAAGACACAGTTGCGTTATTGGAAGCCAATTTGAAAGACACACAGCTCAAATACGAAGCCGGTACCATAGCAAAGTTCGATGTGCTTCGCGCCGAAACCCAACTAGCAAACGCTAGACAGGGCTTGATAGCTGCACAAAATGGCGTCGAACTAGCCAAAGCAGCCTTCAACAATGTTCTCGGTCGTCCACTAGATACCCCTGTGGAGTTGGTCGAGCCCGAAACACCTGGTTTCGTCGATGTGGACCTCAATTCATGTATTGAAATCGCTTGTGAATCCAGACCCGAGGTACTTCAGGCGAAATCAGCGATTGAGCTCGGTGATAAGATGGCGGAGGTGGCGCGACTAAGTGGTAAACCCACTGTCGCTTTCCGGTGGGTGTACAACCGAAACTTTGATACGAGCTTGTTCAATCCTCGTGAGAGTTCGTGGACAGCATTCCTGCTAACCAGTATATCGGTATTCGACGGAGGAGAGAACAAAGCAAAGGTAGACCAAGCAACGGCTGATGCGAATAACGCAAGATTCACCTACCAGAATGTGAGAGATATGGCCACCCTAGATGCTAGGCAGTCGTATCTAAGCCTAAAAGAAAGCGAGGAGCGCATACGTGCCGCAGAAAAAGGTCTCGAGCAGGCCAGAGAAGGCATGCGGCTGGCACAGGTTCGTTACAGGGGTGGGGTATCCACGCAAATAGAGGTTCTGGATGCCCAAACTGCGCTAACCCAAGCAGAAACTAATTATGTCAATGCCCTCTATGACTATCAGATTGCACTCGCTAAACTAGAACGCGCCGTTGGCGGAAAGGAGCAGTTTGTAAAGCTACTGAAACCTAGTACTCAGACTACTCAGTCAGGCGCGTGATGTAAGTGTAAATCCAAACTTACACTGTCTCTGTAAATTGCTGAGCGCAATCCCAAGGATAATATCTTAGGTCTTAAAGTTCCAACCTGGCAAATTGGAGAAAACATGCCGGAAGTTGTTCTAGAAACAATCGGGCTGACGAAGGATTTTCATGGACGCCGTGCAGTCGACAACCTGAATCTAAGAGTGTTCGAAGGCGATGTATATGGCTTTCTCGGACCAAATGGCGCTGGAAAGAGCACGACCATCCGGATGCTTACAGGGTTGGTACGGCCCAATCGTGGTTCAGTACGCTTACTTTCAAAGGATATAAGTACCGATCGTACATCAGCATTGAGGGGCGTAGGTGCACTAGTAGAAACGCCTGGGTTTTATAAGTATCTCTCGGCCAGGGAAAACCTTCGCATTCTTAGTCGTTTATCTGATGGCGCTGACAGTCGACAGATAGACGAAGTCCTTGATATAGTGGGTCTCCTAGACAGGGCCGACGACAAAGTTAGAACATTTTCACACGGGATGCTCCAGAGATTGGGTATTGCACAAGCCCTACTCCCTAAACCAAGACTGGTGATTCTTGATGAGCCAACGTCCGGACTAGATCCGCAAGGCATGAGGGACGTTCGGGAGCTGATCAAACGGTTGGCAAGAGATCACAAGGTTACCATATTCCTCTCTAGCCACTTGCTCTACGAAGTTGAGCAGATATGTACGAAAGTTGGTATTATAAACCGCGGCAAACTAAGAGCTGAGGGCGAAGTGCGTGAGCTGCTTGGAGGCGATGCAGGGCGAGTGGAACTGAGAGTAGATAATACCGCGAAGGCGCTGAGCGTGTTGGACTCTTTGGATTGGGTCAAGGTCACAGAGACCAGTGGCGACCGTGTCAGTCTGCGATTGCCTTACGACCGAATCGGCGCAATGAACAAGTGCCTAGTCTCCGCTGGAGTAGACGTGCAGGCAATCATTCCACAATCGTCCTGCCTAGAAGATATTTTCCTGAGGTTGACCGAGGGGATAGGGTATGCCGATTGAATTCCGTCTCGAAATTAGCAAGCTATTGCGGAAGCCCAGAACCTACATAGGGCCAGTGGCTATAAGTGCACTGGTAGTAATCGCTCTCGTCGCAGTGAAGTATGGAAACGAGTTCCGAGGCATTGAAAACCGGTTGGCACAGGATTTCATCCTCGCTGGTTCGTTCAGGAATGCAGCCTTCCTGACAAGGTTCATGCTTCTCGAATTTGTTGTGTACATGCTATTGCCAGTGTTTGTCTGCATAGTATTCGGTGACCTGGTTGCGTCAGAAGTCGCAGACGGGACGCTAAGAATGCTGCTCTGTCGTCCTATAACGCGCTTCAGACTGCTGACATCGAAATACTTTGTAGGGACGATTTATGCCTGCGTGTTGACTTATGGAATGGGGCTTCTCGCCTACTTACTAGGTTTTGTATTTCTGGGTAGAGGAAGCCTAGTCAACCTAGCGGATGGAATATGGGTCCTACCTGAGCGGATTGCGCTCCTACGATTGGCGGTCACATACGGATTGACCGCGCTTGGTATGATTGCAATCGGCAGCATTGCTTTTGCCATTTCAACTTTCTTGTCGAATTCGAACGGGGCTGTAGCTGGTGCGTTAGGGTTCGTTATCGGTTCTGGAATAATCGGCCAATTGGACTTCTTTAGATGGTTGAAACCGTATTTGCTTACGTCTTATCTGGAAGTTGGCAGGTTTATAGTTGGCAAGCCCGATATAGCCTTGTTCGTTAAGTCTGTATGCGTCATGCTTATGTATTCCATAGTAGCATTTGTTGTGGGAGCGCTCATATTTCAGAAGAGGGATGTATTGTCATGAAGCGCCTAAAGATGAATATATTTGCGTTTGTATCCGTCTGCATGCTTGTACTCCCCAGCCCGGTTTCCATGCCGACAACAGCAGGAGGACAGCCTAACCTCAGTGCCAAAGAGATAGTCGCGAAGGCGGCAGAGCGATTCAACTTGATTAAGGACTATACAGTTGATATTAAAGTAGCAGTTGACGGGCCCACCGTCCATATCCCAGATATGAGAGCGAAGCTGTACTATAAGCAACCGAATAAGCTCAAAGTGGGAAGTGAAGATGGCTTTGCAGCCGTGCCAAAGCAAGGTCTTATGATGGAGAACGCAATTAGAGACATGATCTCAGCTTCCGATCTGAACGTGATCGGAGACGAGCGCATAAATGGCTTTATCTGCTATGTCATAAAAGGCACATTTAGCAAAGGTGAACAAAGCCCGCCGTCGGTGGTTTGGGTTGACAAGAAACATTGGTTGATCAGGCAGATACATAGCAAGCCAGACTTCGGTGAGATGACCAAAATTAACATCTCGTATACTAGAGTGGCAAACAAGTACTGGCTACCAAAGACCACAATTGCTAAGGTTTTTTACGTTACGTTTCCAAACGCCCGGGTAGAGGGCACCGAGAAATCAACACGTCCTACAACTATTACTGTTACTTTTTCGAACTACCGTGTCAACACGGGGTTGAAAGATACCATATTCGACAAGCAAGAGAGGGGCATGTGAGTTGAAGAGAGTAGCTATCGTTGCGATTCTTATCTTGGCAATCCTTATATTTGTCGTGAGACCGATGATGGGTCGCAAACCCAGAGCGTCCGAACAACCACAAGTAAATGCGGGCTTGTACGTTCGAACTGCCTTTGCTCGTACGGGTGATATGGCTTCAGTAATCGAAGTTTCGGGAAGCATCAAGGCTTTGAAGTCTACTACGCTCTCCGCGAAAATCCCAGGCCGAATTGAGGCAGTGCCATACAGAGAAGGCGATTATGTCGTCGCCGGAACTGTTGTTGTCCGTCAAGACACTTCTGATCTCAACGACCAGGTGAAGCAAGCAGAGGCGGCGCTTCTTTCAGCGAAGGCACGATTGTCGCAGGCGAAGACTTCTGCCAATCTATCGGATACTCAGACCGAAGCACAGATTTCCCAAGCTCAAGCAGCTCTGGAAGCCGCACGTGCGAATTACGAACTTATTCGCAAGGGAGCTCGAAGCCAAGAGATCGCGACTGCTGAGAACGCTGTCGCATCAGCTAAAGCCAACTACGAGAACGCAAGGATCAACCTAGAGAGAATGCGTGCACTGTTCTCAGAAGGTGCTCTCTCGAAGCAGCAAATGGATCTAGCGCAGATGCAGCATGATGTGGCTCAGGCTCAGTATGAGTCAGCCAAGCAGCAGCTCAGTCTGGTCAAAGCTGGCGCACGAGAGGAGCAGATTGAGGCTGCTGAGAAACAGGTCAAGCAGGCAGAGGAGGCTCTGCGAATTGCAAAGGCGAACAGAGCTCAAAGAGCGCTTCGCCAGGAGGATATTAAGGCAGCTAAGGCTGCTGTCGCTCAAGCCGAGGCTATGCTAGCTTATGCTCGTCAGCAGGTGGTAAATGCGAACATTACTACTCCGATCGCAGGCACTATATCAAAGCGAATGGCAGAGCCTGGGCAAATGGCTACACCTGGTGTTCCTCTTATCGAGATTGTTGCGCTAAACACCGTCTACTTTGAAGCTTCGGTTTCTGAAATTGATATAGCCAAGTTGGACGTCGGACAACCTGTGGCTGTGACAGTAGACGCCCTGCCGGGACGAAAATTCCGTGGATCTATACTTAAGATTCTACCAACGGCTGATACGCAGAGCAGACACTTTGCAGTTCGCATCGCTGTTCCGAATGATAAACGTGAATTGAAACCGGGAATGTTTGCCCGGGGTGCTATAGAGATTGCAAAGCATAAGAACACTGTAATTGTTCCGAAGGATGCTCTAGTGTCGAATGGCAAAGGGCAAGCAGTATATACCATTGTGAAGTCCACTGCCAGATTGATACCAGTGACTACTGGCTTCGAATCAAGGGACGAAGTCGAAATATTGTCTGGTGTCAAGCCAAATGACCGGGTTGTTGTTGTTGGGCAAGACAGACTCTCAGATGGAGTGAAGGTAAATGTGGTTAACTAATCTTTCGATACGCAGGCCTATAGTAATCTTGATGCTCTTCACTGCCCTAATCGTCTTGGGTTTCAGATCAAGGGCGGGAATGCCGGTAGATCTTTATCCAGACATAGATATACCGTATGCAGTTGTTACTACCATATACCCAGGCGCAGGTCCGGAAGAGATAGAGACCCTAATTTCGAAGCCCATTGAAGACGCTATTGTCTCAACTAACGGTCTGAAAAACCTTACATCATATTCTCAAGAAGGCATTTCGAACGTTGCCCTCGAGTTCGAACTCGGTACCGACTTAGACGCAGCGATGGCTGATGTTCGGGCGAAAGTTGATGCCGTTCGAAGACAACTACCACAAGACGTGGACCCACCCGTCGTGCAGAAACTGGACGTGGGTTCTTTCCCAGTCTTATGGCTGGGATTTTCTAGCAAACGTCCAGTGCGAGAACTCCGTGAATTGGCAGATGAAGTCATTAAAGATCGTCTTGGTAAGATCGCTGGGGTAGGTGCGGTCACGGTTACTGGCGGTGATATTCGTGAGATTCAGGTAAATGTCGATAAAAACCGACTTGAGGCTTATGGTATCACAATCGGTCAAGTTTCTCAGGCTCTATCATTGGGCAACTTGAACCTGCCCAGCGGACGGGTTACTGAAGGCAGACGTGAATATGCGGTCCGAGCTGTAGGGGAGTTCAACAGCATAGATGAAATCAGGAATATGCGCATCCATGTGCCTGGTGGCGTAGTGCTTACACTCGGTGATATCGCCGAGGTGAAGGATACTTCCGCAGAGCGAGAAGAGACAACCCGGGTGCAAAAAGAGGACAGTATTGGTCTTTTGATTCAAAAGCAGCCGGATGCGAATACCGTTGAGGTTGTAGCTTCCGTGAAGAAAGAGCTGGATGCGATGAAAGACGTTTTGCCAAGGGACGTCGAAGTCGCAGTCGCACTGGATCAGTCTACGCAGGTGAAAGAAGCGCTCTCAGATGTAAATGTCAGCCTGTGGCTGGGAGCATTTCTGGCGGTAGTGATTGTCTTTCTGTTCCTACACAACATCCGGGGAACGTTTATTGTTGCTATCGCTATTCCAACATCCATCATAGCCACATTTATCCCAATCTACTTTGCGGGCTTTACCATGAACATGATGGTAATGCTAGCGCTATCACTAGCCGTTGGAATATTGGTAGATGATTCGATTGTGGTGTTGGAAAATATCTACAGGCATTTGGCAAAGGGCGAAGAACCTGCTGAGGCGGCTTTTAATGGGAGAACTGAGATAGGCTTGGCTGCTATAACCATCACAATGGTAGATGTGGTGGTCTTCGTGCCGATCGCCTTTATGGGTGGAATCGTCGGCCAATTCTTTAGGCAATTCGGAATCACGGTGGCGACAGCAACGCTTTTCTCACTCTTGGTCTCATTTACCCTCACACCAATGCTCGCATCGCGCTGGTACCGGAAAGGCGAGGCTGTGGAGGCGGCGAGCGGGTTTTTCGCGAAATTTGACCGATTCTACCATCAATTAGACGTGAGATATCGAAGTGCACTCGCTTGGGCCCTGCGCCATAGAAAGCTGGTCGTTCTTACCGGCTTTGGCATATTGCTAGTCATCCTATTTGCCGTTACGCCTCATCTGGGTTTTGAATTCTTCCCGAGAATAGATCAAAAACAGGTAGGCGTTACCATCGAAATGCCGGTCGGAACATCACTCTCCGCTACGGATAGCGTTGCCCGACAGATCGAAGACATCTTTAGTACCATACCAGAAGTTGAGTACATCTTTACCAATGTCGGTTCCACCCAAGGTGGCCGCGGTGGGATGGGTGAACGTGGTGCCAACTATGCTCAGATCATTGGCTCACTAACCGAAAAGGAGAGTATTCTTGACCGCTTCATGCGGCCATTCATAAGAGGTGCGCGAAAGCGAACGCGCTCCGACGAAGAGATAGCCCAGGCAATTCGATCGAGAATAACCGATATCCCGGGTGGAAGAATCTTGGTGCAAGTTCAGTCTGGCATGGGGCGCGGGGGATCACCTATAGATATCGAACTGACTGGTAGTGACATTTCGGAAATAACCGCGGTTGCACAAGAGGTAAAACGAATAGTAGCGGCTACTCCTGGCGTCTTGAACACGGACGTCTCCTGGAAAGTGGGCAAGCCTGAACTGAAGGCTACAGTTGATCGAGTACGTGCAGCAGAAATGGGTCTGACCGTTGGTCAAATAGCCTCTGCTCTGCGTACGTCGATCGAGGGAAACACAGATACCCACTTTCGAGAGGGTGGAAGAGAATATGATATTCGTGTTCGCCTCAATGAATTTGACAGATATAGTTTGTCAGATGTAGGCCGTGTGGTTGTCGGTTCCGTAAACCACTCGCCGGTCTATCTGCAGGATGTAGCGCAGATTAAGCAAGACACTGGCCCTACGAAGATCGAGCGCAAGAACCGTCAACGCAAGGTTTCCGTTACCGCTGATATTGCTCATGGATACCACCTCGGCAATGTGCAGAAGGTGTTGGATAAGAAACTTGCCAAAGAAGTGGACCTTGGCAATGTGAGATTGCACTGGGCAGGAGAGACCGAGCAAATGAAAGAAAGCTTTGGCCATATGCTAAGTGCCTTGTTGCTGGCCATCGCGCTGGTATACATGCTAATGGCTGCGTTGTTCGAGTCTTTGCTCAATCCGTTCATCATCATGTTTAGCCTCCCGATGGCTTTGGTGGGCGCTATTCTGGCCCTGGCGATGTCAGGCGAGTCTCTGAGCATCATTTCGATGATTGGGTTCATCATGCTTATGGGTTTAGTGACCAAGAACGCTATTCTCCTGATTGACTACACTAACACGCTTAGACAACGCGGCATGGAGCGCAATGCGGCGGTGTTGGAGGCTGGTCCTACTAGGTTAAGACCCATCCTGATGACCACACTGGCCATGATCTTCGGCATGTTGCCGACAGCACTCAAACTTGGCCGGGGTTCCGAAATGCGAGCTCCCATGGCTGTTGCCGTTATTGGTGGATTGATTGTCTCGACCCTGCTGACTTTGCTCGTTATCCCAACGCTTTATACCATTTTCGATGACTTGGTCGTGAGGTGGCATAATCGAAAACAGGAGCTACTACAGCGGTTCTCGCAGAAGTCAGATCAGAAAGCCGAAGGGTCTGAAGATGAGACGAATGAGTCAAGCCTGTGCGAGACTCCCCGATGACGTCTGCCTCTGATCTCCCTACTTGCTGTTCATGCTAAGCAGGCGGCGCGTCGATAGCCGATCATCTTTGGCAAGAGGGAGATCAACTTTCAAAGTGCACTATGGCTCTGGCACTGCTACGCGGTCTCTTAACAACCCTGGATAGTTTGTAATTCCTCCCTTCCGCCCATGATGAAACCGTTCGACACAGCGAACGTATATAACCATAGAGCATTCGTGAAGATGGCTCAACTGTGGCGGTTTCGTTTCAAATGATAGAAGGTTGGAACATCTTCCGCCGAAAATAAAATTAGAAATTCTGTCAAGCATTCTTATCCATACGGTTTATATAGGAGGCGAGCCAAATGAAAATCAAGTCAAGAGTTTTGACGGCTGTCCTTACCGTCGTGTTCGTGACAAGTATGCTTGCAACAGCGCTAGCATTGGACTTGGGTGGCATCCTGAAGGGTGCCGGTATTGTCATTCTAGTGGACAAGTTCTCGGACCAACTTAATAAGTTCATAAATGACATTACCTCGAACAAGGGAGTGGGTGTAGAAGACCGTACAAAAGTGGTCCCAATTCTCAGTCTGGGTCAAGGCGGATATGTTGGAGCGGCTCAAGTGAGCGGGCCGGCACATTTGGTAGACAAGGTTAAAGCGGTCGCACAAATCGAGGGCAACTTTTCTGGAAAAACATTCCGAGTTAAGGCGCTAGTGCCCGTTGAGTCTAAAGACGCTGTTAAGGACATCAAGCGCGTGAGCGGCGTTGGTGTCAGCGCCATAATAGATGTGAAACTCTGAACAGCCCACATTGAATCAAGAGTAGGAAACGACAGAGGTAGTCATCTCTGCCTCTGTTTCTTATCGCCTGCATAATCCACTCAGGATATTATCGAATCTGACTTACGCTCTGCTTGTAACTCTATCCAACGCGGTTAGCGTGTTGTACTGGTCACACAAAACAGCTGCTACGTAGGATGCATCCGAATCAGCTGGACGTTAAGTCTGGTGATGATCCTCACCGAGTTGTCGTTGAAGAATAATGCTACCGCAAAGATTTGGCACTCACTCCCATGGTATTCTGTTAAGTATTGCAGAGGAGTCTTCGGCGCACGACATCCAATTAGAAGTAACACACATCCAGCCATCGCCCCACCAGTTTTTTCTTGCCAGCCTACCCAAGTTTGATACCATGAAAACATAGGCATAAACTAATTGCGGGCGTGCGTGTTTCCCAATTCCTCGGGCAACTGCATTTCAGATGTCGTGCGACAAGTAGATATCGAGTGTCCAATATGTTTCGAGTAGTTACGTACAACATAAGGTCGGGTCTGGGAACCGATGGCATACGTTCCATTCGCAGAATTGCTGACACCCTAGCATCTTTGTCGCCAGACGTGATCTGTCTGCAGGAAGTACATCAGCGTGTTCTTAGAAGCTGGCTTTCAAATCAGCCTAAGCATTTGAGTGTTCGACTAGGCATGCAGGCTGTCTTCCAGCGCAATATTGACTTTGGATTTGGTGGGTATGGAAATGCAATCCTAGTTAAACCATTAGCCATTCACTGCCGCAGTCAGCGTCTTCCTGGCAGCGGTGAACCTAGAGGCTTGCTCGAAGTAACTGCCAATTTGGATGGCGTGGATGTTGACGTTTTCTGCACACACCTGGCCACTGATAGAGCTACCCGACTTGTTCAAGCGAGGCGCGTCTGGGAAATTCTCCACGCAAGTCGCGGACCGAAGTTGCTATGCGGCGATATGAACGACGTCAGAGGTTCGCAAACGATCTCTACTCTTCTCCAAGAGGCGGTGTTGAGAGATACGGCACTTGAATTTGATGCGGACAATATTCCCACCCTATGCCCGACCAATCGCCGCGTGGATTACGTTTTCGCGGATATACGATTTGCTGTGAAATCATATCAGGTCATAGAATCGGATGGCTCGGATCACCGGCCAGTGGTCGTTGATCTCGAAATCGTGTGACATTTTACCAATGGCTCGACAAATCCTAGACTAAGAGTAACAACCATGATCGAGAACACTGGATTGTCTATCGAAGTCCTTTGTCGAAACCAAATACCTATCGTCCAAGTTCACGGTACCCTAGACCTACACACAGCCAAGGACTTTGTTCAAACCCTGGAGACAACTATGAAGCAGGTCAAGACCTCCCTTATAGTAGATCTGAGTGACATTCCCTATCTTGATAGCGCGGGACTCAGCGTGCTCAGATCAACCTATGAAACACTGGCCAAAAATGGGAAAGAACTCTACGTCATTGCACCACGCGAACATTTGGCTGTCTATCGTGTGCTGGAAATCAGTCGTTTGAACGAGCTGTTCAAAGTCCGGCCGAATGTTGACGACGCACTCAAAGAGGCTAGTTGCAGATCCTCAGATCAAACCTGAAGGCCAAGATCCTTCTCAGTTATCCCTTATAGCAATAAGGTCGATACATTCCCACTAAGTACTATTTTGGCGCATCCAGCAGGCGAACCCATATGTTGCGGTAGCGAACCGGACACCCGTGGTCCTGAAGGAGTAACGGTCCAGGCGTTTTCTCATCATAATCGAAACCACCGCCGTTTGGGTGAGGAATCTCGTAATTGTCGTGTATGAGTACTCCATTCCAGAATACCGTTATACGCGGTCTGGCAATTACATTTCCTTGTGCATCAAACCTCGCGGCGTGGAAGATGATATCGTAAGACTGCCAGTGCTCAGGTGGTCGAGCAGCGTTTACGGCAGGAGCGGCCATGCCATAATAAGCGCCGCAATCACCGGCGTCCGGCTTCGTTTTCCCATATGAATCTAGAACTTGTATCTCGTACCTACTTTGCAGATACACCCCGCTGTTGGCCTTCCCCTGACCTTCAGCATTTGGCATGTTAGGTAGCCAGAACTCTATATGCAGCTGGTGATCACCAAACCTCTGCCTAGTGCAAATCGTTCCACCGCGCACTTACGTATACCCATCTTTCACCAGCCACTTTGCCGGTTCATCAGTGCCAGGGACGACCCAATTTGACAAATCTTTACCGTCAAATAGGATAATTGCATCAGCCGGCCGAGGTTCATCGCCTTTAAAAAGCGGTCCAGGAGCAGTCCCCGCCGGGCAAAGTACTGTCGAAATCGTGAAGAGCATGATCATCAGTGCAATAGTTAGCGCCTGCTTGCCGAAGCTGTTAACCATATCTCTACCTCTCGGTTCTAACGTGTTACTGCCTCAGGATTCACCGGCATGCGTGGTTTTTCCTTCCCGGAGCTGCCTGGATCGTTGTATTATAGTGTTTCCGTAATGTTCCAAGACTAGTTGAGAGCAAGTCTCTGGATAAGACTGTGCAAGCAATTCGCCTCGGCGGAGACTATGTGCGGCGTGCTTTGAGGTGGAAACTCTTCGCTTCGACGCGGGGTACGTGTGTGACTCGTAAACCCATTGTGCGAGAACAAATCAACGGTTACTTGGACATAAGGCTTCCCACAGTAAGTCCTTTGGGTGTGGGTATAGAGGATGGATTCTCCAGTTTCTGGCTCTCAGGGCTCGTTTCAGTCTGTCTCTCGATATCAACCGTCCGCACTTCTGCTGGTGCTTTTGACATGAGAAGTTGCTCCACTTCAGCAAAGCCTTCTTGAGCTTTCTCTGCCGAAACGCGGTCCAAACGATAAAGCAGGCTTGTGAATTCACCTGCATGAACTAATTCCTCAAGAGCAATGTCATACAGTACTTTCTTTGCATCTTCATTGTCTGTCGCGTCCATGTGAGCCATATATAGGTGAACAGCCTCCAACTCGGCAGCTATGTTGAGCATGATTGCACGAACCAACTCACCATGGGCCATCTTTCGGGGCACTAATCCTGAAAACGGATTTACGAACTCTGGCATTTCCCTACCTCCGTAGCATGATATTCTATGTTGAAAAACCCGCTAAAGCGACTCGTCTACCCGTTGCTCATATACCCATGGCAAGGTTGGCTTAAACAAACGATAGGGAAGAGGTAAGCAAATCAATAGAGCCTATTAATGATGTCTTGCCAGATCACTTGCTTGATCACATCGACAGCGTGATTGCAGAGTTCGATTGCAGGCTTTCCACACACAGCGCTGTCTGCATCCGTGACTACCATCAGAGGTTTTCCGCGTCCCAGAACGCTTCTTTCGTCGGCACCTATCGACACATCTCTCAACAATGGTTCGGAATCCAAAAACTGGTTGATCCTTATTGCTATGGCGTTGGCTCGTTCGTCAGACGTGGGTCCGCCTTCTATATCTGCCAGATGACACAAGACCTTGTTATCCAGCGTCACCTGTGTGACACTAGTGCCATTTAATGTAGTGGGCTCAGTCGAAGCCTTGAGAGAGCTGGTAACAGCTCTGCGGTTGATTGGCAGTCCTAAGGCTTTGATTTGATTTATCATGCTCTTGCAGCGTTCGCGAGGTGCCGGATGAGTCTGCAGAATACCCAGTGTGATCTGTGACTTGGTCGCCTGGTCGTGAGCCAAGCGTTCTAGGAAAGTGAGAGCCCCCACAGGATTGAATCCGGCTTTCTCAAGGTATATGACGCTCGTGGCATCAGCATCTGCTTCAGCCTTCTGACCATAGCCACTGCTCTTAGCGATGCGAATCAGCTGGGCACCAATGAGTATGTTTCCCAAGTCGCTGGAATCCATTCTTGCCAGCATGCCGGCCAACAAGACAAGCCCAATTCTTCCGTCCATCCGGCTTTGATCTTTGAGGAGATACGTTATGTGATGGTGAGCTGCATGTGCGACTTCGTGAGCAAGTACGCCAGCCAGTTCATGGTCTGATTGCACATAGTCCAGCAGGCCCTTGTGGACATAAATGAATCCTCCAGGCAGCGAAAAGGCATTTACTGTTGGGTCGTCTATAATCTTGAACTTGTAGTCAAACTGATAGACTTCGGAACTACCATAGCTCGCCGGTACAGAGTACGAGTTTGCTACTTCCGCGATTGCTTGGCCTATCTTATTCACTCGCTCGCTCAGATTGAGGTCGGCCAGCAGCTTATATTCCTTCTCGACTTCTGCCGCCCCTTCACGTCCTAGTCTGACTTCCCGTTCTGCGTTGTCTGCGGCAGCAAACACCAGCGACCGACTTGAGAGCAACGCAATAACAAGCAGACCCACAGCGATTCGTGATACCCTTAGACACAGCATGGCACCCTCTGCCTCCTTTGGTTGACCACACACAATAATAGTCCGTAGTCTGCACTGTCGGAGGCCATCCGAGGCGGAACCCGCAATCTGCAGGACCTGTTCGGCGGACGGTCCCGGCGACTTCTCACCAGGATTGTACCGCCGTAAGTAACACTGCGAAACGGGTTATCCGCTCTCTGGAGGGTGCCACCTGCTCTCTCGACAGGGAAATCCTTGTCCTAATTGTCACAACAAACTATTCTGAATCCCTGATGTGGACACTAATAGCCAGCCGTACGTCTTCGTCGGACTAAAGACACTACCATTGGTAGACCGAGCATAGACAATGCCGCTATGCTCGAAGGCTCCGGAACAATGTTCCCACCATAGCCTGAGCGGTCATACCACGTGTTCATTATGCGGTCCGGTGTCCAAGGAATCTCAGGATCTATGGGATCATCGGTTCTTGGAAGCACTGCACCAACATGCGCTAGGAAACCTATGTCGTCCGGGTTTCCACCGTAGTCGCTTGGAAATGGATTAATCCTTGGCTTGGAAGGATCGAATGTGTATGTGAAAGTGACCGACTCAGTCGGTCCTATGGCAGGAGGCGTGAAGTATTTCTTGTTTTGATTAATAATCTCGAAATTCTTCCATTGGCCCGCAGAGGCATCCCAGGTCCATCCGGGAGGAGCAGACCACGAGGTTGGCGATAGTAGGTCAGGTACATTGAACGGCTGAAGAGACCAAATCAATACCAGGACACCGTTCTCCTTGTACGGAGATGGCATGAACTCTGTGCCAGAAAGATTGGAAAGCGTCCAGGTGTAAGTATTTGTTATCTCATCTACTTGTACGTCGACGTAGGTAATGCCCTCTGAACTCGCTGAGTTCCAGTTCTGCGAGTATGCGGTAGGTCCAACTAAGAAAACTACCGCTAGTGTTAGGATAACAATTGTATAACCGCCCAGATTTTTCAATTTTCATAACCCCCTTCATTGATTACGCGTGTCGCGCCTGCGGCCGATTGCAATCGAAAATCTCTTACGGTAACTCATCAACATGCCGGCACCACCAATGCCCAAGACGAGCAGACTTGATGGCTCTGGAACCACGGTTCCACCGCCGCCTCCACCACCTAACACACCGACTGCTCCTAATAGGCTTGGTACCAACAAGTACTGCAGCGGAGCAACACGAGTTACGGGCGTTAGTTCTTCTGGCGGCTCTGCAGCCACCATCATGGTAGGTTCTTCTACTAGTGTCGGCGTTATTTCCGGTGTCGATGGTACCTCAACGACAGGATTGGCAGGCAGTAAAGCCATCGTGGGCTCAGTGATCTGGATCGGTGGAGTGTCTACTCGTACCACCGGTTTCATTGGCAAGGATTTGGTCATTGGGTTGCCACACTTCACGTCAATAATTGGCTCTCCATTCCAATTGAGGAAAACCTTTGTACCCGCTTTCAACTGCTTCTTATGCGATATTATGTTTCCATTCTTAGCGATGAAGTACACGGTGTAAGTTGTGGACTTGCTCAAAGTAGAAACCGTCAGGTTTTCCTCGAAGTATTTTGCCAGAACCGCCGGCTCCATCCCGAAATGTTTGGAATACCGCAGCCCAACAAGCTTATCTTCTCTAACAAGCTTTGCTAGCTCGGCATTCGAAGTCACCGGCTTTGTAAGGAAAGATCCTGCCGGCATGTTTGTCTTCGCAAACAGCACTGCTGTTGTCAGTAGTAATAACAGCATGCAAAGGCATAGCTGCTTGTAACCACGTAAACTCACTATTATCACCTTCTCTCAGGTATTTACCGTCCACTGTATGTGAGCCTAGCTACATGGACCGATTTCCCTACCCACATGAGTTGCAATTTCCGCGCCAAACTGAGTGGTTATGGAGAAATTCTCGTGAAATTTACAGCTTGTTCTCATATTTGATAAGAAGAGGAACGCCAAATTGGCATGCAGAATAGCAATAGGTTAAGATTGAAGTGACAACTGAGTGTACTGACAGAACTTCTGAGGTATGTGACGAAGATATGAAATATCGTCAGGCAAATGTGCTCACTTCGTGCCTCACGATCGCCGTACGGGGTCGGATATGTGAATTTCCAGAGGGTTGGTTATTACTGACCCTTAGGTGAACTCGAGAGTTGACTTCCGCAGCTCGGGCACCATCTCCAACCCTGAATCAGTTCCTGTCCGCATTTAGGACAGCGAAAAGTATGGTTGGCTCTTGGTGATGAATTCTGAGTGGCGCCAATATTAGCAGGCGGATACTGACTCTGAGACAACCTGAACGTATACGCAGTTCCGTTCCGTGTCACTATTAGACCGGTACTTCTGGCTAACACGTCCAGAATTTGGTCAAGAGATGCATTTCTTATCCGAGCACTAATCCTCGGCACAGCGACTCCAGTCCAGTTGGGTGCCGCACCAAGATCTAAGACGTAATTCCGCCCTTCCATCTCCATCAGTTGCTTGATTGCCTCTACAAGGTTGGCCTGATCTAGTGTGATGTCGAATCTCTTTTCGCCAGCTCGAACAGACGGCACCGGTTGTATGCTGACACCAGATTCCTGTCTTGCACGACCTGGGATTCCTTCACTTGCTGTATTGATATTAGCGCTTAGACCTGGAGCAGTCCTAGTTGTCAACATGTTCCTTTGTTCTGATACTCTTTCCATTTCCGGCGAAAATGTCGCCGTTGGTGGTTGCAATTGGAAATCCACGTTGAGGACGTAAACATGGCGAACCGTCAACCCTGCAGTATTTGCAAGAATGCGTAGTGCAGTGTCAAACGGTACGTTGTCGATATTGACCGTAACCATACCGCTCGCCCTAGGGTCAAGTTGATATTCCCTCCCTGACCCTTTAAACAATTCGTCCACAGCTTGCTGGACCGTTGCGTCTTGTAAATGCAGTGTCACTCGGGGGACCTCAAGCCTATCTGCGTTTGGTTCGACTTGCGTTTGTTGCGCGCTTGGTTGCATCGGCTGAGTGGTTCCTGCATACCCAGGGACGAACCTCAACAGCATAAGTATCGAAAAGATCAACGCAGAAATGTTACGAGCCTTCATCGCTAGGACTCCTTTCACTACCATCGGTCCCTTCGTCGGTACCTGTGACGCCAAGATTCATAGCAATACTCGGCTTACCATCATGTTCAACAGTTGTCTGGACAGACAAAGTGGTGACGCTACTGGATTGCGTGTCCGTCATCTGTATAGAGTAGGCAGATGTCTCAACACTACCTATCCAATATCCGTCTTCGACGTCTTTACTTAGCGACTGTCTTGTATTGTCTGTCGTATCAGGGGCATAGACAACTACATATTCGATAGTCGGACCCACGAGAGATTGCCCGAAATTGCCACTCGGCTGAACCTTATGCTGCAGAGTATTCGCGACCTCGAGCCTATCAGGCTGCCGTTCCTTGCGTCGGACTACGTTGGTCCTGAGCGACACCCTGTGACCCTCGATGCTCTTCGTAATATTACCTGCCACCATAGTCCTCTGAGCATTCGTTTTGGCACTGCTTCCCGACGCAAGTACACCGCTCGATTGCCGAGCTGATTCAATACCGGGACGTGCTGTTACTACTTGGCCGCTGTTCATCCTCCAGTTGGCGTTGCGAATTATCCCCGCCCATCCGGCAAACAGGAGCAAAACTGTCGCCGCTGCAGTCCAGCCTAGTCTTGCCCTTACCATACACGGCTTTGTGTGCCTAATAACGCTCTTTACTGTATCTAGGACGTCCGGGGGCGCAAACATTGTCTTAGGTTCTGCCAGAGCTTTCAAGGTATGGTTGACAGCGTCGAACTCCGTACGGCATAACTCGCATGCCGCTAGGTGTGCTTCCACAGCGGAGGCTTTGTCTGCAGACAGCTCACCAGTCAAATAGTCGAATGCCATGTCTTGGATGTGTTTACACTTCAATGCCATCACCTTCGTCATTATAGAAGTGACGGAACGCTTTTCGAGCTCTGTGCAGGTTACTTCTCACTTGTTCTACCGACCACCCGAGAGTCTCAGCGATCTCAACATACGATAATTGTTGAAAATAATACAGGACAAGCACAGCGCGGTGTTGAGGCTTGAGCTTAGCTATCACTAATCTCACCTGTTCCTCGACTAACCTGTCCTCGTGTGGCTGTTGTTCATGGCGAAACCATTCAACGGAATCCACAGTCTCCCACTTTGGACGCCTGCGTACGGTATCTATGCACTTGTTGACCGCTATCCTGTATAGCCATGTAGAAAACTTACTCTGCCCACGAAACCTAGGCAACGAATTGTATAGCTGAACAAAAATATCCTGCATTGCATCGCGTGCGTCGTCAGGATTGCCAAGTATACCCAGACAGAGATTATACACTTGTTTAGCATGACGCTCGTACAAAACGTCAAATGCCGATGCTCGGCCCGATATGAAATCTTGAACTAGAGCCATATCATCGGCCGAACCTTGACAAGTTTCCAGGCGCACACCGGAATCCATGCAGAGGAAGTTCCCGATACTTATCTCATGATCTGCCATATCTAATCCTTTAGACGTGCCCAGTTCCAAAAACGTTGCATGCGGGAGCAAGACCTGTCTTGCGTATCGTCGAAAAAAATACCAACCCATACTCTCCGAAGGTACGTCAGTTGTCATAATCTCGGCATAGAAGCACTACGGATAAGCTGGGTCGAAATTAGATACTGACAATCTATAGGGGGAGGCTCAAGATAACTTTCCGTGAAGCAGAACAGAGTTCCTGCTGTGGTTTCTGTGAGCATCGCTAGTTGTTCTAGTTGTGAAGCTCGAAACCTGTGCACAGGAGCCATATGAATCTGCTTGATTCTCCGCGGGCACAGCATAGCATGTTTCATGTTTCTGCACACCGCAGGAACTCAGACTTCCGTGGGTTCAAATCAAGAACGCCAGTAGGACTAGTAGTTCAGCGTACTTTATTCCTCGTGCACAGTTATTGCGCCAGTGGGACAAGCATCTGCCGCTTCTTTTACACGTTCGTGAAGCTCCTCAGATGGATTCTCATTAATCACATGCGCTAGTTGATCATCTCCCATTTCGAAAACTTCTGGGCAAATGTCCACGCAAATTCCATCCCCAATGCAAAGACTTTCATCAATCTCCGGTCGCAATCCAATCCCCCCATCTCCTAACCTTATTTCTGCACTGCGTTAGTTGGTATAATCTCGGAACTATATCAAGCGGCAACCAATACATTATTTCATCGGTGCATATCGTCTTGGATAATGAGTTGCTCTAGTCTTCTCTCTGCATGGTCAACCGCCGACAATGTCTGCGTTCTCTCGAAAGCAAGACATCCAACTTAGTACAAACCCCGTCTTGTGCCTACCCCTGTGTATATACCCAGCTTTGTGCAGAAATATATGCCGTCAACATAAAACTCACCTTTTAATACCAAAACAACTCGAGGGCCATCCCTGAGGATGACCCTCATCAGTCTCGCGTTCTTTTGAGATTCCTGCCACATGTTAATTGATCTTTGCCAGGAACATCTGAGTAACGTAAAACTCGCCAGCACTGTTGATGTAAACACCTACTCCGATGCGTTCGAATCTACTCTCTAGAATGTTAGCTCGGTGACCGGGACTGTTCATCAAAGCGGAGTGACCGCGCTCAGGGTCGACTATGGAACAATAGAATAAGTTTTCGCCCACTAAAGCCCAGGAAGGTCTATCCGTCTCATCCGCAAGATATCTGTCCAAAGGCGTTCTCAAACCAGGCGTGGGTGACGTGTGCGAGAAATAATGCTTGTCGCTCATTTCCTGACTGTGTTTTCTAGCAATCTTGACAAGCATCGGATCTAATACCAATTCTGGTAAACCTCTGCTAGCACGCTCTTGATTAGCCAGGTCTACAAATCTCAACTCTTCCTTAGTTACAATCACGTCGCCATATCTAGCTGGTGGCTGTGTGGTTACGGTTGTGGACGTAAAGTTCCCCACAGTTGCCAAAAGGCTGAGAAACAGCGATAGTTTGACCATGAATATACCTCCTCCGTTCTGCGGCGGCAGAGCGGTTCTATTTCTATCCTTCCATACTTAGCGGCTAGATTGGAACGGGAAATCTACAGACTGCTAACATCAGGAAGTGAAAGTTAATTCTATCCTTGATGCTCTGGCCCGTCAAGCTATAATATATGGCCTATAACTAGTAGGCTATACAAGCCAACAGGCAAACGGAGATGGCAATACGGGAGCACTAAACAGTCCGCGGTGATCGCCAGCGGCTTATTCATCCTCGTTCATTGAGAAGACTTTCTGCCACTCGGACCTTTGCTTTCGATATTGAATGCCAGCGGTGTTTATGGTATACTAACACTGTTCGAATTTCGGGGGTGATGATGAGTCGCGTCGTCTACATTAACGGTGATTTCGTCCCGGAAGAAGATGCCCGAATCACAGTCTATGATCACGGGCTTCTTTACGGTGATGGAGCATTTGAAGGTATAAGGGTTTATTCAGGTAAGGTTTTCAAACTTCGTGAGCACATACAGCGTTTATATCGCTCAGCACATGCTCTCATGATCAACCTCCCCATATCCCAAGAGGAAATGGCGGAGGTTGTGCTGAAGGCCTTACGTACAAATGGCATATCCGACGGATACGTTCGAATTACGATTACTAGAGGCGTGGGTTTAGGCCTTGACCCACGCGTATGTAAGACACCAACCATAATTGTGATGACGGATAAGCTGTCTCTGTATCCAGAGGAGATGTACAGAGACGGATTGCATGTCGTGACAGTGTCTACTCGTGTACCTGTGCCTCAATCCTTGGAGCCCAGAATCAAGTCTCTTGGTAAATATGTCTGCAATATCCAGGCAAAGCTCGAGGCGAATAGAGTAGGGGCAGGTGAAGGCCTGATGCTCAATATCCAGGGGTATGTGGCAGAGGCAACAGGTGACAATATATTCATTGTCAGAAATGGCGAGCTAATTACTCCGCCGCCGTACGCTGGTATCTTGGAAGGTATAACCCGCAACTCAGTGATGGGTTTGGCTAGAAAAATGGGTATACCAGTCGAGGAGCGGCTGTTTACTTTGTTCGACGTATACACAGCTGACGAATGCTTCTTGACCGGAACAGCGGCCGAAGTCATCCCAGTGGTTAAGGTGGATGGACGCACTATAGGTTCAGGGAAACCCGGCGAATTGACAAAGCAGCTTATTGAAGCGTTCCATTCCCTGACAAGAACTGAGGGTGTGCCGATTTGACCCGTTCAAGACTCTGCGAGTCATGCGGCTGTGAGCCGGCTGAATTTGTCGTATATTGTCTTTCTGCAATGAGCCGCCGCGCAGAGCGGAACCTTTGCGAAGCATGCGCTAGACAACAAGAGCACATTCTATTTGGCAACAGTGGTCTGTCGTTGACAGATTTGGTTAGGGTGCTCTCTGTTGGGTGTTCGGCTCCGCAGGGGGTTAACAATCGAACAAAGGTTTGCCCTTATTGTGGGAATACTCAAAACGAGGTTGAGCAGGCCGGCATGGTCGGATGCTCCATGTGTTACACAGTCTTTGAGGCTGAAGTGGAGCGAGTGATCAGGTTCCTGCACGGTCACCCGAAAGAGTCTGTGTAGATATGCAAGAGAAGACTGCGCAGTACAACTTGGTCGTTCCAAAATGGGCAACCGATGACGGCCCTGCCAACGACGTCGCCATATCTACTCGCGCAAGGCTCGCCAGGAATATTGAGGGAATTCCTTTTCCAGTTTGTGCCCAAGAAGCTGATCTTAAGCGTGTAGCAGATCTTGTGCTAAGCACTATTTCTACAGGCAATGATCAACTTTGGTTCAGTAGGCTAGCTGGGAAATTTAAGGTGGTAACTCCATCTCAATTCTCGTCTACGTCGGTACGTTTGGCACTTATAGATGCACACGTCGCAAGCAGACAGCACGTAGCAGGCGGCAAGCATTGCTTAATAGTGTTGGATGACGCTGGCTCGATAAGTCTTATGGTGAATGAAGAAGACCATTTGAGGATACAATGCATCCTGCCAGGTTTTCAGCCGATGACGACGTTGCAGATGGTAAGAGAATTTGATACTCTTCTCTCACGGAAGATCAAGTACGCACAAACCGATAATTACGGTTACCTGACTAGCTCGCTGGCCAATGTCGGTACTGGACTCAGAATGTCGGTAATGCTCCATCTGCCTGGCCTAGCGTATCTGGACGAAGCAATAACAGTGCTTACGGCAGCCGCAGAACTAAAGGTTTCTGTGCGCGGTTTACTAGGAGAGGGTACGAAGGCGCTTGGAGACGTTTACCAAGTCTCAAATGAGACAACGATAGGATTTACCGAGCGGGAGATTACTTCGCGGATTAGAGCGGTGGCTGAGCATCTCATATCTCGCGAGCGAGAAGCACGGCGATTCTTGGCCGCGAAGAAAAATACTGATGTACACGATGCGGCCCAAAAGGCCTGGGCAGAACTGACCGAAGCTCGAGCCCTCGGCGGCGAACAGGCGATGTCGCATCTTTCGACTTTGCGTTTAGCGGATGCGTTGGGCCTTTCTCCCGGGATTTCCGTAAAAGAATTCAAGAAGTTTCTAATATCAATGAGATTAGGGTCGTCTGCTTCCAGCGATGAGAGTGAGACATCTTCTCTGGTAAGAAGCGAAGACGGTGCGAGACGTGCGAAATTGGTGCGTGATGCACTTCTTGGGGTTAAATAGCGGTATTGGAAACCGCTTTTGCAGCCAAAAGAACAAGATTTTCAGAGATTACGTCATAATATATAGAAAACCTGCGATACCAATAGGCGGGGCATAGGAGTCATGGAAGCCGGTGATCGGTGAACAGTGATTAGTTGGGTCTTGTGCGTCTAACCGAACAGATCCTGCCAAACCACTCCCTGCCGACTCCCTCCCATTGCACCGATAACCCTGCCATGTACCATTCCATCGAAAAGGAGGGAAAACGGAATGTGGCAACGGTTCACTGAAAGAGCCCGTAGAGTCATCTTTTTCGCTCAAGAAGAAGCTGGCAGGCTCGGTGAGAACTTTGTCACCACTGAGCACTTGCTGCTCGGGTTGGTCAGGGAGAATGACAGCGTGGCTGCCCGGATCCTCGAACGGATGGGCGTCAGCCTCAACCGGATTCGTTCTGAAATAGAACGACAGGTAACCCGAGGTGACGGCCGCCTGGGACAGGATATGCAGTTGACCCCCCGGGCTAAGCGCGTGATAGACCTGGCCTACGACGAAGCTAGACAACTAAATAACAACTACATAGGCACAGAACACCTGTTGCTAGGTCTTATTCGCGAAGGCGAAGGTTTGGCTGCTCGTGTTCTAGCCAAACTTGGAGTCGACTTAGAAAGAACTAGGCGCGAAGTAATGAGCCTTGTAGATAATGATACAGCTATGACTACAACCCGAACCAGGTCGAGAACCCCAACACTGGACGAGTTCGGTCGCGACTTGACCGACTTGGCTAGACAGGACAAACTCGATCCGGTTGTCGGTAGAAATACTGAAATAGAGCGGGTTATCCAAATCTTAAGCAGAAGGACGAAAAACAACCCCGTACTCATTGGAGAGCCCGGCGTTGGCAAGACTGCCATCGCAGAGGGATTGGCACAGCGCATAACGTCCGGAGACATTCCAGAGATGTTGAAGGACAAGCGCATTGTGGCACTTGACCTTGCAGGAGTTGTAGCAGGCACCAAGTACCGTGGTGAATTCGAAGAGCGCATGAAGCGCATAATAGACGAGGTTCGCAAAGCCAATGGAGAGGTCATCTTGTTCATAGATGAACTGCATACATTGGTTGGTGCTGGCGCAGCGGAAGGTGCGATTGATGCTTCGAACATCATGAAGCCGGCATTGGCGCGAGGAGAGTTGCAATGCATTGGCGCAACTACAATGGATGAATTCCGTAAATACATAGAGCGCGATGCAGCTTTGGAGCGGCGCTTCCAGCCAGTCCAAGTGCGTGAACCAACAGTTGAAGAAGCAATAGATATCCTGAAAGGACTGAGGGACAGGTATGAGGCACATCATCAGGTGAAAATTCGTGACGATGCCTTGTTTGCCGCGGCACGCTTGGCAGATCGCTACATAACCGATAGGTGTCTACCGGATAAAGCAATAGACTTGGTAGACGAGGCGGCGTCCCGTGTAAGACTCCAAAGGTCACTCCCACCCGTGGAACTTAGAACGGCGAAGGCCGAGTTGCGCGACGTGACGCAGCAGTTGGAGTCTCTACCGACTACTGGCCAGTACGATCGTGCCATCGAACTCCAAGCTCAGGAGCGATTCCTCTCGAACAGAATCCGTGAGCTGGAACAGCAGTGGCACGAGAGCCAGGAAAACGTCGAGCCTGTGGTTACAGAGGACGAGATTGCCCAAATCGTCTTCAGTTGGACTGGAATCCCTGTGTCAAGGCTAGTAGAGACCGAAACAGCCAAACTTCTGAACATGGAACAGGCACTGCACGAACGCATAATCGGCCAGGATGAGGCCATTACGGCTGTGTCCCGTGCGATACGACGTGCTAGGTCCGGATTGAAAGATCCAAAGAGACCTACCGGCTCTTTCATATTCCTCGGACCTACCGGAGTTGGCAAAACTGAACTGGCAAGGGCATTGGCAGCTTTCCTCTTTAATAATGAGGACAACCTGATTAGAATCGATATGTCGGAATACATGGAGCGATTCGCAGTCTCTAGGTTGGTTGGTGCACCGCCCGGATATGTTGGCTACGAAGAGGGTGGCCAGCTCACGGAAGCCGTCCGCAGACAGCCTTATTCCGTCGTGTTGCTGGACGAAATTGAGAAGGCTCACCCTGAAGTCTTCAATATTCTGCTCCAAGTAATGGAGGATGGTCGTCTGACCGATTCCCAAGGTAGGATCGTTGACTTCAAGAACACGGTGCTTATCATGACATCGAATATCGGTGCTGCTCAGATAAGCAACGAAGCAGGCATGGGCTTCAGGTCAGCGAAGAAAGTGGATGAGGATGCCCGTGCTTACGAAAGCATGAAACACCGAGTGACTGAGGAAATGAAGAAGGTCTTTCGGCCCGAGTTCCTAAACAGAGTGGACGAAGTGATCGTCTTCCATTCGCTGACATCACAGCAGATTCTGCAAATAGTTGAGTTGATGCTGAATCGAGTGCGCGAACAACTCAAGTCACAGGGTATGGATCTGGAAGCCAGCGACGATGTCAAGGAAGTGTTGGCAAAGGAAGGCTTCGACCCAGCGTTCGGTGCAAGACCTCTCCGTCGAGCCGTACAGCGACTGATTGAGGATCCTTTGAGTGAGGAAATCCTGCTTGGACGGTTCAGTGAGGGTGACACCATACGCGCCGAACTCGAGGACGGCAAGGTCATATTCAAGAAAGTCGAAAAGATCGAGCCGGCTGCAGTATAACCAAAGCGACCATAGCATAGGTCGGAAACAATGCCCGCCTCGAGGCATCGGGGCGGGCTTTAACATGGTAGGTATTGCATGAAAGCATTCGATGTCGTCGGACTTGGGTACTGTGCAGTCGATTACTTGTGCATTGTTCCGCACTACCCTCAGATTGATGAGAAAGTTCGAATCGTAGACTTTCTGCAACAGGGCGGGGGAATCACAGCAACTGCTATGGCCGCCGTCGGACGTCTTGGCGGTCGCGCTAGTTTTATTGGCAAAGTGGGAGACGATTCCCACGGCCAATTCATCGTCTCAGAGCTTCAAAAGGATAACGTAGATACCACTGCCATAGTTGTTCAGCCTGGTGCTTTGTCTCAGTACTCTTTTATAGTTGTAGACAAGCCAACCGGGAAGCGTACCATATTCTGGAATGCTTCTGGTATTGTTCTGGACCCCTCAGAGATTCGACGCGAGGATGTTGTTGCGGGCAAGGTACTTCACGTGGACGTCCACCATGCCGCTGCTGCAGTCTTGGCCTCATCATGGGCAAATGACGAGGGCATTCCCGTCGTTTGGGATGCTGGCAGCGCCCACGAAGGCTCCGCAGAATTGGCGCAGCATACAGATTACCTGATCGCATCCGAGCTTTTTGCCCAGCAGTACCTTGGCGAAACAGATCCTGAACGTGCGGCAAGCACGTTGAGCGAAGGACGCCTCATGGGTGCCGTCACGGTGGGGCAAAAGGGATGCTGGTACGCTACTTCAGAAGGGGTGTTTTACCAGCCCGCATTCGATGTTGACGTCATAGATACTACAGGCGCTGGTGATGTCTTCCATGGAGCATTCTCATTTGCTCTCTCCAAAGGTTGGCTACTCCATGAGATAGTCGAGTTCGCAAGCGCAGTTGCTGCCATCAAGTGCACGAAACTAGGTGGTCGAACAGGCATACCAACCTTCTCTCAGGCTGTTGACTTCCTTCGCTCGCGGTCAGCAAACCGGTTCTGGGAATACATAGTGACGTAGATTCCAATGCCAGACCTGGGTGTTCTTCTGATTATACCTGGGTGCAACCGAGGATTTAATCTCTGTCAACGCCTCGACTTAATGATGCAACTTGTCCTGAATTCCGGAATGCCTACTGACAGCCATTCCCCTTCGCGTTGTACTGGTGCCACTCCCACACATTCGCTGTCAATGTAGACCTCTGGTTCAGTAATGGCCGAATTGCGTATTCGAACTCTCACCCCTTTCGCAGGCTGCAGCTTCATGTTGACAAGATATACTGCCTTTTCCGTACCTCTTGTCCACTCAACGCAGTGAATTGACGGATCGTCAGGGATAATTTCTACATCACTAGAAATACCATTAGTACTAGAGTACTTCATCAATGCGGATTTCGCTGACTGGAAAGCTTTGAGGGTTTCTCTTGTTTCTTTCCGCCAGATGAAAAGTGGTGGTGTATTGCCTGCATACGTGTTCCGATGCATTTTGCCAGCATACACCTTTCCATAATCAGGTATTGTGGTAACCTTCGACTTTAGAAATTTGGTGTCGAATTTCAAAGTTTGTCCTGTTTCCTCTAGCTGAAAAAACCGGCCGGAGGTTAGAAGTTTTCCTCCCCATCCTACGAATTTCAACAGCCGAATGTACACATCGCTTGGTATGTAGGCACAATCAGGTACGAAAACCCAATCATATTTTCTCAGATCCACGGCTCTGTCCTGTAATTCACGGAATGTTACCACGTCGAGCGTGATGTGCATCCCTTGGAGAATCTTATACCAGCCGTAGAAGCTACGATAGTCATTCTTGAAACCCTCATTGTCTGTTGGAGACGCTGATAGTATAGGTTGAATTATGGCCATGCTTGGCTTCACTTCCATGCCTTCCACAATCTTCAGCGACTTACGAGCTTCCGAAAGCATACGGTTCATTTCAGTCATGTCCATGTCTGGGTAGAAATTGTAGTCGGGTGTGCCATGCCAGCAATAATGGAATATGCCCTGCGCTCCGTGCTGAATAGCTGCCTGCACAACCTTGTTGTTCGTCTCATAGCCGATTGCCACTCCGCGCGTCCAGTCGAGAAGGTCTATGGCCCACATCGGCTTGCCATACTTCCGAACAAGATCCAGGTTTGCGGTTACCCTGAAGGGATCGCCATCAGCTGAACAGGTCTGCATGCCTATTACATCTATGTCTCGCGCTCTCATCGATAGTTCATCCGGACAGACCGCGTTTGCCTGTACATAGTCCCATTCTACTGGGAAAGCGAAAGCATAAGTGAGATAAGTTGCAGTCTTTCGCGAGGGATCCAGCTTTTTTACCACGGCTGCGAAGTTCTGGATATATTGAGCAGCCGTTTCATACCAGAACTGCGACCAATCGTACATCACCGAGTCCAGATTCTTGTAGGGTAGGGTGTCGCTGGGATTGTAGGGAATTGTTATGCGTACACACGGGCTGTTGTCTCGGCCGCCGGTTTTCAGATATTCACCTTTGCTGCTCTTCTCACCTACCCAATTGTCGAAAAACCAGTTGTCCGGTGTCTCATTGCCCTCATTCAGGCCAGGGTTGAGAAGTAGGTTCTCCTTCGTACCTTCTTCACAGAACTCAGCGTTGTCGAAAACCGCGGTCCCGAATCCGGCAAGCTTCAGCAGTAGCCACACTCGACTAGCGTTCTTGGGCGCCTTGATCCTCATCGATATTTTCTGCCAGCCATGCGTTCCGTCGACGCCTGGGCTGTAATCCATATGAAACGGGATGTCACTACTGTCTGTAAGCCATGAGGTAGAAAGATGTGCTCCTCGACCAATCACATTTTCTGTCTTAATCCAGGCTGAAAAAACATAAGTCTTGCCAGGTGTTACCCGTGGGGCTAAACTTTGGCGGGTACTCCAAGAACAATCCTGTGGGCGCGTATCTACCAGAATGGGCGATAGACCGCTCATGTGACCATAGTCCAACAGGTCCATTCTCGGTGGTATTATTTCATCGAATGACTTGTAGTCAGACTGCCATGCGTTGTTCAGATTGTATATCGAGGCATACTTGTCCTCAATCCACTTTCTAAACCCTTCTATGTCCAGGGGATTGTAGCGTGTAGCATGGATAAACCACCATTCTGCTCCTGGGTTGTAGTGGGTAATTACCCGCTTGGTGTCACGCTGCTTAACATATTCGACCACTCTCTGGATGAATTCATCTCGAGCTTTTGCAAATATCCGAGAGTTGATCGAGGGGTCGGTATAATCCCGGCCATCTGCATATCTTTGTAACTCACCAGCAGTTCTGCATTTTTCCCTAAGCCACGGCGGACAATATACGGGGTTGCATTCTAAGAGCAGAACCAAGTTTAGACCGTGACCTTCAGCATATGCTATCTGCCGATCCAGTGTAGAAAAATCGAACTTGCCCTCTTCTTTCTCGATTTCTCCCATCACTGCTCGCACAATTAGAGATGACGCTCCAGACCTAGGTAGCTCTTCCATTCCCACGTCGATAAATGGATAGTGGCAGACGAATCCTACTGGCGGCTCGGATGCCCCTGCGTTGACAGGTAGGTTTGCTAGTACGAGCAAAAGGAAGATAAGCATGTCTATTCTTAGTGGGTCACTTGTTATCTTAAGCATCACGATGCTCCTTAGAAGGGTACGGTATAGTCCGGAGTCCATTTTGGTGTTAACCAGGTGCTTTGTAAATCAGTCTTAGTGACGCAGAGTATCATAAACGTCATGCTGAGACTGGTTCAGCCTCCACGTGGGGATTCTGAACTCAGCTCAGCATTAACGTGTCAATAGTATATAGTCAGTCCCTAGCAGAAATTCACGCGAATCTATCTTAGAACAATGCTTGCAAACCGAGACGGGTCATTGCCCTCGGTTATGCCAGAATACCATCGGACGTATTCGCGTCCTCTGCCTCTGTCGAAGTTAATAGCAATTGTCAACCCTAGTGTTTTCCCTACCGCTGGTTTGAACGGAGGCAGTTCATCCCATGGGATTGCAGCTTCATAACACTGGCGCTGACCATCTGTTCCTACGCTGAAATACCTAGAAGAAAGGGGTCCTTTTTCTTTGCCAATTGGAGCATCCCAACGCCAGGCCTCAAGACCTTTCTCCGTCATTGCAAACCCAATCTTCGAATAGCCCGACCCGGCTCCAGGCATTCCCCTCGCCGAGTCAATGCCAAACTGGACAGAGTCACCCTTCCAGATTTCACTTCCTTTGTACTTCTGGTTTGGCACCCCTCCGGCGATAGAGCAGACAATATACAAGTATTTGTCATCCCATGCAACTCGGGCATGGGGTGCAAGATCAGCCGCAGGTTCTTCACCTTCACCTCTTCTAAAGTCTCTTGATAGAATTGCCAGCGCACCGGGAGCGGCTTCATCCCAATCAGACTCGTCACCGTCTACCGTGATCGGATGAATGGCTTTGCGAATCGAAAGAGGTACATCGAACATGCATTCAGCATCGCTATTGCCCCACTCTCCTGCATCGGCCCTGAATACAGCTTTGTACTTGCCTGGTTTGGCTGTGGATGGAACAACTATCCGGAAGTTTATCAATGAATCTCCGCCCGCTTTGGCCTCCACCTGAGTTGCGCTACCGGTGACTAACCACCCCTCTGGTGTGTCGAAGGAGATTCTTGCCGTTGCGGGCTGGCTGAGCTTGTTACTCAGTCTGAGAGTTATTTCTGCAGTATCCCCAGCTGCTTTGTCATCGAATCTTTGGGGCGTAATCGTTAGCTGTAAAGGCTGCTTTGGCATTACCACGAGAGATCTTTGCTCAGAGAACCTCTTGCCACCAGCTTGATACACGACCGTAGCTGTTATCCAAAACGTCTTCTCAGCTTCACTTGCTGGTATGCTGACGCCAACAGAATAGTCCGTTGTCTTCCCAGCAGGTATACTGCCAACCTTAAAGTTGATCGGCGCAGTCGGTCGCTCATTTGTCGATGACAGTACCCAGGAGCCAGGTATTTCAACATCAATATCCACATTCGTTATAGGAGACTTACCAGTGTTTGTAATCGCAAACTTCACTGCTCCAGTCTGACCCGCGTAGGTGCCCCCCTGCATGCTGAGCGCCAACTTTCCCGGTTTCGGCTGCTCAGACGTAACAGGTACGACCGCCTCGTACTTGCGAGCTTCAGAAAGCGGGAGTATACCCAATGTGAAGATGTCGTGCTCAAGCATCGGAAGCTTAATAGTGATTGACGAAAGTGATTTCTGATCGGCAGAGATGAGACTTCTCTTTGCGCCGAAGTCAAATAGACAGTTGCCTTTGGGCAGACTTCTCGGGATAGTTAGCTCAACATACTTGCGGTCACCGGTGTCGTTTACCACTGCCAACCTATCGCCAAACCACTTGACCCAGACATCCGGATTTTCAGGCTTCCGATATTTCGCTCCATAAGCAACGTTCAGCACTTTGACCGTACCGTCGAACGCCTTCGGCTCCGTGTAGGGTAGGGCACGATACGCACGAGCAAATCGCCGCAGATCATGTTCATGCCCGATACTTGCTCTTTCCCAGCCCATGTACGCCATAGTGTGGACATTTGCCTTTCTGATTGAGTAAGTGGCCGGTTCGAAGTAATACTGTCCCCACGGCGCTCCAGTGCCTGTCCGCATCGTGGCACCATATTCGTTGTCCGGATGAGGATCTTCTTCCCAATAGTTGTGGTAGAACTCCACGGCTTGACCTTCACGCGTTCCATAACACTCCACCACACCTTCTGCGTAGTTAAACGCCTTGTGCGCCCAATAATTCATACCGTGTGGCGGTCCCCACTTGGACCAGTACCTGTCACTAGCTATCATCATGCCACGCTGAATGATGATGCCTTCGTCGTTCTTAAACAATTCAGGATCGTATCCATGATGCCGCATCAGTTCTCTCGGCGGTATTCCGTCCACCCATTCGATGTTGTAGCCTGGGTATTCGCTCGGGAGATCACATGCAACTATAAGCTTCAGGTCAGGACGATAGGAACGCACAAGATCCCGCATCCTAAGCCAGAAATCATGCATCCTTTTACAACGCCAGTCTTCCCACTGCTCCCAAGCATTAGCACGTATCCAGCTGTATGGGGTAGGGTGCATGCGCGGAACCTTTATGCCCGTGTCTTTCTCGAACTCCGAAATATCCCATTCTGAATATCCTTTATCTTGTCCACAGCGGTCGGTCTCATAACCTACATAGCACAGACCAATCTTGCCGTTAACACGGAATGCTACCCCGGGAATGTTTGGATACTTCGCAACTCGGTCCAGCACTTCGCGCAGACACTTTGCCATCCATTCTTGAACTTCCGGCCTCAGTGGGTCAGGGGCATAACAACCCATGGTGTTTGCGTACTTGCCATCACGGTCAAGTTGGAGGGAGAGCTTGCAGAAGCCATCCTTGTCGGGCTTGTCCGGAATTTTATCCAGGTTGCCTCCATACGGTGTCATAATCGGTGCAACTATCGGCACCAATTCGATACCTTTCTCTGCCGCGATAGGTGAGAATTCCTCGATCAGGTTGCCTTGAAGGTTGTCGTATAGCTTTGAGTCATACCAGGCGCATCTGGCTACATCCGAGCCGTTGATTACATGGAATTGAACCTGGTTGATTCCACAGAACTTCAGGTAATCTGCATAGACGCGTAGGTTTGCCTGCCGTTGTTCCTTTGTTACCGCTGGAATACCATAGTGAGCGTACATAAACCAGCCGTGCGGTTCATAGATAGCCAGACGTCTTTCTTTTCCTTGCTTTGGCGCTATCGGATCCGCGTCAAGCTTATCCATGGGATCTAAGATGTCGAATAGCCATATTCGTGCTACTGCCGCTCCGTTGATCTCTTGGTAAGCTTCTTCCAACGTAAAATGAGAAACAGTTACCTTTACTTGCCGTGCCTTCGGATAATACAAGAACATGTAATTCATGTGCTTGCCATCAAGGGGGTACTCTCGACCAGTGTACACACACCCGCCGACGTCTGGGTGATACCAGTCGTCCTGCATAGTGCTGACATATTTCTTCTCTTCCCCTGTATACGGAGGCGCCCATGACGCGCCCTTGGGCACCGTCATTGATACTGTCGTGTAACGCTCTATGTCATTGATAGTCTGGACCACCACAAGATGCGGTCGTCCTGGCACAGGTCTTGTTCTTAGGAAATATGAGAACCAAGATAGCCGACCACCAGCGCCAGTGACTCGGTAAAGGTTACCATCTGCTAATCTCAATACTCGAGACTTTCCATCATCCACGAAGCCATGATCGGTTTTCGTGCAATCAACGTAATCTACCAGCTCGCAACGGACAACTCCGTGGAATCCGTTGCGGCTTAAAGCGTCTCTTAGTGCCGTACGTGGCATGGGCATCGGTACCCCAGACACCGACTCGACATCATAGTAATAAACTCCTGTGTCGTCTATGGGCTTGTATTCCTTACCCTGCCATATGATGCTGTTGCCGTCTTTTGACAATACTTGTACTCCTTTCACTGCGGGAGTCGCTGCTGGTTTTGCAATATGACTTGCGCTGGGTTTGGCTCTCAACACAGCGCTTGCAAAAACTAGTACTGCTAAGCTCAAAATGATCGGTGTTCGTGACATAGTACTCCTGTTTCCTTTTCCTTCTCAGTGATAAGCACAAACTTTTCGTGCTGAATCAGTTCGCCGACTGCAATGCAACCTGAGTTTGCTGCGCCAATCCAAGCGCTAGCACACTCACCAATTACCAGTATTGACGATGTAGCGGATTCGTGCAGGCTGTCAACAGTGTTAGCCTACATTGACTAGCCCCTGATTTATCGCCGAACATGACTCTCCAATATTAGCATTCGTAAACATGTGGGTCAATAACCAGAGCACGGGGTTTACAAACGTTCTGTAAAATGTAATCGAGGAGTCACCTCAGAGAGTCGCCGTTAGAACTTATTTGGCTTGTCTGCTTCTATGCCCACTGCCCGCCCGTACCTCAATTCCGTCTGATGGTTGATCGTCACTCTCGTCTGTTCGATAATTCGAATAGCCCGAGCAAAATTCGATTTAGGTCATGCAGGACAGAGCCAGGTGCAAGCCTAACGAATTTGGGAGACAGTCATATCGAGGGAGTCGGACCATGGCGAAGCCTCAGTTCAGTGAACGAGACAAGATAAATAGGCGTGAGTTGTTCAGACATGCGCTTCAAAGCACGTCAAGGTTTATTGCAGCTCTGAAAGGTGAGAAGGTAGTAGACGCACCGGTTGCCAAACGTTCTGGCCGAAAACCCAATTTTGTCTTCATCTTGACGGATGACATGGGCTGGAAAGACTTGAGTTGCTATGGAAGCTCCTACTATGAAACTCCCAATATAGACCGCCTCGCCCGCGGGGGCATGAAGTTCACAAACGCCTATGCTGCCGCCCCTGTTTGCTCACCAACGCGTGCGAGCATTTTGACCGGCAAGTACCCGGCACGATTGCACCTGACTGACTGGATACCGGGTCATACCTATCCAAACGCTAGGCTACGGGTCCCTGATTGGTGTCAATACCTTCCGTTGCAAGAAACTACAATTGCACAGGTGCTGAAATCGGCCGGATACGTAACGGCCAATATAGGCAAGTGGCATCTGGGCGACGAACCATATTATCCGGAAAAGCATGGTTTTGACTTGAATTTTGGTGGTACGAACCAGGGATTTCCACCTTCCTACTTTTGTCCATACAATATCCCGACGATTCCGGCTTGCAAGCAAGGTGAATACCTCACAGACCGGCTCACTGACGAGGCGCTTGCCTTCATAGAGCGCAGCAGGGACCGACCGTTCTTCCTCCTATTGTCTCACTATGCGCTACATACGCCCCTCATGGCAAAGAAAGAGCTAGTAGATAAATACACAGCAAAGACATCTCCGGACTTCCGACAGAATAATCCTATCTACGCTGCTATGACAGAAAGCGTCGACACAGGCGTAGGCAAAATCATGGCAAAGCTCGACGAATTGGGAATTGCAGAGGATACAGTTGTAATATTCACCTCCGACAATGGAGGGCTCTGCAAAGTTACATCGCAGTTTCCTCTTCGTTCAGGCAAGGGAAATCTTTATGAAGGTGGGATTCGTGTGCCTTTGATCATTCGCTGGCCAGGTAACACTCAGCAGGGCACAACCTGTGATGTACCCGTTGCAAGCATAGATTTCTACCCTACAATTCTTCGCTTGGCAGATGTTGAAGAAACGCAAAACATTGTCACAGACGGCATAAGCCTTATCCGCCTACTCATGGGCAAGGGTGGTTTCAGACGGGACGCGCTCTATTGGCACTACCCGCACTACCACACCGAAGGAGGAACTCCGAGTGGGGCAGTGCGGTCTGGTGAATACAAGTTGATTGAGTTTTTCGAGGATGCACATGCAGAACTCTACAATCTAAGGAATGACATTGGTGAACAGCACGATCTGTCCGAAGAGATGCCAGACTTGGTGGCGCGTTTGAAAGCGATGTTAGCTGAATGGCGCGAATCGGTATCGGCTCAAATGCCGTCTCCAAATCGCGATTGCCGGACTAGTTAGCTCACAACCATACCTCAAGCTTGAACAACATCGATATACCTGTTTCAGTGCCCTAAGGACTTTGCCTGCAGCCCCTTAGATGAAATTACCACCAGCTTTCTAATCTCTAGAGGATTTTCGTACCTGTAAGAACCGCCTTCATCAGCCGATAATTGGAAATGTCGCAGCAAAACGCGAAGGGGCCTGGAATCGCATAAATCTATGTTAATCCTCGGAAATCCTATGGAACAATCTGTCTAGCGAAAGTGATTTGTCCGACCGTAGGTCAGGCGAAAATCGGGACAGTAAAACACCAGCTCATGGAACTCCGAGGTCTTGCGATCAGGTCGCCGATGGCGGTCGGCACAATTTTCAAGGAGGTGTACGCAAGTACATGAAGGCATTGAGAGAGATGCGTAACAACAAAGGTTTCACCCTGATCGAGATCATGATCGTGGTCTTGATCATCGGAATCCTGCTCGCAGTAGCGGTTCCGAGCTTCTTGAAAGCAAGGGAGACTTCTAGGGCTAAGAGCTGTGTCTCTAACCTGAAACAGATCGAGTCTGCCAAGGAACAGTGGGCGATGGACAACCGGAAGACCGGTACGGATACCCCAACCGCAGATGACCTGTGGGGTGGCTCAGATCCGTACATAAAACAACAGCCCGTTTGTCCGTCGGGTGGTACGTATAGCATCAACGCGGTTCAAAGCGACCCAACTTGTAGCATAGGTGCAAATGGCCCATCATCTTCAGACGACCATGTCCTTCGGCAGTAACAGTTCCTTTCCGGTATGACCAAGGAACAAATGTCCTAGACAGACCGTCCGGCGGCCTTTGGGTGCGCGAGCATCGAGAGTCGCCGGACGGCCATATGGATGAATCTTCTTAAGCTGTCGAGCAGCTGGATCGACGATAAACCTACTAGAAGATGCGCAGCTTGCGATGACTATCATCTTCAACATACTGGCTAGGCTTTTCAGCATGACAAGGCTGAACAAACGAGGGGCATGAGCAATGGCAAAGATAGTTCGCAGTAAGCACCGCTCAGCTGGTTTCACTCTGGTCGAAGTGTTGCTGGTAATTTTCCTACTGTCACTGACAGCGCTAGTATACGCTGCTGTGTTCCCCACATCTCAGATTTCGCGTACCAAGGCTGTGCACACATCGTACGCACTGAGTCTGGCCCAACAGAAACTAGAAGAGATAAGATCTGCTGGGTATGCAAACATTCAGGTCACACCAAGCCCGCAAGTCACTCCTGTGGCGGACATTCCTGGCGCTACTCAGACTGTGACCATTAGCCAGTTCGCCGCTAATGTCAAACGCATTTCCGTCACAATTACATGGTCGGGTTATCGCAAAATAGGCGGCAGGGTGGAGTTGGAAACCCTGGTTGCAGATCATGGTTAGGGAACTATGGTAGCTAAATTCATAAGAAAACAACACGGCCTTACTCTCGTTGAAGTAGTCATCGCTGCTGGCTTACTGAGCATTGCGGTCCTAGGCAGTGTGATGATACTGGTCAGCACCCTGAATATGTGGTCAAAAGGCGTCAGCGGCACCTCTGCGAATACATATGCCAGCATTGCTATGAGAAAGCTTGTTCTGGATATAGAAGAGGGTAGTGAAGCTGTTGCATTATCCACGGTTACGGATCCAGATACAGGAGTGACGTATGGTACTCGTCTGCAAGCCACCTTCCCATACTTCTCTGGGTCATATTACAACAGGACACAAACCGGCAGTGTGGCCACTTACTATCTTTCGGGCCCAAACGGTACGGAACAAACTAGTACTTACCTATGGAAGACTGTTGGCGGGTCAAGGACGCGTCTAGCTACCAATGTGCAAGAGGTACGGTTCTTCGTCACGAATGGTGTCCTCGTGCGCATCAATCTAACCGGTCAGGACGTGGAAGGAACCGCCATAAGCCCGAACTATTTACAACAAAGTGTTAGGCTACGCAATGGCTAGGTCATACAAGTAAGCATGGGAATTACTCGAACTCAAGCTTGTTTCTGCAGTAGCAGCAAGATTAGGCAGGGGTTACAATGGTCCTAAGTACAATCAAGTCTAAGAACGGCGCAGCTCTTATAACTGGCGCCATCGTTATGATGATGGTTGCCATGCTTGGAGTTGCATACATAACCTTGTCTATGAACAACCTCCTGCGTGCAGATAGGGATGTCCGCCGCGCAGAGGCCTTCTATCTGGCAGAAGCAGGTCTCGAATACGTGATTTCTATGATCATCGAGGAAGTACAGCAGACAGGCTACATTACAGCCCGGACCATCAACACGACTTCCCAGCTCAGTCAACTGCATTCCCAAGCAACGGGTCGAGTAATTGTCACCCCAGATGCAGGCAATCCGAACCAAGGTACAGTTGTCTCTTCTGCAACCTATAGAGGATTAACGGAGTCTGTTCGCGTACGGATAATCGCAAAGGACGTTAGTGTTTGGAATAATGCGATTTTTGCTGGCATAGGCCAGTCGGGTAGAGGAATCAATGGCAACGTAGATATCCGCGGTTCTGTGCATATACTTGGCGAGGGTGATCCGTACACAGACCTCAACGGAAACGGCGTCAGAGACGATGCTGAACCGTATATAGATTCGAATGGCAACGGCCATTACGACTCCGGGGAACCGTTTACTGACGTGGACGGAAACGGCCTGTGGAGTTCTGCCGAACCCTACCAGGATAACAACCTAAACGGAATGTACGACCCGCCTTTGACAGCCACAGAATTGGCGGCAGATATCAGTGGTACCGCTTATGTGGGCAACAACTACACCGGCATGCCGGCTGGTCTGGCCGCTAAAATTCCCGCGCTTGCGCCCATCAACGTGAATGGTGAGTGGGTTCAAACCTTGCAGGCGCAACTGCGTGTAAAGCACGGCAAGGTAAATATCTCAGGGTCAGCCTCCGTAGGAAGTCCCAATATACCCGGTAATATCTACAAGGAAACCCTCGACGGCGTCTTTGTTAGTGACGGCTGGGGGGGTAATAAAGGTGCATCCTCCGTGTATGCCGATAATGGTACCAGGCAACCTTATGATCTCGGTGACCGTGTCACTTTCCCGAGCTTGCAAGATCCATATACAGATCCAGATACTGGAATTGAATACACTTCTCATGAGGGGTATTTAGACAGCCGCTCGCTTACCATCCCTGTAACGAACATAAAAAGTGGTGTGGCCTCATTCAGTTATTCAGATGGCGCAGGTAATTCGATCTCATGGAACAATTCGACAAATACCCTCACAGTTAATGGCATAATAAGGGTCCCATCTTCTCTTGACTTGGGGTCGAAAGGTAGCACCATATACTTCGCCGGCCGGGGTACTATCTATTGCGATGGCAATGAGACCCTCGGTATTCCCGGTACGATCAAGGTTCACGGCAGTATGTTGCCGAAGACTAGCTTTCCAATTGTAAACGTAATTGGCTTCATAGCGAAACACGATATAGAGTTTGCAACTGGACCTGGTGAATCACAACTCATGGCGGCAGGTGCATGGTATGCTCAGCGCACTATCAAGAGTGCAAAGCAGAATCAGTTTGCAGGTACATACGTAGCAAACTACTTTGACATGGGGACGAATGTGCCGAATATCTACCAAGTGCCGGCTTTGAAGAATCACTTGCCTCCGGGAATGCCAGGAGGCGAGAATGTAGTCTCTGTCCAAGTGCTTAGTTGGGTCCATGTCCGCCCTGGTGTCTAACTCATTTCGTCAGCTGTCAAGTGTATAAAGGTCTTCAATTCCAACAGCCATTCCCTGCTAAGGCCTGAAAGACTTTCTCAGTCCTTTGCCACCTGCTGCCAGGTTTCAGTCGCCCGCTCCCCTAGAACCTGCATAGATGACATCGCTTACTAACTACTTCACTTGTTGCGTTTTTCCACAGGCAGACTTCCCCGGCCCGGAAATTCCCGACAATAAGTGCTGTCTTATACCCGAATACTCGATGCTCGAATTGCTGTTGCCCTAGTGAAAGGCCTAATGTTAATATATCAGACGCCAACCGCGTCAGAATCTCTTTTCGCCGAGGTATTGCAATGAGTTTTCTTGATGAAGTAGCTGAGCAAGCGCACGCACTGCGGGAACTGGTGGCGTACTATCGGACTCAAGGTAGTGAACTACTGAGTCAAGCGGAGCGTATAGCTTCCAGACGCCCCAGAAGCCTAGTGTTTGCTGGCATGGGGACTTCAGAAATTGTGCCCACGACAGCTCGCGATTATCTAGGAGAACACGCCAAGATACCCGTAGTGATTTGGGATGCTGGGGAACTTCTGCACTATGGTATGGGTAATATTCGAGACGATGACATCGTCTTTCTGGTATCTCAGTCAGGGGAGAGCATCGAGACTCGAAAAGTTGCCGACCTCTTGCGGTTCCACCGCCAGGTAATATCTGTGACTAACGACTGCCAAAGTTCGATAGCTAAGTGGTCGGTGCTGAATCTACCCATGGTTGCAGGCGAAGAATCGGCAATATCAACCAAGACCTACACAAACAGCTTGGCGGTGATGCTACTCTTAAGCAGAGCAATCCCAGGTGAGGACTGGGAGTTCTCAATCCTCCAGCCCCTTGAGCAGATTGCTGACTCTATGGATGCTTTCCTGTTGGACAGGCAGTCAGAGATCGAAGGAGCTGCCGATCTCCTAAGTGACGCAAATGCTGTCTATTTTGTATCGCGTGGTCCAGCAATGGCGGCAGCGAGACAAGCAGCGCTCACTTTTCAAGAAGGAGTTCACGTGTTTGCGACTGCACTGTCCGGCGGAAGTATGAGGCATGGCCCGTTTGAAGTTGTAGGTCCCGGACACCACGCTGTACTCTTTGCACCAGAGGGCGAGGGAGGCGACCTACTCAGAAAGATGGCAGTAGAGATGGCCGAACTAGGAAGCCGTGTAGTGTTATTTACTGCGGTGGAAGTAATGCAACACCCAAATTTGCTGGGTATTATATTGAGGCCAGGAAATCCAGAATTGTTCTCTCTGACCTGTGCTGTTCCTCAAGAGCTGTTGCTTGCGCGTATGGCTTCTTTACGCGGCGTGATTCCCGGCCACTTCCACTATGGAGGCAAGATCACGGAAAGAGAATAGAACGGATACATCTGGCGACTGGTAATATTACTAGTTTCTTAGCTTATGCATTGACGCCCCTAGTGTAACAGGAGTAGAATACCAGAAAGTACACAAAACGGTTAGTGACCTGCAAGTTCTGGGCAAAATATCTACGCAGGCGCACGTAATCTTTTTTCTAAAGTATCCTGCATACGCTTGTCACACACCTGCACAAATACAATATCCGACTCTGGGTGTACAGCACGAGTTCCGGACTTTGTGGGAATACCGCATCACACTTCCTCCCACCAGCCCCTAGATGTTTCCTTCAAGGGGCTACTCCCAGACCCAGCATACAGTACAGAATGTTGAATAGGCATAGTGCCTAAGGAGGTGGTCTTGCCATCGCATGTTGTAAAGCGCCATAGGTTTGTTAATTGTCAATGTGAAGGGGGTAAGGCAATGTTAACACGCGAATTTCGTGCTGGCGTTTGGCTTGTCCTGCTGTTGGCCTTTGCCGCAATGTTATTCCCGCCTGCCGCAGCCGATGTCTGGGACGAATGGGACTACCCGGGAGGAAAGAGAACTCTCAAGATTTGGATCGATGACGGCAGTCAGGAATTCAAGGATGCCGTGAGAGCCGCTATCGCCAACTGGAACAACGACGAGAATAACGGGAATTGGACCCTCAAAGAGGGTACCGCAGCCGACCACGATATGTCTGTAGGTATGGGCAAGCTAGATGGTCCGGGAGGTTCACTGGGAGAGACCACCGTCACCTACAACCGCGCTACCCGCGAGGCCTCGGACGTAAGCATCACGATAGATTCCGAGGAGGACTGGGGTGATGGTCCTGAGCATCAGAACCTGGAAAGAGCCATAAAGCACGAACTAGGCCATGCACAGAGGATGGATGACACAGATGAGGAAAGCGACCTCCTGAATGGTGAGCAAGGTAATGACAATGATAATCTCGAACCGAGCAACCATGACAAGTCAGAGGCCAGAGCGTCTTATGCCATATCCGGCAATGAGCTGGATACTCCTGGGTCGTTGGTGAGAGAGGAGCCTATGATGTGTTCAATCTATGGCCAACCAGGTGTAGACCTTCGCCTCTCAGATGCCGTATCTGTGTCAGTGGTGCCTCTCCAACCCAGCAGCCTGACTGTAGGTCCTGTAACTTGGGATGCGACCCATATCGAAGCTTTATTCCTGCCCAACATAACCGCATTCCACAACGAGGCGTTTGTAGTTAAGATAATGTATTTCGATGGTTCGTCCGCTGAGTTTGAAGATTTCGTCACCATAAACGATGTGCCACCTCCTCCAAATGCTCTACCTCATGCCGAAGCTGGACCTGCCGAGATTTGGGTCGGGGTGGGCGAGCCATTTACACTGAATGGCTCAGGCTCATGGCATGATGACCCGGCGTACACGTCCTCCCAGGTTCATATCTGGAGGTGGGATGAGTCGCCGACTATGATCTCAGCGTGTCAAAGCGAAAGAATAACCCAGACGTTATGGCAAACTGGAGAGTACGTCTATACTCTACAAGTTGAGGACTTGTTCACACGCGTATCCGTTGATACCGTGAAGGTACACGTGATGCCCGTTAGCAGCATCGACCGTGCGAAGCAGGTGCCAGACGGTACGCCCGTGAGTTTCTTCGATATTAGTGTCACTGGATTTACTTTCGGTGATAATCCTCTGGGCTCCGGCATCGTCCGGAATGGCATCACGGTCGAGAAATTTGATAGATCCTGTGGCATTCGGATCATAACGGATGCGTTCGCTAATAAGGGTGATATGGTACACGTCAGCGGTGTTACAGCTACACTGGATGGTGAAAGGGTGATTATTGCTGATTCCGTCGTTGTGTCCGCACCAGGCAATCCTATACCACTGTTTGATATTACCAATCTCGATAGTGGTGGTGGCACGTTTGGCTACCAAGGGGCAGTTGTTAACGACGCATTTGCAATGCCACCCGTGATGGCTACCGGTGCCAACAACGTAGGTATCCTGATGCGACTGCGCGGAAAGGTTAGGTCGGTTGTCACCGTGCCAAGATTCGATCTTAGCTACTTCTATGTGGATGATGGGTACACCGATCCTTACGGCGGATTCGAAACCGGCTTGAAAGACGGGTCTTATGATCCGCTTGGGATGCCTAATGTAGGTGTCAGATGTAGCTTGCCCGTCGAAGGACCGTATCCCGACCCAACCGTACCGCCTCCGCTTGAGAGTTACGTAGAGGTAACCGGCGTCATGGGTGTAAGGCAAATAGCTGGCCGCAACATTAGATACTTCTACACCCATGAGTGGACGTTTGCATCTTTCCAAGAACTGCAAGGGCAAAGATGGCCGAAATGGAATCTTCTTTCGTTGCCAGCTAAGCCTAGGAATCCAGACCCGGCAGCGGTGTTTGCCATACCACCGTCGACATACGATCCCATGTTGATCGACGGTGTGTTATTGAGATGGGATGGTCCTACGCAGGGACTAATAGCCTATGACATGTGGTCGCCTGACATCTTCGGTGCGGTATGGAATGTAGCTGGATACTGGCTCAAATCACCTGTCAGAGCACCCATAGTGTACGTCGGATACAACCCAAACATTGTTCCCGCACGCGACGTTTGGATTGCAGCTTACAAAGGTTGGAACATCCTTGGAGTGCCATTCATGCACTCTACCAACTGGGCAGATTGGCGTGCTACCGACGTCACTACGACAAAATCTATCTACGACGCTTGCCAATATCCGGGAAGCGCCGACTGGTTGCAGTCTGTCGGTTATTGGTGGGACCCAATAGTCCAAGGATTGTGTGATTATGGGTTGCCGGATGATTTCCCCACAACAGACAAACTTTGCACGTGGTACGGTTACTGGTTCAAAGCTAAGAAGAACCTAGGCATGTTTGCCCCAAATTGGTCGGTTCCGTGAGACTTCATGGAACTTGCCGAGTAAAAACAAAAGGCAGTGCCATCTTGGCACTGCCTTCCTAATTTCCCTAATTCCTCGGCAATTTACTGCCGTTCAGCCATTGCCTGGGCTTTTTGCACATCAACGTTTACACCCGGCCCCATCGTGGAGGAAACCGTGATCTTTCTTAGGTAGCGGCCCTTCGCAGCAGCTGGTCTGGCCTTGAGCAGTGCAGAAATCAAAGCCGCAAGGTTTTCAGTAAGTTGTTCTACGGTAAATGATACCTTGCCAATTGGCATGTGGATGATGCCTGCCTTGTCTACCCTGTATTCCACTCGTGCCGCACTCTTAATGTCCCGTACCACTTTGTCAACATCCTGTGTGACCGTACCAGACTTGGGGTTGGGCATTCGTGGTCCTAATGTTCGGCCTAATTTACCAACTATGGGCATCATATCTGGAGTAGCTACCAATATGTCAAAATCACGCCAGCCGTTCTGGATCTGTTGAACCAGATCCTCTGCTCCGACAACGTCTGCTCCCGCTGCAGCTGCTTGCTCAGCCTTTTCGCCTTTCGCAAAAACTGCAACCCGCCGTACTTTGCCAGTGCCGTGAGGCAGTGTCGTTGTACCGCGGACCATCTGGTCGCCATGTCGCGGATCGACTCCCAGCCGGATCGCCGCTTCTACTGTCTCGTCAAAATTCGCAGAAGCTGCGTTCTTTACAAGCGTAAGGGCTTCCGAGGGCTCATATTCCTGAGTCCTATCTATTGTCTTAACTGCTTCTTCGTACCTTTTGCCATGTTTGGGCATTATCGTCTACCTCCTGGTGGTATTAATGCGGTCCACTAAATCGGACCTCCCACGGGGATGGCTACTCAACTATCTCAATCCCCATTGATTTTGCAGTTCCCGCTATGATTCGCATCGCGCCTTCGATGTCGTTCGCATTTAAGTCCGGCATCTTGAGTTCCGCGATTTCGCGGAGTTTCTCGCGTGAAATCTTGCCGACCTTCTGCCGATTAGGCACGCCCGACCCCTTCTCTATGCCAGCTGCTTTCTTAAGCAACTCACCAGCTGGGGGCGTCTTCAGCACATAGGTGAACGAGCGGTCTTCGTAAATCGTTATCTCGACTGGGACGATGGTGCCCATTTGAGCCGCTGTCTTCTCATTATACGACTTGATGAACTCCATCATGTTGATCCCGTACTGTCCAAGCGCTGGACCGACGGGTGGTGCCGGCGTGGCTTTGCCTGCTGGAATCTGCAGCTTGACCACTCCCAATACTTTCTTTGCCATCTCAAGCCTCCATGTTGCTAATAACTAAACACGCAGTGAAGACAAAGAATCGTGAAAAGCGACCATACAAGGCCGCCCTCCACAATGTCTGTCTTCAGTAAGCTAGATTTTCTCCACCTGGGTGAAATCAAGTTCTACAGGCGTGTCTCTACCGAAAATAGAGATTAGTACTTTGAGCTTTTCCTTGTCCACATTTACTTCCTGAATTGTGCCGGTGAAATCCGTAAACGGACCCGAAGTTACACGTACTACCTGGCCGGATTCCCACTGAACTCTTGGCTTCTGGCGAGGTCCCTCCACTGCCTGAAGAATGTTCTTTATTTCATCTTCATGCAGCGGAACTGGCTTATTACCAGACGAGACAAACCCAGTGACACCTGTAGTACTCTTGACCAGATACCAGGTTGTGTCATCTAATACCATCTCAATGAGAATATAACCAGGAAAGACTTTGCGCTGAACCTCTCGCTTCTTGCCACCCCGAGTGCGCAACTCGGGTTCCGTAGGAATTAGGATTCGCGAGATCTTGTCCTTGAGGTTCATCGATTCGGCACGGCGCTCGATGGTCGTCTTTACCTTATTCTCATGCCCGGCATATGTATGAACTGCATACCAGTTCTTTTCCATCATGCATAACCTCTCCGTCTCGACGGCCCCGTCCCGCCCGGTTAGGGCAATCTAGGCTACCAGCCGACTAATCTCTTAGTTATCAAACCTAGTAATGCGTCAAGCCCTCCAATCCAGATTGCTATGACCAACATTGCAGCAAGTACAAGTAGGGTAGACTTGGTCAATTCTTGAGAGCTAGGCCATGACGTTTTCTTTAGTTCAAACCAGCACTCCCTCAAAAATCGTGACGTTCTCTGAAAGATCCCGGGTTTGCTGCCAGCAGTTGCCATGTCATCACATCCTCTAACTACCCACTCAGAAACCGCGATACACCCGCAAAGATGTATACCATCGGACGGTGGGGCTCTTGTTAATCACAAAAACGCTCCGCTGCGTTTCTAGCCTAGGAGCAGGGAGCGATTAGGTATCCTGACGTACTAAAACTACATTGGCAGGGGCAGCCGGATTCGAACCGACGACACCCGGTTTTGGAGACCGGCGCTCTACCAACTGAGCTATGCCCCTGCGCCGCCTATCAATATAATACCATATCCAAACCTTGATGTAAAGCAGTATAGTTCTGCTAAAATGGCCCAGGCCACTCCCACAAGATAGGATTACTTCGCCTCGCGGTGTACAGTATGCTTGCGGCACATCCGGCAGAACTTCCGTAGCTCTATCCGATCCGGGTCATTGCGTTTGTTTTTTGTTGTTGCGTAGTTCCTCGACCTGCATTCGGAACAGGCGAGCGTGATAATCACTCTGGCATCGGTTGCCATGGGACTGTAAACCTCCCACTTCATTCACCATGTGGCCGGTTTTGACAACCGGCCACTCTACTAGCATTCTACACTTGAGACTAGCTCGGAGCTCAGTCGTTACTACTCGTAAACGGCGCTAATGACGCCTGCACCAACAGTATGACCGCCTTCGCGGATAGCAAAGCGGAGACCTTCCTCCATAGCGATGGGCTGGATCAGCTCAGCCGTCAGTGATACGTTGTCTCCAGGCA
>Ga0308417_1000156_pt1 | contig 51735 bp, 45 predicted proteins | sample HotsprSampleOS65_FD_203528 | JGI IMG/M metagenome (GOLD analysis project Ga0308417, IMG submission 203528) | Hot spring phototrophic mat microbial communities from Octopus Spring, Yellowstone National Park, Wyoming, United States - 20090730_OS65 ... | reverse complement strand
AGCGCCGTCGCCGCAGCGGGCGGGGCGGACCTAGACCACTCTGCGCTCGTGCAGGCGCTCGAGGCGCTCGCCTCCCACAAACTCGCCTCGGGCTGAGGGCCTCGAGTCGCGTCCTGGCAGAGGGACGGCATGCGATCGCATGGCGTCCTTTTTGCAACTGCTGTTGCCGCGAAACCGCGCGTCTGCTCAGGCCTTGCCCGAATCGCGACACGACCGCCTTGAATTCGGATCAGGCGAAGGGTAGGTGTTTCTTCGCCGTGACCTTTCACGGTTTCTGAGACAAGTGGGGGCCTAGGCATCTTGGCCCGGTTGCGGAGGGTGGCATGCGCTTTACCGAGATCGGGCAGCAGTTGCGGCAGTACCGGCTGGAGAGCGGCCTTCGCGCTGAGGAGATCGCGGCACGCCTCGGCGTCTCCCGCGCCGCCCTCTACCGGTACGAGAAGGGCGAGGTCATCAAGCTCGACACAATCAAGCGGCTTGCGGAACTCCTGAAGATCTCGCCGCTCTCTCTGCTTGGGATCGGTGTTGAGTACATCTCACGCGCCGCCAACTATTTCGAGCGGCTACGAAGCCTCGAGGAGACGACAGACCAGATCCTCCAGGTCGTCGGTCCGGTGAGCTACCTGATCACGTCGGACCTGTTCGACCAGGCGCTTGCCGAGGTCTACGCAGAGGCGGCAGAGCTCGCCGGCAGCGACAGGGCGGCGTGGCGCGCCCAGGGCGACCAGGTCCTGTCGGTCCTGGCGGCACGCAAGCGCATGTACGAGCAGCGCCGTCCCACGATCATCGCCATCATGACGCTGCCCTCGCTGAAGCGCTTCCTCGAGCTCGGCGTCGGCGGCGCCGTGCCTATGTCGGAGCGCACCCGCGCCCAGGCGCGCGCCATCGCTGCCTCGGAGTGCGAGAACATCGCCACGCTGATGGAGACCGAGCCGATGGGCGTGCAGCTCGGTCTCGTCACCGGCGGGGAGCCAAACGGGAACTTCGAGATCCTGCGCAACCGCGAGCGCGCCTATCTCGCGATCAACCCCTTCCGGCTGGAATCGCACCCGACCGCGCAGACGGGCGTGGCGATGATCACCGGGGCAGACGAGGCGCTCGCCCTGCACCAGAAGGTGGCGGAGGGGCTCTGGCGCGAGGCCCTGAAGGGCAGCGCGGCAGCGGCGAAGGTGCGAGCGCTCGTGGCAGAGGCGCGCGCCGCGAGCTGAGACCGGCGACCGAGCCGCCCCGCGGGCAGGCCTGCGACCCTCACTCAGGGGCAGGCGCGTCGGCTGCAAGCGCGATCGAGGCCAGCAGGAGCTCCGGGTCCTCAGCGCTCCTCTCGACGGTGAAACCGAGGCTTCGGACGAAGGCGAGCATCGGCGCGTTCTCGGCCAGCACCTCGCCGACCACGCGCCGCAGGCCCACCGCCCGCGCCCAGGCGAGCCCCGCCCGCATCAGCACCGTGCCGAGCCCACGCCCCTTGACGTCTGAGCGGACGACGACCGCGAACTCGCCCTCGTCGCCGGTGCGGATGATCCGAACCACGCCGAGGGTTTCAGGTATGGCCCCCCCCTCCGCCCCGGCAGAGCCGTCTTCGGTCGTTGCGATGATTGCCATCTCGCGGTCGTAGTCGATCTGCGTCATCCGCGCGATCTGTTCGGGCGTGAGCGAGCGGATCGGGGCGAAGAAGCGTAGGCGGACATCCTCGGGCGTGAGGCGCGCGAAGAACGCCGCATGCGCATCCGCATCCTCCGGCCGGATCGGCCGGAGCGTCACGACCTGTCCGTCGCGCAGGGTCACGCGCTGCACGAGCTGCTCTGGATAGGGCGCGATGGCGAGATGGGTGGTGCCCGCTCCAGGCTCAGGCGCGATCCTGATCTTGATCCAGGCGTCGAGCGCCAGCACGCCGCCAGGGCCGGCCAGGAGGGGGTTGACGTCGGCCTCCAGCACGTCCGGGAAATCGACCGCGAGCTGCGCAAGCCGCACCAGCGTCTCGTAGATCGCCTCGCGGTCAGCGGCCGGCTGGTCGCGGAAGCCCGCGAGCACAGCCGAAACCCGCGTCCTTGCCACGAGCGCGAGGGCCAGCGCGCGGTTGAGCGGTGGCAGATCAGCCGCGACATCCGCCGCGATCCCGGCAGTGGTCCCCCCCTGGCCGAAGCCGATCGCCGGGCCGAACAGCGGGTCCCGCGCGAGACGTAAGAATAGTTCCTGCTGCCCGGCGCGTGCGATCTGCCGCTGGACCAGAAACCCCTCTCTGCGCGCCGAAGGCGCGAGACGGGCGACCCGGGCGGCCATCGCCTCGGCAGCGGCGCGCACTGCCGACGCGGTGTCGAGATCGCGCACGACGCCGCCGACCAGGGTCTTGTGCGGCAGATCAGGCGAGCGGATTTTGAGCACGATCGGGAAGCCCAGGGCAGCGGCGGCCTCCGCGGCGCTCTCTGCGTCTGTGGCGACGCGCGCGGGCGCCGTCGGGATGCCATAGGCATTCAGCAACGCCTCCGCTTCGTCCTCCGTCAGCGTGTCGCGGCCGGCGCGGCGTGCGCGCGCGACAATCCGCCGCACCGTCTCCCGGTCGGGCGCGACCCCGAGCACGGTGCGCGGGGGAAGTTCGCGCGCCGCCGCGCGCGTCTGGAACTCTCGGACCAGGATTCCAGCAGCCCGCGCCGCCGACCCGATGGTGGCGAAGGCGGGGATGCCGGCGGCGCCGAGCCGTGCCAGAATCCGCTCGGCGGCTGGGCCGCCCGGCACCGCGGCGATGATCGGGAGCCGAGCGGCCGAGGCGTGCGCGCGGACCAGAGCATCGACCGCAGCCTCTTCCTCGCCCAAGCCGGTAAGGACCGCGATCGCCGCATCTTCGGGCACGGGGGGCGTGAGAGCGGCGGCGAGGCGATCGGCGGAGTTTTCTCCGGCGCTGCCGGTGCCGCTCGCCTGGCATGGCTCGCTTGCGGGCTGCGCATCGGCATTGGCCTCGCGGAAGACAGGCAGCGCGCCCGCGGCACGCGCTGCGCGGCAGGCAAGCACCCCGAGCGCTGGCGTGGCGGCGGCGATCAGCACCCGCTCCCCCTGCATGCGCCGCGTCTGCGCGAGGATGGTCGCTGCCTCGAAGAGCTCCTCAAGCCCGCCGACATCGACCACGCCTGCGCGGCGAAGCGCTGCGGCGAAGACAAGGCCCGGGTCGATCGAGACCTCAGCCTCCGGGTCGGGGCACGGGTCGGGCGCAGTGCGCAGCGCCACGACCGACCGGCGCCGCGCCACAGCGCGCGCAGCCGAGAGGAAGCCCCGCCGATCCTTCAAACGCGACACCTCGAGCAGCACTGCTGCCGTCGCTGCGTCTCGCGACAGCCAGTCAAGCACGGCTGTGAAGCCGAGGTCGTCGTTCCGCCCGAGCGTTACCACATGGCTGAAGCCGATTCCTGAAGCCTCGGCATGGTCGAGCACCGCGGCGGCACAACCCCGGTCCTGGCAGACGAGGGCAAGGCTGCCGCGCGCAGGCAGGCGCGGCAAGAGAGAGGCGTTGAGCCCGAGTGCCGGGCTGATCACACCGGCTGAGTCCGGCCCAAGCACGCGCAGCGGCGGCGACGAGGCGTGTGATGGGCCAAGGAGAACCGCCACACCAGCGCCGCGCGAAGCGAGGTCAGAGAGAGCTGTTCCGACGGACGCCTCGGGAAGAGAGACAACGGCGAGGTCCGGCGGCTCCGGCAGCGCCCCGATCGCCGGGAAGGCAGTGAGGCCGCAGACCACGCCGCCGCCTGGCGCGACCGGCAGGATCGGGCCGGCGAAGCCTCCCGCGAGAAGGTTTGCGAGGATCTGCCGCTCCGGCGTTGCCTCCGTCCAGCGCTCGCCGATAACGGCCACGGAGCGCGGCCTGAGCAGCCGCTCGGCCGGCGAGGCTGTGTGGATCAGGGCCATTGTCTTGCTCTGCTGCGGTGCAGCATGACCGCAGCTTCGGGCAGGTTCAAGCGCCGGACAGCCTCAGCCCGCGCGGTCCTGGCCCGGTGTTGGATGTGTCGGATCGCGGCGCAGAGGCGCAGAGAAATGGGGGGCCAAACATGCGGTGCCGCAGCGCCTGAGCGGCCCGCGAACGCCTCGTCAGCCCGCGACCGCCCCGTCTGCCCCCGCACCGCCTGATCAGCCCCGGATCGCCCTGCCGGCCCCCACTCGCTCTGCCGGCCCCCGATGGCCCTGCCGTCCACCGACCGCCTCGTCGGCGTCCGAACGCCCGAGCAGCCCCCGACTGCTTCATCGGCCGGGGTGCGCCATCGACCCCTTGCGAGTCGCGGGCCCTTGCATGTTGGCGAGGGCGGCGCGCGGAGGAGGGGCGGGCGGCGTGGCTCCCCGAGCTGGGCTCGAACCAGCGACACGCGGATTAACAGTCCGCTGCTCTACCAACTGAGCTATCGGGGATCGAACGCCGCTTTTGGCATCTAGCGCAGCGAGGTCAGGGGATCAAGCGGCAGTCGCGCAGGGAGCCGGGGGTGCACCCGCCGTCCGTTTCGCATGAGCGTCACGGCCGAGGATCGCCTGTCGCGCAGAGACACGGGGCATACCTGCCCTCCGATTTCGGGTGACCGTCACGGCCGACGATCGCATGTCGCCTGGAGACACGGGCCGTACCCGCCCTCAGGGTGAGGCGCCGCTGGAGGCCCGAGCCGGAATCGAACCGACGTACGGGGATTTGCAGTCCCCTGCATGACCACTCTGCCATCGGGCCGCCGGCCGAGGCATGTTCGTTAGGGCCACACCCTTCGCCGGTCAAGCGCCGCACCAGGGCGGCTCCCTTGTTGCGGCGCACTAAGGGAAACTATAACGCCCATGTCGCGAGAACAGGTGGTCACAGGCCGTCCGCATGGATTCCGCCCGCACGGATTTCGCCATGGCACGCCGCAACATGATCGAGGGTCAGCTCAGGCCAAACAGGGTCACCGATCCGGCATTGCTCGCCGCAATGGCGGAGGTGCCGCGCGAGCGTTTCCTGCCGCCGGCGCTCCAGCCGCTTGCCTATGTCGACGAGGACCTGCGCCTCGGTTGCGGCCGCGCGCTGATGGAGCCGATGGTGTTCGCCCGCCTCGTGCAGGAGGCGCGCGTGCGCCCGGGGAGCCGGGTGCTCGTGGTGGCGGCAGGCGCCGGCTATGGGGCTGCAGTGCTCGCGCGCATGGGGGCGAGGGTCGTCGCGCTCGAGGCTCCCGGGCCGGCGGCCGAGGTGTTGCGTGCATCGCCCGCAGCGAAGGCTCCCGGTGTGACGACGGCGATCGGCCCGCTCGCTGAGGGCTGGGCCGCCGAGGCGCCCTACGACGTCGTGCTGATCGAGGGGGCGGTGGAGGAGATCCCGCCCGCCCTGCCTGACCAGCTCGTCGATGGGGGGCGCCTCGTCACCGTGCGCGCCTCCGGCAAGCCCGGCGTGCCTGGCCGCGCGGTGCGGCTCCTGCGGGTTGCCGGCACGGTGACGGAGGTGCCGCTGTTCGACGCCGGCACGATCCTGCTGCCCGAGTTCCGGCGCGCCCCGGCCTTCGTATTCTGATCCTGAGCGAGGCCATGGACGGAACCCGCCTCCCTGCCGATCGGGCGCACGCCTCCCGGGCGCGCCGCGGGGCGCAACGGCAAGTGCCGCTTGCATCGCACCGCCCAAGGGCGGCAGCCTCTGAGAGCGCGCACGAGTGGCGGGCGCCGCGGACGACAGCGCGCAGCACCCGGCCCGGCCAATGGGGCGGCAGTGCGGCTTGGGTCGGAAAACCGATGGACGGAACGATGACGGAGGGACGGATGGCGACGGGGCGGCGGGGCGGCTTGGTGCGCGCGGTCCTGGTCGCGTGCGCCCTGGTCTCGCCCGCTGCCGGCGCCGAGGCGCAGACCCTGCGCGAGGCGCTCGCCCTCGCCTACGCCAACAACCCGACACTCCAGGCAGCGCGCGCCCGCCTCCGCGCCACGGACGAGAACGTTCCCATCGCCCTCTCTGGCTGGCGGCCGGTGATCACGCTCCAGGGCCAGTACGGCTACGCCGACGGCACGCAGACCGGCCGGCTGGCCAGTGGCGTGCGGCAACGCACCGACATCGAGCGCAACCCGTTCTCGGGAAGCGCCACGATCAGCCAGCCGCTCTACCGCGGCGGCCGTACCGTGGCCGCGATCCGCAGGGCCGAGGCCCAGGTGCTCGCCGAGCGGGCGAATCTGCTCGCCGTCGAGCAGACGGTGCTCGCCGATGCCGTCAACGCCTATGTCACGGTGATCCAGAACCAGGAGGTGCTCAGGCTCGCGACCAACAACGTGCGCGTGCTCGAGCGGCAGCTCCAGGCAGCGCGCGACCGTTTCCGGGTTGGCGAGATCACCCGCACCGATGTCGCCCAGGCGGAAGCGCGGCTCGAGCGCGCCCGGTCGGAGCGCAGCCGCGCTGACGGCGATCTGCAGACGGCGCGGTCGAACTTCGAACGCACGATCGGCGAACCGCCGCGCCAGCTGACCGCGCCACCGCCTCTGCGGCCGATCGCGCGCGACGCTGAGGAGGCCGCAAGGCTCGCCGAGGCCAACAACCCGAACGTGCTTCGCGCGCGCTTCGACGAGCAGGCGGCGATCCACAACATCGACGTGATCTTCGGCGAGCTCCTGCCCACGGCCTCGCTGCAGGGGAGCACCTTCCGCAACGACGACAGCACGCTGCGCGACACGCGCTCGACCGGCAGCCAGGTGATCGGCGTGCTCTCCGTGCCGCTCTACCAGGGCGGCCAGGAACATGCCCGCGTGCGGCAGGCGAAGCAGGAGGCGCAGCGGGCGCAGGAGGTCCTCAACGAGGCGCGGCGGCAGGTGGTGGACAATGCCCGCCGCGCCTGGGAGACGCTGCAGGCTGCGCGCGCCGAGGTAAACGCCCGCACCGCGCAGATCCGCGCCAACGAGATCGCGCTCGAGGGCGTGCAGCGCGAGGCGCTGGTCGGCAGTCGCACGACGCTTGACGTGCTCAACGCCGAACAGGAGCTGCTTGATGCGCGCACCGCGCTCGTGCGCGCCACCCGCGACTACCTGATCGCCACCTATTCGCTTGCCGCCTCGGCCGGGCGGCTGACCGCGCGCGACCTGCAGCTCCCGGTGCAGCTCTACGACCCGCTCGAGTACAACACTGCCGTGCGAAACCGCTGGTTCGGCACCGACGTGCCGCCGCCGCGGTCGCCGCCTCTCACCCCGGCGGCAGCGCGATGAGCGCCGCCGAGCCGAAGCCCGGAGGGGCGGAGGGCCAGCCGCCGGGCCAGGACGGCTCGATGGAGGACATCCTTGCCTCCATCCGCCGAATCCTCGCCGAGGACCAAGCCTCGCCCAAGCCGCATCCGCCGGCGCCTGAGCCCGGCAGAGCACCGGTTGAGGAAGTGCTCGACCTGACCGAACAGATGCTCGCTCCAGAAGAGCCGCCCTCGAGCCCCGCCTCCCAATCCGATATCGACACGCCGCTCGCCGGGCAGCCGCCCTCTCCCGCCCAGCAGAGGCTCACGGATGCCGAGATCGACGCGATGTTCAGCGCTCAAGTCCAAACCGCACAGTCCTCGGCCCCGACGCAGACGGAGGAGAGCAGGCTGATCGGGGATTCGGCCGCGGCTGCGACGGCCTCCGCCTTCGCCGCGCTGCGCGCGGCGCGCGGCCAGACCGAGGCGCCGCGCCGGGCCGTGGCCGACATCGCGCTCGGCAACGGCATGGTGACGCTCGAGCAGATTGTCCGCGAGGAGTTGCGGCCGCTGCTGAAGGCCTGGCTCGACGCGAACCTGCCCGAGCTCGTCGAGCGTCTGGTCAAGGCCGAGCTCGAACGGCTGGCGCGGGGCTGATGCCCGGGCGGGGCGCTTGACGCGCCTCCGCCTGCCCTGCCCAATCCGCCGCCGCTGCACCCTCTGGCCGGAGCGATGCTGGACAAGACCTTTCCCCACGCCGAAGTCGAGGCCCGACTCTATGCACGCTGGGAGCGTTCCGGGCTGTTCGGCGCCGACCCCAAGAGCAGCAGGCGGCCCTACTGCATCGTCATCCCGCCGCCCAACGTCACCGGCAGCCTGCACATGGGCCACGCGCTCAACAACACGCTGCAGGACATCCTGATCCGCTGGCGGCGGATGAAAGGGGACGACGTCCTCTGGATGCCTGGCACCGACCATGCGGGAATCGCCACCCAGATGGTGGTCGACCGTATGCTCGCCGCCGAAGGAACCAGCGCCAAGGAGCTCGGACGTGAGGCGTTCATCGAGCGCGTCTGGGCGTGGAAGGCGCAGTCGGGCGGGATGATCACCCGCCAGCTGCGCAGGCTCGGCGCCTCGCTTGATTGGCCGCGCGAGCGCTTCACCATGGACGAGGGGCTGTCGAAGGCGGTGACGGAGGTGTTCGTCCGCCTCTACCGCGAGGGGCTGCTCTACCGTGCCAAGCGCCTGGTGAACTGGGACCCGAAGTTCCACTCAGCGATCTCCGACCTTGAGGTGGAGAACCGCGAGGTGAAGGGGACGCTCTGGCACATTCGCTACGCCATCGCGGGAGAGGAGGGGCTTTCGATCACGGTCGCGACCACGCGGCCGGAGACGATGCTCGGCGACACCGCCGTCGCCGTGCACCCGGACGACGAGCGCTACCGGGCCCTGGTCGGCCGCGAGGCGATCCTGCCGCTCTCTGGCCGGCGCATCCCGATCATCGCCGACCCGTACTCGGACCCCACGAAGGGGACCGGGGCGGTGAAGATCACGCCCGCGCACGACTTCAACGACTTCGAGGTCGGCCGCAGGCACGGGCTTCCGCTTGTCAACATCTTCGACCGCGACGCGAGGCTGCTCGACATCCCCGAGGTGCCCGCGCGCTACCGCGGCATGGAGCGGTTCGAGGCGCGCCGCGCCATCCTCGCCGATCTCGAGGCTGAGGGCGCGCTCGTCGCGGCCGAGCCGCACACGCATATGGTTCCGCACGGGGACCGTTCCGGCGCCGTGATCGAGCCCTTCCTGACCGACCAGTGGTTCGTCGACGCGAAGGCGATCGCGGAGCCTGCGATCCGCGCCGTCGAGAGCGGGCGGACGGTGTTCGTGCCGCGCGCCTGGGAGAACACATTCTTCGCCTGGATGCGCGAGATCGAGCCTTGGTGCGTCTCGCGCCAGCTCTGGTGGGGGCACCAGATCCCCGCCTGGTACGCTCCCGACGGGGAGATCTTCGTCGCCCATACGCACGAGGAGGCGAAGCGCGCCGCCGCGGAACGATACGGCCACGACGTCGAGCTCGTGCGCGACCCCGACGTGCTCGACACCTGGTTCTCCTCAGCGCTGTGGCCCTTCTCGACCCTGGGCTGGCCCGAGAGGACGCCGGAGCTCGCGCGCTACTACCCGAGCGAGGTGCTGGTCACCGGCTTCGATATCATCTTCTTCTGGGTCGCGCGGATGATGATGATGGGCCTGCACTTCATGGGCGAGGTCCCCTTCCGAACCGTCTACGTGCACGGGCTCGTGCGGGACGAGAGGGGCCAGAAGATGTCGAAGTCGAAGGGCAACGTGATCGACCCGCTCGACCTGATCGAGGTCTACGGCGCCGATGCGCTGCGCTTCACCCTCGCGGCGATGGAGAGCCAGGGCCGCGACGTCAAGCTCTCGAAAGAGCGGGTGGAGGGCTACCGCAACTTCGGCACGAAGCTCTGGAATGCGGCACGGTTCTGCCAGATGAATCGCTGCATCCCCGTGCCTGGCTGGGACCCGCACTCGGCGACCGCGACCCTCAATCGCTGGATCCTCGGCGCGCTCGCCGAAACGGCTGCCGGGGCGACACAGGCGCTCGAGGAGTTCCGCTTCGACGTCTATGCGGGCGGGCTATATCAGTTCGTCTGGGGAACGTTCTGCGACTGGTATCTCGAGCTCGCCAAGGCAGCGCTCGCCGGCCCTGATGGTGCGGAGAAGGACGAGACGCGCGCGACCGCCGCCTTCGTGCTCGACACGGTGCTTCTGCTGCTCCATCCCGTGATGCCCTTCCTCACCGAGGAGATCTGGCATGCGCTCGCCGACAGGGGCCCCGGCCCCTGCGAGGGGGCGCGGACGCTGATGACCGAGCCCTGGCCCGAAGCGGCGTCGCTGCCGCGCGACCCGGCAGCGGAAGCCGAGGTCGCCTGGGTCATCGCGCTCGTCTCAGAGGTGCGCACGATCCGCGGCGAGATGGGAATCCCGCCCGGGCGGGAGATCGCAGCCCATCTCAAGGACGCGCATGGTGAGACGCTCGCCCGCCTCGGCCGCTGGAGGGCGGCGGTGCTGCGGCTTGCGCGGCTGTCCGAGATCACCCCGATTGCGGGAGAGGTGCCGAGGGGCGCTGCCCAGGGCGTGGTCGGCGAGGCGACGCTCGTTCTGCCGCTCGAGGGCGTGATCGACCTCGTCGCCGAGCGCGCGCGGCTCGGGCGCGAGATCGCCAGGCAGCGGGAGGAGATCCGCCGGCTTGACCAGAAGCTTGCCAACCCTGCCTTCGTGTCGCGCGCGGCGGAAGGCGTGGTGGAGGAGACGCGGCAGAAGCGCGAGGCGGCTGCCGCCACCGCAGCGCGGCTCGAGGCGGCGCTCGCGCGGATCGCGGTCTGAGAGAGCACGGAGGGGAAACGAACATGGCCGAGACGAGCTGGGACAAGTCCCGCCTGCCAAGCCGCCACGCCACGGTCGGGCCAGACCGCGCGCCGCACCGCAGCTACTACTACGCGATGGGGCTGACGAGGCAGGAGATCGCCGCCCCCTTCGTCGGCATCGCCACCTGCTGGAACGAGGCTGCACCCTGCAACATCGCGCTCTCCCGCCAGGCGCAGAGCGTCAAGCGGGGCGTGGCGGAAGCGGGCGCGACGCCGCGTGAGTTCACCACCATCACGGTGACGGACGGCATCGCCATGGGACATCAGGGGATGAAGTCCTCGCTCGCCTCGCGCGAGGTGATCGCGGATTCGATCGAGCTCACCGTGCGCGGCCACGGCTACGACGCACTCGTTGGGCTTGCCGGCTGCGACAAGTCCCTGCCCGGGGTGATGATGGCGATGGTGCGGCTGAACATTCCCTCGGTGTTCATGTATGGCGGCTCGATCCTGCCGGGCAGCTGGCGTGGCAAGGATGTCACGGTGCTCGACGTGTTCGAGGCGGTCGGCCAGCACGCGGCCGGAAAGCTGACGGACGAGGAACTCGAGGAGCTCGAGCAGGTCGCCTGCCCAGGCGCGGGCGCCTGCGGCGGGCAGTTCACAGCCAATACCATGGCCTGCGTCTCGGAGGTGATCGGGCTTGCGCTGCCGGGCTCAGCCGGTGCTCCCGCACCGTACGAGGAGCGCGACGCCTTCGCCGTGAAGTCCGGCCAGGCGGTGGTCGAACTGCTCAAGGCAAACATACGCCCGCGCGACATCGTTACCCGCAAGGCGCTCGAGAACGCCGCAGCGATTGTCGGCGCGACCGGGGGGTCGACTAACGCCGCTCTGCACCTGCCCGCGATCGCCCACGAGGCGGGCATACGCTTCACGCTCGAGGACGTCGCGCGGATCATGCGCGCGACCCCGCATATTGCCGACCTCAAGCCGGGCGGGCGCTACGTCGCTCTCGATGTGCATCGGATCGGCGGAGTGCCGGTGATCATCAAGGCTCTGCTGGATGCAGGCCTCCTACATGGCGACTGCCTGACCGTGACCGGACGGACGCTCGCCGAGAACCACAAGGACGTGGTGTTCCCGACCGGCCAGGACGTGGTCCGTCCCGTCTCCGACCCGCTCTCGCCGACGGGCGGCGTCGTCGGGCTGAAGGGCAATCTCGCGCCGGACGGGGCGATCGTGAAGATCGCCGGCATGAAGAACCTGCGCTTCGAGGGCCGCGCCCTCTGTTTCGACTGCGAGGAGGATGCCTTCGCTGCGGTGCGCGAGCGCGCCTACCAGGAGGGGGATGTCATCATCATCCGCTACGAAGGTCCGAAGGGCGGGCCGGGGATGCGCGAGATGCTCTCGACCACGTCGGCGATCTACGGCCAGGGCATGGGCGAGAAGGTGGCGCTGATCACCGATGGGCGCTTCTCAGGCGCAACCAGGGGCTTCTGCATCGGCCACGTGACGCCCGAGGCAGCCGTCGGCGGGCCGATCGCGCTCGTCCGCAATGGTGACCGGATCGTCATCGACGCCGCTGCGGGAACGCTCGACGTCCTTTTGTCCGATGCGGAGCTTGCGGAGCGCAGGGCTCTTTGGAAACCGCGCGAAACGATCTATCGTTCGGGCGCCCTCTGGAAATACTCCCAGCTTGTTGGGCCGGCACACGAGGGCGCGGTGACCCACCCAGGTGCGGCGTACGAGGGACACGTCTACGCCGATCTCTGAGCCGCGCCCCGCGGCCGGGGGCGTCGCCGCGCCGCCTCGCTGTCGTTGCCGAGGACGTTGTCGGTGTGGCGACTCGGCTGATGGCTGGTTTTTCGCCGAGAGCGATGTGTGGTCGTGACGTGTTGTGGGCGCGAAAATAGTCGAGGATGGCGCGAGCGCGTTCCATGTAGCTGTGGAACGCTTTGCAATAAGCCCATGCGCGCAGAGAGGTTTGGCTGAAGGGCTCGGCCCTGACGTTGGTGGTTGGGCGCGCAGGGAGGGGTGCGCTTGTGCGTCAGGCCGCGGGCCTTGACGGCACGCACGGCTTCCGCCCGGACCCGGGCCTATAGACCAGCATGCCTGCGCTCACGCAGCGTCGTCCAGCTCGCACCAGACGGGGGTATGGTCGGAGGCGCCATCGAGGGCGCGCGGCGCCCTGTCGACCCCCGCAGCGGCAAGACGCTCGGCCGCGACTGGGCTGAGCACGAGCGCATCGATCCTCAGGCCATGGTCCTGGGCCCAGGCGCCGCCCTGGTAGTCCCAGTAGGTGTAGCCGCGCGCGGGCGGCGGGTTTAGGGCGCGCCAGGAATCCGTCCAGCCCGCCCAGATGAGCCGACGCCAGGCGGCACGGCTCTCGGGCTGGCAGAGCGCGTCAGCGGCCATCGCCTTCTCGTCCCAGGCATCCTCCGCTGTCGGGCAGATGTTCCAGTCGCCGCCGATCACCACAGGCCGTTCGGTTGCAAACAGCGTCTCGGCATGGCGGGCAAGCCGGTCCATCCAGGCGAGCTTGTAGGCGAATTTCGCGCTGCCGACCGGGTTGCCGTTCGGGCAGTAGACGCAGGCGACGATGAGGCCGCCGCACTCGGCCTCCACGTAGCGTGCCTGGTTGTCCGCCTCGTCGCCCGGGAGCGCGCGCAGCCGCTCCACAGCCGGCGCGCGGGAGAGGATGGCCACACCGTTGTAGCCCTTCTGCCCGACGACCAGGGCGTGGTAGCCCGCTGCCCTGACCTCCATCGCCGGGAAAGCCGCCTCCTCGGTCTTCAGTTCCTGGAGCAGCACGATGTCGGGCGCGTCAGGCCGGCCCAGCCAGTCGAGCAGGTGCCGGCGGCGCGCACGCACGCTGTTGACGTTCCAGGTGGCGATGCGCATCGGGTTTCCTTCCAAGCCGGTCTCTAGAGGGCGGCTCGCGATGGGAGGACGGATCCTGGCGTTCGGCGCCGCGGCGATGCTTGCGGCCGGAGCGGTCCGCGCGCAAGGGGAGGGCGCGGCGGTCCGGCCGCATGACGGCGCCTCGGTGATCGACGGTGTCACGCTCTCCGGAGCATGCGGACGCGGCTTCGCCGGAGACTACACGGTCTCCGACGGGCGGATCTTCGGCCGCTTCACTGGCCCTGGCGGAATGCGCGAGGTCACCGGCACGGTGAGCCCGGATGGAGCGTTGTTGATGCGGATCGGCGGCGATGGCCTCGTGTTGCGTGGCCGGCTGCAGTGGCGGATCGGCTCAGGAGAGTGGGAAAGCCCGGCCTGTTCGGGCCGGTTCATGACAAACCGCCGCCGAGGCAGCGCCCACTCAGCCGACGGCGAAGGAGGCGCCACAGCCGCAGGAGGCGGTGGCATTCGGGTTGCGCACGGTGAAGTGCGAGGCCATGAGCCCCTCCTCGAAGTGCACCTCGGCGCCGGCGACGAGGTCGAGCGAGGCCTCGTCGATCACAAGCCGCGCCGTGCCCGAGTCGAACACGCGATCGTCCTCGTTCACGGTCGAATCGAGCGAAAACCCGTATCGGAAGCCCGAACAGCCGCCTCCCGACACGGCGAGCCGAAGCATCAGCGCAGGGTTGCCTTCCTGCGCGACGATCTCGGCCACGCGCCGCGCCGCCGCATCCGACAGCCGGACCTCGCGCACCTCCTGGCCGGTCGTGGCATGCATCTGCGAACCTCCTCAAACACAAACATCGTGCGCGGCGCGGGCGATGTCAAACCGAGGCAGTTGCAGTATCGGCCTGCACGGGCGCACCCTCCCTGCCATGCCCGACTCCGCTCCCTACCCGCATCCACTCGCGCCCTATGCCGTGCCGCCGGGGCGGACGCGCGGCCGGCTGGTGGCGGAGCCGGAGAGCGAGGGCAGGGGCCCGTTCCAGCGCGACCGGGACCGGATCCTCCATTCCACCGCCTTCCGACGCCTCAAGCACAAGACCCAGGTCTTCGTCGCTTCCGAAGGGGACCATTACCGCACGCGGCTGACGCACTCGCTTGAGGTGGCGCAGATCGCCCGAAGCGTGGCGCGGCGGCTCGCGCTGAACGAGGACCTCGCCGAGGCGGTCGCGCTCGCGCACGATCTCGGCCACCCGCCTTTCGGCCATGCGGGCGAGGAGGCGCTGAACACCGCCATGGCGGGGTTCGGCGGGTTCGACCACAACGCCCAGGCGCTGAGAGTGGTGACCCTGCTCGAGCGCCGCTACGCCGCCTTCGACGGGCTGAACCTGACGTGGGAGACTCTCGAGGGCCTCGTCAAGCACAACGGGCCGGTGACGAACCCGCTCCCCTATGTCGCCGCCTTCGCCGAGCGGTTCGACCTCGATCTCGCAGGCCACGCCTCGGCAGAGGCGCAGGTTGCAGCCCTTGCCGACGACATCGCCTATCTCACGCATGACCTCGACGACGGCCTGCGGGCGGGGCTGTTCACTCTGTCTGATCTGCGCGCGCTTCCCCGCTGCGGCGAGGCGATCGCGGAAGCCGAGGCGGCGTGGCCTGGGCTCGCCCCGCCGCGGCTGCACCACGAGACGATCAGGCGGCTGATCGACCGTACGGTCAACGACCTCGTGGCGGAGACCACGCGCCGGCTTGCCGCCGCTGCGCCTGCGGATGCGATCGCCGTGCGGCGCCTCGGCGCGCCCGTCGTCGCCTTCTCGGCTGAGGGGGAGGAAGCCAACCGCGCCATCAGGTCCTTCCTCTTCGCGCGCATGTACCGCCACTGGCGCGTCAACCGGATGACGCTGAAGGCCCGCCAGGTGGTGCGCGCCCTGTTCTCCGCCCTGCTTGCCGAGCCTTCCTGCCTGCCGAGCGAGTGGCAGGCAGGAGCGGGCGAGCCTGGCTCGGCGCGCACCGCCGCCCAGGTCTGCGACTACATCGCCGGTATGACCGACCGCTTCGCCCTTGACGAGCACCGCAGGCTGTTCGACCTCAGCGCGACCGTGACCGCCTGAGGGCAGCGCCTCCCCGCCCGGAGTGTGCATGAACATCTTCTCGACCTTCCGCGATGTCGTGCGCGAGGCCGTCACCCGCCTCGCCCCCGACGCTCCGGAGCGCCTCGTCAACGCGATCGGCGTCGAGCCGCCGCGCGACCCCGCGCATGGTGACATCGCCACAAATGCCGCGATGGTGCTGGCAAAGGCGACGCGGCAGAACCCGCGCGCCTTCGGCGAACGGCTCGCGGTCGAACTCGCCGCCCACCCGGATGTCGCGCGCGCCGAGGTGGCAGGCCCAGGCTTCGTCAACATCACCCTTGAGCCCGGCTTCCTGCGCGCCCGCCTGCGCGACATCCTGCATGCGGGGACGGACTACGGCTCCTCGACCATCGGCGGCGGCGAGGCGGTGAACGTCGAATATGTCTCCGCCAATCCGACTGGGCCGATGCATATCGGCCACTGCCGCGGCGCCGTGGTCGGCGATGCGCTCGCGAATCTGCTCGCCAAGGCGGGCTATGCCGTGACGCGCGAATACTATGTCAACGATGCAGGCGCACAGGTCGAGGCCCTCGCCTGGGCCGCCTACTGGCGGATGCTCGAGGCGCTCGGCACGACGATGACGGAGGCCGAGTTCGAGGCTCTGGTCCCTGGCGGGCTGCAATACCGTGGGGACTATCTCGTGCCAGTCGGCCGAATGCTCGCTGCGAAGCACGGCCTTTCGCTCTCGACCCCCGACGCAAGGCCGCTCGACCCCGCCATCTGGATGCCGACGGTGCGGGCTGAGACCGTTGCGGCGATGATGGAGACGATCCGCGAGGACCTCGCCGCGCTCGGGGTGCGCCACGACGTGTTCGTCTCCGAGGCCTCGCTGATCGAGAAGGGCGTCGTCTCCCGCACGCTCGAGATTCTCGCTGAGCGTGGCCTGATCTACACGGGCGTGCTCGAGCCGCCGAAGGGCCAGAAGCCGGAGGACTGGGAGCCGCGGCCGCAGACCCTGTTCCGCGCAACTGCCTTCGGCGATGACATCGACCGGCCGCTGCGCAAGAGCGACGGCAGCTTCACCTATTTCGCCAACGACATCGGCAACCACGCCGACAAGCTCGCGCGCGGATTCCGGCGGATCGTGCAGGTCTGGGGCGCCGACCACGGCGGCTATGTCAAGCGGATGGAGGCAGCGGTGCGCGCGCTCGATGAGGGCGCCTCCTTCCGCGTTCTGCTGTGCCAGATCGTGCACCTGATGAAGGGCGGCGAGCCGGTGCGCATGTCCAAGCGCGCCGGCACCTTCGTGACGCTCCGCGAGCTGATCGACGAGGTCGGCCGCGACGTGGTGCGCTTCATCATGCTGACGCGCCGGTCGGATGCGCAGATGGAGTTCGACCTCGATCGCGTCCGCGAACAGACCAAGGACAACCCTGTCTTCTACGTGCAGTATGCGCATGCGCGCTGCCGGTCGGTCTTGCGCCATGCCGAGGCTTTGGGCTTCGACCTTCACCCGTCGGCGCTCGCCCGCGCCGCGCTCGAGGCGCTCGACGACGAGGCGGAGCTTGCGCTGATACGCACCCTGGTCGCCTGGCCGCGGGTTGTCGAGCAGGCGGCAGAGGCATGCGAGCCGCACCGACTCGCGTTCCACCTGTATGATGTGGCGGCGGCGTTCCACGGGCTGTGGAACCGCGGGCGCGACATGGCGGAGCTCCGCTTCATCCAGCCTGAGGCGCCCGTGGCGACGATGGCGCGGCTTGCCCTGGTGCAGGCCACCGCGACCGTGATCGCGTCCGGCCTCCTCACCATGGGGGTGACGCCGGTCGAGGAGATGCGCTGAGGCCCGGGACGGCGAGGGTGACGAGCGGGCGAAGGCGATGACCGGAAATCTCGACATCCCCGAGGCGGGAAACTGGGCGAGCCCCCCCTCTCGCGCGGTGGCTGACCCGGCCTGGAGGCGGCCCGAGCGCCGGGGCTTCCGCTGGCTCCTCTGGCTCGGCGGGCTTGCGATCCTCTCCTTTGCCGCTGCGGCGGCGTTGCATCTCCTCGGCGGCCAGGATCGCGGGGCGGGAGAGGTGCCACTGATCGCCGCCGACCCGACACCCGTGCGGGTGCGCCCCGACGACCCTGGCGGGCTGCGAATCGCCAACCTGGACAAGTCCGTCTACGACCAGCTGTCGCGAACGAGAGGCGCGGAGAATGCCCCCCGCGTCGAGAGCCTTCTGCCGCCGCCAGAGGCGCCGAAACCGCTGCCGGTCGCCCCGCTGGCCCTTGCTCCGCAGCGTGCCGCCCTCACTGAAGGCCCAACCGAGCGCGAGGAGGCGAGGCCGGCCGAACAGCCCGCAGCAACGCCGCAGCCTAGCCGGGCCGCTGAGCCGCAAGCACCGATCCCCCCCGCCTCTGCGACGGCATCCGCGACCCCGCCTGGCGCGGCGCCGCCCACACCGGCAGCACCCCAGGCCGCCGCCCAGCCGGCCTCGCCCGCCCCCCCGCCCGCCGGGACGGGCAGGATCCAGGTGCAGCTCGCCGCAGTGCCGACCGACGCGGCCGCGACAGCGGAGTGGGAAAGGCTTCGCCGCAGGATGCCGGACCTGCTCGGCAACCAGCGCCTCTCCATCAGCCGCGGGGAGCGCGACGGCCAGCCCTTCTTCCGGGTGCGCACGGGCGCCTTCGAGGACAACGCCCAGGCGCGCGCCTTTTGCGACCAGGTGCGTGCCCGCGGCGGCTCCTGCTTCGTCGTGCCAGGCGGCTGAGTGCGTGGCCAGGGCAGCGCCGCGCGCGGCGATCGTCGGGGTTGCCGGCCCGGCTCTCGCCCCCGACGAAGAGAGGCTGTTCCGAAGGCGCCCGCCGGCAGGCCTCATCCTGTTCGCGCGCAATCTCATTGATCAAGCGCAGGTGTTTGATCTTACGGCAGAGTTCCGTCGCACCGTCGGGCGTGAGGATGCGCCCGTCCTGATCGACCAGGAGGGAGGCCGGGTCGCCCGGCTCGGAGCGCCACACTGGCGCCGCCCGCCTGCCGCCAGCGCCTTCGCCGCCCTCTATGCGCGCGACCCGGCAGCGGCGCGGCGCGCTGCCTTCCTCAACGCCCGCCTGATCGCCGACGACCTCGTCGCCATCGGCATTGACGTCGATTGCGCGCCGGTGCTCGACCTGCCGGTACCTGGCGCGCACGACGTGATCGGCGACCGGGCGCATGGTGATACGCCGCGCGTCGCGGCAAGCCTCGGCCGTGCCGTTGCCCGCGGGCTACTCGCAGGCGGGGTGGTGCCAGTGATGAAGCATATCCCCGGCCACGGCCGGGCCACGGCTGATAGCCACCACGCCCTTCCCGTTGTCGAGGCGAGCGAGACGGCGCTCTTGGCGCGCGACGCGAAGCCCTTCGCCGCGCTTGCCGCGGTGATCCCGTGGGCCATGACCGCGCATATCGTCTATACCGCGATCGATGCCGACCGTCCCGCGACCCTCTCGCCCGCCGTCATACGCTTCATCCGGCGCCGGATCGGCTTCGGCGGCGTTCTCATGACGGACGATCTCGCCATGCGGGCGCTTTCGGGGGATCCGGCAAGGCTTGCGCTGGCTGCCATCGCGGCAGGCTGCGACCTCGTCCTCGAGTGCCCTGGCAACATCGAGCGCACCGAAGCCGTGCTTGACGCGGTCCCGGAGCTGTCCGTCGCCGCTGCGCGCCGGCTGAAGGCGGCGCGGCGCGCAGCCTCGGCCCCGCGCCGGTTCGACCGGGCCCGCGCCGAGAGGGCCCTCGACGCGCTCCTGCGATGATCGAGGCTATCCTCTCGGGGTTCCTGGTGATCGCGCCCGCAGCGCTCGTCGCCATCGTCCTGCACGAGGTCGCGCATGGCTGGGCAGCCGACGCTCTTGGGGACCCGACGGCGCGTCTGCAGGGAAGGCTTTCGCTCAACCCGCTCCGCCACGTGGACCCGGTCGGGACAGTCGCGCTGCCGCTGATCCTGTTCGCTGCGCAGATTCTGACGATCGGGCGGGTGGAGTTCCTGTTCGGCTGGGCGAAGCCAGTGCCGGTCGACCCGCGGCACTTTCGCAGCCCGCGCACCGGCATGGCCTGGGTCGCCGCTGCGGGCCCGGCGATGAATCTCCTGCTCGCCTTCCTGTTTGCGCTCGCTGGGCATGTGGTGGACGATCTGCCCAAGGGTCTCGCCGACTACGCAGTCTCGCTGATCCTCTTTGCGGTGCTGATCAACCTGCTCCTGATGCTGTTCAACCTTTTGCCGATCCCGCCGCTCGACGGCGGCAGGATCCTCGTCGGCCTGCTTCCGCTCGGCCCGGCACGGGCCCTCGCACGGCTCGAGCCGATCGGGCTGCCGTTCGTGATAACCGGGTTCTTCCTTCTGCCTGCTCTGCTGCGCCAGGCAGGAATCGCCTTCGATCCGCTCGGGGCGATCTTGTGGCCGCCGATTGGCTTCTTCAGGCGGCTGGTCTTCGCCGCCGCTGGATTCTAGACAGGCGGGATGACCGAGCCGGTTCCCTTCGCCGAGGACGTTCGCTGCACCCCGGCCGGGCAGGATGCTTTTGCCGTCGCGGTCGAGGGCTTCGAGGGGCCGCTCGATCTTCTGCTGGCGCTCGCCCGCGCGCAGAAGGTCGATCTCTCGCGAATCTCGGTTCTCGCGCTTGCTGAGCAGTATCTCGCCTGGATCGCAGCCGCCCGGGCGCTCGACCTCGAGCTCGCGGCGGAGATGCTGGTGATGGCCGCCTGGCTCGCCTATCTGAAGTCGCGGCTCCTGATCCCGCCTGCCGAGCGGCCGCAGGACGAGCCGTCGCCCGAAGAGGCGGCCGAGTGTCTTGCGTTCCAGCTCCGTCGCCTCGAGGCTATGCGCGAGGCAGGAGCGGCGCTGATGGCGCGCCACCGGCTCGGCGTCGACGTCTGGCCGCGCGGCGCGCCTGAGGCGACGGTCGAGCGGGTTCGCGGCGGAGTCCGGCTGACGATGGCGGAGCTCATCTCTGCCTATGCCGCCGTGCGCAGGCGCTCGCTCGCGAGCCAAGCCTACGCGCCGCCGCCGCTTGACCTGCTCTCGGTCGAGGAGGCGTTGGCGCGTCTTTCCCGCCTTGTCGGTAGGCTTCCCGGATGGGCCGTGCTCTCTTCGTTCCTTCCGCCCGGCCTCGCGGGAGGGCTGCCCTGCCGCGCGGCGATGGCCTCGATCCTTGTCGCTGGGCTTGAGCTCGCCAAGTCAGGTAGCGTAGAGTTACGGCAGGACAAGGCGTTCGGTCCGATCTATGTGAAACAGGCGGGGGGGCCCGTCTCGGCCGCGCCATGAATGACCGCAATGAAACAGCCGAAACGATGGCAGGTATGCTTCCGCTTCCCGAGCCTGCGGTCAAGCACGAGCACGTCCGGCTTGCGGAGGCGCTGCTTTTCTCCGCTGCCGAGCCGGTAACGGACGCGGCGCTCGCAGCGCTCCTGCCGGAGGGGGTCGCTCCTTCCACGGTGGTCGCTGCGCTTGCCGAGAGCCTCTCAGGACGTGGCGTCGAGGTTGCGGCTGTTGCCGGCGGCTGGCAGATTCGCACGGCACCCGACCTCGCGCCGCTGCTCCGCCGCCGCTTCGAGGTACCGCGCCGGCTCTCCCGCGCCGCCGTCGAGGCGCTCGCGATCATCGCCTACCACCAGCCGGTCACGCGCGCTGAGATCGAGGACATACGCGGCGTCGCGCTCAGCCAGGGAACGCTCGATGCGCTGGTCGAGGCGGGCTTCGTCGAGCCGAAGGGCAGGCGGGAGACGCCCGGGCGACCGGCCACCTGGGGCACCACCGCCCAGTTCCTGCAGCATTTCGGGCTCGCCTCGCTCAAGGATCTGCCGAAGCTCGACGAGCTGAAGGCCGCGGGCTTGCTCGAGCCTCTGCCGCCCGTGGCCTCAGCTCGCCCTGGCGGGGAGACGCCGCCGGGTGCCGTCGCCCGCGACGACGACGAGCAGCAGGCGACGACGGCTCTCGGGCCGGAGGCGGAGGAACCGATGGGGGAGCGGCGCGGCTGATGGCGCTTCGGCTCGAGGACATACACCACCGCTTCGGGTCGACCGAGATCCTCAAGGGGATCACCCTGGACGTGGCACCCGGCGAGATCGTCTGCCTGCTCGGGCCCTCCGGAGATGGAAAGACCACGCTTCTGAGGATAGCCGCCGGCCTCACCCCGCTGCAGCGCGGCCGCGTCCTGGTCGGCGGCCGCGTGGTGGCGGAGCCTGGCCGGGAAGTGCCGCCGGAGGAGCGTGAGGTCGGGCTCCTGTTCCAGGATTTCGCCCTGTTCCCGCATCTCTCTGTGCTCGACAACGTCGCCTTCGGGCTTGCCTCGTTGCGCCCCGCGGAGCGTCGCGAGCGGGCGATGGCGCTGCTCGCCCGCGTCGGCATGGAGCGCTTCGCGGGCGCGATGCCGCACACGCTCTCGGGCGGGCAGCAGCAGCGCGTCGCGCTCGCCCGCGCGCTCGCACCTCGGCCGAAGGTGCTCCTGCTGGACGAGCCCTTCTCTGGCCTCGATGCGCGGCTGCGCGACCGTGTGCGCGACGACACGCTGCACGTGCTGCAGGCTGAGGGGATCGCGGTGCTGATGGTCACGCACGATGCCGAGGAGGCCATGTTCATGGGCGACCGCATGGCGATCCTGCACCGGGGCGTGATCGCGCAAGAAGGCCCGCCGGCTGACCTCTATCTCCACCCGGCGACGCCGTTCGTGGCCACCTTCCTCGGCGAGGTGAACCGGCTCGCTGGCCAGGTGCGGCTCGGCATGGTGGCAACCCCTTTCGGCCCCGTCCCGGCTCTCGGCCTGCGTGAGGGCGAGCGGGTCGAGGTTCTGATACGACCGGAGGCGATACGCCTCCTGCCACTCTCAGAGGGTGAGGCCTGCCACGCCCGCGCCAGGGTGGAGGCGGCGCGGCTTCTGGGGCGGACCTCGATGGTGCATCTCTCGGTGCAGGAAGGCGGCGAGGAGGTGCATGTGCACGCGCGTATCCCGGGCGAGTATCTGCCTGCGCGCGACGCGATTGTGGCGGTCGCTCTCGACCCGTCCCGCGCCTACGTTTTTGGCGCCTCGGAGGCGGCGTAGGGGCGGCGAGGGGCAGCGAGGGGTGCGAGAGGCGGCGAGGGGCGAAAGACCCCTCAGCCGGGTTTGACAACACGAGCGCCGCGCGGCCTCGCTCTCTCCTTGCTTCGCGTGCGTCTGCCTCGCGCGGGAGCAAGCGATCGGCTCTCTCCGCGTTGCCGCTCGCTCCGCGCTCTGCCAATATCTCCGCGTGCCTGCGTCGAACCGGCGATGCCGTGGCGAGGTCGGCCGCGCTGCGCAGCGGGGGGAGAGCGATGAGCATCGGCATCTGGCAGGTCGCTCTGGTCGGTCTCGTGCTGCTCCTGCTGTTCAGCAGGAAGCTTCCCGCGCTCGGCGCCGAACTCGGGCGTGGGATACGCGAGCTGCGCTGCCACCTTGCCCGCAAGCGCAGGACGGAGGCTGAGGACGCGCCCTTCGACGACCCAACGCCAGGCCGCAGTCCCGGCGGTCGCTAGAAGGGGCTTGTCGCCGCGCCCGCGGTGCCAGAGAGAGAGGCATGTTCGATCTGGCCTGGTCGGAAATCGCGCTGATCCTGCTCGTCGCCCTGGTGGTGATCGGGCCTAAGGAACTGCCGAACGCGGCGCGTGGGGTCGCCGACTTCATCCGCAAGGCGCGGCGCATGGCAGCCGAGTTCCAGGTGCATGTCGACGAGATGATGCGCGAGTCGAAGCTCGACGAGGTGAAGCGGCAGATCGACGAGGTCCGCACAGGCTTCTACGACGTCAAGCGCGACGTCGAGCGGGCGGTCGACGACCATAATCTCCGCGACGCCTTGAAGGACCCGTTCCTCGACGCGTCCGCGCCGCCCAGCCCCGCAGCGGCGGAGCCGCCCGCACCGGCTGCCGACACGGCAGAGCCAAAAGCGCCGCCTACGCCGCAGCAGATCGCCGGCCCGCCGCCTTTCGTTCCCCCTTCCTTCGTTCCCCCCGGTTCCGTGCCGCCGGCCGCTGCGGCGAGGCCAGCTGAGGCAGCGCAGGCACGCGACGGGGCTTGAGCGAGCAGAATGCGCCCGGAAGAGGACACGATCGACGACAAGCCCATGCCGCTGATCGATCACCTGATCGAGCTGCGGCAGCGCATCCTGCTCGCGCTCGGCGGGTTCATCCTCGCCTTCATCGTCTGCTACGTGTTCTCGAAACAGATCTACGGCTTCCTCGCCGCCCCGCTCGCCACGATCCTGCAGGAGCAGACCGGGGCGGAGCGGCGGATGATCTTCACTGCCCTGTACGAGGCGTTCTTCACCTACCTCAAGGTCGCCCTCTGGGGCGCGCTGATGATCAGCTTCCCCTGGTGGGCGACGCAGCTTTGGCTGTTCGTCGCGCCGGGCCTCTACCGGAGCGAGAAGCGCGCCGTGGCGCCGTTCCTGATCGCGACACCCTTCTTCTTCGCGGCAGGCGCCGCCTTCTGCTACTACTTCGTCATTCCGGCAGCGTGGCGTTTCTTCCTCTCCTTCGAGAGCCCAGCCGGCCCAGGCGAGCTGCCGATCCAGCTCGAGGCGAAGGTCAACGAGTATCTTTCGCTCGTGATGCGTCTGATCTTCGCCTTCGGCTTCGCCTTCCTGATTCCGGTCGGGCTCGTGCTGCTCGCGCGCGTCGGTATCATCACGCCCGAGGGCATGGCGTCGAAGCGTCGCTATGCGATCGTCGGCATGTTCGTGCTCGCCGCCATCATCACCCCCCCTGACGTGATCAGCCAGGTCGGCCTCGCGCTGCCTCTGATCCTGCTTTACGAAGCTTCGATCCTCGCGGCGAAACTGTTGCGCAAGCGCGACCAGGCGGCGGCAGCTTCCGGCTGAGCGGAGCGGTCCGATGCACGACATTCGCAGGATCCGCGAGGACCCGGCCGGCTTCGACGCGGCGCTCGCAAGGCGGGGGCTGCCACCGGCAGCAGAGGCGCTGCTTGCCCTCGACCAGCGCCGCCGCGCGAGCCTCGCCGCCTTCGAGCAGATGCAGGCGGCGCGCAACGCCCTCTCGCGGCGCATAGGCGAGGCGCGCGCCAAGGGCGAGGATCCGGCCGAGCTGCTCGCGGAGGCGTCGGCGATGGGCGAGGCGGTCGCGCGCGAGGAGGCGGAGGCTGAGCGCCTCGGCACGGAGCTTGACGCCGCTCTCGCCGCGCTTCCCAACCTGCCCGACCCGGCGGTGCCCGACGGCGCGGGCGAGGCCAATAATGTCGAGCTCAGGCGCTGGGGAACGCCGCGCGACTTCGCCTGGCAGCCGCTGCAGCATTTCGAACTCGGCGAACGGCTCGGGCTGATGGATTTCGAGACTGCCGGGAGGATCGCCGGGGCGCGCTTCACTGTGCTTAAGGGGGCGCTCGCGCGGCTCGAACGCGCTCTTGGCCAGTTCATGCTCGATCTGCACACGGCCGACGGCCCGGATGGCGGCGGCTACATCGAGGTCTCGCCGCCGCTGCTCGTGCGCGACAGTGCGGTGTTTGGAACCAACCAGCTGCCGAAATTCGCAGACGACCTGTTCCGCACGACAGACGGCCGCTGGCTCATCCCGACCGCAGAAGTTCCCTTGACCAACCTCGTGCGCGAGAGCGTGGTGGACGAGGCCGAGCTGCCGATCCGGCTGACGGCTCTGACCCCTTGCTTCCGCTCCGAGGCGGGCGCTGCCGGGCGCGACACGCGCGGGATGCTGCGCCAGCATCAGTTCATGAAGGTCGAGCTCGTCTCGATCACCCGCCCGGAGGACAGTGAGGCGGAGCACGCGCGCATGACCGCCTGCGCGGAACGCGTCATGCAGGCGCTCGAGATCCCTTATCGCGTGGTCGATCTCTGCGCCGGGGATCTCGGCTTCGGCGCCGCCCGCACCTTCGACATCGAGGCCTGGCTGCCGGGGCAGGGAGCGTGGCGCGAGATCTCCTCCTGCTCCAACTGCCGCGACTTCCAGGCGCGACGTATGGACGCGCGATGCCGCGCGCGAGGACAGAGGGGGACGCGCTTCGTGCACACGCTGAACGGCTCGGGCGTCGCCGTCGGCCGCGCCCTGATCGCGGTGATGGAGAACCATCAGCAGCCAGACGGCACAATCGCCGTCCCTGCCGCTCTCCGCCCCTACATGGGCGGGGTCGAGCGGATCGGGCCCTGAGCCCGCAGCGATGACGGCCCGCCTTCCCCCGATGGAGGATCTCTCTCGCGCGCGCATCCTCATCACCAACGACGACGCCATCGCCGCGCCAGGGATACGTGCGCTCGAACGCATCGCCCGCGGGCTTGCGCGTGATGTCTGGACGGTGGCGCCCGAGACGCAGCAATCCGCCGTCAGCCACGCGCTCACCATACGCAGGCCCTTGCGGCTCTCGCGCCTCGGCCCAAGGCGTTTCTCCGTTGACGGCACGCCGACGGACTGTGTCCTGCTCGGCGTGCACGAGGTGCTGCGCGGTCGGCCACCCGATCTCGTCCTCTCGGGCATCAACATGGGCGCCAATCTCGGCGAGGACATTGGCTATTCCGGGACGGTCGCTGCCGCTATGGAGGCGTGCCTGCTCGGCCACCGCGCAATCGCCATCAGTCTTGATCTGCCGCGCAATGGCACCGCGTCGAGACGGCCGCGCTTCGAGACCTGCGCCCACTTCCTGCCAGGCATCATCCGCACGCTTTCGGGCCTCGGCTGGCCTGATGCAACGCTGATGAATGTCAACATCCCAGACCTGCCGCACGGGGCGGTCGCCGGCATACGCGTGGCGCATCAGGGTCGGCGCAAGGAGGGGCTCAGGCTCGAGAAGCGCGCCGATCCGGAGGGGCGCCCGTACTGGTGGATCCTCGACTACTCGAAGGAGGAGGCGCAGCCGCGCGGTTCCGACCTCTCGGCGATCAACCAGGGCGCGATCGCGCTCACGCCCGTGACGATCGATTTCACTGCGCGCGGCTTCCTGCCCGACCTCCGCGCCGCCTTTGGCTGAGGGGAGGCGCGGTGGCGTCCGACCAGAGCCGGATCCGACTGATCCTCGGCCTTCGCGCAGCGGGCATCACCGATGCCGCGGTGCTCGGCGCGATCGAGAGCGTGCCGCGCGAGCGTTTCGTACCCGAGACGTTCCGCGACCAGGCCTGGGAGGACGTGGCGCTGCCAATCGGCCTCGGCCAGACGATCAGCCAGCCGCGCGTGGTGGCGATGATGACCGAGGCGCTCAAGGTCTCGAAACGCCATCGCGTGCTCGAGATAGGCACGGGCTCCGGCTACCAGGCGGCGGTGCTCGCGCGCCTCTGCCGCCGCCTCTACACGATCGAGCGGCACCCCGCCCTGCTTGCCCGCGCTGAGACGATCCTGAAGGAGCTTGGCTACACAAACATCGTCACCCGCGCAGGCGATGGCATGCAGGGCTGGCCGGAGCTTGCGCCGTTCGACCGGATCATCGTCACCGCCGCGCCTGCCGAGGCGCCCAAGCCGCTCATCGACCAGCTCTCGCCGGAAGGCGGCATCATGGTGATCCCGATGGGGCGGACGGCGGAAACCCAGCACCTGTGGCGGATCACTCGCGAGGGCGAACGCTATGGCCGCGAGCGCCTCTGGGCGGTTCGGTTCGTGCCGCTCCTGCCCGGTCTTGCCGACGACAGCGCAGAGGAGCCGCAAGAGCGGCAGACGTGACCCCAAGCCAATGCGGCACGGATGCAACACCTGTTGCGCCATCGTGCGGCCGCGATGACGCCGGCGTTGCGCCGCGCGGACGGGGCACGATAGAGGCGATTCGGGATGACGACGTCGCGCGAGCCGGCCCTGATCTCCTCCCCCGCGCGCGCCCTTCGCCTCTCGGCCGGGCTCGCCATGCTCGGCCTCGTCTCCGGCTGCGCGGCCACGCCCGAGCCTGCACCGCCGGCGCACACCATGCAGCCAATGACCGTGGTCGTCTCGCGCGGCGACACGCTCTCAGGCCTTGCCCGGCAGCACGGCGTCGCTCTGCAGGCTCTGGCCTCCGCGAACGGGCTCGCGCCGCCCTACCGAATACGACCGGGCCAGGTTCTGCATCTTCCCGGCACGGCACGGACGCCTGCCGCGACACCGAGCGAGCGCGCCCCGGCAGCGCAGGTCCCGCCGCCCGCCCCGATTGTCGAGACGGTTGTCGCCGCCGCAGCGCCGTCACGGGCCGTGACGGCCGAGCCGCTGCCGCCGCCAGCGACCGCGCCGCCTTCGCGCGAGGCAGCGCTGCCGCGGCCGCCATCGCCGCCTCCCCGAGCCTCCGCGCAGGCCCCCTCGCTCACCGCATCGGAGCGCGAAGCGGCCGAGCCGGTCGCGCGCGCAGGCCCTCAGCCGCAACGGCGTCTGCCACCAGGCCGCTTCGTGTGGCCTGTGCGCGGGCAGGTCATCTCCGGCTTCGGTGCGAAGGGCGGCGGGCTCGTCAACGACGGCATGAACATCGCCGCGCCGCGGGGAACGCCTGTGCGCGCCGCAGCCGACGGTACCGTCATCTATGCGGGGAATGAGGTGCGCGGCTTCGGCAATCTCGTGCTGATACGCCACGAAGGGGGGTGGGTGACGGCCTACGGCCACGCCGAGCGGCTGCTCGTGCGCCAGGGGCAGAGGGTGCGCGCGGGAGAGGAGATTGCCCGCGTTGGCTCCTCGGGCGCAGTGACGACGCCGCAGCTCCACTTCCAGATCCGGCGTGACGGCAGGCCGGTCGACCCGGCTGCCCATCTCGAGCGCGCAGTCGCCAACCGCGCGCCCTGACGCTTGCCGGAGCAGATCGCAAACTGGTGAATCAACTCATTGCGTGACTATGCTCGCATCGCGTCTCCAAAGCGGGTTGCACTTTTGTGGGAACCACTCTAGAGCGCGACGCCGAGACGGCCGGCGAGGTCCTGCACAAACTGCCACGCCACGCGGCCCGAGCGGGAGCCGCGAGTGACGGACCATTCCGCCGCCTGGCGGCGGAGCTCCTCGCGCGGGACGTCGAGGCGATAGGCAGCGGCATAGCCCTCGACCATCGCGAAGTAGGTCTCCTGGTCGCAGTGGTGGAAGCCGAGCCATAGGCCGAAACGATCGGACAGCGACACCTTTTCTTCGACCGCCTCTCCCGGGTTGATCGCGGAGGCGCGCTCGTTGTCGATCATGTCGCGGGAGAGGAGATGGCGGCGGTTCGAGGTGGCGTAGAAGATCACGTTCGCGGGCCTTCCCTCGACGCCGCCCTCGAGCACGGCCTTGAGGCTCTTGTAGTCTGTCTCGCCTGGGTCGAAGGAGAGGTCGTCGCAGAACAGGACCACCCGGCGGGGAAGCCCGCGCAGGAGCCGCAGTAGAGCGGGCAGGGTGCGGATGTCCTCGCGGTGTATCTCGATCAGGGCGAGCCCGCCTGCCGCGCGCGTCTCCGCGTTCACCGCCGCATGCACGGCTTTGACAAGCGACGACTTGCCCATCCCTCGCGCACCCCACAGGAGCGCATTGTTGGCCGGAAGCCCGCGCGCGAAACGGCGCGTGTTCTCGACCAGGAGATCGCGCTGCCGCTCCACGCCCCGCAGCAGCCGCAGGGGCACCGCGTTGACGGCGGCGACGGGTGAGAGCGTGCCCCGCTCGGCGTGTCCCGGGTCGGGCAGCCAGACAAAGGCATCGGCGGCGGTGATGTCGGGGATGGCGTGCGGAGGCGGGGCAAGGCGCTCGAGCGCATCGGCGATGCGGGCGAGCAGGCGGGGAATGTCTTCTGCGGCGTCATTCATGGCGATTGAGCGTGTAGCCCGCTCGAGCCGGCCCGTCACCCTGCCTTAGGCCCAAGGCGACGCGCCAGACAACGCAGGCAGCAGCCAGGCAGGTCAGGAAGGAGGCCGAGGCGAGCGTCGCCCGCACGCCTCCCGCACAGCCCGGCCGGGGAGTCCCACGCAGGATCGGGAAGCCTCAGCCCAGCGGTATTACTCAACCCGCACCCCACCTTGCCGACTGCACGAAGCGTTGCGGCCTAGGAAGCCAGAGCCACCGCTGCTAAGGTCCGCGGCCTTGCGAGAGAGGCGACGAAGCGGAGCGCGACGATGCTGATTTCACCCGCCCATGCCCAGGCCGGCGGAGACCCAACGGGCGGGCTGATGAGCCTGTTGCCGCTCGTCCTGATCTTCGTGGTGTTTTACTTCATCCTGATCAGGCCGCAGCAGAAAAAGGCCAAGGAGCACCGCCGGATGCTCGCCGAGCTCAAGCGCGGCGACCGGATCGTCACCGGCGGCGGTATCGTCGCGACCGTCATCCGAGTCGCTCCCGACAGCGACGAGGTGATCGCAGAAATCGCCAAGGACGTTCGGGTGAAGCTCGTCAAGGGCACGATCCAGACGGTCATCCGCGAGCAGGGCGAGGTCGGCCAGAAGGCGGAGGCCCAGAAGGCGGAAACGAGGCAGGACAACGAGCCACGCCAGAAGAGTGACCGGGCGGAGAGGGCGGAAGAGAAGCCCGCAGAGGAGCAGGTGGCGCATAAGCAGGGCTGAGACGGCGAGACCAGGCCAGAAAAGGGGAAGGGCGGGCCCGCCAAGGCCCGCCCCTATGGTCATCCGCCGAGATGCCCATGCTGCCCAAACAGACGGGCCACCCTTTCGCCCGCGACGCTGCCCCGCTGCCAGCGACACTGTCGCTGCCTGCGGCGCTGCCGCTCAGGCCTTGGCGAGCAGGCTGTCGACGTATTCCCAGTTGACCAGCTTCTCGAGGAAGTTCGTCAAGTAATCGGGGCGGCGGTTGCGGAAGTCGAGGTAGTAGCTGTGCTCCCATACGTCGACGCCGAGGATCGCAGTGCCCGTTCCCTCGGCGAGCGGGTTCGAGCCGTTCGCCGTCTTGGTGGTGGCGAGCCTGCCGTCCTTGCCGACGACGAGCCAGGCCCAACCCGAGCCGAACTGGGTGATTCCGGCCTGCTTGAACGCTTCCTTGAAGGCGTCAACCGAGCCGAAATCGGAGATGATCTTCGCCTCCAGCCTGCCCGGCATGGCACCGCCGCCGTTCGGCTTCATGCAGGGCCAGAACAGGGTGTGGTTCCAGTGCTGGCCGGCGTTGTTGAACACGCCAGCCATCTCCGGCTTGCCGAAGCTCATCAACACGATCTCGTCGAGCGTCTTGCCCTGCAGCGCCTCGTTCTTCTCGATGAAGCCGTTGAGCGCCGTGACATAGGCCTGATGGTGCTTGCCGTGGTGGAGCTCCAGCGTCTCCTGGCACATGCCGGAGGCAGCGAGCGCATCATGGGAATAGGGCAGGGGCGGAAGCGTGAAGGCCATGGGAGCTCTCTCCGGTTCTCGTTGTCCGATCGACAGGCGGCTTTGACCTAGGCGGGACCGTGATGATCGTCAACCGCGCTCCTCGAGGGGAGGGGCTGCGCTGCCCATCTTACGCGTGGTGAGCGACGCCAACTCCCTCATCGCCTCGCTGCGCGAGGCAGATCCGGATCGTTTCCTCTGCGTTCTGGCCTCGCCGGCAGAGGCGCGCGGCACGCTCGCCGTGCTCTATGCGTTCAACGCCGAGCTCGCGCGCGTTGCTTCGTCGGTAACGGAGCCAGGCCTCGGCATGCTCCGCTTCCAGTGGTGGCGCGAGGTGGTGGAGGAGGGTGCGCACGGCAGGGTCAGGCGCCACCCCGTGGCGGAGCCGCTCGCGCGGCTGATCGCTGCGCGCGGCCTCGACCCGGCTCTGTTCGACGCGGTGATTACGGCGCGTGAGGCGGAGCTCGATTGGTCTGGCATGCCGGACCCGCCGTCACTCGAGGCCTATGCCGCAGCGACCGCGGGGGGTCTGATGCGGATCGCGCTCGACGCGCTCGGGGTGGCGGATGGCGCGAGCCGCAAGGCGGCGCTGCATGCCGGCACGGCAACGGCACTTGCGGGTGCCTTGCGCAACGCACCGGCGCTTGCGAGGCGCGGGCGCTGCCTCTTGCCGCGGGCGCTGCTTGCCGATGCCGGCGCCAGGGTTTCCGACTTCGCCCGCGCGCCGTTGCCGGAGCCGGCGCGGCGTGTCGTTGCTGCGGTCGCGGAGGTTGCGTCGGGGCATCTCGCGTCGTTGCGGTCGGTTGACGTTCCCCGTGCGGCGCTTCCCGTGCTTCTCCCCGCCGCGCTTGCCGCCCGCACGCTGCGCCGCATCGCCCGCGCTGGCAACGACCTTGCCGACCGCCGCGTCGAGGGGCCGAGGATCACCGCCCAATGGGCAGTCTTCCGCGCCGCCCTTCGCGGTAGGATCTGACCGCACTCGCGCAGGGGGACCGCTGCAGGCAGCCGGAACCGTCAGAGCCGCCCGCGCCGGCGGCTGTTGCCTCACGCCGCCTCGCGTGGTTTGGGCAGGACGTGCGGCCGCCCGGCCCAGGCATCGGCCGCAGCAAGCGCGCGTTCCGCGAGCGCGCGCTTGCGCTCGCGGCCCTTCGCCGCGCACTCGATCGGCGGGAAGAGGCCGAAATTGATGTTCATCGGCTGGAATGTCTCCGCGTCCGCGCCCCCGGTGATGTGGGCAAGCAGCGCCCCCATTGCCGTCTCCGGCGGCGGCGGCGAGGGCTCTTCTCCCTTCGCCTCCGCCGCGGCGAAGCGGCCTGCGAGCAGCCCGATCGCCGCGCTCTCCACATAGCCTTCGACGCCGGTGATCTGGCCTGCGAAGCGGAGATGCAGGGCGGCCTTGAGCCTGAGCAGCGGGTCGAGCAGGCGCGGGGCGTTGAGGAAGGTGTTGCGGTGCAGCCCCCCGAGCCGCGCGAACTCGGCGCGTTCCAGGCCCGGAATGGTTCGGAAGAGTCGCACCTGCTCCGCGTGCTTGAGCTTGGTCTGGAAGCCGACCATGTTCCAAAGCGTGCCAAGCGCGTTGTCCTGCCTGAGCTGCACCACGGCGAAGGGGCGGCGGCCGGTGCGCGGGTCGACCAGTCCAACGGGCTTCATCGGCCCAAAGCGCAGCGTGTCGGGCCCGCGTGAGGCCATCACCTCTATCGGCAGGCAGCCGTCGAAATAAGGGGTGGTGGTTTCCCACTCCCGAAAGCTCACCTTCTCGGCAGCGAGCAGGCCGGCGACGAAGGCCTCGTACTGAGCGCGATCAAGCGGACAGTTGATGTAGTCGGCCCCGCCTCCCTTGCCGTAGCGGCTTTGCATCCAGGCGATGGTCATGTCGATGCTGTCGCGATGCACGATTGGCGCGATCGCGTCGAAGAAGGCGAGGCTCTCCTCTCCCGTGCGCGCGCGTATCGCCTCGGCGAGAGCGGGCGAGGTAAGCGGGCCCGTGGCAATAATCACGCTGCCCCAGTCCTCGGGCGGCAGGTCGGTCACCTCCTCGCGCACCACCCTCACGCGCGGGTGTGCGGCAAGCGCTGCAGTAACGGCAGAGGAGAATCCCTCGCGATCGACCGCGAGTGCCCCGCCTGCGGGCAGCCTGTGCGCCTCCGCGGCGCGCAGCACGAGGCTGTCGAGGCGGCGCATCTCCTCGTGCAGAAGCCCAACCGCGTTGTAGAGAGGATCATCGCCGCGCAAGGAGTTCGAGCAGACGAGCTCGGCGAAGCCCCCCGTGCGGTGCGCCTCCGTCATCCGACAGGGGCGCATCTCGTGCAGCACCACGGGCACGCCTGCCTCGGCGATCTGCCAGGCTGCCTCCGAGCCGGCGAGCCCGGCACCGACGACATGGACGGGATCGGTCATGGTCACGAGATAGGGTTTCCCGTCTGCCGCAGCTACCACTACTCTGCGGCCCGGCGGCGCCTCGCCGGCGCCGAATCGCGCGCAAGCACGGGCGCGAGGAAGCGGCCCGTATGGCTTGCGGCCGTCGCTGCGACCTGTTCGGGGGTGCCTTCGGCGACGATCCTGCCGCCCCCGTCTCCTCCCTCGGGCCCGAGGTCGATGATCCAGTCGGCGGTCTTGATCACCTCGAGATTGTGCTCGATCACGACCACCGTGTTGCCGGCATCGACCAGAGCGTGCAGCACCTCGAGCAGGCGGCGGACGTCCTCGAAGTGCAGCCCCGTGGTCGGCTCATCGAGGATGTAGAGGGTGCGGCCTGTGGCGCGCCGGGAGAGCTCCTTCGCAAGCTTCACCCGCTGCGCCTCGCCGCCCGAGAGCGTGGTCGCGGGCTGGCCCAGCGTGACGTAGGAGAGGCCGACCTCGGCAAGCGTCTTGAGCTTGTCGCGGATCGGCGGCACGGCGGAGAAGAATTCGACCGCGTCCTCGACGGTCATCTCGAGCACATCGGCGATCGACTTGCCGCGGAACTGAATCTCGAGCGTCTCGCGGTTGTAGCGCTTGCCCTTGCAGCTGTCGCAGGTGACGTAGACGTCGGGCAGGAAGTGCATCTCGATGCGCGTCACCCCGTCGCCCTGGCACGCTTCGCAGCGCCCGCCCTTGACATTGAAGCTGAAGCGTCCCGGCTTGTAGCCACGGCTGCGCGCCTCCGGCAGTTCCGCGAACCATTCGCGGATCGGCGCGAAAGCCCCCGTGTAGGTTGCCGGGTTCGACCGCGGCGTCCGCCCGATTGGGGACTGGTCTATGTCGATCACCTTGTCGAGATGCTCGATCCCCTCGATCCGCTCATGCGCCGCCGGCGCCTCGCGCGTGCCCATCAGCCGGCGTGCGACGGCGCGGTAGAGCGTGTCGATCACGAGGGTGGACTTGCCGCCGCCAGAGACGCCGGTGACGCAGGTGAAGGTGCCGAGCGGGAAGGCGGCGGTGACGTTCTTGAGGTTGTTTCCTGAGGCGCCAACGACCTTCAGCATGCGCTTCGGGTCGACCGGCCTGCGCCGTTCCGGCAGGGGCACGCGGCGCCGCCCCGTCATGTAGTCGGCGGTGAGGCTCGCGCGGTTCTCGAACACCTCTGCTGGCGGGCCCATCGCCACCACCTCGCCGCCATGCGCGCCGGCGCCCGGCCCCATGTCGATCAGCCAGTCCGCGGCGCGGATCGCGTCCTCGTCATGCTCGACGACGATCACAGTGTTGCCAAGGTCGCGCAGACGCTTCAGCGTCCCGAGCAGCCTTTCGTTGTCGCGCTGGTGCAGGCCGATCGACGGCTCGTCGAGCACGTAGAGCACGCCCGTGAGCCCCGACCCGATCTGGCTTGCGAGCCTGATCCTCTGACTCTCCCCGCCAGAGAGCGTGGCTGAGCCGCGCGCAAGGGTGAGGTAGTCGAGGCCAACGTCGTTGAGGAAAGCAAGCCGCTCGTCGATCTCGCGCAGGATCCTGCGCGCGATCTCCATCTGCTTCGGGCCGAGGTGGTTCGGCAGGTCGCGGAACCAGGCAGCCGCCTCTCGGATTGAGAAGGCGGAGACCTCGCCGATGTGCAGGCCGCGTATCTTGACGGCCAGCGCTTCCGGCTTGAGGCGGAACCCGCCGCAGGCCTCGCAGGGTGCTTCGTTCTGGTAGCGTGAGAGCTCCTCCCGTACCCAGACGCTGTCGGTCTCGCGCCAGCGCCGCTCCAGATTGGCGATCACGCCCTCGAAGGGCTTCCTCGTCTCAAAGGCGCGCAGACCGTCCTGGTAGCGCATCGTCACCGTAGTCTCTCCGGTGCCATGGAGGATCGCCTCGCGCGCAGGCTTCGGCAGGTCCCGCCAGGGCGTCTTCATCGACACCTTGAGGTGGCGGCAGAGGCTCTCGAGGGTCTGGCGGTAGTAGGGGGAGGAGGTTCCTTCCCAGGGCGCAATCGCTCCTTCCGCGAGCGAAAGGCTCTCGTCCGGCACGACGAGATCGGCATCGAAGAAGGTCCTGACGCCCAGGCCGTCGCAGGCTGGGCAGGCGCCGGCCGGGGCGTTGAATGAGAAGAGCCGAGGCTCGATCTCGGCGATGGTGAAGCCCGAGATGGGGCAGGCGAACTTGGCCGAAAACACGGTCCGTTCCGGCTCCGCACCGGGCTTGGCATCCGCCTTCTCGGTGATCGCGATCCCGTCGGCGAGCGCGAGCGCCGTCTCGAAACTGTCGGCAAGCCGCGACGCGATCCCGTCGCGCACGACCAGACGGTCCACCACCACCTCGATGTCGTGCTTGCGCTTCTTGTCGAGCGGCGGCACGGCGTCGATCTCGTACAGCGTGCCATCGACCTTGACGCGCTGGAAGCCGCGCTTCTGCAGCTCCTGGAGCTCCTTGCGGTATTCGCCCTTGCGGCCGCGCACGACGGGCGCGAGCAGGTAGAGCCTCGTCCCTTCCGGCATCGCGAGCACGCGGTCGACCATTTGGCTCACCGTCTGCGCCTCGATCGGCAGGCCGGTCGCAGGAGAGTGCGGGACACCAATCCGGGCCCAGAGCAGCCGCATGTAGTCGTAGACCTCGGTGACCGTGCCGACGGTCGAGCGCGGGTTGCGCGAGGTCGTCTTCTGGTCGATCGAAATCGCGGGCGAGAGGCCTTCGATGCTGTCGACGTCCGGCTTCTGCATCAGCTCGAGGAACTGCCGCGCGTAAGCTGAGAGGCTCTCGACATAGCGGCGCTGGCCCTCGGCGTAGATCGTGTCGAAGGCAAGCGAGGACTTGCCGGAGCCGGAGAGGCCTGTGATGACGGTGAGGCTGTGGCGCGGGATCTCGACGTCCACCCCCTTGAGGTTGTGCTCGCGCGCGCCGCGGACGCGGATTGGGGAGGTCATGGGCGGACCGCCATTTGGGCACCTCGGGGAAGAACGAGGAACGAACAAAGCCGAAGTGGGGCCTGCCGCGCAAGCTGCCAGGGGCGGGGCCCGCGATCGGAGCGGCGTGTGGCGGCGCCCGCGGCTCGGGCCTAGACTTCGCCCCTGACGCGCGACTCGACAGCGGAGGGACGAATGGCCGGCAGCGTGAACAAGGTGATCCTCGTCGGCAATCTCGGCCGCGACCCGGAGGTGCGCACCATGCAGTCGGGCGGCCGCACCGTGTCCTTCTCGGTCGCCACCTCGGAGACGTGGAACGACCGCACCTCCGGCGAGCGCAAGGAGAAGACGCAGTGGCACCGCGTGGTGATCTTCAACGAGAAGCTTGGCGAGATCGCCGAGAAGTACCTGCGCAAGGGCTCGAAGGTGTATGTCGAGGGCCAGCTCGAGAGCCGCAAATACACCGACAAGGACGGCAACGAGCGCGAGATCACCGAAGTCGTGATCGGCCGGTTCAAGGGCGATCTGACGCTGCTCGACAGCCGGGTTGGCGGTCAAGGCGCCACCGAAGACGAGGGCGTCGGCTACCAGAGCCGCGCAGCGGCGAGGCCTGCGCCGGTGAGGCAGGGGGAAAGCGGCTGGGACAGCAAGCGCGACCTCGACGACGACATCCCGTTCTGACGCAACCGACGACCGGGCCGGCGCCTGCGCCCCGGCGGCAGATGGAGAGCCACATGCGCATGCGCCATGCCCCTGCCACGCTCCTCCTCGCGGTGCTTGCCCTCTCAGCCTGCCGGGCGGTTCCGGTCGCGCAGACCGGCGGGGAGGATGGGAGCGGAGCGCCGCCGCTCGGCCAAGCGCCCTGGCTTGCGCCGCCCTCTCCCGACTGGGCGCTGATCGTTCCGGAGGCGGCGAACAGGACCGTGCTGCTCTTCACCCCCTCGCTCGAGCGCGATGGCGACCGCAGCAGAGCGCTGATCCTGATCAACTACGTAAGCCCGCTGCAGCGCGTCGGCGGGCGTTGGGTGCGCAGCGAGATCGCCGGGGTGGAGGCAGACTGCGCCGGCAGCACCTACCGGCTTGGCGAGCGGCGCCTGCACGGGAGCCATGGCGGGGGCGGCGATGCACTCGCCGTCGTTCCGTTCGACGAGGCCGCGCCGATGCGCGAGGTCCAGCCGGGAAGCATCGCTGAGGACGTGGTCGCGGCGCTCTGCCGGCAGGTGCAACCGGGCGCCTGAGGGCAGGGCTTCCGGATCGCCGGGTCGGCGCTACCATGGCATCTCTGCCGGCGTGGAGCACGGAGGCGCGGATCGCCGGGCACTTGCTTCCGCGTGCTCTCGCCGGCTGGCTGTCGCCCGTGCTGCTTGGGCGTCGCGAGCGTAGCGAGCCCGGGGCGAGGCGAGGGCGCATCCTCCGAAGCCCGGGCGTTTCCCGTGCGGGGCTTCCGGGTCAGGGCAGGAGCGCCATCATGCCGAGGCGGCATTTCTCGCGGAGGATCGCATGGCGACGCTTTCGGTGGCGGTGATCGGCTGCGGCGCGGTCGGGGCGGCGACCGCTCTGACGCTTGCGCGCGAGGGGCACAGCGTGACCCTGATCGAGCCTGGCGAGCCGGGCGGGAAGCAGGCGGCGTCCTGGGGCAATGCCTGCTGGATCAGCCCGGGAAGCGTCGTTCCGATGAGTGTGCCCGGGGTGTGGCGGAAGGTGCCGGCCTGGCTTGCCGACCCGCTCGGGCCGCTGGCGATACGCTGGCGACACCTGCCCTGGCTCCTGCCCTGGCTCGTGCGTTTCCTGCACGCCGGGGCGAGCGAGGAGCGGGTGGTGCGGACCGCGCGGGCGCTGCGCGCCCTCCTGCACGACGCCGTCGAGCGGCACGAGACGCTCGCCGCCAGCGCCGGTGTGCCGGAGCTTGTCGAGCGCCGGGGGCATCTCTACGCCTTCCGCGACCGGGCCGCGTTCGAGGCGGACGCCTTCGCCTGGCGGATCAGGCGCGAGGTCGGGGTGCGCTGGCTTGAGCTCTCTGACGAGGAGCTGTTTCAGCGTGAGCCTGCTCTGTCGCGCGACTACCGCTTCGCGGTGCTGATCGAGGAAGGGGCGCACATCGCCGACCCGGGCGCCTATGTCGCAGCCCTCGCCGACGCCGCCTGTTCGGCTGGTGCGATCCACCGCCGCACCCGCGCCACCGGCTTCGACTTCAGGGGCGGGCGGCTCAAGGCGGTGCTGACCGCGGATGGGAGGGTCGCCGCCGACCGGGCGGTGATCGCCGCGGGGGCGCATGCGAAGCCGCTCGCCGCCGCCGTTGGCGACCGCGTGCCGCTCGAGAGCGAGCGTGGCTACCACATTGTCATCGAGGGCCTCGAGCCACCGATCCGGACTCCGGTGATGGTGGCGGACGCGAAGGCGCCGCTCACGCCGACAGCGCGGGGCCTGCGAGTCGCGGGGCAGGTGGAACTCGCCTCGATCGATGCCGCACCGGACTGGCGCCGCGCAGAGATGCTGCTTGCTCTCGCCCGGCGTATGCTCCCGGGCCTGCCGCACGATCTTCCGCTCGAACGAATCAGCCGCTGGATGGGGCACCGCCCATCGCTGCCTGACGGTCTGCCGGTGATTGGGCCAGCCTCGGGCTGCGCAGATGTCGTGCACGCTTTCGGCCACGGGCATGTGGGCCTTGCCGCCTCGGCGAAGACGGCGGTGCTCGCGGCCGACCTCGTGGCCGGCCGCTCGCCCGTGATCGACCCCGCGCCCTACGCCCCGGGACGCTTCCGGTGAAGGGCGCGGCTTTGCGCCTCAGCCAGCCTTGATCTCGATCCGCGAAGCCGGCTTCGCGGTCTCGGGCGGCTTCGGCAGGGTGATGGTCAGAACACCCTTGGAGAAGGAGGCGGTCACCGAGTCGGCCTTTGGCGCGAAGGGAAGCTGCAGCGACCGGGCGAAGCTGCCATAGCTGCGCTCCTGGATGTGCACGCCCCTCTCCTCGCGCTCGCTCTCGGCCTTCTTCTCTCCCCGGATGGTGAGCACGTCATCCTCGAGCGTGAGCTCGACGTCCTGTTCGGACAGGCCGGGAAGCTCCGCGGTCACGGTGAGACCATCCGCTGTCTCCTTGACGTCGATCGCAGGCCGCCAGTCGGCCTTGAACACGGGCGTGGGCAGGCCGGTTCCGGCAGCGCCGAAGGCCTGCTCGAGCTGCTGCTGCATGCGGCGAAACTCATCGAGCATGCGGTCGAGCCCGCCTTGGCCGCTGAACAGCGTCGGCAGAAGAGCCATGTCGTCCCTCCTCATTCCGGTCGATTTGTCGGATCGCCTGGCGGCATCCCGCCGTGGCGGCGGCATCATGCCCGGCCCAGGCCTGTCGTCCGTGATATAGGTCAAGCACGCTGACGCGTGTAGTGCCAGACGGAGGCGGGGGGGAGGTTCCAGGGCGTCCAGGCGAGGCGTCTCCCCTCGAGCCCGAGCGACTTTCGGGAAAGCGGCGAGGTGACGCAGTAGGTGTAGTGCAGGAAGCCCCGGCCCGGCGCGACCGTCTCGATCGCCCTGATCAGCGCCTGCTGCCGGGCCTTTGGTAGGAGCACGAGCGGGATGCCGCAGACGACCGCGCCGACACGGCCGGCGAGATCGGCACCGAGCAGGGCCGGAAGGTCCCAGGCGTCGCCTCGGATCACGGTCACGGACGGGTAGGTGACGGCAAGCACATCAGCCATCTCGGGCACGATCTCGACGACGACAAGCCGCGCGGGTGCGATCCCTCCCTCAAGCAGGGCGCGGGTGATCGCCCCTGTTCCGGCGCCGAGCTCCAGGACCGGGCCGCCGGCGGCAATCCGCCGCGCCGCTGACGCGACCCGGCGGCCGAGCGCCGGGGAGGAGGGGACGATCGAGCCCATCTCGAGCGGGTTCGTCGCCCAGCGGCGAAGGAAAAGCAGCGTCCGGGAGAGGGCTGAGGGGCTGGGCGAGGCCTGGCTGCGCGCATCGGCGTGAAGCATGGTGGGGAGACTCGTGTGGCTAGGAGGGGAGGGAAGGAGAAGGCAAACTCGGTTTTGTGGCCAACGAAAGTTTTTCCGTTCCATCTCGATTCGATGACGGTGTGCGGCAGGTCACTGCTGCGGCGCGTTTTCGCCATACCGGTTGGCCACGATCCGTTATTCTTCGTCGCGGATCATCTCCCCTCATGAGTGCGCGAATCCTGGTGGTGGACGACGTGGCGGCGAACCTCCTGCTCCTGGAGGCCAAACTCGCTGCCGAATACTATGAAGTGCTTGCCGTCTCGGATGGCCAGCGTGCGCTTGTCGCTGCTCACGAGTGGGCCCCCGATCTGATCCTCCTCGACGTGATGATGCCGGGGATCGACGGCTTCGAGGTCTGCCGCCGCCTCAAGGCGGACCGGGCGACCGAGCATATCCCTGTCGTTATGGTCACGGCGCTCTCCGAGGTGGCTGAGCGGGTGCGCGGCCTCGAAGCCGGGGCTGACGACTTCCTCACCAAGCCTGTCGATGATGAGACTCTGATCGCCCGCGTCCGCTCCCTGGTCAGGCTCAAGCGCCTGCTCGATGAGTGGCGTCTGCGGGCGGAGACGACGCAGCAGCTCATCGTCGGCCCTGGCGCCCTGCCGCCCTCGGTGCGCGGCGCCCGCGCGCTCGTCGTCGCCGAGGGGCAGAGCCTTGTGGCGCGGATCGCGGAGGCGCTCGCCGCCGAAGGGATCGAGGCCTCGGTCGGTGCCGACGGCGCGGCCGGCTGGGAGAGGCTGGTGCGCGCGCCGACAGACCTCGTGATCGTCAGCCTGCTCGGCGGCGGCGACGACCCGCTTCGCTTCGCCTCCCGGCTTCGGGCCGACGCCGCGACCAGAGAGGTGCCGCTGCTGCTTGTTGCGGAAGACCAGCAGCGGAACCTGTTGCACCGCGCCTTCGAGCTCGGCGCAAACGACTACATCCTCGCGCCGATCGACCCGAACGAGCTCAGGGTGCGGGCGCGCAACCAGATCCGGCGCAAGCTCTACCAGGACCGGCTGCGCGCCGACCTCGCCTACTCGATCTCGCTCGCCCTGACGGACCCGCTGACTGGCTTGCACAACCTTCGCTACCTCAAGGGGCATCTGCGCACGCTGGTGGCCTCGGTGCGGTCCGCAGGCGGGATCGTCTCGGCGATGATGATCGATCTCGACCATTTCAAGCGGATCAACGACCAGTTCGGCCATCCCGCAGGCGATGCGGCGCTCAGGCTTGTCGCCGGCTGCATACGCAGCAACGTGCGGGTGTTCGACACGGTCGCCCGCTATGGCGGCGAGGAGTTCGCGGTGGTCATGCCAGGCACGAGCCAGCCTGACGCGCTCGCTGCGGCGGAGCGTCTGCGGCGCGAGATTGCCGCCATCCCCTTCCGCCCAGGCCCCGACCAGGCGCTTCTGCCGCTGACCGCCTCGATCGGTGTGGCCACGCTCGCAAGCCCAGCCGATTTTGACGGCGAGACGCCGGAGGAGCGCCTGCTCGCGCTTGCCGACGCCGCTCTCTATGAGGCCAAGCGAAGCGGCCGGAACCGGGTGCACACCGCCCCGTTGCGGGAGCGGGAGCCAGGCTGAGCCGGCGTCACGCCGCAGCGGCTTCGGCGCAGCGGAGCGGTCAGCACATGCCTTCGCGAGCCGCGCGCAAGTCGGTCAGCCAGAAGCGCGGCACGAGAGGGGAGAGGTGCGGTCAGTTCGCGCGATCTCTGCGGGGTGCGATACGGCTGCATGCCCGCGGGCGGCGGTCTCCACCACCCGGCACAGGCGCAACCCGCGCGCCCCTGGCCTGGCCTTGCCGTAACCCGCAGGACGAGAAACAGCCCCTATTCTCCGACCACGCTCCGGCAACGGCTTCGACTGCGCTCTTCTTGCCGGCGCCGGGAAACGGCGTGCCCTCCGCGCGGCCGCGGCGATCCCTTCCTTCCGCATCCGCAGGGACCGGGCCGCGGCGACCGGCCGCTCCGGGCATATGGTCCCTCGTTCCGCAGCTGCAGGGATCGGTCGGCGCAGGTGTCGGCTGAATGCCTGCCGTCTCCCCCCTTCCGCAGCCGCAGGGATCGGGCGGAAGCGACCGACAGTACGAGCATCGGCGCCCTCTCCGGTGCGATTGCGCTGGCTCGGGATGCGAAAAAGCCCGCAGAGGGGCGGTCACGCCATAGGCTGGGTGGTTCTTCCCCGTACCCGGCTCACTTGATCTTCGCTTCGCGGAAGACGACGTGCTTGCGCACGACAGGGTCGTATTTCTTAAGCTCGAGCTTGCCGGTGGTTGAGCGGGCGTTCTTCTTCGTGACGTAGTAATAGCCCGTGTCAGCCGTGCTCACGAGCTTGATCAGCACGGTGTTCGACTTCGCCATCGCCAGACCCTTCCAAATTCCTGGCCGCGTGGCCCTGGAGCTGGGCTCAACGCAACCCCTCGCGCCCCACTTCGCCGGACGCGGTCACCGAGCCGCGCAACAGCCACAGCGCCGCCTGCATGTCAAGCGCGGCGCCCTCGGCAGGCGGGCAGGCGCTGCGGTGGCGCCGACCAAGCGAGGCTTCGCGCCAGCGGGTTTCCGCTCGGGCTGCGCTCGCGGCAAGCACCGCCTCGGCTTCAGCGCGCGCCTGCGCCTCGCCGCGGCTCGTGCAGACCTCCGGCACCACCCCGTTGAGATTCAGCGCCTCGCCGTCCTCGCGCAAAAGGCGCGACCAGCTCACGTGCAATTCCGATCCGTCGGGCAGAGGCTGGACGAGCTGGATCAGGCCCTTGCCGCGGGTTGCAGAGCCGACGATCCGGGCCCGCCCGCGGTCCTGCAGAGCCGCCGCCACCGCTTCCGCGGCCGAGGCCGTGCCGCCATCGATGAGGACGACGAGCTTCATCCCCTCGGCGAGATCGGCACCGCCTGCAAGCCAGGTGCGCGAGGCGTCAGGGTGGCGGCCGCGCTGATGCACCACCACCCCTGCCTCGAGGAAGACATCCGCCACGCCCACGGCCTGGGGCAGAAGACCGCCGCGATTGCCGCGTAGATCCAGGACTATTCCGCCAGGCCGAGGCTGCCGCGCAGCAAGGCCAGTGGTGATCCTCGCGACCACCTGTTCGGTGTCGCGCCCGAAAGAGTCGACTTTGATGACCGGAGCCCCGCCTAGCCAAGAGAGGCGCGCCGTCTCCGGCAGCACCGGAGCGCGCATCACGACGACCTGCCGCGCCACCCCGCCGCGTCGGGAGACGGTGAGGGTCACGGAGGTTCCCGGCTCGCCGGACAATGCCCGGGCGAGATCCTCGGCCGTTCGTCCTGCGGTGGCCATGCCGTCGATGGCGAGCACGCGGTCGCCGGGGAGGAGGCCTGCGCGCATGCCCGGGCTCTCAGGCTCGAGGCGCACGACCTTCGCCGCGGCTCCGTCTGGCTGCAGCACGATCCCCGTGCCGCCGACGCCGAGTCGCGCCGTGCGGAGCCTCGCTGCCTCCAAGGCAGGGACGAAACGTGTGTAGGGGTCCAGCCCGGCTGCCATCTCCTCGAGGACGAGGGCACTCCTTGCCGCGCTGTCGAGAGCGCGGATGTGCGGCGAGGCGGCAGTCAGGGCCGACACGGCGGCCGCTCCCGTCCTGCCCCAGGCTTGAGCATCCCCTGCTGGCGGAGCGGGCAGAGAGACCCTTAACCCGGAACCGAGAGAGATGTCGAGTGTCCTCGGCCGCGCGGCCACGACGAGGGCGGGGTCGGCCCTGCGCAAGCCGCGCAGGCCCGCCGTCATCCGCTCGCCGGGAAGCTGCGGCTCGACATGCCGCGTCTTGAATGTCACGAGCGCCGCCGTGAACACAGCCTCGTCCGTCGCTGCCGCCCCATTCGCTGTGGCGGACTCGGCTGTGGCCGATGCGGCGGCGAGCCAGAGGATGAGAAGAGCGTAGAGGAGGCGTGCGGCGTGCGCCACGGCGGCTCGATGCTGCGACAGGACAAGGGAAGTGTGGTGCCTGTCGTGAGCGGTTGCGAGGCCCGACAATCGTTGCGACAGGGGGTCTCGCGCCGCTGCCGCCTGGGCAAGGCGCTTGGCGACACGGCGAGAGCGGCTCAGGCCGAGGCGACGCGCCGCTGGGCCGGCCTGCGCCGCGCCGCCGCCCGGGTAGGCTTGGCTTCCGCTGCCTTGTCTGCGGTCTTGGCCGGCCCCTGCTTGGCCCCTGCCTTGCCGCGCCCGCCGCGGCCGGCGAGCGGCTTGCCCCTCTCTGCAAGAAGCGCCAGTGCCTGCGCGAGATCGACATCCTCGGCAGCGATTCCCTTCGGCAGGTTCGCCACCACCGTGCCGTGCTGTACGTAGGGCCCGAACCGGCCCCGCCGCAGCGTCACCTCACCGCCGCTGGGGTGGGGCCCGAGCAGTCTGACGCTGTCGAGCTTCTTCGCAAGCAGCATCACCGCTCGGTTAAGCCCGATGGTGAGCACGTCGTCGTCCCGGTCGAGGCTCGCATAGACGGGGCCGAGCTTCACATAGGGGCCGAACTGGCCGATCCCAGCATAGATCGGCTCCTGCTTCTCTGGGTGAATGCCGACGAGCCTCGGCAGCGACAAGAGCCCAAGCGCCGTCTCGAGCGTGACGGACGCGGGATCCATGCCCTTCGGCAGAGAGGCGCGTTTCGGCTTCGGCGCCGCTTCCTTCCTTGCTCCCTTCCTAGGCTTTGGCGCCTCCGGGTCTGCAGGCGGGGAGTCACCGAGCTGCACATAGGGTCCGTAGGGTCCGGGCCGAAGCGTCACCTCCTCTCCGGTCTCAGGGTGGCGGCCAAGCACGCGAACATCCTCAGCCGCGGCGGCCTGGTCTCCGCCCACGTTCCTCGTGTAGCGGCACTCCGGATAGTTCGAGCAGCCGATGAAGGCGCCTGTGTTGCCGCCGATACGCAGGCCAAGCCGGCCGGTTCCGCAGCGCGGGCAGGCACGCGGGTCCGATCCGTCGCCACGGTCGGGGAAGAGGTGCGGGCCGAGATCGCGGTCGAGCGCCTCGGCGACATCGGAGATCCGCAGCTCCTTCGTGCCCTCGACCGCCTTGACGAACTCGCGCCAAAACGCGCCCAGCACCTCGCGCCAGGCAGCGCGGCCGCCGGAGATGTCGTCGAGCTGCTCCTCGAGCGCGGCGGTGAAGTCGTAGGCGACATAGTGTTCGAAGAAGCAGACGAGGAAGGCGGTTACGAGCCGGCCGCGGTCCTCGGGCACGAAGCGGCGTGACTCGAGCCGGACATACTGGCGATCCTGCAGCACCTGCAGGATCGAGGCGTAGGTCGAGGGCCTGCCTATGCCGAGCTCCTCGAGTTTCTTGACGAGCGAGGCCTCGGAATAGCGGGGCGGCGGCTGGGTGAAGTGCTGCTCGGGCCTCACCGCCGTCAGCGTCGGCCTCTCGCCCTGCGCCATGGCCGGCAGGAGCCGCCCGTCCTCGTCCTCGGCCTCGGCGCCTGGCGTGTCGTCACGGTCCTCGCGGTAGAGCCTCAGGAACCCGTCGAAGGCGATCACCGAACCGGTTGCGCGAAAGACGATCCTGCCGTCCTCCGAGGCGACCTCGACGGTCGTCTGGTCAAGCTCGGCGGAGGCCATCTGGCTTGCCACAGCCCGCTTCCAGATGAGCTCGTAGAGCCGGCGCTGATCGTCCAAGAGCGCATGCGCGACCGACTCAGGCGTTCTGCTGACATCGGTCGGGCGTATCGCCTCATGCGCTTCCTGTGCGTTCTTCGCACGCGACGTGTAGAGGCGTGGTGCCTCGGGGAGGTAGTTCGCCCCTGCGGTATCGCGGATATGGGCGCGGATGGCGGCCACGGCCTCGGCTGCCATCTGCACCCCATCCGTCCGCATATATGTAATGAGACCAACGGTCTCGCCGTTGATCTCAACACCCTCGTAGAGGGCCTGCGCGGTGCGCATCGTGCGGGTGGCGGAGAAGCCGAGCTTGCGCGCCGCCTCCTGCTGCAGCGTCGAGGTGGTGAACGGGGCGGGCGGGTTGCGCCGCACCCGCTTCTTCTCGACCGAGGCGATTCGCCACCGCGCGGCTTGCGCACGCGCGACGATGGCGCGCGCGGCGTTCTCGTCGGGGATGTCGAACTGGCCGAGCCTGTTGCCGTCGAGGCTGACGAGGCGGGCGGAGAAGGGGGCGCCGGCCTCAGTAAGGAACGTTCCCTCGACCGTCCAGTACTCGCGGGGGCGGAACGCCTCGATCTCCGCTTCGCGCTCGCAGATGAGGCGTAGCGCGACCGACTGCACGCGCCCAGCGCTGCGGCTTCCGGGCAGCTTGCGCCAGAGCACGGGAGATAGGGTGAAGCCAAATAGGTAGTCGAGCGCCCGGCGGGCGAGGTAGGCGTCGACCAGGTCGCCGTCGAGATCGCGCGGGCGGGCCATCGCCGCCTTGACCGCCGACTTGGTGATCTCGTTGAAGGTGACGCGGCGGACCTCAACGCCCTTCAGCGCCCGGCGCGCCTCGAGCATCTCCTTCACATGCCAGGAGATCGCCTCGCCCTCTCGGTCTGGGTCGGTGGCGAGGAAGAGCCGCTTCGCCCCCTTCAGCGCTGCCGCGATGGCGCGGACCTGCTTCTCGCCCCGTTCATCCGCTTCCCAGTCCATCGCGAAGCCCTCGTCTGGGCGGACGGAACCGTCCTTCGGAGGCAGGTCCCGCACATGGCCATAAGACGCGAGAACGGTGTAGTCGCGGCCGAGATAATTGTTGATGGTCTTGGCCTTGGCCGGTGATTCGACGACGACGACGTCCATTCGCCTCGATCCTTGCGCCCCGCCGGAGGGGCAATACGCAGAGCCGTCGCTCAGGCACGCTTGAGAGCCACGCGGTTGCCCGGCAGCCGGTCTAGCCGCCCCTCGAGGTCGAGGTCGAGCAGGGCGGCGTTAACCGCCGCTGCGCTACATGGGCAGCGGCGCAGCACTTCGTCAACCGAGACGGGCGTTGGCGAGAGCAGAGTCTCGAGGTGGCGCCGTGCCAGAGCGACCTCGTCTCCGCCATGCCGGTCCGGCTCCGCCTCCTCCGTCTCGGCAGCCTCTTCGGCCTCCTGCTCCAGGGCAGGAAGGGAGCGGAGGCGAGGCTCGGGCGGCGTGCAAGGCAGGCCGGCGGGGAGGGCTGAGAGCACGTCCTCCGCCCGCTCGACGAGGATCGCGCCGCGGCGCAGCAGGTCGTTCGAGCCGCGCGTCCGCGGGTCGAGCGGCGAGCCTGGGACGGCGAAGATCTCCCGCCCTGCCTCGAGCGCGAGCCTCGCTGTGAGCAGGCTGCCCGACTTCAGCGCCGCCTCGACCACCACCACCCCGCGCGCGAGCCCGGCGACGATTCGGTTGCGGCGGGGGAACAGCCTGCCGATGGCGGCTGTGCCAAGGGGGGCTTCGGCGACGACCGCTCCGGTTGCCGCGATTCTCGCCTGCAGGGCGGCGTTCTGCCGCGGATAGGGCCGATCGAGCCCTCCCGCGACGGCGGCGACCGTGACCCCGCCCGCCGCGAGCGCACCCTCATGCGCGGCCGTGTCGACCCCACGCGCCAGCCCAGAGACGACCGCAAGCCCGGCTTCCGCGAGCTCCTTCGCCAAGCGCTCGGCGATCAGCCGGGCCCCGGCTGAGGCGTTGCGCGCGCCAACGACCGCGACCGACCGGCGGGAGAGCAGAGCCGGGTCCCCCGCCACGGCGAGAGCGAGCGGCGAATCGGCCATGGCGGCAAGCGCTTCCGGGTAGTCGGGGTCGGTGTCGAGCAGAAAGCGGGCGCCGAGCCGTGCGAGCGCCTCCTCCTCGCGGCGTATCGCGTCCTCTGGCGGAAGCGTCACTGGCCGGCCGCGGAGGAGCCGCGGCAGGTCCTCAACCGCGGCCGCTGCCCCGCCCGCACGGGCGATCAGTGCACGGACCGCGGCTGGCCCGATCCCCTCGGCGCGGGCAAGCCTCAACCGCGCGAGCCGCTCCGCCCCGCTCACCCGGGCTCCTTATCCCGGTTCTGGCCAATCCGCGGCTCGGTTCCGGCGAGCAGGCGGCGGATGTTGCCCTCGTGCCGCCAGATGACGAGGGCGGAGACGGCAAGCATCGCAAGCCCCGGGCTTGCACCGCCGAACCACCAGGCGAGCGGGGGCGCCAGCGCAAAGGCAACGAGGGCGGAAGCCGAGGAGATCCGCGTCGCCGCGGCCGTGGCAAGCCACAAGGCGCAGGCGGAGAGTCCGGCATAGGGCGCAAGAGCGAGCAGCGCGCCGAGGCCGGTCGCCACCCCCTTGCCTCCCTGAAAGCCGAGCCAAGGGGTAAACAGATGCCCCGCCACCGCGGCGATGGCAGCAACAGAAGCCGCTGCCGGCCCCCAAAGGGCGCCAGCAGCCAGAACGGCCGCAGACCCCTTGCCGGCATCGAGCAAGAGCGTTGCCGCGGCGAGGTCGCGCCTGCCGGTGCGCAGGACGTTGGTCGCGCCGATGTTTCCTGAGCCGAGCTTGCGGATGTCGCCAAGCCCTGCTGCGCGGGTCAGAAGAAACCCAAACGGGATCGAGCCCAAAAGCACGCCGACCAGGGCGGCAAGGGCGAGGCTCATCCGAACACGCGCCTCCCCGCCTTCCAGGTGCCGAGCACACGGCCCTGCACCGGCCTGCCGTCGAAGGGTGTGTTGCGGGCGCCGACCAGAGCCTCCTCCCGCACCTGCCAGGCGCGGTCTGGGTCGAACAGAACGAGATCCGCCGGCTGACCGGGAGCGAGCCGCCCCGCTTCGATGCCGAGCAGCGAAGCGGGGCGGACGGTCAGGAGAGCGAGCGCTGCCTTGAGGGTAAGAGCGCCGCCGTGCACAAGCCCGAGAGTGACGGCGAGCAGGGTCTCGAGCCCTGCGCCGCCAGGTTCCGCCTGGGTGAAAGGAAGCCGCTTGGCGTCTGTGTCCTGCGGTTGGTGGTCGGAAGCGATCGCGTCGATCGTGCCGTCGGCGAGCGCCGCCACCACCGCCTGGCGGTCGGCTTCCGTGCGCAGCGGCGGCGAGAGCTTGGCATAGGTGCGCCATTCCCCGACCGCCGTCTCATTGAGGTCGAAATACGGCGGAGCGGTGTCGCAGCTCACGCGCACGCCCTCGGCCTTGGCGCGGCGAATCAGGTCGAGCGCCTCGGCCGTCGAGACATGCGCGAAATGGACATGCCCCCCCGTCAGCTGCGCAAGGCGCACATCGCGCGCCACCATCAGCGCCTCCGCCGCAGCCGGGATGCCGGGAAGGCCGAGCCGCGTGGCGAGCTCGCCCTCGTTCATTGCCCCTCCTGCGGCGAGCGAGGGCTCCTCCGGGTGCTGCACGATCATCGCCCCAAATCCGCGGGCATAGGCGAGGGCAAGCCGCATGGTGCGCGCATCGGCGATTGCCTGGCGCCCGTCTCCGAAGGCGACCGCGCCCGCCTCCTTGAGAAGCCCCATCTCGGCGAGCTCACGCCCCGCGCAGCCCCTGGTCGCCGCAGCGCAGGGCAGCACGGTGACGGAGCCGAAGGCGGCCGCGCGCCGGGCGACAAACTGCACGAGCGCGGGTTCGTCGAGCGGCGGGTCAGTGTCGGGCAGAGCCATCAGCGTCGTCACGCCCCCAGCTGCCGCTGCGGCGGCGAGGCCTGCGAGGCTCTCCTTGTGCTCCTCGCCCGGCTCGCGCAAGCCCACGCGCATGTCGACGAGGCCTGGGGCGAGCACCGCGCCTGCGCAGTCGATCACCTCGGCGCCGGCCGGAACGGCCTCGGCGATCCCCTCGATCAGCCCCTCCCGCACCACGAGCACGCCAGGCCCGTCATGGCCCGAGGCAGGGTCGACAATCCGGGCGCCGGTGAAGGCGAGCAGGGTCATCGGCGCGGGCTCACGCGTTGCCTCTCGTCTCGCGCGTCAGGAGGTCGAGCACGGCCATGCGCACGGCGACCCCCATCTCCACCTGTTCCTGGATGACGCTGCGCTGCAGGTCGTCGGCGACGGCGCTGTCGATCTCGACGCCGCGGTTCATCGGCCCCGGGTGCATCACGAGCGCATCCGGCTTGGCCCGCGCGAGCTTCCGCGCATCAAGGCCGTAGAAGCGGAAATACTCCCTGGCCGAGGGGACGAAGGCACGCGCCATGCGCTCCTTCTGGAGCCTCAGCATCATCACGATGTCGGCTCCTTCTAGGCCGCGCTCCATGTCGGTGAAGACCTCCACGCCAAGCGCTCCGAGGCCGGCCGGGATCAGCGTGGGTGGGGCGATGACCCGCACCCGAGACCCCATCGTGGCGAGCAGGAGTATGTTCGACCGCGCGACGCGCGAGTGCAGCACGTCGCCGCAGATCGCAACCGTGAGGTTCTCGAGCGTTCCCTTGTGGCGCCGGATTGTCAGGGCATCGAGCAGCGCCTGGGTCGGGTGCTCGTGCGTGCCGTCGCCGGCATTGATCACGGCGGCGTCGAGTTTCTGCGCAAGCAGCGCCGCCGCGCCTGACTGGTCATGCCGCACGACGAGCACATCGACATGCATCGCGTTCAGAGTCATCGCCGTGTCGATCAGCGTCTCACCCTTGGCGACGGAGGAGCCGGAGTTGGACATGTTGACGATGTCCGCCCCGAGCCGCTTGCCGGCGAGTTCAAAACTCGTGCGGGTGCGCGTCGAGTTCTCGAAGAAGAGGTTGACGAGCGTCCGCCCACGCAGCACGTCCCGCGGCCCCCCTTTGCGGTTGAGCGAGATGTAGGTCTCGGCGAGGTCGAGCGCCGCGCGTATCTGGCCGGGATCGAGCCCAGCGATGCCAAGGAGGTGCCGGCGCCTGCCGACTGTCTGCCCGAATCCTGTCTGCGACACCCGTCCCTCCTCAAGAAGGCGGGGCGGCAGGGAACGCCCCCGCGGCGGCGGCGTCAAGCGTCGCGCGTCGCATCAAGAGCCGCCTGCAGCATCCAGGCGGCGGCGGCCTTGTCCACCACCGCTGCGCGGCGGCGGCGCGTCAGATCCATCTCCCCGATCAGCATCCGGTTCACCGCAGCCGAGGAAAGCCGCTCGTCCCACAGCGCCACCGGTAGCCCAGTCGCGGCCGCAAGCGCGACCGCCCAGTCGCGCGCCGCCTGCGCGGCAGGGCCCGACACGCCGTCCATCGACAGAGGGTGGCCGACCACGACCCCGCCCGCTCCCTCCTTCGCCGCGATCGCCGCCACTTCGGCGGCATTCTTCGCGAGCTTGCCACGCGCGAGCGCGCCATAGGGGCTCGCGATGGTGAGCGTGACGTCCGACAGCGCCACGCCGATCCTCCGCGACCCGAGATCGAGGCCGATCAGTCTGCTTCCCCGGGGCAGGGCGGCGCGCAGAGTGCCCAGATTGGCAAGAGTCATGGAGGGATGCTAGCACCACCAGTCCAGCGCACATCACGACTGTCGAGGAGCACCCGGCGCATGTCGCTCGACGCCGACACGATCCGCCGAATCGCAAGCCTTTCGCGAATCCGCGTCTCCGACGAAGAGGTGGAAAGGCTGAGAGGCGAGCTGAACGGTATCCTCGCCTGGATCGAGCAGCTCAACGAGGTCGACACCGAGGGTGTGGCGCCGCTTGCGGGCACGTCGCGCATGGCGCTCAGGATGCGCGAGGACGTGGTGACCGATGGCGGCATCCGCGAGCAGATCCTTGCCAACGCGCCTGAGAGGATCGGGCCGGACGGCGCGTTCTTCGCCGTGCCGAAGGTGGTGGAATGAGCGCTCTGACCGATCTCACGCTCGCCGAGGCCGGGGCGGCGCTCGCGGCGCGGAAGATCTCCGCCACCGAACTTGCGCGGGCGCATCTCGAGGCGATCGAGCGCCTAGCCTCGCTCAACGCCTTCATCCTCACGACGCCCGAGCGCGCCTTGGCGGATGCGAGGCGTTCGGACGAGCGCCTGGCGCGTGGGGAGGCACGCCCGCTCGAGGGCATTCCGGTCGCGATCAAGGATCTCTTCT
>Ga0308417_1000152_pt1 | contig 52858 bp, 40 predicted proteins | sample HotsprSampleOS65_FD_203528 | JGI IMG/M metagenome (GOLD analysis project Ga0308417, IMG submission 203528) | Hot spring phototrophic mat microbial communities from Octopus Spring, Yellowstone National Park, Wyoming, United States - 20090730_OS65 ... | reverse complement strand
TGGCCGCGGAGGCCATCGCGCGTCTTGACCGGCTCGGTGCGGCGCGCGGGGCGGAGGCGCGGTTTGCGGGGCTTGCGCGCACCTTCGAGGAGGCCTGCCGCCTCGAGGCGCGGTTCTGGCAGATGGGGCTCGACGCGGCGAGGTAGGTCAGGGCTCGCCGCTCGGGTCACTGGCGGGCGTCGAGCAGGTTGCGGGCGCGGGCGAGAGTGCGCTCGGCGATCGCCAGGTCGGCGGGCGCGTCGAGGCTTCGGAACACCGCGAGCGCGCCCTCGTGGGCGCTGACGGCGTCGCGCAGGGCAGCGTCAGCCTGCCGACACCACTGATCCGGGCGTGAGCGAGCGCCCCCATCGCCTTGACGCCGCCCGACCGACGCGTCACCTCACCGCCATGCGTGTCGTCGTCGCCATGTCGGGCGGGGTCGACTCCTCGGTGGTCGCGGCGCTGATGGCCGAGGCCGGGCACGAGGTGATCGGCATCACGCTCCAGCTCTACGACCACGGCGCCGCCGTGGGGCGGAGGGGAGCCTGCTGCGCCGGGCAGGACATCCATGACGCCCGCCGCGTGGCCGACCGGCTCGGCATCCCGCACTACGTTCTCGACCGGGAGGCCCTGTTCCGCGCGGCGGTGATCGAGGATTTCGCCGACAGCTACGCCCGCGGCGAGACGCCGATCCCCTGCGTGCGCTGCAACCAGCGCCTCAAGTTCGACGACCTTCTCGGAGTTGCGCGCGATCTCGGGGCGGAGGCGCTCGCGACCGGACACTACGCCCGCATCGTCGCGTCGGCGGACGGGCCTGCGCTCGCGGTCGCGTCCGACGCCGCGCGTGACCAGTCCTACTTCCTCTTCGCCACGCGTCGCGAGGACCTCCCCTTCCTCCGCTTCCCGCTTGGGGAGATGACGAAGGCCGAGGTTCGCGCCCACGCCGCGCGGCTCTCCCTTCCGGTGGCCGAGAAGCCGGACAGCCAGGACATCTGCTTTGTCCCGTCCGGCTCCTACGCCGATCTCGTCGCGCGGCTTCGCCCCGAGGCGGCCGCGCCGGGGGAGATCGTGACCGAGGACGGGCGCGTGCTCGGCACCCATCGCGGCATCGCGCGCTACACGGTCGGCCAAGCGAAGGGGCTCGGCCAGGCGAGCCGTGACGGGGGCGAGCGCATGCATGTGCTGAGGGTCGAGGCCGGCACGCGCCGCGTCGTCGTCGGGCCGCGCGCGTCGCTCGGGCGGCGCACCCTCAGCGCCGGGGAGGTGAACTGGCTGATCCCGCCGCCCGCGGCGCCCATACGCTGCCTTGCCAAGCTGCGCGGCCGCGAGGCGCCGTCGCCGGCGACCGTGGCGTGGGACGGCACGGTCGCCGAGGTGACGATGGACGCCCCGGCGACCGTCGCCCCAGGCCAGGCGGCCGTGTTCTACGCCGGCGGGCGGGTGCTCGGCGGCGGCTTCATTCGCGCCGCCTGAACCGCCTCACGCCGCACGGACTTCCCGCAGGAACCCGTCCACCGCTTGGCTGAGCGCGCGGGTCTGGGCATTCAGGCCCTCGGCGGCCTCGCGCACCGTTGCGCTGCCTTCGGCGGCGGCGGCGGCGTTGCCGTTCACCTCGGCGATCTGCGCCGAAACCCGGCCCGTGCCGTTCGCCGCCTGCTGCACCGAGCGGGCGATCTCCGCCGTCGCCGCGCCCTGCGCCTCCACCGCAGCGGCGATCGAGGAGGCGAGCGAGGAGATCTCGTCGATCCTCCCGGCGATGCCGCGGATCGCCTCGACCGCGCCGGTCGTCGCCGCCTGCATCGCGGTGATCTGCGCGGCGATCTCCTCGGTCGCCTTCGCCGTCTGGCCGGCGAGGTTCTTCACCTCCGAGGCGACGACGGCGAAGCCCTTGCCTGCCTCGCCCGCGCGCGCCGCCTCGATGGTGGCGTTGAGAGCGAGCAGGTTGGTCTGCCCGGCGATGTCGCCGATCAGCCGCACCACATCGCCGATCCGCGCGGCCGCGGCCGAGAGCTCGTCGACCGAGGCATTGGTGCGCTCCGCCTCGCGCACGGCGGCGGCGGCGACCGAGGCGGCTTGCGCAACCTGGCGCGAGATCTCGCCGATCGAGGCGGAGAGCTCCTCCGCTGCTGCAGCGGCGCCATTGACGCTGCCTGCCGCGTCGCCTGCCGCCGCGGCGACCTCGCTCGAGAGCGCGACGTTCTGCCGCGCCTTTTCGGCGATGGCGGTTGCCGTCCGCTCGAGCGTGGCGACCGCCTCCGCCATCTGCCGCGCCATTGCGAGCACCTGCGTCTCGAACGTCTCGGCAAGGCGTAGCCGTGCCTCGCGGCGCTCGGCGGCGGCGCGGGCGCGCTCGGCCTCGGCTTCGGCGCGCGCCGCTGCGGCGGAGGCCGCCTCGGCCTGGAGCGTGGCGACGGCGCGGGCGAGCTCGCCCACCTGGTCGCGCCGCGCCTGCCCCGGCACGGCGGCGCCGAAATCGCCCTCCGCCACCTTGCGTGTGGCGACCGCAAGGTGGCGCACCGGCCCGAGCGATCCGCGCACCGCGGCAGCGACGAGCAGTCCAGAGACCAGGAGAGCGATGGCGGCGACGAGGAGCCCCTCCTTGATCTTCGCTTCGACCTTGCGGGCGATCTGGTCCACCGGCACGCCGACGAACCAGAGGCCGATCTGCCGGCCGGAGGCGTCGCGGATCGGCTCGTAGATTGTCAGATGGTCGCGCCCGAGGATCTCGTTCCGGCCGTGATAGGTTTCGCCGCGCCTGATCGAGGCGTCATAGGCCGGCCCAGGCGCGAGCCGCGTGCCCGTGCCCCGCGACCCGTCAGGTCGGGTGACGTTGGTGGCGATCCCCAGATCGCCGAGGAAGAGGGTTGCGACCCCGCCAGTGACCTCTTTCACGGCATCGACGATGTCGTTGCGGCCATTGAGCGGCTGGCCGCCGACGAGCAGACGATCCCCCTCCACCGTGAAGCCCTCGCCCAGGCGGCTGACCTCGCGCTTCAGCGCGCGCAGGTTCGCCTGTAGGCTTGCCTGGGCCTGCTCGAAGGCCCAGGTCTCGAAGCTGCGCACCGACCACGTCGTGATCGCCGCGGCCATGAGCGCCGTCGCGATGAGGCCGGTTGTGACGACGCGTGCCGTGAGCCCGAACCGGGACCCACAGGCGGCGAGAGTGGACCGTATGGTCTCGAGAATTGCCATGGGCGAGGGGCCCTCGTGGTGGGACGCGTTTTCGCCCGAGCATGCTCCTGACCGGCTAATCGCCGGTTAAGCGCCGATCACCCTCCGCCTTGCCTGCTGTCGTTTGTCCCGGGGGGTGACTGCGGGGGACCCTGCTGCCCGCCTTCGAAGATGCCGAACAGGCCGCGCAGGAAGCCCGGCGTGAGCGCCGCGAGCGGGTTGACCGTCGCCTCCGGGTCATCGAGCGGCCCGCGCACCCGGTAGCTCGCGGCGAACACGCCCCCGCCCTGTTCCGGCGAGAACAACCGGCCGATCACCGGGATCCGGCCGAGCAGCGAATTGAACACATAGGCCGGAACGATCGTTCCCTCGAGGTCGATCCGCCCATTCGCGCGGTCGATCGTCCCCTGCGCGGTGACGCCGAGCGAGGCGCTGATCGCGCGCGCATCGCGGAGTTCCAGGCGACGATCGTCCCAGGTGAAGGAAGCGACGGCTCGGGTGAACGACACGCCGGGGCCGCGGGCGAGATCGAGAACGCCGTAGAGCGTCATCGCCTGCAGAACGCGCGCCGCGGCCGGCGCCTCGCGCAAGCGGAAGTCCAAAAGCTCCGCCTCGCCGGTCAGCGGATGTCCGGGCTGCGTGTCGTCGAATATGCCGCGGATCGTGAGCGTCCCGCCCGCCATTGTGGTGAGCACGTCGAGCGCGTTGAGAACGGCCCCGGCATCGTCTGCCGTGAGGGTGAACGATCGTCTGCCCGGGCCTTCGGGAGCGATCGCAAGCCGCATCGTGCCGCGTTGCCCGGCGAGAGCCGAGGCCTCGGCGCGCGCGATCACGCCGCGGGCCAGAGCGCCCCTGCCGCGGACCTCGCGCAGCTCATGGCCTGGGCGGAAGACGAGGCGATCGATCGCGGCATCGACCACGAGGGTCGGCTGCGCCCGTCCCGGATCGCGCGTCTGGTCCGCCTCCCGGCTGCGGCGGGAGAGGTCGATCACGGGGGCACGCAGCGTCACCGCATAGTCGCCCCCCGGGCGCCCCGGCAGCAGCACGCTGCCCGAGAGGCGGGACTCGCTGAGCCTTGCCTCCGTGACCTCGATCCGTTCGAGCCGACCGTCACGGCCGAGACGGAAACGAGCCCGGCCGAAGATGTCGCCCGCCTCGAGGCGCACGAGGTCGGCGCCTGTCAGCCTGCCACCCGGCCCCAGCGCAAGACGCGCCTCCGCCGTGCCCGGATGACCGGGCGGCTTCTCGACTCCAAGCTCCGGAACGGCGAGGCGCGCGCGCGCAAGGTCGGCCCTCACCGTCGCCGCGCCCTGCCCGTTCCGTCTGAGCTCGAGCGTCGCCTCGGCGCCGATGGGGCCGGTGAGATAGGGCGCGAGGTCGAGATCGAACAGGGCGGCAAGCCCCTCCTGCGGCGACGCCTTGGCGGTGTAACGCTCGACCACCTGGGTGGGCGGGCCAGAGCGGAAATCCATCTCCCCCGTCACCTCGGCCTGGATCGGGCCGAAGACCCCCGTTCCCGCAAGCCGCAACCCGGTGCGGCTCGCGGTGAGCTCGGCGCGCCCCCGCTCGAGATCCCGCCCCGCGAGCAAGGCGGGAACGCGGAGGTCGCGCGCCCGGGCGCTGACGGCGACGTCGATCTCGTCGAGCGTGAGCGCATCGAGCAGCGGGAAGGCGAGAGAGAGAGAGAGCTCGCCCCGGCCCGTGATGCCTGGCGGCGGCGCGCCGCGGCGGCTGAACAGGTCGAGCTTCGGATGCGCGATCAGCGCGAGCGCCTCCTCGACGGCGCTCTCGATCCGAAGCGTCACCTCCGCCCGGTTCGGCCTCCGGTCGAGGTCGAACAGCCGCACGCGCCCCTCCGGCACGGTGATGCCGCCGAGCCTGCCCCCTTTCGTCGCGATGTCGATCTCGGCGAGGCTCGCGAAGGTCACCACCGCCGCCACGCCCTCGACGGGCGGCATCGGCCGGAGATAGTGCACCGTGAGGTTCTCGCCCCGAACCGTTCCGGAGATACGCTCCGGAATGAACTCGTCGCGGGATGGTGGGATGATCGCCCGCAGCCTGATGTCGAGCTCTCTCGCAAGCCCGGTGGTGATGTTCGCGGCGATCCAGCGCCGCTCGTTCATCGCCACCCCTTCCGGCCAGAGCTTCGGCAGGTCGGCGAAGGACAGGGCGTCGAGGCGGATGCGCGCCTCGGCGATCCAGTCTCCGTCCGCGTCGGGAATGGCGGCACCCGAGAGGGTGAGAGTCGGCGAGGGGCCAGCCGTTCCGGGCAGGACGAGGGTGAAGGAATCGAGCGTGATTCCAGAAGGGTCGTAGCGGGCGCTCAGGCGCGCCGAGGTGAGGGGAAGCGGCGAGGCGCCGGGCAGAACCACGCCCCCCGCCCCGAGCTCGGCGCGGAGCTCGGCAGAGGCGAGCGTGCCGTCCGAAGCGCGGCGCGCCCGTAGGGTCGCAACCGCCGGCGCCTCGACCGCGGCGAGAGGGGAAAGAGCCGGCAGGGCGGCGGCGAGCTCGGCCGGCCGGGCCGCCTCGAGGGCAATCTCGCCCTCGATCGCCCCATCCGGCCCGATCTCCGCCGCGAGGCGCACGGGCAGGCGCGCCGCGTCTGCCGAGGCGACACCGCTCGCCTCGAGGACGATCGCCGTGCCGCGGGCGACCGGGCGCCTCTGCAGCGACAGGGTCGCGTCCGGAATGGTCCAGCGCGCTCCGAGCTGGCGGTCATCGACCGTCACCTCTGCCGCTGTCACGACGAGGCGACGCAGTTCGGCGAAGCGTGGCGTGGTTCCGGCAGGGGCGGGAGCCAGCCCGAACTCGGCGAGCAGGCGGAGATCGTTCGCTGCCCCCGGCCCGCGTTCCGGCGCGGGCGCCTCGCCACCGCCGAGGTCGAGGGACAGCGCGCCGTCCTCGCCGCGCAGTACCGCGATCCTGAGCCCGCGCAGCCGGACGGCGCGCGGCTCGAACCGGCCGAGCAGAAGCGAGCGCAGGCCGAGCGACACCTCGCCCTCGGGCAGCACCACCGCCTCGGCCCCGGCCGAATCGAGCACGCGGACGTCGGCGAGCCGGATGTCGAGCGGGCGATCGATTCCTCCGCCGAACCCCTCCCAGGCGAGCGCCGCGCTGCCGATCGAGACGCGCACACCGCCGTCGCCGCGATTGACGTAGTCCTCCATCGCGCGCGCGAGCTGGTCGAGCGGCAACGGCCCCTGGGCGAGCCGCCAGGCGAGCGCGCCGATCCCGGCTGCCGCCGCGACCGCGAGCATCAGGACGAGGCCGAGAAGGCGCCGGAGCGCCCGGCCGCTCGCACGGATCATCCGGGCCGCCCGCCCGTCTTGACCGCGCGCGCGCGCGGCGGCGAGGCTCTTTGGTGATGACGCTCGAGACGCCGCCAAGGCCGCACGACGCCGACGCCGCGCGTCACTGGCACGAGCGCTGGGAGGCGGCCTGGGCGGAGCGGCGGGCCGAGGACCCCGGCATCGGCCCCGACCCGGCGGGCGGGGCGGCCGAGCGCGCCCTGCTCGACGCGCTGTTCGGCAACAGCCCGCATCTCGCGGAGCTTGCGGTGCGCGAGCAGGCAACCATGGCGTCGATCCTCGCCGAGGGGCCGGATCGCCCCTTCGCTCGCGTCCTCGCCGAGCTTGCTGCCGAGGCGAGGCCGGAGGCACCGCGGGCCGAGCTCGCCGCCGCGCTCCGGCGCGCCAAGCGCCGCGGGGCGCTCGTGATCGCCGCCGCCGACATCGCCGGCACCTGGGACGTCGACCGGGTGACCGCCGCCCTCTCCGATCTCGCCGACGCCACGCTCTCGGCCGCGGTGCGTCACCTGCTCGCGGGCGCCGGGCCCTCCCTCCGCCTCCGCCACCGCGACGACCCCGCGCGCGGCAGCGGGCTGATCGTGCTCGGCATGGGCAAGCTCGGGGCACGGGAGCTGAACTACTCGAGCGATGTCGACCTCGTGATCCTGTTCGACCCGGAGCAAGCCTATCACGGCGATGATCCGACGGCATTCTTCGTCAGGCTCGCGCGCGACCTCGTTCGGCTGATGGAGGAGCGCAACGCCGACGGCTACGTGTTCCGCACCGACCTCAGGCTTCGCCCCGACCCGGGCGCGACACCGCTCGCCGTCTCGGTCGAAGCGGCGCACAGCTACTATTCGAGCCTCGGCCAGAACTGGGAACGCGCGGCGATGATCAAGGCGCGGCCAGTGGCGGGCGACCTCGCCGCCGGCAACGCCTTCCTCGCCGAGCTCCGCCCCTTCGTCTGGCGCAAGCATCTCGACTTCGCGGCGATCCAGGACATCCACGCGATCAAGCGGCAGATCCAGGCGCATCGCGGCGGGGCGGAGATCGCGGTGGCCGGCCACAACCTTAAGCTCGGCCGCGGCGGAATCCGCGAGATCGAGTTCTTCGCCCAAGTGCAGCAGCTCATCTGGGGCGGGCGGGACCCGAGGCTGCGGGCGCCGCGCACCAAGGACGCGCTGGCCGCGCTTGCGCGCGCAGGTCTCGTCGCCCCCGAGACCGAGGCGGCGCTCGCCCGCGCCTACGACTTCCTCCGCCGAATCGAGCACCGGCTGCAGATGCAGAACGACCGGCAGACCCACACCTTGCCCGAGGACGCCGATGCTCTCGCCGCTCTTGCCACCTTCGCAGGCTTTCCGGATTCCGGCTCCTTCGCAGCGGCTCTGACCGCCGAGCTCTCGCGCGTCGAGACGGCCTATGCCGCCCTGTTCGAGGAGGCGCCGGATCTCGCCGGGCCCGGCACCCTCGTTTTCACCGGTGTGGCCGACGACCCGGGCACGCTCGCGACCCTCTCGGGCATGGGCTTCGCCAACCCGGCCTCGGTCGCCGCCGCTGTGCGGGCCTGGCACCACGGCCGGCCGCGGGCGACCCGAAGCGAGCGGGCGCGCGAGCTTCTGACGGAGCTGATGCCGGCGCTGCTTGCCGCGCTCGCCCGCCAGCAGGACCCGGATGCCGCCTTCGCGCGGTTCGATTCCTTCCTCAACCGGCTTCCCGCCGGCGTGCAGATCCTCTCGTTACTGCAGCGCAACCCTGCCCTGCTCGACAAGGTGGCGGCGGTGTTCGGCGCCGCCCCGCTGCTCGCCGACCACCTCGCCACCCATCCGGCGGCGATCGAGGGGTTGCTCACCGGCGAAGCCCCGGCGCTCGACACCGGGCTCGACGCCGCACTCGCCGATTGCCGCTATCTCGAGGAGGCGATGGATGCGGTCCGTCGCGTCGTGCATGAACGCGCCTTCCTGATCGGCGCAGCGACGCTCGACGGCTCGCTCGATGCCGACGCCGCCGGCCGCGCCCGCGCCGACCTCGCCGATGCCGCTCTCGCCGCGCTCCTGCCGCGCGTGGCCGAGGATTTCGCGAAGCGCCACGGGCGGGTCGCGCGCGGGGCGATGGCCGTGGTCGCGCTCGGCAAGCTGGGGGGGCGCGAGATGATGGCTTCCTCCGATCTCGACATCATCCTGATCTACGACCACGCACCTGGCGCCGAGGCCGCCAAGGGCGGGCAGGGGCGGGCGCTGACGCCGCCCGAATACTTCACGCGTCTCGCCTCCGCCTTCGTCGCCGCGATCACCGCTCCCTCGGGCGCGGGCAAGCTGTTCGACATCGACATGCGGCTCAGGCCCTCTGGCAACAAGGGGCCGATCGCTGTCCGGCTCGACGCCTTTGCCCGCTACCACGCGGAGGAGGCCTGGACCTGGGAGGCGATGGCGCTCGCGCGCGCGCGCGTCGTCGCGGGCCCCGCGCCGCTCGCGCGGCGGATCAGCGCCGCGATCCGCACCGCGCTGACGCGCCCGCGCGACCCGGCGAAGCTGCGGGCGGATGCGGCCGCCCTGCGCGGGCGGATCGCCCGCGAACTTCCCCCCTTCGGACCGCTCGACGTCAAGTATCGCGACGGGGGCTTGCTTGAGCTCGAGTTCGTCGCGCAGGTGCTCCAGCTCGCGCATGCCCACGCCACCCCTTCGGTGCTTGCGACCGGAACAGCAGAGGCGCTCGACCGCCTCGCCGCGGCGGGGATCCTTGCGGAAGAGGAACACGCTGCGCTCAGGCGCGCCTCGTTCCTCTACCGAACGGTCCAGGGCCTGTTGCGGCTCACCGTCGGCAAGCCGCGCAGCGCCGCCGACCTGCCCGAGCCCGTTGCGGCGGCGATCGCGCATGCGGCCAGGGCCGTTGATCTAGCCGATGTCTGCGCCCAGATCAGCGATTGCGCCGCGAAGGTGCGCGAGGCGTTCCTCCGCCATGTCGGGACGCCGGGCAGCTCGTAGCGGCAGGCGAACGAAGACGGAGGGGGACGATCATGGCGAAGAGCGCCAAGACAGCCGCGCCGGCGAAGCCCGCGGCCAAGGCCAAGCCCGCGGCAAAGGCCGCCAAGACCGCCGCCAAGGCGAAGCCCGCGGCGAAGGCCGCGAAGGCGGTGGCGGCGACGAAGCCAACGACGAAGGCCAAGGCCGCAACGAAGCCGGCTAAGACGACGGCGGCCGGCACAGCGGCGAAGAAGGCCACTGTCCCGAAGCCGGCCGCGACAGCGCCCGTGCCGGACCTTGCCGTCGGTGACCCCGCCCCGGCCTTCTCTCTGCCCGCCACCGGCGGCCGCACGGCCTCGACCGAGGCGCTGAAGGGCAAGCCCTTTGTGGTCTATTTCTACCCCAAGGCCGACACGCCCGGCTGCACGACGGAGGCCTGCGGCTTCAACGAGGCGCTGGCGCAATTCAAGGGCCTCGGCATCGACGTGATCGGCATCTCGAAGGACTCGCTGCCGGCGCTCGAGAAGTTCGCAGCGAAGTACAATCTCGCCTTCCCGCTGGCCTCCGACCCCGACAACGCGGTCGCCCAGGCCTACGGCGCCTGGGGCGAGAAGGTGTTCATGGGCCGACGGTCGGTCGGGCTGATCCGCTCGACCTTCCTGATCGACAAGGACGGCAAGGTGGCCAAGGCCTGGAAGAAGGTGAAGGTCGAGGGGCACGCGGCGGAGGTGCTCGCGGCGGCGAAGGCGCTCGGCTGACGGCAGCGTCGGCGCCGGTCCGCCCCTCCCGCGCTTGGCCGCGCGGTCGCGGTTGGCGAACAGCCCGGCGCCGCCCCATCCAAGGCTCGACCTCTGGCGGGTCACCGGTCCGTCACGCCGCATCGGCTTCACGGGCCTCTCGCGGCGATCAGCGCTCCACGAGGACGGGCGCCGTAATCCCAAAGCGGCGTGTGCTCGTTCCCGAGCCTCTCCCTGCGGTCAGCGCTCGGCCAGGGCCGAGGCCTCGGAACGCGTGGACTTCACCCGTTGCGCGAGCGCAGCGGCGAGGAACTCGTCGAGGTCGCCATCGAGCACGGCCTCGGGCGTGCCCTTCTCCACGCCGGTGCGCAGGTCTTTCACCATCTGGTAGGGCTGGAGCACGTAGGAGCGTATCTGGTGCCCCCAGCCGATCTCGGTCTTGACCGGGGCGGCCGCCTGCGCCGCCTGCTCGCGCTTCTGCAGTTCGAGCTCGTAGAGCCGGGCCCGGAGCATGTCGAGGGCGATCGCCCGGTTCTGGTGCTGGCTCCGCTCCTGGCTGCTCTCGACCACGATCCCGGTGGGCAGGTGCTTGATCCGCACCTTGCTTTCCACCTTGTTCACGTTCTGCCCGCCCGCGCCCGAGGAGCGCATCGTGTCGATCTCGAGATCGGCTGGGTTGATCTCGATCGCGATCGTGTCGTCCACGACGGGCGAGACGCCGACCGAGGCGAAGGAGGTCTGCCGGCGGGCATTAGCGTCGAAGGGGCTGATGCGCACGAGCCGGTGCACCCCGCTCTCGGTCTTGAGCCAGCCATAGGCGTTCGGGCCGCTGATCCTGAGCGTGGTCGACTTGATCCCGGCCTGCTCGCCGTCGGACCGCTCGATCACGTCCACCTTGTAGCCGTGCGCCTGGGCCCAGCGGCTGTACATGCGGGCGAGCATCTCCGCCCAGTCCTGCGCATCGACGCCGCCCGCGCCGGCGTTGATCTCGACGAAGCAGTCATTGCCGTCGGCCTCGCCCGAAAGCAGGCTCTCGATCTCGCGGCGCTTCGCCTCCTCGGCGAGGCGGCGCAGATCGGCTTCTGCCGCGGCGGCCGTCTCCTCGTCGGCTTCGGCCTCGGCGAGCTCGATGAGCTCGAGCGCATCGGCAACCTCCCGCTCGAGCCTCTGCACGCCCTCGACGGCGGCGGCGAGGCGGGTGCGCTCGCGCATCAACTTCCGCGCCGCCTCGGGATCGTTCCAGAGCGCTGGATCCTCGGCGCGGGCGTTCAGCTCCTCGAGGCGGCGGACGGCTTGATCCCAGTCAAAGATGCCTCCTCAGCAGACCCACCGAGGCGGCGATCTGCTCGGAGAGCGCGGCGATCTCGGCGCGCATGGCGTGACGGTCTCCGGACGGTTCGGGTGGGGGCGCTCAGTACAGCCCGCCGAGGCCGGCGTCCAGCGCCGCCGCCGGGCGACGCGACGGTAGGGCGGGCCCCTCGGCCTCCGCCGGTCCGGCGCCAACGCCCGCGAGTACGCCGGAGGCAGCCCCTGCGGCTCCGGGTTCGGTGCCGGGCTTGAACGCCTCGATAAGCGTGTTGCGGTCGCCGGGGCCGGCCGGCTCGCCGGTCTCCGCGTTGATACGCACCAGCCTAAGCCCGGGCGGGATGCGGAAGGGCAGGGCCGGGCGTCCCGCAAGCGCCTCGCGCATGAAGGCGGCGAAGATCGGCGCCGCGACGAGCCCCCCTGTCTCGTTGTTGCCGAGCGGGCGCGGCTCGTCGAACCCGACCCAGACGGCGGTGACGAGGTCGGGCGTGAAGCCGACGAACCAGGCGTCGAGGAAGTCATTGGTGGTTCCGGTCTTGCCGGCAGCGGGACGGTCGATCGCTGCCCGGCCGCCGGTGCCGCGCTGGATCACGCCCTGCAGCATCGACACCATCTGGTAGGCCGAAGCAGGGTCGGTCGCCTGCGGGCGGTTGTCCGGTGCCTCGGGCGGGGTGGCCGAGGGGGACTCCTCACCGCAGCGGTCGCAGACGCGCGCGTCGGCCCGGAACAGCACCCGGCCGTTCCGGTCCTGCACCGTGTCGATCAGGGTCGGCGTCACCGCCCGGCCGCCATTGGCGAAGGTGGCGTAGGCCGCCGCCATCCGCAGAACCGTCGTCTCCCCGGCCCCGAGTGCCATCGCATAGGTGCGCGGCATGTTCGGCATCACGCCGGTGCGGGCGGCGACCGAAGCGACATTCTCGAGCCCGACGAGCTCGGCGAGCCGGATGGTCATCAGGTTCTTCGACTTCTCCATGCCGACGCGCATCGGCGTCGGCCCGCCGAACTCGCCGGCGTTGTAGTTTGTCGGCCGCCAGCGCCCCAGGCCCGGCCCCATGTCCACCACGAACGGGGCGTCGAGGATGCGCTGCACCGGCGAGAGGTTCTGCTCGAGCGCGGCGAGATAGACGAAAGGCTTGAAGCTCGAGCCCGGCTGACGGTTCGCCTGCGTGACGCGGTTGAACCAGGAGCGTTCGAAGCTCCAGCCGCCCGAAAGCGCGAGCACCCGGCCGGTGTTGGGGTCGAGAGCGACGAGAGCGCCTTCGATCTCGGGGATCTGCCTGAGCGCGAGCCGCTCGGGCAGGGGCGGGCGGGCGGGGCGGCCGCGCTGCGCCGGAAGCGGCGGCTCGGCAGGCAGGACCTCGACCAGCACGACGTCGCCGACCGCGAGCACATCGGCCGGGCGGCGCGGGGCGGGGCCGAGCCGCTGCTCAGGCAGCGCACGGCGCGCCCAGGCGAGTTCGGAGAATGGCAGCGGCAGGACGCGCGGCTGCGCCGGCACACCCGGGCGAGGGCCGCGCTCGAGCAGGCCGAGCCGCGCTTCCTCGGCGCCGAGCTCGAGCACCACGGCGGTGCGCCAGGCCGCGAGCGCCCCGGCTGGCCGGGGCAGAGCAGCGAGAGCCTCCATCCAGCCCGTGCGCAGCTCCGCGGGCGACAGCTCGATCCGTGCGATGGGGCCGCGCCAGCCGCCGCGGCGCCGGTCCCACGCCATCAGCCCCTCGCGCAACGCCCGGTCGGCCGCGGCCTGCATGGCCGGATCAAGGCTCGTGCGCACGGTGAGCCCGCCTTGGGTGGTCGCTTCCGCACCGAACCGGTCGATCAGCTGCCGGCGCACTTCTTCGGCGAAATACTCGGCCTGGACTCGTTCGGCGAAGCGTCCCGGGCGGACGACGATCGGCTCCGCCTTGGCTGCAGCCGCCGCTTCGGCCGTCAGCGCGCCGTCCTCGGCCATCCTGTCAAGCACCCAGTCGCGCCTGCCCTTGGCTGCTTCCGGAAAGCGGAAGGGGTTGTAGTTGTTCGGCGCCTTCGGCAGGGCGGCGAGGAAGGCGACCTCGGCGGGGGTGAGCTCATCGAGCGCCTTGCCGAAATAGGTCATGGCCGCCGCGGCGACGCCGTAGGCACCCTGGCCGAGGAAGATCTCGTTCAAGTAGAGCTCGAGGATGCGCTCCTTCGAGAGCGCCTGCTCGATCCGGATCGCGAGGATCGCCTCGCGCAGCTTGCGCTCGAGCGTCACCTCGTTGCCGAGCAGCATGTTCTTCGCCACCTGCTGGGTGATCGTCGAGGCGCCGACGGGGCGCCGGCCCTGGCCCATCTGCTGCAGGTTGGTGACGGCGGCGCGCAGGATGGCGAGCGGATCGATCCCGGGGTGGCTCCAGAAATTCTGGTCCTCGGCGGAGATGAAGGCGTCCTGCACGAGCTTCGGGATGGCGACGATCGGCACGAACACACGCCGCTCGGTGGCGAGCTCGGCGAGCAGGCGCGAATCGCCCGCATAGACCCGGCTCATCACCGGCGGCTCGTAGTCGGCGAGGCGCTCATGGTCCGGAAGGTCACGGGCGAAATGCTGCCACGCCGCGACGGCACCGAGGCCCCCGAGCACGACAAGCACCATCGCGAGCCCAACGAGCCCGTAGACGAGCCGGACGATCACGCCGCGCCGGCGCCGTCTCGGCCGCGCGGGCTTCGCCCCGGTCGGCCCGGACTGGTCGCCCAGCACCTCTTCGGGCGGCCCCGACGCGCGACGGGCGGCAGGGCGGCGGTTGGCAAGCGGTTCGTCAGCGCGCATCGATTCCGAGTAGCATGTCGGGGGCGGCACCGGCACGGGCAAGAGACGCAGGACGTGCCACAAGACCGTGCGGGGAAGAGCCGCGCGGAACCGGGCTCTACCACTGGGTGAATTCTCCTAGCCGGCAGCCTGCAACGCCCCGGTCTCCGCGCACCAGGCCTCGATCGCCCGGGCCATCGCGGCGGCGACGACGCGCCGGTGGTCGGGCCGGCGCAAGAGCGCCTCGTCCTCGCGGTTCGACAGGAACCCCATCTCGACGAGCACGGAGGGGATGTCGGGCGCCTTGAGCACGATAAAGCCGGCGAAGCGATGGCTGTTGGGCAGCATCGTCACGTCCTTGGCAAGGCTTGACACCGTGATCCGCGCCATGCGCGCGGCACCGTTCAGCGTGTCGCGGCGGACGAGCGCGATCAGGATCCGCGCCGCCTCCGGCGTGACGCCCTCGAAGGTGGGGCCTGCGAACCGGTCGGCGCGGTTCTCGTTCCGAGCGATCCGCTCCGCGAGCGGGTCCGAGGCCTGCTCGGCGAGGGTGTAGACGGAGGCGCCGCGCACGTTCCGGTCATCGAGCGCATCGGCATGGAGCGAGAGGAAGAGATCGGCCCCGGCGGCTCGGGCGGCGCGCACCCGTTCGGTCAGAGGCACGAACACGTCGCGGGTGCGCGTCATCGCCACCCGAACGCGCCCGCCCTGCTCGAGCAGGCGCCGCGTTTCGAGGGCGGCGGCGAGCGTGATGTGCTTCTCCTGGGTTCGGGCGACCCGGCCAATCGCGCCCGGGTCGCGCCCGCCATGGCCCGGGTCGAGCATCACGAGCGGCTTGCGGGCGACCCGCGCCGGCTGGGCGGGCGCTTCGGCGTCCGCCGCCGGGCGCGCCGCGGCGCTGCTCGCCGTCTGGCGCAGGAACACGCTCTCCGGCGCGGGCGAGAGCGTGATCTCGAGGGCACGCCCCGACGACGCCTCGACCACCTCGGCCCGATCGACCGAGACCGGGCGCGCGAGATCGAGCACCACCCGGGTCACCCCGGGACGGTTCAGCCTCACGCGCACCCCGCGCACGAGGCCCGCGCCGGATGGCGGTTCGCCGCCCGACCAGGCGAGACCGGGCAGATCGATCACGACCCTCGGCGGATTGCCGAGGGTGAACAGGCTGAATGCCGGCGAGGCAGTGGTGGCGAGCGAGAAGCGCGTCACCGCTCCCTCATGCGCGACCGAGGCGCCGGTGGCGGCGGCGGCATGGACTGCGCGCGACGCGAGCACGCTCACGGGCAGCGCCAGGGGTGCGCGAAGCCCCGCCATGACCACGAGGCGGCGCCCGAGACCGAGCGTCATGCCTTCTCCCAGCGGAGGTGAACCGGTTCGGGGGAACAGGATATCAAGTTCTTCCGTGGGTTGCCACGTCTCGCTGAGGTGTCGCGGGAAGTCACGCGGGCCTTGTGATCAGGGCTCGCATGCGCCATTGTGCCTCACCCGCGCGGAGACCTGCCGCGCCGCCCCGCTCGGGCGTTCGGCCGGCGCTGTGGCCAGCGGGTGCCGCGCCTGGCGTGTCCTGCGGCTTGCGCAGGGGCGTCGCGTTCCGCCGGCACCGTCGAAGGTCGCCCCATCCGCTGGGCAGTCGCCACCGGGTGCACGCCGCGCCCGACGGAACGGAACGATGACCGGACGCTTCCTTCGCCCTGACCCGCTTCCGCCCACCGCCGCCCGTGCCGGTGGCCCCCGTCCATCCCCTTGCCGCCACGGCTCGGCACCGGCCACGCGCCCGAGTGCCGCCCTGGCGCGGAGACCGAGTGTCCATGACCAAGCGCATGCTGATCGACGCCACCCACCCCGAGGAGACGCGCGTTGTCGTTCTTGACGGCAATCGCCTCGAGGAGTTCGACGTCGAGACCTCAACCAAGCGAACCCTCAAGGGCAACATCTACCTCGCCCGCGTGGTGAGGGTCGAGCCGAGCCTCCAGGCCGCGTTCGTCGAGTTCGGCGGAAACCGCCACGGTTTCCTCGCCTTCGGCGAAATCCACCCTGACTATTACCAGATCCCGGTCGCCGACCGGCAACGCCTGCTCGCTCTCGCCGAACAGGAGGCGGCCGAAGAGGAGGAGGACGGGGAGGAGCCGGCGCCCGCGGAGGCAGCCTCGCAAGCAGGCGCTGCGGCGGCGGAGGGGTCGCCGCAGGAAGAGCCGCCCGGTGGTTCGTCGCCTGCACCGGAGTCGCCGGTGGCAGCATCGGAGGCCTCGGCCTCTGCCGCCAAGGACACCGCGCCCACGCCCCCTCCCTTCGAGGCGCCCGAACCGCCTCGGCCGGCCGAGGCGGCCGTCGTGCCCGATCTTCCCCCCGCGCCCGCGTCCACGCCGGAGGACGGGACCGAATCCACCCCCACACCGCGGCCGCCGAGCGCGCAGCCGGTGCGGATCGAGGGCGAGACCATCTCCGCCGAGCCCGACCGGATCGCGATCCCGCCAGCGCCGCAGGCCGACCCGCTCGCGACCGCCGAGCAAGCCCGCGACGACGGGCCGGGGGAGGACTCCCCTGCCGCCCTCGACGAGTCGGAAGAGGCGCGCGGCCGCGGCGAGGTGGCCGAGGTGGCAGCGGAGCCGGCCGTGCCGGAGACCATCGGCGGCGGCGACGGCGCCGAAGAGGAGCGGCCGCGGCGGATCAACCCACGCTTCCTCCGCAACTACAAGATCCAGGAGGTGATCAAGCGCCGGCAGATCCTGCTCGTGCAGGTGGTGAAGGAGGAGCGTGGAAACAAAGGGGCAGCGCTGACCACCTATCTCTCGCTCGCCGGCCGCTACTGCGTCCTGATGCCGAACACGCCGCACGGCGGCGGGATCAGCCGCAAGATCTCCTCCGCGGCCGACCGCAAGCGCCTGCGCGAGATCATGGCCGAGCTCGACCTACCGAAGGGCATGGGCCTGATCGTCCGCACCGCCGGGGCGAACCGCCCCAAGGCTGAGATCAAGCGCGACTGCGAATATCTCCTCCGGCTGTGGGACAGCATCCGCGAAAAGACGCTCGCCTCCGTCGCCCCGGCCCTGATCTACGAGGAGGCGAACCTCATCAAGCGCGCGATCCGCGACCTCTACTCGCGCGACATCGACGAGATCCTGGTGGACGGCGAGGAGGCCTACCGCGCCGCCAAGGACTTCATGCGCATGCTGATCCCGTCGCATGCGAAGAAGGTGCAGCTCTACCGCGACGGCGGCGTGCCCCTGTTCGCGCGCGCCGGCGTCGAGGCGCAGCTCGATGCGATGCACTCGCCGCGCGTCGAGCTCCGATCGGGCGGCTCGATCGTGATCAACCAGACCGAGGCGCTGGTCGCGATCGACGTCAATTCGGGCCGATCGACGCGCGAGCGCAACATCGAGGAGACCGCGCTCAAGACCAATCTCGAGGCGGCGGACGAGATCGCCCGCCAGCTCCGCCTGCGCGACCTCGCGGGGCTGATCGTGATCGACTTCATCGACATGGAGACGAGCCGCAACAACGCCGCCGTCGAGCGGCGCCTGAAGGAGGCGCTGAAGCACGATCGCGCGCGGATCCAGGTCGGCCGGATCAGCCATTTCGGCCTGCTCGAGATGAGCCGCCAGCGCCTCCGCCCGAGCCTGACCGAGACCGCTTTCGTCACCTGCCCGCACTGCGGCGGCACCGGCCTCGTCCGCTCGACCGAGAGCGCGGCGGTTCAGGTCCTGCGCGCGATCGAAGACGAGGCGGCGCGGCGCCGGGCGGGCGAGATCGTCGTCCGCTGCGCCGGTTCGGTCGCGCTCTACCTGCTCAACATGAAGCGCCAGCGCCTCGCCGAGCTCGAGGCGGCGTTCTCGATGCGGATCCTGTTCGCCGCTGACGACACGCTCATTCCCCCCGCGCACAGGATCGAGCGCACCAAGCCCCCCGTGATCGTCGCTCCACCCGCGGCCCCCGCCCCCCTGCCGCCACCGCCGCCGGCCGAGGACGACGAGGAGGAGGCGGCGGCCGAGGCGGAGGTCGAGGAGAGCGTCGAGGAGACCGCTCAGGAAGGGGAGCGCGAGGCGCAGCCTGACCGTCCACAGCCCTCCACAGGCGACGGCGAACGGCGCCGCCGCCGCCGCCGCCGCAGGCGCGGCAGGCGCGAGGAGGGCTCGGCCGCCGCTCCTGCAACGGTGCCGCCCGGGATCGGCGACCAGCCCGGGCTCGCGGTGAGCGAGCCTGCCGAGGCCATGAGCGCCGAGGCCGAGGCGGAGGACGAGGGGGCCGCCGCAGGGCCGCCACGAGGGGCTTCTGAGAGTGAGGAGGCGGCGCGGACGCGCCGCCGCCGCGGGCGACGCGGCGGCCGACGCCGTCGCCGCGAGGACGAGGCGGGCGCGGGGCGCGCCGAGCCGGCCGCCCCGCCTGTGATGTTCCAGGGCGCGACACCGGCCAACCCCTTCGGCGACACGGCGCTCGACCTCTTCGAGGCGATCGAACGCGAGCTGACCGCGACCGACACGCCGCCTGCCGCGACCCTCGAGGTCGCGGCTGAGCCTGTCGTCGCCGCATCGGGTGATGGCCCGCCTGCCGCCGCTGCTCCGTCACCGCCCGCCGCCGCCCTGCCGGAGCCGCCCGTGGTCGAGCCGGTGCACGACGCCCCGCAGCCCGCCGCGCCGGCGTCGGCGCCTGAGCCGAAAGCGCCGATCGCCTCGATGGAGATCAAGCCGATCGTCGTCGACGAGGCGCCGCCCGACGTCCCGCGCAAGCGCGGCTGGTGGCGTCGCTAGCCCGGCCGGCACGGAGCGTGGGCGAGGTCTGCCGTCGGCAGCACCTCGCCCGGGAGTGTTTCCCCGAGAGGGTGAGGGATCGCGCCCGTCGTCGGTCGTGTTCGGGAATGCCGCGGCTGGCGGGGCCGGGCACGACAGCGCGCAGCCGCACTTGGAGCGGCGCCCCCCCGGGGGCGGGGCGGAAGCTCGGCCCGCCGGCAGCGCCGCCGGCGCGCGCGTCCCGCACGGCCGCAGCACGCCCTCGCATCCGCCCGGCCGGGAGGTCGTCGGCATCGGCTGACCGCTCCGCGCCGACAGACGCGGCTCAGCCGAGCGCCTTGACCATCGTCGAGCCGAGCGCGGCGGGGCTGTCCGCGACCAGGATGCCCGCCTCGCGCATTGCCGCCATCTTGTAGGCGGCGGTGTCCTTGCCGCCCGAGATCACCGCGCCCGCATGCCCCATGCGCCGCCCGGGCGGAGCGGTGGCCCCGGCGATGAAGCCGACCACGGGCTTCTTCCGCTTCTCACGGGCGAGGAACTCCGCCGCCTCGACCTCGGACTGGCCGCCGATCTCGCCGATCATGATGATCGCCTGGGTCTCGTCATCGGCGAGGAACAGCTCGAGCACCTCGATGAAGTCGAGACCCTTCACCGGGTCCCCGCCGATGCCCACACAGGTGCTCTGGCCCAGGCCCGCGGCGGTGGTCTGCGCCACCGCTTCATAGGTCAGGGTGCCGGACTTCGAGACGATGCCGATCCTGCCGCGCCGGTGGATGTGGCCCGGCATGATACCGATCTTGCAGGCATCGGGGGTGATGATCCCGGGGCAGTTCGGCCCGATCAGTTTCGACTTCGAGCCGGTGAGAGCGCGCTTGACCTTCACCATCTCGAGCACCGGAATCCCTTCCGTGATGCAGACGATCAGCGGCATCTCGGCGTCGATCGCCTCGAGGATGGCATCCGCCGCGAAGGCGGGGGGAACGTAGATCGCGGTCGCCGTCGCCCCGGTCTTCGCCTTTGCCTCGGCGACGGTGTCGAACACCGGAAGGTCGAGATGCGTCGTGCCGCCCTTTCCTGGCGTGACGCCGCCGACCACTTTCGTCCCGTAGGCGATCGCCTGCTCGCTGTGGAACGTGCCTTGGGCGCCGGTGAAGCCCTGGGTAATCACCCGGGTGGTGGCGTCGACAAGAATGGCCATCTCAGGCGGCCTCCTTCACGGCCTGGACCACCTTGGCGGCGGCGTCGGCGAGGTTGTCGGCGGAGACGATCGGAAGCCCCGAGGCGGCGAGGATCTTCTTGCCGAGCTCGACATTCGTCCCCTCGAGCCGGACGACGAGCGGAACCGACAGCGACACCTCGCGCGCGGCGGCGACCACGCCTTCGGCGATCACGTCGCAGCGCATGATGCCGCCGAAGATGTTGACGAGGATTCCCTCGACCTTGGGGTCGGAGAGGATGATCTTGAACGCGGCCGTGACGCGCTCCTTCGTCGCGCCGCCGCCAACGTCGAGGAAATTGGCCGGTTCGCCGCCGTAGAGCTTGATGATGTCCATCGTCGCCATCGCAAGCCCGGCACCGTTGACCATGCAGCCGATGTTGCCGTCGAGAGCGACGTAGTTGAGGTCGTACTTCGCCGCCTCGATCTCCTTCGGGTCCATCTCGCTCTCGTCACGGAGAGCGGCGATCTCGAGGTGGCGGAACAGGGCGTTGTCGTCGAAGCTCACCTTGGCGTCGAGCGCCACCACATCGCCCGACGACGTGACGACGAGCGGATTGATCTCGACGATCGCGCAGTCGAGCTCGACGAAGGCGCGGTAGAGCGAGAGCACGAAGCCGGTGAAGGCGCGCACCTCGCTCCCCGACAGCCCAAGGCCGAAGGCGAGGGTGCGGCCGTGGAAGGGCTGCACGCCCGTCGCCGGGTCGACATGAACGCGGAGGATACGCTCGGGGTGGCGTGCGGCGACCTCCTCGATCTCCACCCCGCCCTCGGTCGAGGCCATGATCGCCACGCGGCCGACCGAGCGATCGACGAGCAGGCCGAGATAGAGCTCGCGGGCGATGTCGCAGCCGCTCTCGACATAGACGCGCTGCACCTTCCGCCCTGCGGGCCCGGTTTGCGCCGTCACCAGCACCTTGCCGATCATCGCCTCGGCGGCCGCCCGAGCCTCCGCCGGCGAGCGCGCGATCCGAACCCCGCCCTTTCCGGAGGCGTCGTCGAGGAAGCGGCCCTTGCCGCGGCCGCCGGCATGGATCTGCGCCTTGACCACGGTGACGGGTGAGGCGAGCGAGGCGGCGATCCGCTCCGCCTCCTCCGGGCTCCAGGCCACACCGCCCTTGAGCACGGCCACGCCGTATTTCGCGAGCAGCTCCTTGGCCTGGTACTCGTGGATGTTCATCGCAGGGTCTCCATTGCGGAGAGGGAGTGTTCGGGACGCGGCACGGGGGCTACGCGGACGTGGGGCCGGGCCCGGCGCGGCGTTCAGCCGACGAGAGCGCGCGCGGCCTCGATCAGCTCTCGCACCGCCGCGCAGCTCCGCGCGAAGGCGGCGCGCTCGGCATCGTCGAGGGCGATCTCGACGATCCGCTCGACCCCGCCCGAGCCGATCACCACCGGCACGCCGACATAGAGGTCGCTCACACCGTACTGGCCCGTGAGCCAAGCGGCGCAGGGAAGCACGCGCTTTTTGTCGCGCAGGTAGCTCTCGGCCATCGCGATCGCCGCTGCCGCCGGTGCGTAATAGGCCGAGCCCTTCTCGAGCAGCTTCACGATCTCGCCGCCGCCGTTCCTGGTGCGCTCGACGATCGCGTCGATCCTCGCTTGGGTGGTCCAGCCCATCTTCACGAGATCGGGCAGGGGGATCCCTGCGACGGTGGAGTAGCGCACGAGCGGCACCATCGTGTCGCCATGTCCGCCGAGCACGAAGGCCGTGACATCCTCGACCGAGACGCCGAACTCGTGCGCGAGGAAGAGGCGGAAGCGGGCGCTGTCGAGCACGCCGGCCATGCCGACGACCTTCTCGGGCGGCAGGCCGGACTTCTTGCGGAACACCCACACCATCGCATCGAGCGGGTTGGTGATGACGATCACGAACGCCTCCGGGCAGTGTGCCTTGACGGCCTCGGCCACGGTGGCGATCACGCCCGCGTTTTTCGACACGAGGTCGTCTCGGCTCATGCCCGGCTGGCGCGGGAAGCCGGCGGTGATGATCACCACCTCCGCGCCCTTGATCGCGGCGTAGTCGGCCCCGCCGGTCATCATCGCGTCGAACCCGTCCACGGGGCCCGACTGCATGATGTCGAGCGCCTTGCCGGCGGCGACGCCGCCGAACACGTCGACGAGAACGACGTCGCCGAGCTCCTTGAGGCCGATCAGGTGGGCGAGCGTGCCGCCAATATTGCCGGCGCCGATCAGCGCGATCTTCGGTCGGGCCATGGGTGTGCCTTGCGTCCTTGCTTGCCGACGTGATGTCGCGGCGCGGGCCTGGAGGGGTGCGCCGGCCGCCCTGCCTCGGGCGGGGCGTGGTTGACCTAGCCGGTTTGATGCGTTGCGGCAAGGCGGCGGGCCGCGCCGCTCAGCCTCCCCTCAGCGCCGTCGGCCGCCCTCGCTTCGGAACTGGCGCACGCTCGCGGCCGCGTCGTCGAGCCGTGCCTGGGCGCGACGCTCCGCCGCTCTCGCCGCGTCCGCGGCACGACGCGCCGCGATGATCTCGACCGCCCGCTCGGCGGCGCGCGCCTCGGCAAGCGCCTCGCGCTGCCGCTCCGCCGCGCGCGCCGCCGCCGCCGCCTTCGCCGCTGCGGCGCGTGCCTCGGCGACCCCACGCGGCAGCCAGGCCGCGTAGGCCGCCGGGTCGCCCGCCTCTGCCTCCGCCATCAGCGCCCGCTCCGCCGCGACGGCCTCGGCGGCGACGCGCTCCTCGACGCGAAGTGCCTCGGCGAGTGCGCGACGCGCCTCCGTGACCGCGAGGCGGCGCAGCCGCGCAAGCGTTGCGAGCGCGTCACGTGCCATGGCTGTCCAGGATGGCGGCGAGAGCGGCAAAGGCCGCCTCGGGCGTGTCGGTCTCGTCCTTTCCTTGCGCGAGCAGGGCCTCGATTCGAGGGGCGAGCCGCACCGCCTCGTCCACCTCTGGGTCCGAGCCCGGCCGGTAGGCGCCGAGACGGACCATGTCGGCCATCTCGCTGTGCAGGGCGAGCAGGCGGCGTGCGCGCGCAAGCAGCGCCTTCTGTTCGGGAGCGAGGAGTCCGTCTGCCGCACGCGAGAGGCTGCGCAGCACGTTCACCGCCGGGAAGCGCCCGGCTTCGGCGATCCTGCGTTCGAGCACGACATGGCCGTCGAGAATGCCGCGCGCGGCATCGGCTACCGGCTCGTCATGGTCCTCGCCCTCGACGAGGACGGTGAAGAGGGCGGTGATCGCGCCGCCGCGGCCCTCGAGCCCGGGACCGGCGCGCTCGAGCAGGCGCGGAAGCTCGGCGAACACCGAGGGCGGGTAGCCGCGCGTGGCCGGCGGTTCGCCAGCGGAGAGGCCGATCTCGCGCAACGCCAGGCAGAACCGCGTGACGCTGTCCATCATCAGGAGCACGTTCAGCCCCTCGTCGCGGAAATGCTCGGCGACCGCGAGCGCCGCGTGCGCCGCCTCGCGGCGCAACAGCGGCGCGGCATCGGAGGTGGCGACGACGACCACCGATCGCGCGAGCCCCGCCTCGCCGAGATCGTCCTCGATGAACTCGCGCACCTCTCGGCCGCGTTCGCCGACAAGTGCGATCACCGCGACGTCGCAGGCGGCCTGGCGCGCGAGCATCGCCATCAGCGTGGACTTGCCCACCCCAGAGCCTGCGAAGAGGCCGAGCCGCTGCCCCTGCCGGCAGCCGGTGAAGAGGTCGAGCGCGCGCACACCAAGCGGCAGGCGCGGCCCGAGCCGCGCCCGCGCGGTGGCGGGAGGCGGGGCGGCACGCACCGGGCGCGGCGCCGGCCCGGGAGGGAGGGGCCCCCGCCCGTCGAGCGGGTTGCCGAGCGGATCGATCACGCGCCCGAGCCAGGCGTGCGAGACGGCGAAGCGCGCCTCGCCGCCGATGCGCGCGGGCATCCCTGGGCCGAGCCCGGCGAGATCGCCAAGCGCCATGGCCTGGGCGCGGCCCGAGCGGAAGCCGATCACCTCGAGCATCACCTCGCGGCCGTCGCGCGCCGTGGCGACCAGACGATCGCCGACCGAGAGGAACCCCGTCACCCCTTCGACCTCGACGGCAAGGCCGGTGACGGAGGCGAGCCGACCTGTCAGCTGGAGTTGGGGGAGAGAACGGAAGGCGGTTGCGGCGGCGGCGAGACGCTCGGCGAGCGGCAGCGGAGGATCCTTCGTCGCAGCGAGGGCGGGCTGCATGCGGGCGCTCCCGTCTGTCCTGCCCATGTGTGTGGGGCGTGGGCGGTTAACGCGCGGTGAAGGCATGCGCGTGTCTGCACGCCCGAGAGCGCCTCACGGATGTGCATGAGCTCTGACGGATGCGTGAGTCGGAAAACCTTACATGCGGCGGGAGCGTCGTCGTCTTCGCCCAGGCGGCCCGCGGGCCGCCCCCTGCCGAAGGGCGAGAGAGAGGTGGCGCAGAGCTGGTTCTGCCTCTACCGGCGGACATGTCTTGAAACTCCCGTGCAATCTCATGAAATGAGACGGCGCGTTGTCGGGAATCTTTTACACCCTCTGCGCGTGATCCAAGATTTCCAAGCGATCACAAGGGCTTGGCTTTTGGTATGGGCCGTGCATGACCGGTCAACACAGGGCGCGCGTGTGCGGGCCGATGTTCAGGAGAGATGGTATGAAGGGCATGAGGACGTTCCTGCTGGCGACAGCCTCGGTCGCGATCGTCGGGGTCGGCGCGGCTGACGCGTCGCCATTGACCATCAACAGCAGTGTCGGCGGCGCCCCGAACGTCGCCGGGGTGACCCGCGACAACTTCGACTGGATGACGCCGGGCTCCGGAACGCCCCAAGGCCCCTCGCCGCAGAGCGGCATTACCGTCAACCTCTTCCCCAACGCGCTCGTCGTCACGGGGTCCATGAGTGGGCAATATGCCGCCCCGTTCCTCTCTGGCAGCAATGGCATCGGCTTCGGCAACCCGATCGGCACCGCCAACCAGCCGAATGGCCCCGACACGACCCCTTACATAACGTCGGGCTCGTTCGGGGCGGTGGTCGGCGCGGCAGCCGAGATCGTGCTTCCGGGGAGCGGGGGATACACATATTTCGGCCTGCTCTGGGGCTCGGTCGATACCTACAACACGCTGAGCTTCTACAATGGCGCGACGCTGATCGGCTCGATCACCGGTTCGGACGTGATCGCGAGCCCGATCGGTGATCAGGGCGTGAATGGGACTGTCTACGTCAACATCACCTCGACGGTTCCCTTCACCCGCGTGGTGGCGACCTCGAGCCAGTACGCCTTCGAGTTCGACAACATCGCATTCGCCAGGGACAATCCGTTCAACGTCCCCGCTCCGGCGGCACTCGGGGTGTTCGGCGTGGCCCTGCTCGGCCTCGCCTGGGCGACGCGCCGCCGCCGCACGGCCTGACGCTTCGCCGCACGGCATTCGACAGGGGGGCGGCCCACCGCGGCCGCCCCTTCTTGTTCATCCCCGCACCGGCCTCGGGCGCCCGGCCGCGTCGAGCGCGACGAAGGTGAAGGTCGCGACCGTCACGCGCTCATGCGCCTCTGCCTCGCGCGGCCGCCGCCAGAGACTGACCCGGTAGCGAAGCGAGGTCCGGCCGATGCCAAGAAGCTCGGCCCAGACCGACACCTCGTCCCCCACCTTCACCGGGCGATGGAACGACAGCGCATCGACCGCCACGGTCGCGACCCTGCCACGCGCCTCGCGCGCGGCCGCGATGCCGCCACCGAGATCCATCTGCGCGAGCACCCAACCGCCGAAGATGTCTCCGGCGGGGTTCGTGTCACCCGGCATCGCGAGCGTGCGCAGAGCCGGTTCGCCTGCGGGCGGTGTTTCGGGAATCTCCGGTCCGGCCATCGTCGTTCCCTTCAGGTGAGGTGCGGCAGGGCGAGATAGTCCTCGCTCTGCATCTCCATCAGCCGGCTCGCGGTGCGCTGGAACATGGCCGCGTTCTCGCCGCGTTCGTAGAGCCGGTCGGGGATGTCGTCGGCGGAGGCGACAAGCTTCACCCGGTGCTCGTAGAGCGCATCGATCAGCGTGATGAACCGGCGCGCGCGGTCGAAGTTCTCCGGCGAGAGGCGGGGGATCCGGTCGAGCACGAGAGCGTTGAGGTGGGTCGCGAGAGCGAGATAGTCCGCCGGGCCGAGGGCGGCGCCGCAGAGCGTCTCGAAATCCGCCCGGGCGACGTGGTTGAGCGCGAGCGGCAGGGTGACGCGTCGGCCCAGCACCTCGAGCGTCATCGGCCCAGGGACCCCTTCGCCCGCGAGCGCGGCGAAGGCGGTGGAAAGCGCAGCCTCCGCCCGCTCGTCGGCCGGCGACCACCAGGTGCGCATGCCGATCAGTCGGTCGCGCCGGTAGTCGCGGCCGCCGTCGAGAACGATCACCTCGAGCCGTTCCTTCAGCAGCGCGATGAAGGGGAGGAACCGGTCACGCTGCAGCCCGTCCTTGTAGAGCTCGTCCGGCACCGTGTTGGAGGTCGCGACCACCACAACGCCGCGGGCGAACAGGGCCTCGAACAGTCGCCCGAGGATCATCGCATCGGCGATGTCGTGCACCTGGAACTCGTCGAAGCAGAGGAGCAGCGCCCGGGCCGCAACCTGGTCGGCGAGGACCGGGATCGGGTCGGCCCCGCTCGCCTTCTGGCGGAACAGGTGCAGGAAGGCGTGCACCTCCTGCATGAAGGCGTGGAAATGAACCCGGCGCTTGCGCGCCACCGGAGCGGAGGCGAAGAAGAGATCCATCAGCATCGACTTGCCGCGGCCGACGGACCCGACGAGGTAGAGCCCCTGCGGGGCGTCCATCCCGTCCTCGCGCACGCGTCGCTGCCGCGCCGCACGGCCGCGGCCGAAGCCGAAGCGGCTTCGGAACGCCTCGAGCACCCCGCCCTGCCGCGGCGAAGGCGAATATCCCGCGAGTGCACGCCACAGGCCCTGAAGCCGCTCGGCGGCGAATTCCTGAGCCGGATCGGGCAGAAGTTCGCCGCGGGCGACGCGCGCGCGCCAGGCAGGCAGCGGCCCCTCGGCGATGGTGGTCTCTGCGGTCGCGTCCATCCGCCCCGCGCCTTAGCCGAACCGCGGAGGCGCGGCAACGCAGCGCGCGCGCCGAGGCACATGGCGCGCGCTCGGCGGCGTTCCGTGGACGACGGCGCGGCGGCTGCGAGCCGACGGTCAGACCGCCGCGGTCGGCGTCAGGCGCCGGCGGCGCATGCGGCGCGGAACACGGCGGCATAGGCACCGGCGCGGCGCGACCAGGAGAGGTCGGCCCGCATACCGGCGCGCTGCATCCCGGCCCAGGCCTCGCCGTCGGCGAACAGCTCCGCCGCGCGGAGAATGGCGGCGCCGAGAGCCGAAGCCGTGACGGGGAAGAACTGGATCCCTGTGGCCACGCCCGCCTCGAGCGCGGCGGCGTTGGCGTCGATCACCGTGTCGGCGAGCCCCCCGACGCGCGACACGACCGGAACGCAGCCGTAGCGCAGCCCGTAGAGCTGGGTGAGGCCGCAGGGCTCGAAGCGCGAGGGAACGAGCACCGCATCGGCGCCGCCAAACATCAGATGCGACAGTGCCTCATCGAAGCTGATGCGCACGCCGACACGGCCGGGATGCGACGCCGCGGCGGCGAGGAACGCGCCCTCGAGCGCGGCATCGCCGGTGCCGAGCAGGGCAAGCCTCCCGCCCGCGCCGAGCAGGAGAGGCAGCGCCTCGGCGATCAGGTCGATCCCCTTCTGCCAGGTGAGGCGGCTGACCACGGCGAACAGCGGCCCCGGGCCGGGGCCGAGGCCGAAGGCCGCCTCGACGGCGGCGCGGTTGTGCGCGCGCAAGCTTAGCGTTCCGATGTCGTAGCGTCGTGGCAGCGCGGCATCCGTCTCGGGGGACCACACCTCTATGTCGATGCCGTTGACGATCCCCGTGATCCGATCCTTCCGCGCCCGGATCAGACCATCAAGCCCCATACCCCCCTCCGGTGTCGCGATCTCGCGCGCGTAGGTCGGGCTCACGGTGATGATCCGGTCGGCGTAGTGGAGCCCCGCCTTCAGGAACCCCACACCGCCGTAATACTCGACGCCGTCGACCGCGAAGGCCTCCGCCGGAAGGCCGAGGGCGGGGAAGAGCTCCGCCCCGAACTGGCCCTGGAAGGCGAGATTGTGCACCGAGAGAACGGAGGGAACGCGCGGGCCCGGGGCGAAGGCGAGATAGGCCGGGGCGAGCCCCGCCTGCCAGTCATGCGCGTGCAGAAGGTCGAACCGCGGCAGAGCCGTCCGGCCCGTCGCGATGGCGGCTGCGGCGCGTGCGAGCGCGGCGAAGCGGAGCGCGTTGTCCGGCCAATCCGCCCCGTCAGGGCGCCGGTAGGGGTCGCCCGGCCGGTCGAACAGCGCCGGCGCGTCGAAAGTGACGAGATCGAGCGCCCCGGCGCGCCCTGCGACGAGCCGTCCTTCCGGAACCGACCCGATCTCGCAGGCCTCGGCGAGCGCTGCCCGCACGGCAGGATAGCCGGGCAGGAGCGTCGTCACCGCCACGCCATGCGCGGCGAGCGCGGCGGGAAGAGCACCGACCACGTCGGCGAGCCCTCCCGTCTTGACGAGCGGGAAGCACTCGGAGGCGACGGCGAGCACCCGCACCGCTGCTCACCCGGCGAGCCGGTCGATCATCGCCTGCGTGATCAGGCACACGCCCTTCTCGGTGCGGCGGAAGCGCGTCGCGTCGAGCTCCGGGTCCTCGCCGACGACAAGGCCCTCGGGGATGGTGACGCCGCGGTCGACCACCACCTTCTTCAGCCGCGCGTGCCGGCCGATCGTCACGTCGGGGAGGATCACGCTCTCCTCGATCCGCGAATACGAGCGTGCGTGCACGCCGGTGAACAGGAGCGACCGGCGCACCGAGGCGCCGGAGACGATGCAGTTTCCCGAGACGAGCGAGGAGATCGCCTCGCCGCGTCGCCCCGCCTCGTCATGCACGAACTTCGCCGGCGGCGTGATCTCGGCATGCGTCCAGATCGGCCAGGAACGGTCATAGAGGTCGAGCTGCGGCACCACCGCGGTGAGGTCGATGTTCGCCTCCCAGTAGGCGTCGACCGTTCCGATGTCGCGCCAGTAGGCGACGCGCTCCTCCGCCGAGCGGACGCAGGAGCGCTCGAACCGGTGCGCGATCGCCTTCCCGTTGCGCACGATGTAGGGAATGATGTCGCCTCCAAAATCGTGTCCCGACTGCGGGTCGGCCGCGTCGCGGCGGAGCTGGTCGAACAGGAACGACACCTCGAACACGTAGATTCCCATCGAGGCGAGCGCGACCTCGGGCCGGCCCGGCAGCCCGGGCGGGTCTTTCGGCTTCTCGAGGAACTCGACGATCCGGTCGTCGGCATCGACCTGCATCACCCCGAAGCTGCGCGCCGCCTGCCTCGGCACCTCGATCACGCCGACCGTCACGTCGGCCCGGCGTTCGACGTGGTCGCGCAGCATCGGCTCGTAGTCCATCTTGTAGATGTGGTCGCCCGCGAGGATCACGAGATAGTGCGGGCCGTAGCTCTCGATGATGTCGATGTTCTGGTAGACGGCATCGGCCGTGCCCGCGTACCAGCGCTCGTCGCCGCCGCGCTGCGAGGCGGGCAGGATGTCGAAGCTCTCGTTCCGCTCGGGGCGGAAGAAGCTCCAGCCGCGCTGCAGGTGGCGGATCAGGCTGTGTGCCTTGTACTGCGTGGCGACCCCGATGCGCCTGATCCCCGAATTCAGCGCGTTGGAGAGGGCGAAGTCGATGATGCGCGTCTTGCCGCCGAAGAAGACGGCGGGCTTGGCGCGACGGTCGGTCAGCTCCATCAGCCGGCTGCCGCGGCCGCCCGCGAGCACATAGGCCATAGCCTCGCGCGCCAGCGGGCCCGACCAGTCGCGCGTTCCTGTCATCGAGGCCCCTCCCGCAGCTTCCCGGTCTTGCCGCGATCATTAGCCGAAGCGGCCTGCCGGTGTCCAAGCACGCGGCCGGGCGTGTGCCGCCGCGGTCTCAGCCTGCGGCGCGGGCCTTGAACTCGGCGACGAGGGAGGCGATCCGTGCGGGGTCTGACTGCTCCATCACCGCGCGCGCGAAGCGGGCGCAATCGTCGATCGCGACCGACCGCACCGCCTGCTTCACCCGCGGCACCGCGCCCGAGGTCATCGACAGCGAGCGTATGCCGAGGCCCAGGAGGAGCGGCGTCAGCCGCGGGTCGCCCGCGATCTCGCCGCAGACGGAGACCGGCATGCGCATCCTGAGCGCGGCTTCGGTCGCGAACTGCATCAGCCTCAAGACGGCCGGGTGGAGCGGGTCGTAGAGGTGGCTCGCCCCGGTCTCGGCGCGATCGACCGCGAGGGTGTACATCGCGAGGTCGTTCGTTCCGATCGCGAAGAAGTCCGCTTCGAGCGCGAGGCTGTCGGCGGCGAGCGCCGCCCCCGGCGTCTCGATCATGATGCCGAGCGGCGGCAGCGGATCGGGCAGATCAAGGCCGCGGCGGCGGAGCCGCCGTGCGACGCGGTCGTAGAGGTCGCGCGCCTCGCGCACTTCGGCGGGCGTGGTCACCATCGGCAACAGCACCCGCACCGGACCGCGCAAAGCAGCGCGCAGGATGGCGGCGAGCTGCGTCTCGAACAGGTCGGTCTCCTTGAGCAGGAGCCTGATCCCGCGCACGCCGAGGGCGGGATTGTCACCGCCCGCGCCGGGAACGAGGCCGCGCGACACAAGGCTCTCGATCTGCTTCTCGCCGCCCCAGTCGAGCACACGGATCGTCACCGGGTCGCCCTGCATCGCGTCGACCACCTGGGCGTAGGCCTCGGCCTGGACGTCCTCGTCGGGCACGTCGTCGCGGTTCATGAACAGGAACTCGGTGCGCAACAGACCGATCCCGACGGCGCCCGACTGGGCGATCATCGGCAGCTCCATGGGCAGCTCGAGATTGGCCTGGAGCTCCACGGTCTCGCCGTCCTTCGTCACCGCCGGCAGGCGCCGGAGCTTGGCGAGGCGCTGCTTCTCGCGCGCGTAGGCCGCGAGCGCGCGACGGGCCGCGGCGAGGGTGGCCGGGGTGGGGTTCAGCGTCACGGTTCCGGCTGTGCCGTCCACCACAACGGTGGTTCCGGGGGTGGCGTGTTCCATCAGCCCGGCGACGCCGAGCACCGCCGGCAGACCGAGGGCGCGCAGCATGATCGCGGTGTGGCCCTCGAGCCCGCCTTCTTCGGCGGCGACACCGGCGAGCCGCGCCGGCTCGAGCAGCGCCGCATCCGATGGCGTGAGGAGCTCGGCGGCGAGCACCGATCCGTCCGGTAGGGTGGCGTAGTTCCGCCACGGCGTGGCGGTGAGGTTGCGCAGGAGCCTGCGGCCGATCTCGCGCACCTCGTCGGCGCGGCGCTGGCGTGCGGCGCGGTCGTCGCTGCCGGAGGAGGCCATCGCCTCGGCCAGAGCCTCGGCCTCGTCCGCCACCGCCGCCTCGGCATTGATCCGCTTCTCCGCGATCGCGCGCCGGATGCCGCGGATCAGGCGGCTGTTGCCGAGCATCTGCGCATAGGCGTCGAGCAGCGGCTCGAGCTCGCGGTTGGCGTCCTCGGGCAGGATCGAGAGCCGGGCGCGAAGCTTCGCGAGCTGCTTGCGCGAGGCTGCGACGGCGGCGTCGAAGCGCTCGATCTCCCAGGCCACCTGGTGGTCGAAGAGCTCGCGCCGCTCGATCCGTGGCGTGCTCTCGGTCGCGGTGGCGAGCCGGCCGATGCCGATGCCCGGAGAGACGGCGAGCCCGTGCAGGACGCGCTCCGCGGCGGACGGCCCGCGCCGGGGCTCGCGTGCGGGGGGCTGGCCGTCGCCGCCGCTTTTGCGGGAGGGCCGCGTATCAGTCCTCATGGAAGCCGGCCTCGATGAGGCCGGCGAGCGCGTCGAGCGCCTCGCGCGCGTCCCAGCCCTCGGCCTCGAGGATGACGGGGCAGCCCTGCCCCGCGCCGAGCATCATCAGGCCCATGATCGAGCGGCCGGAGACGGCCATGCCGTTCTTGCGCACCGTGATGCAGGCCGAGAAGGTCTCGGCGAGCTTGACGAACTTCGCCGCGGCGCGGGCGTGCAGGCCGCGCTGATTGCGGATCACGAGCTCGCGCACCAGAGGCGGCGGCGCGTTCGGGTCCCTCTCAGCCGGGAACGGGTCGGCCGGATCGCTCGGGCCCTCCTTGGGCCAGTCCTCGCCGATCGATTCCTCTGGGTTCATCGCGGGTGCTCGTCGGAGAGAAGGCGCGAGGCGGCGCCGATGTATTTCCGCCCCGCATCCTGGGCGGAGGCGACCGCCGTGCGCAGCGGCTCGGTGGCGCGGACGGCGGCAAGCTTGACGAGCATCGGCAGGTTCACGCCCGCAAGCACTTCCACGTTTCTGCCGTTCATCGCCGAGATCGCGAGGTTCGACGGCGTGCCGCCGAACATGTCGGTGAGCAGGACCACGCCGTCGCCGGTATCCACCTGGGCGATGCCGCGGAGGATATCGGCGCGCCGGCTCTCCATGTCGTCGTCGGGGCCGATGCAGACCGTCGCCACGCCGGGCTGCGGGCCGACCACATGCTCCATCGCGAGCCTGAGCTCCTCGGCGAGCCGGCCGTGTGTGACGAGCACGAGCCCGATCATGACGCCGCGCCCGAGCTTTGCCTCGGCGCCGACGCAGCGAGACTGAGGTGGGTGGTCATGGACCGTTGGTCGCCTGTGCCGCCGTGCCGCCATCGGCTCTCGCGGTGTCCGGCGCCGTCCGGATGTCCCGGTGGGCGACGGAGACACGCCAGCCCCGCTCCCTGAGATCGGAGCCGAGCCTGTCGGCAACCATCACGGAACGGTGTCGGCCGCCCGTGCAGCCGATCGCGATGGTCAGATACTTCTTCCCCTCCCGGACATAGCGGGGCAAGAGCGGAAAAAGGAGGCCGGTCATGCGCCCGTAGAATGCGGCAAAATCCGGGTCGCCGGCAACGTAGTCGGCGACCGAGGGATGGAGGCCGGTCAGCGGCTTCAGCTGCGCCTGGTAGTAGGGGTTCCTCAGGAATCGCACGTCAAACACGAGGTCAGCCTCCCGCGGCAACCCCCGCGCGAAGGAAAAGCTCACGACGCCGATCCAGAGCGTGGAGTCGTCCGGCCGCGCGAAGCGCGCCTCCACCTGGGCACGCAGGTCAGGCAGCGGCATCTCGGAGGTGTCGAGCACCACGTCGGCGATCGCCTCGAGCGGGGCGAACAGCGCCCGTTCGCGCTGCACGCCCTCGAGCACGCCGCCCTGCTCCGCCATCGGGTGGCGCCTGCGGGTTTCGGTGTAGCGCCGCAGAAGCGTCTCCTCATCCGCTGTCAGGAACACGACGGTCAGGTCGAGCCCCTCGTCCGCGCGCGCTCGCTCGACCAGCGCCGCGGCGGCGGCGGCGTCGAGCCGGCCGCGCCGGGAGTCGAGGCCGATCGCAAGCGGCGTGGTGCGGTCCGCCGCGGCGAGCAGGGTCTCGATCACCGCAAGCGGCGGGGTGTCGATCGTCTCCCAGCCGAGATCCTCGAGCACCCGAAGCACCGAGGACCGGCCCGCTCCGGAGAGGCCGGTGATGAGCGCTACGGTCCGCCGCCGGAGCTCTTCCGTCACGGCGAGACCGCGGGCGTGACGCCGAGCGCGCCGCAGCGGCTCGCGGCGCGGCCCTCGAGCACGTCGAGCGCGAGCCGGATCCGGGCCACCGCCGACGGCGCCTCCGGGTCGATCATGATGGTCGGAACCGAGTGCCCGGCGAGCACTCTCTCTGCCGGCTCCGGCAGGCGCTCCTGCGACGCGCGCGGGGTGAGCGTGACGGCAAGGCGGAGGCGTGCGCGCGACACCGTGTCGCCAAGCCTCAGGATGCCGATGCCGCGCACCTCGATCAGTCCGGCGAGCGCGGCCGGGGCGGAGGCGAAGGCGCCCTCGGGCGTGGTCTCGATGTCCACGCGGTCGTCGGCGACGAGACGGAACCCGGACTCGATCAACCTCAGCGCGAGGTCGGACTTGCCGCTGCCCGGGGGGCCGAGCAGCAGCACGCCGGCCGGCCCGTCCGCCCTGTCGCGCGCGCAGCATGTCGCGTGGATCTGCATCGTCGCCAGCCACTACCGCCCGAGCCGAGGGGCGGCTGTCAAGCGCGGCCTCCGCCGCGTTCCGCGCTCCTGCCTTGGGCGAGCGCTCACGCCGCCGGCAGCCTGACCACGAAGCGCGCGCCCAAGACCCGACCGTCCGCGCCGCGCCTGTTCTCGGCGGTGATCGTGCCGCGCAGCGCCTCGATGATCTGGCGCGAGATCGACAGCCCGAGCCCAGAGTGGCTGCCGAATTTCTCGCCGCGCGGCCGCTCCGAGTAGAAGCGCTCGAACACGTGCTCGAGACGCGCCTCCGGAATGCCGGGGCCCTCATCCTCGACCGCGATCTCGACGATGCCCCCCCCCTGCCGGCCGATCAGCCGGATGATGCCGTTCGGCGGGCTGAAGCTCACGGCGTTGGCGATCAGGTTCCGCAGAACCTGCACGAGCCTGCCCTCGACCGCGCGCACGGTCAGCCCCTCTGAAGGCGCGTCGACCACGATCCGTGGTTCGCCCTCGCCGCGCGTCGCCTCGTGCAGCTCGGCGAGCGTGGCGAGGATCGGGCCGAGATCGACCGGCTCGGTCGGGGTGCGCGACAGCTCTGCATCCACCCGGCTCGCGTCGGAGATGTCGCTGATCAGCCGATCGAGGCGCTGCACATCCTCGGAGATGATGGACAGCAGTCGCTGCTGCCGTTCCGGGTCGTCGAGCCGGCGCAGAGTCTCGATCGCGCTGCGGATCGAGGTCAGCGGATTCTTGATCTCGTGCGCGACGTCCGCGGCGAAGCGCTCGATCGCGTCCATCCTCGCCCAGAGCGCGGTGGCGCTTTCGTCGAGCGCGTCGGCGAGCTCGCCGATCTCGTCGCGTCGGGCGACGAGGTCGCGCGGCACGCTGCGAGATCGGCCGCGGCCCTCGCGCATGCGCTCGGCGGCCCGGGCGAGGCGGCGCACCGGGCGGGCGATCGTCGCAGCGAGATAGACCGACATGCCGACCGTGACGACAAGGGCCAGAGCGACGGTTGCGAGGATCGTCATCCGCACCTGGAACAGGGCCGCGTCCACCTCGTGCGCCTCGCGCGTCAGCACGATCGCGCCGACCGTGCGCCGGTTCCGGCTGACTGGCACGGCGACGGAGATGACGAGGCGCCCGTCGGCGGTGCGGCGGAGCACCGGCGGCGCGTCGCCCTCGGCGATCCTCGGGAAGGCGGTGGCGAGGTCGCGCATCCAGTCGGCGCCGTCGGGGATGGTCGGGTAGGCCGAGCCGCGCACGAGCAGGGCCACCGCAGCGTCGTGCGCTTGTTTGGCGAGCCTGCCGAGCAGGCTGCGCGGCGGCTGCGGCGCCGGCAAGGGCTCGGTGACGACGGTGCCACCCGGGCCGGGAAGGACGCGGCTGTCGGCGATCAACACGCCGCCGGGGCCGAAGAGCCGCGCCTGCGCCTCCGGGGTTGGCTCGACGATACGACGCAACAGCGGCCGGGCGAGATCGGCGTTGATCGAGGGCGCCTCGGGGTTCTCGACCGTGGTGGCGCTCTCGCCGATCGCCCCGGCGTAGATCTGCGCCTGGATCCGAAGCCCCGATACGGCCGCATCGACGAGACCCCGCTCGTAGTCGCCGAGATAGAGAAGCGCCGCCGCAAGCAGCGCCACCGGCAGGGCGTTGACGAGCAGGATGCGGCGCAAAAGCGGCGAGGCGAGACTGCGCGCGCCGTGCGTGCGCGACGGCCGCGACCGGCGCGTCGGCGGCGACCTCGTCGCCTCGGCCGCCTGCAGCGCGGTATCCGGCATGCCGCGCCGCGCCCGCGCCCGCCGTCACTCCTCCTTGAACCGGTAGCCGATCCCGTAGAGCGTCTCGATCTGCGCAAATCCGGGGTCCACGGCGCGGAACTTCTTGCGGATCCGCTTCACGTGGCTGTCGATCGTCCGGTCGTCGACGTAGATGTTCTCGCCATAGGCGGCATCGATCAGCTGGTCGCGGCTCTTGACGATCCCGGGCCGGGCGGCGAGCGCCTTCACGAGCAGGAACTCGGTGACGGTGAGCTGCACGTTGGCCCCCTTCCAGAGGCAGAGATGGCGGTTCTCGTCGAGCGTCAGGCTGCCGCGGGTGAGCACGCCCGAGGCAGGCGTGCCCGATCCCTCACCGCGCGCCACCTCGTTGCGCCGCAAGAGGGCGCGGATCCGCTCGATCACGAGACGCTGGCTGAAGGGCTTGGTGATGTAGTCGTCGGCGCCGAGCCGCAAGCCCATCAGCTCGTCGACCTCCTCGTCCTTCGAGGTGAGGAAGATCACCGGCAGGGCCGACTGCTTGCGCAGCCGTTGCAACAGTTCGAGCCCGTCCATGCGCGGCATCTTGATGTCGAGCACCGCGAGATCGACCGGTCTGGCGGTGATGCCGTGCAGCGCGCTCTCCCCGTCGGTGTAGGTTCGCACCTGGAACCCCTCCGCCTCGAGCGTCATCTGCAACGAGGTGAGGATGTTGCGGTCGTCGTCGACGAGGGCGATGGTGTGCGGCATGGAGACTCCTCCGCGGGGGCTGCCCGCCCCCTGCTCGGGGGAGAGTATGGCGGAACTCGCGGAGGGCGGGAACGCATGGCTCTGGATGAGGAGGCAAGGGCGGCGCTCGCACGGTCGCGCGAGGCGGCGCCGTGGGAGGCGCGGCGTCTGATCCGCGCCGCGTCGGAGGCGGCGCTTGCGACGCGCGCGGGCGACCAGCCCTACGCGAGCCTCGTCACTCCGGCCACGGCCCCCGATCTCTCGCCGCTCTTGTGGCTCTCGGCGCTCTCGCCGCACACACGCCACCTCGCCGAGGAGCCGCGCTGCGCTCTCCTGATCACAGGTCCGGCGCCAAGCCCGAACCCGCAGACCCGGCCGCGGGTGACGCTCACCGGCATCGCCGCGAGGGTGCCGGAGGCGGAGCGCGCCGCGCTCAAGGCGCGCTGGCTCGCGCGGCACCCCTATGCGGCGCTCTATGCCGACCTGCCCGATTTCTCGCTCTGGCGCATGGAGATCACGGAGGCGCAGTTCGTCGGCGGCTTCGCCATGGCGCATCGGCTGGCTGCCTCGGCGCTTCGGCCGGACCCGGACGCCGTGCAACGAATCGCCGAGGCGGAGGCCGAGATCGTCGCGCATGTGAACCAGGACCACCCGGACGCCTGCGCGGCGATCGCCTGCGGCCTGTTGGGCGGAGCGGGGGAGGGCTGGCGTCTCGTCGCGGTCGACGTGGACGGGTGCGATTTCGCGCGCGGCGAGGAGGTGCGGCGCCTCGCCTTCGAGGCCCCTGTCGGCGACGCCGACGGCGTGCGGCGCGCCCTGATCCTCGCCGCCCGCGCCGGGCGCGAGGCGCTCGGGCGGTAGCGCGCGGGCGTCGCCGCTCCGGGGGTTGCGGGGGCGGCGGACCGGCGTCTAGGCTGATGCATCAGAAGCGGCGCGCAAGTGCGTGTCGGCGGAGCGGCGGCAACGCCGTCCGGGAGGGGGAGGAAGCGCGTGAAGCTGGGCGAAGCGATCGCCGAGATCATGAAGCGCGAGGGCATCGAGGTGCTCCTCGGCTACCCGGTGAATCACCTGATCGAATTCGCCGCCGCGATCGACATCCGCCCGATCATGGTGCGGCAGGAGCGGATCGGCCTGCACATGGCGGATGCGATCTCGCGCGTCACCTCGGGGCGGAAGATCGGCGCCTTCTGCATGCAGCACGGGCCGGGCGCGGAGAACGCCTATGGCGGCGTGGCGCAGTGCTTCGGCGAGAGCGTGCCGGTGCTCGTCCTGCCGATGGGCTATCCGCGCCGGCTCGCCCACGTTGCGCCGAACTTCAACGCCGCGATCCAGATGCGCGGCGTGACCAAATCCGCCGAGCCGATCGTTCTCGCCTCCGAAGTCTCGGCCGTGATGCGGCGCGCGTTTTCGCGCCTGCGCAACGGCCGCGGCGGCCCCTGCCTCGTCGAGATCCCCTCCGACATGTGGCACGAGGAGGTCGGGCCGCTCGACTACACACCCGTGGCGTCGACGCGCTGGGGGCCCGATCCCGGCGACGTGGAGCGCGCCGCCGCCCTTCTTGCGGCAGCGAAACGGCCGGTGATCTACGCCGGCACGGGCGTGCACTGGGCGCAGGCCTGGCCGCAGCTTCGGGCTCTCGCCGAGCTTCTCGCCGCGCCGGTCACCACGAGCCTCGGCGGCAAGAGCGCCTTCCCCGAGACGCACCCGCTCGCGCTCGGTGCGGCCGGCCTCGCTGTTCCGGCGACGGTGCCGCATTTCCTCTCCCGCGCCGACGTCATCCTCGGCATCGGTTGCTCGTTCACCGAGAGCAACTTCGCGGTGAAGATGCCGCGCGGCCCGCGGATCATTCACGCGACCCTCGACCCCGACCATTTGAGCAAGGACGTTCCGATCGAGCTCGGTCTCGTTGGCGATGCGGCGCTCACACTCGATGCGCTGCTTGCCGCGCTCGCTGACCGGCTGAAGGGCCCGCGTGACGCCGCTCCCGTGGCAGCAGAGATCGCCGCGGTGCGCGAGGCCTGGCTCGCCGAGTGGGCGGAGAAGCGCGACAGCGACGCAAGCCCGCTCTCGCCCTACCGTGTGCTGCGCGATCTCTGGCGCACCGTCGACCCCGCCAACACCATCATCACCCATGACGCGGGCAGCCCGCGCGACCAGCTCTCGCCCTTCTGGGTGTCGCCCACCCCGCTCTCCTATCTCGGCTGGGGCAAGACGACGCAGCTCGGCTACGGGCTCGGGCTCGCGATGGGCGCCAAACTCGCCGCTCCCGAGAAACTCTGCATCAATGTGTGGGGCGACGCGGCGATCGGCTTCACGGGGATGGACTTCGAGACGGCGGTGCGCGAACGGATCCCGATCCTGTCGGTGCTGCTCAACAACTTCTCTATGGCGATCGAGCTCAAGGTGATGCCGATCTCCACCGAGAAGTATCGGTCGACCGACATCAGCGGCGACTATGCCGCGATGGCGCGCGCCTTCGGCGGCCATGGCGAGCGTGTCGAGCGGGCGGCCGACATCGTGCCGGCGCTCAAGCGCGCGATTGCCGCCACACGCGAGGGAACGCCAGCTCTCGTCGAGTTCATCACCGCCAAGGAGACGGCGGTGTCGCGCATCCCGATGCCGGCCTGACCGTGACCAGGGACGCGGCCGGGACGCCAGGAGGGGGAGAGGGATGGCCACGGTCGAGGTGAGCCGTGTGACCAAGTTCTTCGGCAGCACCCAGGTGCTGAAGGACGTCACCGTGTCGATCGACGATGGCGAGTTCGTCGTGCTCGTCGGCCCCTCGGGCTGCGGCAAGTCGACGCTGTTGCGCCTGATCGCCGGGCTCGAGAACATCACCGCCGGAACGATCTCGATCGGCGGGCGGGTGGTGAACACCGTGCCGCCGAAGGACCGCGACATCGCGATGGTGTTCCAGAACTACGCCCTCTATCCGCACATGACGGTGTTCGAGAACATGGCGTTCTCGCTCAAGCTCGCGGGCGCACCGAAGCAGGTGATGGAGGAGGAGGTCGCGCGGGCGGCGAAGATCCTCGGCCTCGGCCAGCTTCTGCACCGTTACCCGCGCCAGCTCTCGGGCGGGCAGAGGCAGCGCGTGGCGATGGGCCGGGCGATCGTGCGCAACCCGCAGGTGTTCCTGTTCGACGAGCCGCTCTCCAACCTCGATGCCAAGCTGCGCGTGGCGATGCGCGCCGAGATCAAGGAGCTGCACCAGCGGCTGAAGGTGACCACGATCTACGTCACGCACGACCAGATCGAGGCGATGACGATGGCCGACAAGATCGTGGTGATGAACCACGGCGTCGTCGAACAGATCGGCCCGCCGCTCGAGCTCTACGACCGGCCGGCGAACCTGTTCGTCGCGGGCTTCATCGGCAGCCCGGCGATGAACATGTTTGAGGGGCGGATCGAGGACGGCGTGTTCCGCATGGAGGACGGCACCGCCTGGCCGCTGCCGCCGAACGGTTCGGGCGCCCGGTCGGCGGAGGTGATCTACGGCATCCGGCCGGAGCATCTGCGGATCGATCCGGCCGGGATCCCGGCGGAGGTGCAGGTGGTGGAGCCCACCGGGTCGGAGACGCAGGTCGTCCTGCGCTGCGGCGGCACCTCGATGCTCGGCGCGTTCCGCGAGCGGATCTCGGCACGGCACGGGGAGATCCTTCCCGTGCTGCCCGAGGTTTCGTTCGTGCACCGGTTCGACCGGCAGTCGGGCCGGCGGATCTAGCTCGGCGATAACACACAAAAGAGGAGGAGACAGTCATGGCCAACATCATCACCACGCGGCGCGGAACGCTGATGCTCGGCGCCTCGGCTGCGGCCGCGGTCGCTCTCGGCGCCGCGCCGACTTCGGCGCAGATCTAGCGCGCCAATGTCACCCCGCCGTCATGGCCGATCGAGCGCGGCGCGAGCCTGCGCATGATCCGCCCCGTCCGCTTCGTCCAGCCCGACGAGGAGGTGTTCCGCGCCAACTGCGCCCGCTTCACGCAGCAGACGGGTGTGGAGGTTCGGGTCGATTTCGTCGGCTGGGAGGACATCACCCAGCAGACGGCGGTAACGGCGAACACCGGCGCCGGCCCAGACATCATCATCGGCTTCAACGAGGCGCCGCACATCTACGTCGACAAGCTGGTCGAGCTCACCGATGTCGCGGAATATCTCGGCGCGCGCTACGGCGGGTGGCTGCCGATGGCGCGTCGCTACGGCACCCGCCACAACACCAACACCTGGATCGGCGTGCCCTTCGGCGCCTCGGGCGGCCCGCTCGTGTGGCGCAAATCAGCCGTCAACGAGGCGGGCTACACCACACCACCCGATGATCACGCAGGCTTCCTCGACCTCTGCCGCAAGCTCCGCGCGCTGAACAAGCCGCCCGGCTTCGCGCTCGGCAACGCCGTCGGCGACGGCAATGGCTTCGCGAACTGGCTCGTGTGGTCGCACAACGGATACCTGGTCGACCCCGACGGGCGGGTGGCGATCAACAGCCCCGAGACGATCGCCGCGCTCGAATACCTCAAGGAGCTCTATCCGACCTTCATTCCCGGAACGATCGCCTGGACCGACATCTCCAACAACCGCGCCTATGCGGCGCAGGAGCTGTGGCTCACCTCGAACGGCGTCTCGCTCTATTTCGCGCTGAAGAACGACCCGGCGACGGCGGCGATCGCCGAGGACACGCAGCATACGCTCATGCCGAAGGGCAAGGCCGCCACCTCGCCGATGGCGGGGCTCACGCTCAACGCCATGCTGTTCCGCCACAGCCGGTTCCCCAACGCCGCCAAGGCGCTGATCGCCTTCCTGATGGAGGCGGAGCAGTACGACCCCTGGCTTCAGGCGAACCTCGGCTACTGGTCGCAGCCGCTCGCCAATTACGCCGAGAGCGCGGTGTGGAAGGGCGACCCAAAGGTGGCGATCTTCCGCGACGTCATGAAGTCGGACTACTGGATCGGCTACAAGGGGCCGATCAGCCAGGCCTCGGCGGCGGCGAACGCCGAATACATTATGGTTCAGATGTGCGCCTCGGTCGCCTCCGGGCAGGCGACGCCGCAGCAGGCGGTACGCGAGGCGGAGCGGCGGGCGCAGCGCCACTTCCGCAGGACCTGACCTCGAACGGCACGGCGGCGCCCGCGGAACGAGGGCGCCGCCGACGCCTTGCGAATGCGGCGTGACGGCAGGACCCTGAGGCATGGAGACATCGACAACGGCCCCGCTCGCCAGCGCTCCTCAGCGCTGGACGCCGGTGCGACGGGAGCAGACCTGGCTCGGCTGGCTGCTCGACTTCAAGCCGTTCCTGATCGTGATGTGCCTCCTGCCGGCGGTCGGGCTGCTCACGGTATTCCTGACCTATCCGCTTGGCTTGGGCGTCTGGCTCGCCTTCACGGATGCGACGATCGGCCGCCGCGGCGTCTGGATCGGGCTCGAGAATTTCGAATACCTGTTCGAGGACCCGATCTTCTGGAACGCCGTATTCTACTCGGTGTTCTACACGGGGGTGGCGACGGTGGGGAAGTTCGCGCTCGGGCTCTGGCTCGCGCTGCTCCTCAACCAGCACATGCCGTTCAAGAGCTTCATCCGGGCGATCATCCTCGTGCCCTGGATCGTGCCGACGGTGCTGTCCGCGATCGCCTTCTGGTGGATCTACGACCCGCAGTTCTCGATCATCTCCTACGTGTTCGTGGACGTGCTGGGGTGGCGCGACACCAACATCGACTTCATCTCCACCGCGTGGCCGGCACGGTGGTCACTGATCGCGGCGAACATCTGGCGCGGCATCCCGTTCGTTGCGATCTCGCTGCTTGCGGGCCTGCAGACCATCCCGCCCTCGCTCTACGAGGCGGCGATGCTGGATGGAGCGACCGCCTGGCAGCGGTTCCGGTACATCACCGTGCCGATGATCATGCCGATCCTTGCGATCGTGATGACCTTCTCGATCATCTTCACGTTCACCGACTTCCAGCTCGTCTACGCCATCACCCGCGGCGGGCCGGTGAACTCGACGCATCTGCTCGCGACTCTCGCCTTCCAGCGCGGCATCCCCGCGGGCCAGCTTGGCGAAGGCGCGGCGATCGCGGTCAGCATGATTCCGTTCCTCGTGTTCGCCACGCTGTTCAGCTACTTCGCGCTCGCGCGGCGCAAGTGGCAGCAGGGAGAGGCCAATGACTGAGCGGGCCCTCGCCGCCGAAAGCGCGTCGCCGCGGCCCGAGCAGGGCGCGCCGGAGCGGATGTCGTGGGAGAGCCGCCAGAGGCGGTTCATCACCCTCTACCTACCGCTCTCGTGCTTCATCTTCATCCTGCTCTTCCCCTTCTACTGGATGACCGTCACTGCGTTCAAACCGAACGCCGAGCTGATGGACTTCAAGAACCACAACCCGTTCTGGATCTCCTCGCCGACGCTCGACCACGTCTATCACCTCCTGTTCAACACGGCCTACCCGTCCTGGTTCGTCACCACCATGGGGGTCGCGGTCGGTTCGACGTTCCTGTCGCTGTTCGCCTCCACGCTCGCGGCCTATGCGATCCAGCGCTTGCGGTTCAAGGGCAGCCACTATGTCGGGCTTGCCATCTACCTCGCCTATCTCGTTCCGCCCTCGATCCTCTTCATTCCGCTCGCGACGATGGTGGTGCAGCTCGGCCTGTTCGACACGCCCTTCGCGCTGATCCTCGTCTATCCCACCTTCCTCGTGCCGTTCTGCACCTGGCTTCTGATCGGCTACTTCAAGTCGATCCCGTTCGAGCTCGAGGAATGCGCGCTGATCGACGGCGCCACACGGCTGCAGATCTTCAGGCGGATCACCCTGCCGCTCGCCGTTCCGGGCTTGATCAGCGCCGGCATCTTCTCGTTCACCTTGTCGTGGAACGAGTTCATCTACGCGCTTGCCTTCATCCAGTCCTCGGAGAAGAAGACCGTTCCGGTCGCGATCCTGACCGAGCTCGTCACGGGCGACGTCTACCAATGGGGTGCGCTGATGGCCGGCGCCCTGCTCGGCTCGCTTCCCGTCGCGCTCGTCTACTCCTTCTTCGTCGACTACTACGTCGCCTCGCTGACGGGAGCGGTGAAGGAGTAGGCGCGGCTGGGGCGGCAGGGCCGCCCCGCAGCTTTCCACACCTCATGGAGATCGACCACGTGGCACGGTTCACCATCCTCACCCCTGCCGGCGCCTCCTTCACCACCTCGGGCGGCGGCTATGGCTACGAGATGGAGGCGCTCGAGGGACTCGATGCCGAGATCGTCGAGTGCCCGCCAACCGAGGAGGGCTTCATCGCCGCGGCCCCTTCGGCCGACGCCGTCTACGCGAAGGGGATGAAGTTCACCAAGCGCATGATCGATGCGTTGACGAAATGCAAGATCATCGCCCTCGGTACCGTCGGCGTCGACTATGTCGATGTCGCGGCCGCCACGGCGAAGGGAATCCCCGTTACCAACTGCCCCGACACCTTCATCGAGGAGGTGGCCGACCATGCGATGATGCTCCTGCTCGCGACGCATCGGCGCGCGATCGAGCAGGACCGGATGGTGCGTGAGGGGCGGTGGAGCGAGGGGCGGCCGCAGCTGCTCTCCGTGCCGCGGCTGATGGGGCTGACGCTCGGCTTCATCGGCTTCGGCCGCGTGGCACGCGCGGTGGCGAAGCGTGCCGCGCCCTTCGGGTTGCAGATGATCGCCTACGACCCGTTCGTCGAGGAGCTCACCCTCTCCGATCTCGGGGTCAGGCCAGGCGCGCTCAGCGAGGTGCTCGCGCAGTCGGATTTCGTCTCGATGCATCTGCCCGACACGCCGCTGACGCGCGGCTTCCTCAAGGGGAAGCACTTCCGGCAGATGAAGCCGACGGCGATCTTCATCAATACCGGCCGCGGGCCGACGGTGGACGAGGCGGCGCTGATCCGCGCTCTCGAGGAGAAGTGGATCGCTGGTGCGGGCCTTGACGTGTTCGAGGTCGAACCGCCGAAGCCCGATAACCCGCTCCTTGCGATGCCGCATGTCATCCTCTCGCCGCACAACGCCTCCGCCTCGTCGCGCTTCGACCCGGCCCGCAAGCGCCGCGTGGGGCAGGAGCTCGCGCTCGTGCTCTCCGGGCGCTGGCCGATGAGCTGCGTCAACCCCACCGTGCTGCCGGGTTCGGGGCTCCAGCGCTGGCAGCCCTATGCGATGACGCGCGGCCCGAACAGCTGAGCCGCCGCCCTTCCGCATCGCGGAACGGGCTTCCGCTCCCGCGTCCCGGCCGCTAAGGTCCGCGCTCTCTTGGCGAGGGGAGCGTGGGCATGGCGGGGGTGGTGCGGCGTTCGGTGCGTCGGGCGAAGACGCCGCGCGACCCTTCGCAGGTTCAGTCCCTCGCCCGTGCGCTCGCCCTCCTCGAGGCGCTTGCCGACAGCGCGGAGGGGTTGAGCCTCGGTGACCTCGCGCAGACGGTCGGCCTCGCGCCATCCACCGCGCACCGGCTTCTGACCACGCTTCAGAACCGCCGGTTCGTGCGGTTCGTCGCGGCCGAGGGCGTGTGGCAGGTCGGCGTGCAGGCCTTCACCGTCGGCCAGGCCTTCCGGCGTGCGCGTGACCTGCTCGCTCTCGCCCGCCCCGCGATGCGTCGGCTGATGGAGGAGACCGGCGAGACGGCGAACCTCTACATCGAGGAGGGCGGCGAGGCGGTGTGCATGGGCCAGGTCGAGTCGCGGCAGATGATGCGCGCGATCGCCCGCCCCGGCGGGCGGGTGAAGATGCACTGCTCCGGTGTCGGCAAGGCCATGCTCGCGCGGCTTCCGGAGGCGGAGGTGACCCGGATCCTTCAGATGCACGGCCTGCCGCGGATGACACCCCGGACCCTCGACACGCCACGGAAGCTGCGCGACGACCTCGAGGCGACCCGTCGGCGTGGCTTTGCGATCGACGACGAGGAGCACGCGGTTGGCCTGCGCTGTGTGGCCGCCGCGATCCTTGACGAGGACGGGCGGCCGCTCGCGGCGCTGTCCCTCTCCGGCCCGGTCGCCCGGATCGACGATGCCGCCCTCGCCCGTGCGGGGAGCCTCGTCGCCGCCGCGGCGGCGGCGCTGACAGCGCAAGTCGGGGGGCGCTCAAAGGACTGAAATTAAAGTCGATTCGTGTCCCATTTCCACATCGCGGAAAGCCGTCCTGGGCGGCTTGCAGGGCACATCGTTCTCTCCCATCTGCCGGCGACGGGCGTGCCGCGAGCGCCTGTCAGGACGTGATCACGGAATGGAGAGCGGGCGATGCCGAGGATGCCGGCGGTCGAGGCAGCGGTTCGGGTGCTTGAGAAGGAGGGGGTCACGGTCGCGTTCGGCGTGCCGGGAGCGGCGATCAACCCGCTCTATGCCGCGCTGCGGCGTCGCGGAACGATCCGCCACATCCTCGCGCGCCATGTCGAGGGCGCCTCGCACATGGCCGACGGCTATACCCGTGCCGCCCCGGGCAATATCGGCGTCTGCATCGGCACGTCCGGTCCTGCCGGAACCGACATGATCACCGGCCTCTACACCGCGCAGGCCGACAGCGTGCCGATCCTCTGCATCACGGGGCAGGCGCCGCGCGCGAAGCTGCACAAGGAGGACTTCCAGGCCGTCGACATCGAATCGATCGCCAAGCCCGTCACCAAGTGGGCGGTGACGGTGCGCGAACCGGGCCTCGTGCCGCGCGTGTTCCAGCAGGCCTTCCACGTGATGCGCTCCGGGCGCCCCGGCCCGGTCCTGATCGACCTTCCGCTCGACGTGCAGAACGCCGAGATCGAGTTCGACGACACGACCTATGCGCCGCTGCCCGTCTACAAGCCCGCGGCGACGCGCGCGCAGATAGAGCACGCGATGGGCATGCTCGTGACCGCCGAGCGGCCGCTGATCGTCGCGGGCGGAGGCATTATCAACGCCGATGCATCAGACCTGCTCGTGCGCTTCGCCGAGGTCACCGGCATCCCGGTGATCCCGACGCTGATGGGCTGGGGCTCGATCCCGGACGACCATCCGCTGATGGCCGGCATGGTGGGCTTGCAGACCTCGCACCGCTACGGCAACGCCACGTTCCTCAAGAGCGATTTCGTGCTCGGGATCGGCAACCGCTGGGCCAACCGCCACACCGGCTCGATCGAGGTGTACACCGAGGGGCGGCGGTTCATTCATGTCGATATCGAGCCGACGCAGATCGGCCGCGTGTTCAACCCTGATTTCGGCATCGTCTCGGATGCGGGGGCGGCGCTCGCGCTGTTCGTCGAGGTGGCGGAAGCGTGGAAGGCGGAGGGCAGGCTGCCCGACTGGAGCGACTGGGCGGCCGAGTGCCTGCACCGCAAGCGCACCATGCTGCGTCGGACGCATTTCGACCAGGTGCCGCTGAAGCCGCAGCGCGTCTACCAGGAGATGAACGAGGCGTTCTCGCGCGACACCTGCTACGTCACGACGATCGGGCTGTCGCAGATCGCAGGCGCGCAGTTCCTGCACGTCTACAAGCCGCGCAACTGGATCAACTGCGGCCAGGCCGGCCCGCTTGGGTGGACGCTTCCCGCCGCACTCGGCGTGCGCGCGGCCGACCCGCACCGCGAGATCGTCGCCCTGTCCGGCGACTACGATTTCCAGTTCCTGATCGAGGAGCTCGCCGTCGGGGCCCAGTACAAGCTGCCCTATCTCCACATTGTCGTGAACAACTCCTATCTCGGCCTGATCCGCCAGGCGCAGCGCGGCTTCCAGATGGATTTCGAGGTCAGCCTCGCCTTCGACAACATCAACATGCGCGACGAGGACGGCGTGGCCGGCTACGGTGTTGACCATGTGGCGGTGGCGGAGGGGCTCGGCTGCAAGGCGTTGCGCGTGAAGAGCCCGAACGAGTTCAAGGAGGCCTTCGAGAAGGCCCGCGCGCTGATGGACGAGCATCAGGTTCCCGTGGTGCTCGAGTTCATCCTCGAGCGTGTGACCAACATCGCGATGGGAACGGAACTCAACAACATCACCGAGTTCGAGGAGATCCTGACGCTCGAGCCTTCGGCCTCGCTCGACGACATGTCCGGCCCGAGGATGAACGACGCCACGGTGACGGCTGAGCCGGCGCCCGAGAAACAGCCCGCCTGACCGCCCGAATCAGTGTCGAGGGGTCCGCTGCCGAGCCCGTTCGAAACGAAGCCGCTCCGCCTCGAGATCGGCGGTGAGCGTCCGTCGAGCCGAGGGTCAACGTCGTCGGGTCGCGCCCGGTCGGAGCGGCGCTCAGGGGCGTGTCGCGAAACGCCGGCCGGGCACCCGCTCGGCTGACCCTCAGCGCCGGCCGAACAGGCGCTCGAGATCCGCCTTCGCGAGCCTGATCCAGGTGGGCCTGCCGTGGCTGCAGGTGCCGCTGCCGGGTGTCGTCTCGATCGCGCGGAGAAGGGCGTCCATCTCGGCGAGCGACAGCCTCCGCCCGGCGCGGATCGAGCCATGGCAGGCCATACGGGCGAGCACGGCGTCGAGCCGCGACGCGAGCGCCGTCGTCTCCCCCGCGTCGGCGAGCTCGTCGGCGATGTCGCGCACAAGCGGCGCTGGGTCCGCCCCCGCGAGCGGCACGGGAAGGCTTCGCACCAGCACCGCACCCTCCCCGAACGGCTCGACCGCGAGGCCGAGCGCGGCGAGGCCGTCGGCATGGGCGAGCACTCGCCGCACGGAGGCCGGATCGAGCTCGACCACGCCCGGAACGAGCAGCGCCTGCGCGGGCACGGGGCCCGAGGCGCGTGCCGCCTTAAGCGCCTCATGGGCGAGGCGCTCGGCGGCAGCGTGCTGGTCGACGAGGATCACCCCCCCGTCCGCCGTCTCGGCGACGATGTAGGTGGCAAGAAGCTGGGCCCGGGCGGCACCGAGCGGATGGGGTGGCGGCGGTGCGGGCTCGACCCTCGGCGCGGCGGGCGGTGCAACGAGTGGGAGCACCGGCGCCTCGGCGAGCCCTGGCCGCGCCGGCGCCGGCGCGGCGAAGCGAAGGGGAGCGGCCGGTGCGGGGGGTGCGTGCGTCGTCGCGATCGCGGATCGGATCGCTCCGATCACGAAGCCGCGCACCGCCTCGGCATCGCGGAACCGCACCTCCGTCTTGGCCGGATGGACGTTGACATCGACGAGTGGCGGGGGAAGGTCGAGCACCAGAGCTGCCATCGGGTGCCGGCCGCGTTCGATCAGCTCCGCGTAGGCGACGCGCAGGGCTGTGCGCAGGAGGCGGTCGGTCACCGGCCGCGCGTTCACCACGACGTGCTGCTCGGCAGCCGTCGCCCGTGTCAGGCTCGGCGGCCCGACGAGACCGGAGAGCCGAATCGGACCGCGCTCTGCTGAAAGCGGGATCGCATGTGCGGCGAAGTCCTGGCCGAGGAGCCGCGACGCGCGCGTGGCGAAATCGGCCGGTGCGAGGGAGAGCGCCTCTCGGCCGTCGACGCTCGCGTGGAACGCCACCCCGGGATGGGCAAGCGCGAGGCGTCGCAGAGCGGCGAGGCACGCCTCTGCCTCGGCGCGTGGCCCCTTCAGGAACTTCAGCCGTGCGGGAGCATTGAAGAACAGCTCGCGCACCGTCACGCGCGTGCCGGGGCTCGACGCGGCAGGGCGCACCTCTCCCTTCGCCCCGGCGATGACGGTGATCGCATGGCCCTCGGCCGCGCCGCGCGGACGCGACACGATCTCGAGCTTCGCGACGGCGCCGATCGAGGGGAGCGCCTCGCCGCGGAAGCCGAGCGTGACGATCTCGATCAGCCGCTCGTCGGCGAGCTTCGAGGTCGCGTGCCGCTCGACCGCAAGAGCGAGGTCCTCCGCCTCCATCCCTGCGCCGTCATCCTCGACCGTGATGCGAGAAAGTCCGCCTTCCTCGAGCGCCACCGCGATCCGGCTCGCCCCGGCATCGAGCGCGTTCTCGACGAGCTCCTTCACCACCGCGGCGGGGCGTTCGACCACCTCGCCGGCGGCGATCCGGTCGGCCACCGCCGGCGGCAGGAGCCGGACACGTTGCGGCCGACGCGGCGGGAGACCGTCCATCACGCGCCCATCCGGCAGAGCGCCCGCACGAGCCCGCCTGTCGCCGGGTCGAGGGCGCCCGTCTCGCCCGTCTCGAGCGCAGGGAGTGTGCCGGCGGCAAGCGTCTTGCCGAGCTCCACCCCCCACTGGTCGAAGGCGTTGATTCCCCACAGAGCGGCCTGCGCCGCCACCTTGTGCTCGTACAGAGCGAGCAGGGCGCCGAGCGAGACGGGCTCGAGCCGCGGCAGGACGATGCCGATCGACGGCCGATCGCCGGGGAAGTGCCGGTGCGGCGAAAGACGCCGCGCCTCTGCCGCGTCCATGCCGGAGGCGAGCATCGCGCCTTCCTGCTCGGCGGCGGACCGGCCGAGAGCGAGCGCCGCCGCTTGGGCGAGGGCGTGGGCGAGCAAGATGCGGTGGTTCTCGGCGAGCGCATGGTCCGGCCGCGCAACGATGATGATGTCGGCCGGGATCACCTGGGTGCCCTGGTGCAGGAGCTGCATGAAGCTGTGCTGGGCGTTCGTTCCCGGCTCGCCGAACACCACCGGCGCAGTGGGGAAGGGGACAGGCTGCCCCGTGACGTCGACGCGCTTGCCGTTGCTCTCCATCTCGAGCTGCTGCAGCCAGGCGGGCAGGCGCGCGAGCCGCTGGTCATAGGGAAGGCAGGCATAGGCCGCGTGGCCGCGGAAGGTGGCGTGCCAGGTATGGGCGAGGGCCAGTAGGAGCGGCAGGTTCTCCGCAGCCGGCGCCGTGAGCATGTGCCGGTCCATCGCATGCGCCCCGGCGAGCAGCGAGGCGAAGGCCTCCCAGCCGCGGGCGAGCGCGATCGCAAGCCCGATCGGGCCCCAGAGGGAGAAGCGCCCGCCCACCCAGTCGCGGAAGCCGAAAGTCCGTTCCGGAAGCACACCGAACTCGGCGACCGCGCGCGCGTTCGAGGACAGCGCCACCACCTGCGCAGCGACCGCCCCCTCGCCGAGCGCCGAGACGAGCCAGGAGCGCACGACCTTGGCGTTCGCCATCGTCTCCTGGGTTGTGAAGGTCTTCGAGGCGACGAGCACGAGCGTGCGTGCCGGATCGAGGCTCGCGAGTACGGGGGCGAGCGCGTGGCCATCGACATTCGAGACGAAGCGCGCATCAAGCCGCGCCGGCAGGGCGGCGAGCGCCTCCGTCACCATCGCGGGGCCCAGGTCAGACCCGCCGATGCCGAGGTTGAGGACGGAGGCGAAGGGAGCCCCTGTGGCGCCGCGCGCGCGCCCCTCGTGCACCTCGGCGACGAACTGCCGCATCCGCCCGAGCTCGGCGTGGACGATCGCCGAGGCGTCTTCCCACCCGTTGCCGGTGTCGGCGCGGAACCCGGCGTCGCGCGGCGCCCGCAGCGCCATGTGCAGCGCGGCGCGTCGTTCCGTCGTGTTCACGATCTCGCCGCGCGCCATCGCCGCGAGCTTCTCGGTAACCCGCGCCGCCTCGGCCAGCGCAAGCAGGGCCTCGAGGGTTGTATCGTCGAGCGCGGTTCGGGAGAGATCGAGCAGGAGGCCTGCCCCGGTGCGCGAAAGCCTCGCGAACCGGTTCGGATCCTCGAGCAGGCGGCGCCGGATCGCGCCGGCGTCCGGCCGTGCGGCGAGGGCGGCGAGCCGTGCCCAGGGTTCGGTCGCAGTGAGCGGGTGCTGCATCAAGAGGATCCGGCGCAATGAGCGGGGATGGTTCCTGCCCGGGCCGCCCGGGTCAACGCCCGGGCGCGGTCAGTAGCTCAGCACGCGCGGCAGGGCCTTCGCGGCCGCGATGAACCGCGCGCACTGCGCCTCGCCGGGAACGCGCCGGACGAGGCGCTTTCGCTCGTTGACCGCGCGCAGCGCCGCGGCCAGATGGTCGGGCCGGCGGCGCTTGAGCTCGGCGACCGTGTCGACTCCCGCCGCCTCGAGGAGGTCGCTGATCTCCTCGGAGATGCCCTTGACGCGCATCAGGTCGGCCCGGTTGGCCCATTTCAGGATCAGCGTCTCGCTGATCCCGGTCCTCTCCGCCAGCGCGGCACGGCCCTTCGGCCGTGCCGCCGCCTCAAGCAGGTCGTCGGTCGTCGCGAGGCCGGCGTCGGCGAGCTTCGCGGCGTAGACGGGCCCGATGCCCTCGATCCGTGACAGGCGGTAGGCCATCCGGCGTCGTTCCCAAATCGTTCGCCTGGGGATCTGACCATGAAACGGCGATCCGCTGGAACCGAAAACGCACCTCCCACCCGCTCCCGACCCGGGGGGGTGACAAGGGGGGACAGGGCGATGGCACGATCGCGCGAGCGGCGCGAGACGCAGCAGGTCTGGGAGGAAGGGATGATCCGAACCACCATCGCGCTGGCCACACTCGTCCTTGCCGCCGCACCGGCGGCAGCGCAGTGGCAGCCGACCAGCCCGGAATGCATCGCAGGCGCCGCCCCGGGCGGCGGGTTCGATCTCACCTGCAGGCTGACGGGGCGGATGCTGAACGAGCTCGGCATCGTCGCCGCGCCGATGCGCACCACCAACATGCCGGGGGGGATCGGTGCGGTCGCGATGAACCACATCCAGGCGCAGCGTCGGGCCGACCCGAACGTCGTCGTCGCGGTCTCGACCGGGTCCTGGCTCAACCTCGCCCAGGGCAAGTTCGGGCGCTGGACCGAGAACGACGTACGCTGGGTGGGGGCGATCGGCGCCGATTTCGGCGTCATCGTGGTGCGGAAGGACAGCCCGTTCCGCACGCTCGGCGATCTCGTCGCGGCGCTGAAGGCGAACCCCGCCTCGGTGCCGATGGGGGCGGGCGGGACCGTCGGCAGCCAGGACTGGATGAAGGCGGCGCTGATCGCGCGTGCCGCCGGGGTGAACCCGCGCGCGATGCGCTACGTCGCCTACGAGGGCGGCGGCCAGGCGATGGCCGCTCTGCTCGGCGGCCACATCCAGGTGTTCCCGGGCGATGCCTCCGAAGTGAAGGGGCAGCTCGCCGCCGGGGAGGTGCGCGTGCTCGCGACCCTCTCGCCGAACCGCCTGCCGGGTCCCTTCGCCGAGGTGCCGACCGCGAAGGAGCAGGGGGTCGATGTCGAATGGGCGATCGTGCGCGGGCTTTACATGCCGCCCGGTGCCCCGGAGGAGGCGTATCGGTTCTGGGTCGAGGCGCTCAGGAAGCTCACCGCCCACCCGGCCTGGGCGGCGGCGCGCGACGGCCAGGGCCTGTTCGCCTACGACAGCCTCGGTGCCGACTTCACGGCCCTGGCCAAGGAGCGCGTCGAGATGATGCGCGCTCTCTCGCGGGAGATGGGGCTGATCCAGTAGCGGCACGCCCGCCCGGGCCGGCGGGGGCGTG